>Ga0172380_10000215_pt1 | contig 123775 bp, 106 predicted proteins | sample Leawe162metaG_FD_119747 | JGI IMG/M metagenome (GOLD analysis project Ga0172380, IMG submission 119747) | Leachate microbial communities from a municipal landfill in Southern Ontario, Canada - Leachate well 162 metaG | ecosystem: Engineered > Solid waste > Landfill > Unclassified | place... | reverse complement strand
GTCAGGGCTGCGTATTCTACGCATTCCCGTTAGTGCGTCAAGTAGTTTTTTCAACTTTCTCAACACTCATCGTTTAGCTCGCTAACCGATGAACTGCTTGGCTTTCTTTGCTTAACTTGCGTTACGCTGTCTGCCGTGTCAGTGGATGCGCATTATAGGGAGATTGAGAAAGTCCGCAAGGGCTTTTTTGAGAAAAATGGATCTTTTTTTAATACTTTCAGTTAGTCACACAATACCCCCACTTTATCCTCAGACTTATCCACAAAATGGGTTTTAACGGTTAAATTTGCTACAGCGGCGGGTTAACTTTAGTGGCTATAGATAAGAGTGAAATGATGTTCAATGGGGAATAACGACGATTAGCTATATAAAGAAGAGTAAGAATGTAATCCGGATGACACGAGAGTAAGCGCTAGGCTTATTAAAGAGGAAATAAAAAGGCAACTTAAATAAGTTGCCTTTAGTGTACGTTTTATTCTACTTATTCAGTAGGCTTAATCTGTCAGCAGATTAACTTAACTTGCCGTGACATTGTTTGTACTTACGACCAGAGCCACAAGGACAAGGATCGTTGCGACCCACTTTGTCACCATCACGGATCATAGGTGCTTGCGCAGTGACAGCTTCATGCTCATCATCACCGCCAACAAGCGACTCTGCCGCTGCGTGTTGATAGTCGCGCTGGATCTTGGCATCTTCTTCACGACGACGCGCTTCCATTTCTTCCACATCTGACTGAGCTTGCACTTGTACTTTCGACAGCACACTGATGACGTCGTGTTTCAAGGTGTTCAGCAGTTGTTGGAATAACTCAAACGACTCACGCTTATATTCTTGCTTTGGATTCTTCTGCGCGTAACCACGTAAGTGGATACCTTGACGCAGATGGTCCATCGCCGCTAAGTGTTCTTTCCACAGACCATCGAGCGTTTGCAGCATAACGGCTTTCTCGAACTGGCGTAGCACTTGTGCGCCAACCATTTCTTCTTTTGCCTTATACGCATCGCCCCAAGCAGTGATAATACGCTCACGTAGACTCTCTTCATGCAGATCGTCTTCTTTATCTAACCATTCTTGGATAGGTAATTTGAGCATAAATTCTTGGTGTAGACGTTGCTCTAAACCCGGGATATCCCACAACTCTTCTACTGATTGCGGCGGAATATATTGATCGATTACCGCGCCAATTACATCGTCTTGGATGTTTTGGATAGTATCTTCAATACTTTCCGCATCCATCAACTCATTGCGCTGGGCGTAAACCACTTGGCGTTGATCGTTAGCGACGTCATCAAATTCGAGTAATTGCTTACGGATATCGAAGTTACGGGCTTCAACTTTACGTTGAGCGTTTTCAATTGCGCGAGACACCCATGGATGCTCGATCGCTTCGCCTTCTTCCATACCCAGCTTTTTCATCATGCCAGAGACACGATCCGAGGCGAAGATACGCATTAAGCTATCTTCCATCGACAGGTAGAAGCGTGATGAACCCGCGTCACCTTGACGACCCGCACGACCACGTAACTGGTTATCGATACGGCGTGATTCGTGACGTTCTGTGCCTAGGATATGTAAACCACCCGCAGCAACGACTTCATCATGACGAATTTGCCAATCGGCTTTGATCTTAGCTTTTTGCTCTGCTGTTGGATTATCGAGTTCATCGATTTCCATGTTCCAGTTGCCGCCAAGCACGATATCGGTACCACGACCTGCCATGTTCGTCGCAATAGTCACAGAGCCAGTACGGCCAGCTTGCGCGACGATTTCAGCTTCTCGTTCGTGGAATTTAGCATTTAAAACTTCGTGCGGGATCTTTTCCTGCACCATTAAGCGCGCTAACAGTTCAGACTGTTCGATTGATACTGTACCCACCAATACTGGCTGACCACGTTCACGGCAATCTTTAATGTCTTTAATGATCGCTTGATATTTTTCATCGGCGGTCAAATAAACTAAATCCGCCATATCCTTACGCACCATTGGACGGTTAGTAGGCACAACGACTGTGTCTAATCCATAGATGTGTTGGAATTCAAACGCTTCAGTGTCAGCTGTACCTGTCATACCTGCCAGCTTCTCGTATTGACGGAAGTAGTTCTGGAAAGTGATCGAAGCTAATGTTTGGTTTTCGTTTTGAATGTGTACGCCTTCTTTGGCTTCGACAGCTTGATGTAAGCCTTCTGACCAACGACGACCTGGCATAGTACGACCCGTGTGTTCATCGACTATGATGACTTCGTTGTCTTGTACTATGTAATCCACATCACGTTCAAACAGCGTGTGCGCACGAAGCGCCGCGTTGACGTGGTGTAACAGGGAAATATTAGCTGCAGAATAGAGTGAGTCGCCTTCGGCTAACATGCCGCGCTCGATCAACAGGTTTTCTACTTTTTCTTGACCACGTTCGGTAAAATGCACTTGTTTGGCTTTTTCATCGATGCTGTAGTCGCCCTCACCCACAAACTCTTCCGTATCTTCTTTATCTTGACGGATAAGATTAGGGATCAGGGTGTTGATCTTGATGTATAGCTCAGAGCTATCTTCGGCAGCGCCAGAAATGATCAGCGGCGTACGCGCTTCGTCGATTAAGATTGAATCCACTTCATCGATTAGGGCGTAATGCAACGGACGTTGAACCCGTTCTTGCGGTGAAAACGCCATGTTATCGCGCAGATAATCGAAACCAAACTCGTTGTTGGTCCCGTAAGTGATATCGGCGTTATACGCAGATTTCTTCTCATGTTGGCCAATGCCTGCGACGTTGATTCCTACGGTTAAACCAAGGAACTCAAACAGTGGGCGGTTATTCTCGGCATCACGACGTGCCAAGTAATCGTTCACTGTAATCACGTGGACGCCTTTGCCTGTCAATGCGTTTAAGTAGGCGGGTAAGGTTGCCGTTAAGGTTTTACCTTCACCCGTACGCATTTCAGCAATACGGTTGCTGTCGAGTACCATACCGCCGAGTAACTGTACGTCGAAATGACGCATATCAAATACACGCTTAGACGCTTCACGCACTGTAGCAAAGGCTTCAGCCATGATGCTATCTAATGAAGCTCCAGCAGCTAAACGCTCACGGAACTCTGCGGTTTTCGCCTTTAATGCTTCATCGGTTAATTTTTCATAATCAGCTTCTAATGCGTTAATGCTAATAACGATCTTTTGAAGCCCTTTAAGGGTGCGGTCGTTGCGACTACCAAATACTTTTGTCAGTAATTTACCAAACATCTGAATCACTTATTCTCTGTAGGCCAAGTCCATGATGGAAACTAGAAGCCAATGTTTCAATTAACTTGCTTTGCGGTAGACAAACTTTTGTGGATCTATCTGCTGTCCGCCGCGCAACACTTCATAATGCACATGAGCCCCAGTTGAGCGCCCAGTGCTTCCCATACTGGCGATAGCATCGCCTTTTGCGACCACATCACCTACAGTCACTGACAAAGCTTTATTATGGCCATAACGCGTATGCAAACCGTTACCATGGTCGATTTCAACCAATTCGCCATAACCGAACATATTTCCAGCAAAAGTCACCACGCCTGCAGCAGTCGCAACAACTTTAGCTCCTTCTCGACCGGTAAAATCAATCCCCTTATGCACAGACCTGCGACCGTTGAAAGGGTCATTACGTAATCCGTAGGGCGACGATAACCAACCTTTATCGAGCGGGATACCTGATATATAACGTTCATCATCTATATGGTGGTTAGATGACACTGTTTCAAGTAGTGAAAGCTGAACATTATTATTGTCAATTCGTGATGCCAACTTATCCATATCGTCGATAAGCTGTCCGAGCTCGATGTTAGTGCCTAGTTCGCTCAAACCACCCACACCAACCTCGGATGAAAAATCAAAATCTTCATCCAACTTATTCTGCTGAGCGACCTGTTGACCTAAAGCTTCGAGACGGGTGATCTTGGCTTGCATACGTGCAACATGAGTCACAAGCATAGCCAGTTGAGACTCAGTAGCACTTTTAAGCTCTAAGACTTGTTTCTTTTGCTGTTCGCGCACGAGACGATCGTTATCGACACTGGCTTGCTGATCTTGAAATCGAGCGGAGTTGTGTTGATAAATACCGGACCCAGTGGCCAACAATAGTATTGGAAGTAGCAACCAGCGTTTACTGGGCTGCCAGCGTGTGACGCCATTCCGACCTTGAATAAATACTGTTACACTCATAGCCTAATTCAGCCATCTTATTATCATATGAAAAAGCCCCCTCAAGATCTCAGCCAATTACTGCATCAATCGGGAAAATTACCCGACCTTGCTGAGAAAGCGGAACTACTTATGTATCTGGATCAGCATGTGAAGCAGATTATTGCAGGTCCTGTTGCGGAGCAACTAAAAGTCGCTAATTTCCGCCAGGGTGTTCTTGTGGTTGAAACCACTTCGGCAGCCTGGGCTGCGCGAATTAATTTCCAAAAGCCGAAGCTATTAACCCAGCTTCAAGCAGAAACGCTCCCAATCCTTACCGCAATTGAAGTTAAAGTCAACCCGAGATTAGCAATGTATGACGCAAAGCCTAAACAGGGACATAAAGAATTAAGCCCAGCAGCAGCGGAGCACATTGCAGCATTAGCGGAAAATATTGGCGGTTCACTGGGTGAAAAACTAAAACGGCTGGCCTCATTGGCCAGCCGTAATAAATAATCTTACCGCTTTTTAAGCAAATACAGCGCCACCTGGTACGGTAAAGCTGACGGGGACATCGGCTTCTTTTTCGAAGCTGACCAACTCCCACGCATCTTGTTGCGCGAGTAAAGCACGCACCAATTGGTTGTTCAACGCATGACCAGTTTTATACGCAGTGAACTCACCTAAAATAGCGTGCCCAGCTACATATAAATCACCAAACGCATCTAGAATTTTGTGCTTAACAAATTCGTCCTCATAACGCAGGCCGTCGGGATTAAGGACGCGATATTCATCAAGTACAACAGCGTTTTCCATGCTGCCGCCCAACGCTAGGTTGTTGGCTCGCAAATATTCGATATCACGCATAAACCCAAAAGTACGGGCGCGGCTGATATCTTTCACGAAAGCAGAAGTTGAAAAGTCCATCACCACATGCTGTTGGCTACGAGCGATTTCTGGGTGCGCAAAATCAATTTTAAAATTGACTCTAAAACCTTTAAACGGTTTTAACTCGGCCCATTTATCGCCATCTTCAACGCGCACAGTGCGCTTAATCTTTAAATACTTCTTAGGCGCGGCCTGCTCTTTAATACCAGCAGACTGCAACAAGAAGACGAATGGGCTTGCACTGCCATCCATAATAGGAATTTCAGGCGCGTCCACTTCGATTACAGCGTTATCTATGCCTAAACCCGCAAGTGCTGCAAATAAATGCTCAATGGTCGAGATACGAATACCTTCGTCATTGACAAGTGCCGTACACATAGTGGTTTCACGAACTTGCTCCGCCTTCGCTGGAATGGCGACGGCAGGACTCAAATCGGTGCGCACGAGTACGATCCCTGAATTAACGGGCGCGGGCATAATGCTCAAAGTGACCTTGTTGCCAGAATGCAATCCGACACCAGTTGTTTTCACCATTTTCTGAACAGTTCGTTGAAATATCATTCAGTTACCCGTTTATATGCCAATTATAAAGCCTAATATTTGTACACTCAGCGTCGGCAAATCGAGCCGCACTGGTTCAACATAATAACATAACTTTATTATGTCACACAAATGCAGCTATGTTGTGGTATTGCCCAAAACGAACAACACCTCACATATTACGCTGGACTCAAACGCTCTCGCTAGTCGGCTTGCTTACGCAAAAATGCTGGAATATCAAGATAATCCAATTCATGCTTTGTCGATGGTGCAGGCGTAGGAGCTGGCTGCGGAGCCGCTGGCAACACGTTGCCTTTTGGCGCTGCATAGTTCACATGTGCAGCTTCTTCGACATAAGCTTCGACTTTTGGTTCAACAACTACAGGCTCTGGACGAGGTGCAGGTTTAGAAACCAATTGGATATCTGGACGCTTTTCAGCACCAATACCAGTCGCAACAACCGTTACACGCAACTCATCACTCATTTCTGGGTCGATGACAGCACCAACCACGACAGTTGCGTTGTCAGAGGCGTAAGCCTTAACGTGGTTACCAACCGTTTCGAATTCTTCGATACTCATGTCCATACCCGCAGTAATGTTAACTAACACACCACGCGCACCGGCTAAGTCGATGTCTTCTAATAATGGGCTGGCAACAGCAGCTTCGGCCGCTTCTTCAGCACGGTCTTCACCACGAGCAACGCCAGTACCCATCATGGCATTACCCATTTCAGACATCACAGTCTTCACGTCGGCGAAGTCGACGTTAATCAGACCAGGACGAGTGATAAGCTCGGCAATACCTTGTACCGCCCCAAGTAACACGTTATTCGCTGCGGCGAACGCATCGAGTAAAGAAGTACCACGGCCCAATACTTTTAATAATTTTTCGTTCGGGATCGTGATTAACGAATCCACGTGCTTAGCCAGCTCAGCAATACCTTGCTCAGCGTAAGCCATACGTTTTTTCCCTTCGAATGGGAAAGGCTTAGTCACAACCGCAACGGTCAGAATACCTTCTTCACGTGCGATTTGAGCCACAACAGGTGCAGCACCTGTACCTGTACCACCGCCCATACCGGCAGCGATAAAGATCATGTCAGAACCTTTGATTGCCGCGCGAATGTTTTCGCGGTCTTCTTCAGCAGCAGCACGACCCACATCTGGGTTTGCCCCTGCTCCAAGACCTTTAGTGACATCGCGTCCTAATTGAATTGTTGAGCCAGCGCCTGATTTTCTCAGGGCCTGAGCGTCTGTATTGGTAACGATAAACTCAACACCTTCAATGTTGTGTTTGACCATATGTTCGACAGCGTTACCGCCGCCGCCGCCAACGCCGATGACTTTAATCACCGCGTCGTCTGAGTGAGTATCCATGATCTCAAACATTGTCTGATCTCCGTGTTGCCTGCGTTATGAAAATTAAAATTCGCCCTTAAACCAGCTTTGGACCCGATTCCAAGCGCTAGTTACCCCTTGGCGCTCAGGACGTTCGAACTGACGTTCGATCACCCGTCGTGCGCCGTAATGAAGCAGTCCGACTCCTGTGGAGTAAATAGACTGGTCCACGTATTCATATAAACCTTTGATCGGTAGCGGTGACGCTACGCGAACTGGCATGCCAAAAGTCGCTTCCGCAATATCGACCACACCTTGAATCGACGCTGTGCCACCTGTGAGCACAATACCTGCGGCGATTTGATCTTCTAACCCACTGTCTTTCAACTCTTTAAGCACAAGCTCAAACAGCTCTTGGTATCTTGGTTCTACCACTTCGGCGAGCGTGTGACGTGACATGCTACGCGATGGACGACCACCTACCGATGGCACTTCAATACTGTCTTCGCGGCTCACCATAGAACTGCGCGCACAGGCGAACTGCACTTTAATTTGTTCAGCATGTGACGATGGCGTGCGGAAAATCTTCGCAATGTCGTTCGTCACTTGGTTACCAGCAACCGGTACAACCGCACAATGACGCAAGGCGCCATTGGTATATACCGCGATATCCGTGGTGCCACCGCCGATATCGACGATACACACACCTAAATCTTTCTCATCGAAGGTCAACACAGCATCGGCTGAAGCAATCCCAGAGAACACTAAGTCGTCGACCTTAAGGCCACAACGCTCAACGCTCTTAGTAATATTCTTCGCCATATCATTGGCGCAGGTCACTATGTGTACCTTGGCCTCCATACGCATACCGGACATACCGATTGGGCTGCGAATACCGTCTTGAACGTCGATTGCATATTCCTGCGGCAGCACGTGTAAAATGCGACGTTCGGTCGGGATCTTCACCGAGCGAGCCGTATGGATCACGTTATCAACATCTTCCTGTGTCACTTCTTCATCGTTGATCGATACCATGCCGTTTTCATTTTGGCAGGCGATGTGTTTACCCGAAATACTCAAGTAAACCGATGACACTTGGCAATCCGCCATTAATTCCGCTTGATCGAGCGCACGTTGCACACTGCGAACTATCGAATCTAAATCGTTCACGCCACCTTTATCCATACCCCTTGAGGGATGGTTACCAAGGCCGACTATGCTAATTTCGCCATCGGGCAGAACTTCGCCTATGATCACTGCGACCTTAGAGGTTCCTATGTCCAATCCGACGATAAGGTTTCTATCTTGGTTTTTGATCATTAATTATCGGCTCTCTTGTTTGTGCATCGCCCCAGCCTACGGCCAACCCTGTGTCGTAGCGCAAATCTACTCTGGCAACGGATTTCTCTTGTTTCGCCAAAACCGGATAAACAGTAATAAATCGTTGTATCCGTGCAATTTTATCTTCTCGACCCAAATCTAAAACGATACCGTTTCCAAGGGTCGCGTGCCACGCATGTCGTGGCGTTAAATTCAAACTGGCTAAGGTAAAGCCATTAATCTTTAGTAGGGAGTTGATCTGTGCATAGACTGTCAACACCTCAAGGCCCATATCATTTGGTCCAGATAATTGCGGTAAATGCTCAAGCTCTGGGTGCGATGGCGCTTCGAATACTTCTCCATGCACGTTCAACCACAAGTCACCATTCCAATGGGCTGCGGGTTGTTGCTCTTGCAAATACACCCTGAGTTTCGCTGGCCACTCGCGCCTTACCGATGCGCGATACACCCAAGGTAAAGCTTCTAACGCCTGCTGCACTAAGGTAATGTCAGCACTAAAAAAACTGCGCTGCATTAAATGCTGTAGTGCTACTTGTATATCTTTATCTGTGGTGTAAACCCGCTCACCTTTGATGGCAACGGCCTCAATCGGCAAGTTGCTGGCATCATTCAAAAATTTATGTAACTGATAGCCACCAAATACAAAACTGGCTACGATGAAGAATAAAAAGCCAGCCCCGCTCCATTGATACCAATTAAACCGTGACATTCTTGCCCGCCAGTGCCGCCTCTTATCACTCCAAGACACGCTTCATCCCACCTTTAACGACACCCATTAAAAACCACAGAAAACCGGCCATTATATAGACCAAAATCCTTTGGTCAAAATTTCCTTTTTCTCGCAGATCAAGCGCTAAAGATCAGCTTGCTTGCGCAGGTAACTCCACCACAGCAAACCCTAATCCAGACGACGCTAACTGTCGCGACAGGGCGCCAATATTACCCGCACCTTGGGTGAGTAATAAATCCCCGTCCTGCAATACATCGGGCAACACTTCTGCAAGCAGATCTGGGCTTGCGATAAAGATCGGATCTAGCTGACCACGCAAGCGAATTGAACGACATAATGCGCGACCATCCGCACCTGTGATCGGCGCTTCCCCCGCACTGTAAATATCGAGTAACAATAAGCAATCCACTTGCGATAACACTTCCACAAAATCCTCATACAAATCACGGGTACGAGTGTATCTGTGCGGCTGATACGCCATGACCAAACGCCTATCAGGCCATCCTGCACGCGCAGCTTTAATGGTCGCCGCAACTTCGCTGGGATGATGACCATAATCATCCACTAACATGACTTCGCCCTTCGGCGTGGCGAATTTGCCTAAATGCTGGAAACGACGCCCTATACCTTGGAACTCCACTAAAGCCTGAGTAATCGCGTTATCGTCGATTTCATCTTCAGTCGCCACCGCAATGGCCGCTAACGCATTGAGCACATTATGTTGGCCCGGTAAATTCAACACCAGATCGAGATCTTCTTTAGCTTTACGTCTGACAGTAAAACGGCACTGATGACCTTGCTGGCTAAAATTAAGTGCTTGCACGTCCGCATCGTCACTGAAACCATAGGTCACGTGTTTACGGCCAATACGCGGCAGAATCTCACGCACGACGGCATCATCAATGCACACCACAGCGACACCGTAGAACGGCAAGTTGTGTAGAAAATCCACAAAAGTCGATTTCAGTTTTTCAAAATCACCGCCATAAGTATCCATATGATCAGCTTCGATGTTGGTCACCACACTGACCATAGGCTGCAAATGCAAAAAGCTCGCATCACTCTCATCGGCTTCGGCAATCAAATAACGGCTGGTGCCTAATCTGGCATTGGTACCGGCACTGTTAAGCAAGCCACCAATCACAAAGGTTGGGTCCCGCCCAGCTTGACCATAAACGCTGGCGATAAGACTCGTTGTCGTGGTTTTACCATGGGTGCCCGCAATCGCCACACCATGTCGATAACGCATCAACTCGGCTAACATCTCAGCACGACGCACAATAGGAATACGTAATTCTTTAGCGGCAAGGATTTCTGGATTTTCCAGATTAATCGCGGTTGATACGACGACCACATCCACTTGCTGCACGTTTTCAGCGGCATGACCAATTTGGATCTTGGCACCGAGTAAACACAATCTGTCGGTCACGGCATTTTGCGCAATATCCGAACCACTCACCTGATAGCCTTCGTTCACTAACACTTCGGCGATCCCGCCCATGCCCGCGCCGCCAATGCCGACGAAGTGAATACGCTTAATACGGCGCATTTCTGGGATCATACTTCTCAGTTGTGCGTATCTTTCTGTCTTAGTCATGCTTATCCTTTCTCAGCAAGGCTGATGCACACTGCGGCAACTTGTTCAGTCGCATCCAGTACCGCAACGTCTCTCGCTCTTTGGCCCATACGGGCTAATTCTGTTCTGTCATTGGCGAGCAACTGTAATTTGTTCGCCAGTTTATTCACGTCCAAGATGGCCTGTGGCAATAGGAAAGCTGCGCCAACCTCAACCAATACTTGAGCGTTACGGGTTTGATGATCATCCACTGCATGGGGATAAGGTACCAGAATACTCGGTAGCCCCACCGCCGCTAACTCAGACACAGTCAAGGCGCCAGCTCGGCACAATACCACATCAGCCCAGCGATAGGCGGCTTCCATATCGTCGATAAACTCAGCGATATTCACGCCACCATCTTGTCCTTGTTGCTGATATGCCGCCTTCACGCCCGTAAGATTATCTTTTCCCACTTGATGCCAAACCGTCACTGACTGCTGCTGACTCAGTATCGCGACAGCTTCAGGCATCAGATCGTTAAAGACTTTGGCGCCAAGGCTACCGCCGACAACTAATACTTTTAAGGCTTCATCAGCCTCTGGCTTTGGTTCTGCACCTAAGGCAATCAGTTCTTGGCGAATCGGATTACCAACAACCTTGGCCTTCACTGTGGTAAAGGTATTTTTAAAGGCACATAACACTTGCGTCGCAATCCGCGACAACAACTTGTTCGTCATCCCTGGGATGGCATTTTGCTCATGTAGTACCAATGGAATACCGGCTAATCTTGCCGCCACACCACCTGGGCCACTGGCGAATCCGCCCATGCCAAGGACCACATCGGGTTTAAACTCAGCAATCACGGCCTTAGCCTGCAATATTGAGCGCACCACTTTAAAGGGCGCCGCGAGTTTTCGGATCAAACCATTACCGCGCACACCTTTGATATCAATGAAATCAATATCAAATCCATACTGGGGCACTAAACGCGCCTCCATACGATCGGCCGTGCCTAACCAACGCACTTGCCAACCCTGTTGAGCTAAATACTTAGCCACCGCCAGTGCCGGGAACACATGTCCTCCCGTACCACCCGCCATGACTAAAATACGTTTTCCTGTTGGAGTCATCACTTCAATCTCCCTTGCACGGCCTGAACTAATGTCATACGCCGCTCGTAATCAATGCGCAGCAACATCATCGCTGCCGCAGTCATGACCCATAAACTACTACCACCGTAACTGATAAAAGGTAATGTCAGCCCTTTGGTTGGCAACATGCCGATACTCGCGCCGACATTCACCACAGTCTGGAAACAAATCCAAATACCGATGGCATAACCTAAATAACCTTCAAATGGCTTATCCATGGCTAAACACAAATTACCTAAACGAATCGATCTCAGCGCCACAAATAGCAGTACAGATAACACGGCAATAATGCCGATAAAGCCCAATTCTTCCCCGATCACGGCAAAGATAAAGTCTGTGTGCGCTTCGGGTAAATATTCTAATTTTTGAATACTATTACCTAGCCCTTGGCCAAACCAATCGCCGCGACCATAGGCCATCAAAGATTGAGTCAACTGGTAACCGCTACCGAAGGGATCTTGCCAAGGATCCATAAAGGAGGTCACTCGGCGGATACGATACGGTTCCAATAGCACTAGGGCCACAAACGCCAATACGCCCGCAAAAATCAAGGCAAAGAAATCGAGTAAACGCGCACCGGCTAAAAACAATAAACCAACCGTTCCAACAAATAGCACCACCACAGTACCTAAGTCGGGCTGCATCAAAATCAGCACAGCATAAATCGCAAATACTGCAATCGGCTTATAGAAGCCTTTAGCATTCTCGCGCACTTCCTGATGACGCCTCACTAAGTAACCCGCCATATAGATGGCGAAGGCAAATTTAGCGACTTCCGCCACCTGGATGCGAATAGGGCCTATGGATAACCAACGCGTCGCACCGTTTACCGTAGTACCAACTACCAATACAGCTAACAACATCAAACCCACAATCAACAACAACATGGGGCTCCAGCGCTGCCAAGTCTGCATCTCTACTCTTAGCACAAATGCCGCAATGAATAAGCAACCCACTAAATAACCCACATGGCGAGTCATAAAATAAAATGGGTTCCCCGTGAGCGTTTGCGCTTCAGGCATAGAGGCTGACATCACCATTACAAAGCCGAAGCTAATCAAAGACAACACAGCCGCGAGCAAAGCACGGTCGTACAATTGCACGCCCGGGACTTCGGTATCACGTTGCCAATTGGGTATTGCTAAACGCAAACGCCCAAATAGGCTAAGTTGTCTTGCATCACTCGCCATTAAGTTGTCCCACGAGGTTTCTAAAATCATCACCTCGAGCCATGAAGTTACTGTACATATCTAAACTGGCGCAGGCTGGCGATAATAAAACGATATCACCAGAGGTTGCCAATTCAGCGGCTTTCGCTACCGCAGCAGCCATAGTGTCGACTCTTATCGAGCCGTCTTTCAATGCAGCAATCTTTTTACCATCGCGGCCTAAGGTGATGAGGTGTGTAACTTTAGCTAAAGCCACAGCTAAAGGCTTAAAATCAGCCCCTTTACCGTCACCGCCAGCAATCAAAATAATATCGCCTAAGTGGTCACTCAAGCCATCGAGCGCGGCGACTGTAGCACCGACGTTTGTCGCTTTAGAGTCATTGACATAGGTCACGCCATTCTTAACACCAACCACTTCACAGCGATGGGATAAGCCAGTAAAAGTACGCGCCACTTTTGCCATAACGTGCTTATCGACACCCACGACATCCACAAGCGCCATCGCCGCAAGTAGGTTGGCATGGTTATGGCTGCCAATCAGCGACACTTCAGTGATCGGCATTATTTCGCTGCTGCCGTGATAAATCTTGCTGTCGCTGATGCCCCATTCGTCCGCTTCTGGCGCCGCTAAACCAAAACTGTTTTGGTTCATTGGTTCTGGCGGTACGGTCAGTTTATCGTCACGATTAAAAAGTACGGCACGGGTTTGTTTGTATAAACGTAATTTAGCCTCGCGGTAGGCATCAATGTCGCTGTATCTGTCCATGTGGTCTTCGCTGATATTCAAACAGGTCGCCACCACACACTTAAGACTGTGAGTGGTTTCCAATTGAAAGCTCGACAACTCAAGCACAAATAAGTCCGCATTTTCATGCAGTAAATCCAGCGCAGGCACACCGATATTACCTCCGACGGCAACAGCAATACCCGCTTCCCTTGCCATCTCGCCCACCAGCGTAGTGACGGTCGATTTTCCGTTAGAGCCAGTAATGCCAATCACACAAGGTTTACGGTCAGCAATCTCACGGGCAAATAGCTCCACATCGCCAATCACCTCAATGCCCATATCCACAGCGGCACGCACCTCTGGGGTATAAGTGGCAATGCCTGGACTGATAATGATCTGCGTCGCTTGCACAAGATAACGGCAATCGAATCCGCCAGAAATCAGCTTCACATCAGGAAAAGACGTCGCTAACGTTTCGGCGCCCGGAGGCTGCCGACGACTGTCCATCACCAATGGCGTAATGCCCTTTCCACACAAATAGCGCACCACGGACAAGCCCGTGGCCCCCAAACCTAACACTATGTGTGAATACTGATTTTGCATAACCAATTACCTTAACTTCAACGTGGCTAAGCCAAGTAAGACGAGGAATATCGAGATAATCCAAAAACGCACTATCACTCGAGGTTCAGGCCAACCTTTTAACTCATAGTGATGGTGGATAGGCGCCATGCGGAAAATACGCTGGCCGCGTAACTTGTACGAACCCACCTGCAGAATGACTGACAGGGTTTCCATCACGAACACGCCGCCCATAATCACTAACAAAATTTCTTGGCGAACAAGCACTGCGATCGTGCCCAGTGCAGCACCTAATGACAGTGAACCCACATCGCCCATGAAGACTTGCGCAGGGTAAGTGTTGAACCACAAAAAGCCCAGACCCGCACCGACAATGGCGGTACAGACAATCACAAGCTCACCAGAACCGGGTAAATGCGGAATATGTAAGTAGTTCGCAAACTGAGCGTGACCCGACAAATAAGCGATCAACGCAAACGCCGCCGCGACCATTACCGTCGGCATAATCGCCAAACCATCGAGGCCATCGGTTAAGTTCACCGCATTACTCGAACCCACTATCGTGAAGTATGCCAATACGATAAATACGGCGCCGAGTTGCGGCATCACGTCTTTAAAGAAAGGCACCACTAATTGGGTTTCACCTGGATTGGCCGCCGTGGCATACAGGAAAAAAGCAATGAGCAGCGCAGCCAAAGACTGCAGAATGTACTTCCAGCGCGCGATCAAACCTTTAGTGTCTTTACGCACCACTTTGCGGTAATCGTCGATAAAGCCGATCAAACCGAAACTGCCGAGCACAAACAACATCACCCACACATAGCGGCTACCGAGATCGCCCCACAGCAACACACTGATGAAGATAGCGGCCAATATCAGCAAGCCACCCATAGTCGGCGTGCCACGCTTACTAAAATGTGATTCTGGACCATCGTTACGCACAACCTGACCAATTTGCAGTAACTGCAAACGTTCAATCAGTTTAGGGCCAAACCATAAGCTAAAAACCAATGCGGTCAATAAGCCTAAAATGGCTCGAAATGTCACATAGGAAAACACGTTAAACCCGGTATGAAAACGGGTTAAATACTCGGCCAGATATACCAGCATTTACACTAACTCCCCACGCCCGAAGGCTACTGTTAGGCCATCCACGACCCGCTCCATGGCGGCGCTACGTGAACCTTTAACGAGAACCGTTACCTGTCCCGGCAACTGGTTTATATGCTTTATAAGTTTTTCTACTAACGTCGCCACACTGTCATAGTGCTCCGCACCGAAAGCTTGGCTCGTGTGCTGACTTAAAGTTCCAGTACAAAACAAGGCATCAATCCCCTGTTGCTTGGCCTGTTGCCCTAGTTCAGCGTGTAAAAGGGGCGCATTGTCGCCTAATTCTCCTAAATCTCCCAGTACCAGACAGCGATTTTCAGAAATTTCCTTTAACCAAGCGATTGCCGCCCCAACGGACACAGGATTCGCGTTATAGCTATCGTCGATTAGACGAACGCGCCCCAATTGACTCGGCTGCATACGTCCTTTCACTGGCGTTAATTGGCTCAAGCCTTCAGATATTTCAGTCAAACTCAATCCCAAAGCAATACAAACACTTGCAGCGGCGAGTGCATTACTCACCTGATGACGACCCGCCAACGGCAATACCACTTGGCAAGATTCACCTAAATAATTGAGCATAAAACGATAGCAACCATCCGCATTAGTCTTATGGCCTGTCGCTATCACGTCGATATGACGTTTAGCGGCACCATCTTGCTGGGAGAAGCTCAGTTGCTTATAAGGTCTTGCCTTAACGCTCATAAAATCAGCGAAGGCATCATCGGCATTGATGATGGCAGTGCCATCGGCCTGCAGATGATTAAAAATTTCTGACTTCGCCTGTGCGACACCCGCTTGCGATCCAAATCCTTCTAAATGGGCGCTGCCGACGTTATTCACCAGCGCGACGTTTGGACGCACGAGTCCCGAGGTGTAATCGATTTCACCTTTATGGTTAGCGCCGAGCTCGAATATCCCAAACTCATCCTCTGGCGTTAAACGCAGCAAAGTGAGCGGCACACCAATCTCATTATTAAAATTGCCAGCGGTATAGAGGATTTGATGCTTAGCCGACAGAATGGTCGCAATCATTTCCTTCACGCTGGTTTTGCCGTTTGAGCCAGTCAAAGCAACACAAATCGGATTGATCTGGTCACGAACATAAGCACCAATCGCACCCATAGCCTTTTGACAATCAGCCACAATGATCTGCGGGATATCAAAAGCTAACTCACGCTCAACCATTAACGCCGCGGCGCCGTTCGCAATAGCTGTAGCTGCGAAATCATGGCCGTCAAAGCGCTCACCCTTTAAGGCAACAAACAGGGTTGCAGCGCCGATTTTGCGGCTATCACTGCTTAAATCTTGGATGGTGACGTCGTCACCAACTCGATACACGCCTAAGTGTTGACTTAGGGCCTCGAGAGAAAGTGGGATCATCTTGATTGCTCCAATGACCGATGTGCCAATACACATCCATCATAGTGTTGACTTAGAGTCTCGAGTGAAAGAGGGATCATCTTGATTGCTCCAATGACCGGTGTGCCAATACACATCCATCATAATGTTGACTTAGGGTCCCGAGAGAAAGAGGGATCATCTTGATTGCTCCGATAACTGGCGTGCCAGGGCGCGTTCATCATAGTCATGACGCACACCTGCCGCCTCTTGGTAAGTTTCGTGGCCCTTGCCCGCCAGCAAGATCACATCGCCAGGTTTAGCCAATGCCACAACCTCTTTAATTGCTGTGATACGGTCAACCTGAGTCAATGCCTGCTCTGGTGTTGCAAGCCCTTGGATAATATCGGTAATAATTTGCGCGGGGTCTTCACTGCGCGCATTGTCGCTGGTCACCATAATGCGGTCGGCAAACTGTTCAGCAGCTTGGCCCATCAAAGGACGCTTGCCCTTATCACGGTCGCCGCCACAACCAAACACGCACCATAAATCACCAGCACAATGGCGACGTAGCGCGTTTAACGCTTGTTCGATCGCATCGGGTGTATGGGCATAATCGACCACTAAGGTGATGTTATCCGCAGTAGTGAAACGCTCCATACGACCTGCAACGGGCGTTAAATATTGCACCTGCTCGGCTAACGCTTTCATATCAAAACCTTGCAGATACAAGGCCGATAACGCCGCGAGTAAATTAGAGAGATTAAAGGCACCAAGAAGTGGCGAGTGGATTTGAGTCTCGCCCTCGGGCCACACTAAGGTTGCACTGACACCTTGATCGTCAAACTTGGCATTTTTGGTATAAAAAGCCGCACCTTGATGACCTTCAATACTAAAACCCCAAATCTGCGCAGGCGCAGGCTTAAGCTCAGTCAACCAAGACGCGCCAACTGCATCATCGAGATTCAATAAACCGTGACCTAAAGTGCTGAAACGAAATAGGCTTTGTTTAGCGGCGGCATAGCTTTCCATATCGCCGTGGTAATCGAGGTGATCGCGCGTCAGATTAGTGAACACGGCAACATCAAATGGTACTGCGTCGACGCGGCCTTGCACTAAGCCGTGGCTCGACACTTCCATGGCGCAGACGTTCGCGCCTTGGGCTTCAAACTCATGCAACTGACGCATTAAGGTAATCGCATCGGCTGTGGTGTTACCACTATCAACAAGCTCGCCCCAGAGACCATTGCCAAGGGTGCCCATGACGGCGGCTTTGCGCCCCAATGAAGTCACCAGTTGTGCAATGAGTTGACTCGTAGAGGTTTTACCGTTAGTTCCAGTAATACCGATAACCCCAAGGGATGGCATAACGGCAGACTTGTGCGCTAAGGGATAACGCTGGGCGGCAATTGCCGATACCTGACGACTTAACTGAAAGAAATAAATCTGCACACCGTGCTCGGCATTATCGCCCAGCAACACTTTGCCATGTTGGTCAGCATCATCCGTGTGAACTATTACGCCTGCGGCACCTAAATCTAAGGCTTTTTCAATAAACTGTCTGCCATCGACCTTATGTCCTGGCAGCGCCAAAAACACATCGCCGCTACGTATTGCGCGGCTATCTAAGGTCAGATCATTGAAGGACTGCGCGCCAGCATAATGTAGCCAAGGCGCTAGCAAATCCCGTAATAACATCATTCTGCTCTCCCAGCGGCGATTCCCGCCAATTGCACTTGTTCTTTATCGGTAATGGGTTCAACGTTTAACATTTGCAGTGCGCCAGACATGACTTTGGCAAATGCAGGCCCCGCCACTGAACCACCATAATAGAGATCGCCCTTAGGCTCATTCACTACCACCACTATCGCTAATCTAGGATTATTCGCAGGCGCAACACCCGCAAATAAAGCAACATAATCATCACCATAACCACCAGCAACTGCCTTACGACTTGTGCCAGACTTACCTGCAACTGGATAACCGTCGATGTGCGCTAAGGTGCCAGTGCCGCCTTTTTCCGTTACACCGACCAGCATTTGCATTACATCGTGGGCCACATTTTCAGAAATGACTCGCTCACCGACAGGTGGCTTTTTCAGTTTCATTATCGAGACAGGGAACAAAGTACCGCCATTGCCTAAGGTGGCGTACATGCGCGCAAGTTGAAGTGTTGTTGCCGTTAAGCCGTAACCAAACGACAAGGTGGCACGTTCAAAGTCTGACCAACGGTGGCGATCTTGAATCAAGCCAGCGCTTTCACCCGTGAGGTTAATTCCCGAAAAGCTGCCAAGTCCCATGGATTGATAAGTACCGAGCAGTTGCTGCACCGGAATAGACAAAGCCAATTTACTGATGCCGACGTTACTGGATTTAGCCAAAATACGCGCCAAACTCATATCGCCGTAGTTCGCGGGGTCACGTACTTGGCGACCACCTAAACGCATCCAACCCGGTGAAGTGGCAATAATATCGGTCGATTTAACTGTGCCAGCTTCAAGCGCTGCGGCTACCACAAATGGCTTAATGGTCGAACCCGGCTCAAAGGTATCTGTCATAGCACGGTTACGCATTCTGAAGGTTTGCAGATTGTCGCGCGCATTGGGGTTATACGAAGGCGTATTCACCATAGCCAAGACTTCACCCGTGTGAATGTCGAGGACGACAATCGAACCCGAAGTCGCTTGGTTCATCTCAGTGGTGCGTTTTAGTTCGCGATAGGCTAATTGTTGGATCCTATGATCGATACTCAGCACGAGATCATTTGGACTCTCGCCTTCCTGCACTATATCGAGACGCTCGACGACATGACCATCGCGTGACTTACGCACTTTTTGTTTGGAAGGCGTACCTGTTAACCAACTATTATAAGCATTTTCAACACCTTCAATCCCAACATCATCTATGTTAGTGATGCCGATTAATTGAGCTGTGATTTCACCACCAGGATAATAGCGGCGAGATTCGGACTTTAGAAATACACCGGGTAATTTAAGCTGAGTAATATAGTCCGCAACCGCAGGGGTAATTTGGCGTTTCAAGTAGGTGAAGCGTTTGGTGGGGTTACTGCGCACTCGCTCTAACAAATCTTCGAGGGGCTCATGCAACACATCTGCTAAGGCTTGCCAGCGGCGCATATCGGCAAAACCATTACTATCATTGACTTGTTTTGGATCGGCCCAGACGGCTCGTACAGGTACGCTCACGGCCAACATGTCGCCATTACGGTCGGTGATCAAGCCACGCTGCACTTCACGACTAGTGGTCCGCAATGTTCGCATGTCACTTTCGTGACGTAATTTGTCAGGCTCGATAATTTGAATGTAAGCTGCGCGTCCCACTAGGCTGCAAAACAACGCACACACAAACCCGACCACTACGTATAAACGCCAGTGGATCAATTGAGGTTTTTGCGGTTTGCTTACCCGTTTGATTTTCGCTTGCCTAGTCATATCTTCCCTATACTCACGGCACCTTTACCACAACTTCTTCGCTGGGTAACGGACGACTCATGTTGAGTTCCTTAGAGGCAATACGCGTAATACGACTGTGCTCAGTCTGCGATTGCTCTTCTAATAATAAATTGCGCCACTCAATATCTAATCTATCTCGCTCCTGCAGTAACTGGTCCCACTGGGTTGTCAGTTGACGGCTAACATGGCTGCCATAAACCACGGCAACCGCATTACTCAGCACAAGCAAGGCTAATAACAAGATCCATTTATGCAGCCATAAATCATGTAAAACGATCCGTGGCAGATTAATCGAGGGCTTACTCACAGTGCGCCCCTTAGTAATCTAAACGCTCGGCAATGCGTAACACTGAGCTGCGAGCTCTGGCATTGCGTTCGATTTCTTCGTCGGATGGCATAATCACCTTGCCCACGGCACGTAACTTACGCGACTTGTTAATTTGATCTTCAGTCACCGGAAAACCGTGCGGTACACTTTCGCCTTGGCTATGACGACGAATAAAACGCTTCACGATACGATCTTCTAAAGAATGAAAACTGATGACCGACAAACGTCCTTGGGGAGCGAGCACATTGACGGCTCCTTCAAGTGCCTGATCAATTTGATCTAATTCACTATTAATATAAATGCGGATCGCTTGAAACACCCGAGTCGCAGGGTGCTTATTACGTTCTTTATTTTTAGTGATACGCGCAATTAAATCGGCTAAATCTTTGGTACGTAAAAACGGCGTTTTCTCACGATCGGCAGCAATACAACGGGCAATATGGCGGGCGTTTTTCTCTTCGCCATAGGTTTTAAATACCCAAGCCATATCTTCAATTTCGGCACGAGCCAACCATTGCGCAGCCGTTTGGCCTTGACTGTTATCCATACGCATATCGAGTGGACCATCGCGCAAAAAACTAAAACCGCGTTCAGCATCGTCTAGCTGGGGTGAAGACACACCTAAATCGAGTAATACGCCATCAATTTTGCCCACAAGCCCAAGCTCTTCGACATAATCGGCTAATTGACCAAAGCCACCATGCACGATTTGAAAGCGTGGATCGTCAGCAAATTGTTTGGCCGCTTCAATCGCTTGAGGATCACGATCGATGGCGATCAATCGACCATGTTCACCGAGTTGTTGTAATACTTGTCTTGAATGACCACCGCGGCCGAACGTGCCATCGATATAGATGCCATCGTCTTTGATGTTTAAACCGCCAACCGTTTCTGCTAGCAGTACGGATAAATGGGCAAATTCTTGACTCATTACTCTCTTCTTATTTAGTTATCACGACTCGTTAAAGTGAAAAATCCGCGAGGCGCTCATTATTAACGAGATCCTCACTTCGAATCGTTTCCTGACATTCATCAATTTGCTGCAGCCAAGATTGCTCATCCCACAGCTCAAATTTATTCAATTGCCCCACCAGCATGATGCGCTTATCTAAATTGGCATATTGCCTTAACGGTGGCGGCAGTAATATGCGCCCATTACTGTCGAGCTCCACTTCGTGGGCGTAGCCGAGTAACAGGCGTTTTAAAGATCTCTGGGTTTTATCGGTATCTGAAAGCTTCAACAACTTAGCTTCGATCAATTCCCATTCGTGAATGGGATACAAGAGTAAACAGGCGGATTGGATATCGACGGTAATCACGATGCGGCCTTGGTGCTCAAGCTGCAAAGGTTCGCGGTATCGCACTGGAATAGCGATCCGTCCCTTTGTATCTAAGTTGATAGCACTGGCTCCACGAAACACGCTAATTCATCCTATCCTTTGATTTTTGATCCACAAATATCCACTATTTCCCACAACTGCTAAGTTTAGGGACAGTCGACAAGCATTGTCAAGGGATGGGATCCTTTTATAAATCCAGTCGGCAAGCGGGTTAGCCGCATGTTGAGCACTTAACCTCGCGACAAACTTTTGACAAGAAAAACCATTAGAGATTGACTAAACAGAGGAAACAACAGGAATAAATAGCGCCGATATATTCAGCAACCTTTTGCTTTCAGGTGCTTGCGATGAAAAAAATGGGGAATTATTTCTGTATTTGTGGGATTTTACGGGTCGAAAAATAACGTCAAACTCAAAAACGCAACAAAACAAACTTACGTCCATCCTTATTCGACAGTCAAAAAAGAGTTGAAATCAGCATAAAAATCTAAATTTTTATTCCAAATAAAGACGTTCATCTTTTTACTAATGGCTGAATATTAATGTCGCGATTGCGAGAAAGATCAAAAATCCCACGTAAAATCCACCAAAAGAACCACTTTCTCCCTATACATTCACCTTAATACCCGCACTAGCTACCTAATGGCTCGCCTTATTCGCCTTAACAAGTTAAACGGCGTATAGTCTAAATATTGACCTACTTCAGCCGATATCATATTAAGAGGTGTAATAACAAGGAGGCGTTATGAGTGGATTGGATAGCATTTATGCCATGCTGGCACAGCCAGTAAAAGCCGTGTTTCACCCTAAACGGGTTGTTGACCAAGTCAGCAGCGCAAGCGCAAATGCCCCCGATAGCCATGAAACACCGCAGTCGCAGTTACCTCCAGCGTTAGAAAGCCGTAATACTAAAATCAGGGAAAGACGCAAAGAATCAGATAACAATAAAAATAAGAAACGCCGTGCATCGGATGAAACCGAAACGCTAAAACTAAAAGAAGGTGTCGTACTTGAAGTGACCGATGATTCCGCAGAAATCAAGAAGCCACCGAGCCAACATATCATTGATGTAGAAGTATAAATCCGTACTGATATAAAACGGAAAAGGCGCAATCCCATTGGATTAGCGCCTTTTTATTAGCCTCTTTTTAGCAGCACTATCGAGCATGCCTGAAATCAGGCCAGATTTCGAATCATGCGATACCTCAAATTAAGTTTTATCTCAAACCAATGCCGCCTCAAAGCGTATTGTTTAAGTTCGAGTTCTGGCCACCGCGTCCTGCCAACCTGCGTATAGCTGTACTCGAGTCTGGGCATCGATATTAGGGATAAAATGCTTATCAATGCAGGCTTTGTGCTCAAGCTCTATCACACTCTCCCAAAAGCCCACTGCCAACCCAGCTAAAAATGCCGCACCCAAAGCGGTTGTCTCACAAACGCTTGGTCTTAACACTTCGACATCGGTAATGTCGGCTTGAAATTGCATCAAAAAATCATTAGCGACCGCGCCGCCATCCACCTTTAAACGCTTAAGGCTAACGCCACTGTCTTTGATCATGGCATCGAGTAAATCTTTACTCTGATAAGCGATGGATTCTAACGCCGCCCGAATAATATGATTACGATTCGCCCCGCGTGTCAGACCAAATAGCGCACCACGGGCATTGGGATCCCAATAGGGCGCACCGAGTCCCACAAAAGCGGGCACCAGATACACGCCATTAGTATCGGCGACCTTAGAGGCAAAGTACTCAGTATCACTGGCATCACGAATAAGCCCCAGTTCATCTCGCAGCAATTGAATGGTCGCTCCGCCCATAAAGACTGAACCTTCAAGGGCATAGTTCACTTCACCCTTAGGCCCCACGGCAACTGTAGTCAATAAGCCATGGTTTGAGCGCACCGCTTTTGTCCCTGTATTCATCAACAAAAAACAACCAGTACCGTAGGTATTCTTCGCCATGCCGGGCTCGACACATAACTGACCAAAAAGCGCAGCCTGTTGATCGCCCGCCATTCCTGCAACTTGGATTTCACTGCCTTCGCCAGCAATCCGTGTTGTACCATACACGCTGCAGGAAGGTTTAACTTCTGGCAACATAGACGCCGGAATATCTAAGGCTTCGAGTAACTTATTATCCCAAGTCAGGCTATGGATATTGAATAGTAGAGTGCGGGCAGCATTGGTGGGATCGGTGACATGCACCTTGCCCTCGGTTAACTTCCACACGAGCCAAGTATCGATAGTGCCGAACAACAACTCACCACGCTCGGCTTGCTCACGGGCATTGGGCACATGATCTAGAATCCATTTGATCTTAGTGCCTGAAAAATAAGGGTCGAGTAATAAACCGGTATTCTCACGCACATATTCTTCTAACCCTTGAGCTTTGAGTTGCTCACAAATCTCAGCGCTGCGACGGCACTGCCACACTATCGCGTTATAAATAGGTTTACCTGTGGCCTTCTCCCATATAACAGTGGTTTCCCTCTGATTGGTAATGCCAATGGCGGCCACTTCATCGCTGTGAATACCCGCACGCGCCAATACTTCAATTAACACTGAACTTTGGCTTGCCCAAATCTCCATGGGATCATGCTCGACCCAACCCGGATTAGGGTACAACTGGGTAAATTCCCGCTGGGACACGCTGACAATGTTTGCGTCGTGATCGAACACTATCGCCCTTGAGCTGGTCGTGCCTTGATCTAAGGCCACCACGTATTTTTTCTGCACGCTACTATCCTATCTGAACTCTCCGCGCCTTTTTATGCTGGCGAGAATTAACATGATCCACCGACTTATGCAGTGAATATATTCGGAATTTACCGCCGTGACCAGCAAGCAAGCCGTCAAACAAGATCACTCCACCATGCTATAACCATAAAAAAGCCCTGAAGATTCAGGGCTTTTTTAACATACTGAACTTACATCTTGTAGCTCATTTGGATACCCGCAAGCCATACATCGCCGCTTGCTTCGCCGTTAAAGTTAACAGTCGCGAGGTTCAATAGGTTTTGCTGTTCATTGATTGGCGCATCGCCAGTCGCTTTAATATAAGTCACAGCAAAATCAACGTTCAGGTTCTTAGTTGCCTGATAACCTGCGCCCACAGAGAACCACAGACGGTCAGAGTCTGGAATTGTGGTTGTGCGCCACTCGTCATTTGCCGCCGTTTTATCTAAAGCAACACCGGCACGCACTAACCAATCGTTATTCACTTGATAAGTCGTCCCTAGCGCGAAGCGCCAGTTATCTTCGAAGTGCTCTTCTTTAACTAAATCAGACTCCAAGCCGCCTTTAGGCTTAACTTCACCAGGGAAATAAGCCACTAGTTGATCGAATACGCTCCAATCGGTCCAGTTCACACTCGCATGCATGGCCCAGTTATCGGTCAATTGGTGATGGGAAGCTATCTCTGCAAAAGCGGGCAATTCAAGCGGTAAATAACCTTCAATGGACACATCTTGGCCGCCAGTGTACAAGACGCCAGAAGCATGACCATCCAAATCCAGTTGCACGCCGCTGTGATAAGCAAAACCCAAACGGTGAGCCGGATTGATCTGCCAGCTTGCACCTAACTGCCAGCCATAACCCACATCATCACCCTTCATGCTTTTCAGCTCAGTGCCACCTGGAGGTAACACAGCCTGCACAGGAGCCGGCAGAGCAGGTTTGATACCATCGACCCAACCTGGTAATGAGGCACCGATTTCGCCTTCACCATAAACGATCCGTACACCAGCACCAACGCTGACAGCATCATTAATGCGATAAGCGATGTTTGGATTAAATTCAACGGTCGTAACCGAAGTCTTGTTACCAAAAATAGCCGCTGCGTGGGTAGCGGGTAATTCAGTGGCTAGACCATAATTAGAGTTTACCGCTAGGCCCCAAGTCCATTGATCATTTAGCTGATTTGAATAATAAAAATTTGGCACAAGTGCGTCATCGGCCACATCTAGTGCATCGCCACCTTTCATAACAACAGGATTTGGAGCAATTAACGGTGAGCTAAGGCTCACATCACCAGTCACATCGACGTTTGGCATAACGTAAATGCCACCCGCGGACAACTGGCGTCCTTCTAAATAAGTGAGCATTGCAGGATTTCGACCTTGAGCCGAAGCGTTATCCGCCATCGCGGCTTCACCCGCAAAGGCGCGACCTAAACCTGTAGCAGAGTATTCCGCAAGTTGAAAACCCGCGGCATGGAGTTGAGTCGTTGAACTTAACAAGGCTGCAGTGACAGCCAAAGTCAGAAGACGTTTTTGCATTGTTATTCTCTAATCATATTATTGTTATCTGTACTACTTAGATGAGTACTGCGGCGTTCAGGCAAAATAGAGCAAACGCTCCATATTGAATGCGCAGCAGTTTACTTATGCAGAAGATGTTTGCAACCGAAGGAGATAAAACAGACAGAAACTCTAAAGAAATGCGACTTTAAAACAGATTTAGTGACATACATCACCATTCAAACAAAAGCCAACCTTTAAACACTCAAAAATCATTCACGACAGTCGTGAGATTTAAATTAAGAACCCAACAAATACCAATATTAAACAACAAGATAAAAAATTAAAACTTTGGAACACCTGTAAATCATTTAAACTCGACAAATTCAGCATAAATCACTGCGGAGAATAAAATTTTCTAGTACCCAAACAACAATGAAAATTTATTTCTTAAAATACAAACAATTAAATTAAGCGAATATTGAGATTCAAAACAAAAACGCCTAGGTATTAACCTAGGCGCTTAAATATAGACTCAACACGAGTACAAATGTGCGCTGAAAGTTTAGCGGCGCCAACCTTGGATTTGAGTTTCGTACTGACTGATTTGCGCAGCATGGGACAAGGTCAGCCCAATAGCATCTAACCCATTGAGTAACTTATGTCTCGCCGACTCTGCCAGCGTAAAACTAAACTCGGCACCTGACGGTGCAATCACTTTACAGCTGGTGAGATCAACCGTGATTTGCGCGCCTTCTTCTGCCGCCACTTCATCCATCAACTGACGCACCTGCGCGTGGGTTAACGCCACAGGCAATAGGCCGTTATTGATTGAGTTGCCGTAAAAAATGTCGGCAAAACTCGGTGCAATGATGGCGCGCAAACCGAAGTCTGCCAGCGCCCAAGGCGCATGTTCGCGGCTTGAACCACAACCAAAGTTTTCCTGCGACAAAAGAATTGAAGCGCCTTTATAACGAGGCTGGTTCAATGAAAACTCAGGATTAGGCACATCGCCCGCATCATCTAAATAACGCCAGTCATGAAATAAGTGCACGCCAAAACCATCGCGCGTCACCTTAGACAAAAACTGTTTCGGAATGATCTGATCCGTATCGATATTGGTGCTGTCGATCATGACCGCAAGCCCGGTATGGGTCGTAAAAGGTTGCATTAACTTCTCCTCTTGGGTTTACGGTAATTAGTAAGGTTTACGAATATCGACAAAATGCCCAGCCACCGCAGCGGCGGCGGCCATTGCTGGGCTCACTAAATGGGTGCGACTGCCACGGCCTTGGCGACCTTCGAAGTTACGATTACTGGTCGAAGCACAGCGCTCACCCGCTTCTAATCTGTCATCGTTCATCGCTAAACACATGGAACAACCCGGTAAACGCCACTCAAACCCGGCTTTGATAAAGATTTTATCTAAGCCTTCGGCTTCGGCTTGGGCTTTCACTTGACCAGAACCAGGTACTACAATCGCGGTGACGCCACTCGCGACTTTACGGCCTTTAGCATGCACGGCGGCGCTGCGTAAATCTTCAATCCGCGAGTTAGTACATGAACCGATAAATACTTTGTTGATGTTGATATCTGTCATAGGCGTACCCGCACTCAGGCCAATGTATTCTAAGGCCTTTTCCATGCTGGCACGGGTGCTTGGGTTGGCTTCATCAATAGGATTTGGCACTTTTCCATCGATCGCTACGACTTGGCCGGGGTTTGTACCCCAAGTCAATTGTGGCGCAATATCGGCGGCATCTAACTCAACGACAGCATCAAACACGGCGCCGTCATCGGTTTTAATGGCTTTCCAGTAAGCGATAGCCTCTGCCCAATCTTCGCCCTTGGGTGCAAACTCGCGGCCTGCTAAATAGTCGAAAGTGGTTTGATCCGGCGCGACCATGCCCGCCTTAGCGCCCATCTCAATCGCCATATTGCACACTGTCATGCGGCCTTCCATCGACAGGGCTTCAATCGCCTCACCACAGAACTCCACCACATAACCCGTGCCGCCATCCATGCCGATTCTGCCAATAATAGCGAGTACGATATCTTTGGCGGTCACGCCATCGGTGACATGACCACGCACTTCAATCTTCATGGTCTTAGCTTTTAGCTGACGCAAAGTTTGCGTCGCTAAAACGTGCTCAACTTCAGATGTTCCAATGCCAAACGCCAATGCGCCAAAGGCGCCATGGGTCGCGGTATGGGAATCACCACAGACAATCACAGTGCCGGGTAAGGTAATCCCTAACTCTGGCCCCATTACATGCACAATCCCTTGATTAGGATGATGAATGTCGTATAAACGCACGCCAAAGTCTTTACAGTTTTGCGCTAGGGTTTCAACCTGTGTGCGCGCCATTGGGCTTAGGGCATCCAAGCTGGCGCTACGGGTCGAAGTGTTGTGATCCATAGTGGCAAAGGTTTTTTCCGGTGCACGCAGTTTGCGGCCCGCCACTTTTAAGCCACTAAATGCTTGGGGAGAAGTCACTTCATGGACTAAATGTCTGTCGACATAAATGATCGGCGCTTCACCTTCAGGAGTCGCTACAACGTGGGCATCCCATACTTTTTGATACAGCGTTTTTGCCACCGAGTTTTTTGGCACAGTCATCATTACACACCTTCCTTTATAGCATTGGCGATAAAGTCACCCATCTCGTCGGTTGATTTAGCTTGGCTACGCTTGTCTGTGCTCAATAGTTCACCGGTTAAATAGCCAGAATTTAACGCTTTGCTGACGGCACGCTCAATCGCACAGGCGGCTTCTTCTTGCTTTAGGCTGTGGCGCAGCATTAATGCCGCCGACAGAATTTGGGCGATAGGGTTTGCAATGCCTTTGCCCGCGATATCTGGCGCACTGCCACCCGCAGGTTCGAATAAACCAAAGCCAGTGCTGTTCATGCTCGCCGATGACAACAAGCCCATAGAGCCCGTTAACATCGCGATTTCGTCGGATAAAATGTCGCCGAACAGGTTAGAACATAACATCACATCGAACTCATCGGGGCGACGCAGCAGCTGCATGGTCGCGTTATCGATATAGATGTGTTCAAGCTCGACATCGGGGAAATCTACCGCCACTTCTTCAACCACTTGGCGCCATAACACTGAACAGGCGAGCACATTGGCTTTATCCACTGAGGTCACTTTTTTACGACGACCACGGGCGGCTTCGAAGGCGATGCGGGCGATACGGCTAATTTCGCGACGGCTATAACGCATGGTATCGAAGGCTTCTTCATTTTCGCCTTCGCCTTGACGACCCTTTGGCTTACCAAAATAAATGCCGCCAGTTAACTCGCGTACACATAAGACATCAAATCCACGGGCGGAAATATCGCTACGCAGCGGTGACATATGTTCTAAGCCATCATGCAATTTAGCTGGGCGCAGATTACAAAACAGTTCGAAGTGACCACGCAGTGGCAATAGCGCGCCGCGCTCAGGTTGTTCATTTGGCGGTAACTTTTCCCACTTAGGGCCACCGACTGAACCAAATAGGATCGCATCGGCCGCTTCACAGCCCTTTAGCGTGGCATCGGGTAAGGGACAACCGTGGTTATCAATGGCAATACCGCCAACATCGAATTCAGTGTATTCGATATTCAAATCGAAACGCGCTTCAACCTCACGCAACACTTTACGCGCCTCTGCCATCACTTCTGGGCCGATCCCATCCCCTGCTAATACTGCTATTTGATAACTCATACGCCAGCCAACTCCTTTAAATGTAAATGCTTTATGCTCGACCTTGCTATTCTCTGGATGCTTTTAGCGACTAGACGCCGCCTAGCTCTCGATTTTTTTGCATGCTTTGTTTGTAATCGGCAACCTTGTCTGCGCGGCACGTTAAGTTCATCACATGCACTAAAGCGCGTGCCGAGGCTTCAACCACATCGGTTGCCAAACCTACGCCGTGAAAGTTTTGCTCGTGGTAAACCGCGGTAATATCCACTTGGCCTAAGGCATTTTGACCTACGCCTTTAGCGCCTAGCTTGTAGCTGATGATATCGATTCGACGATCGGTTGCGCGAGCAATCGCGTTATAGGCAGCATCAACAGGACCATTACCCGTTGCGGCTTCGGTTTTAATTTCGCCGCCCACTTCGATACGCACAGTCGCCGTAGCAACGCCTTCAGTTGAGTCAGACTGCACCACTAATTGCTGCAATTGATAGTGATTGTCTTCTTCGGCCTGTGCTTCCATAAAGGCTAAGGCTTCTAAATCATAATCAAATACTTGTCCTTTTTTATCTGCCAATTTTAGAAACTCTTCATACAGAGTATCCATATTGTAATCGTGCTCGCTATAGCCCATTTCCTCCATGCGATGCTTGATCACATGGCGACCCGAGCGCGAGGTCATATTCAAGTTATTGCGATTCAAACCTATGCTTTCTGGCGTCATGATTTCATAGGTATTTTGTGCTTTTAACATGCCATCCTGATGGATGCCCGACGAATGGGTAAAGGCATTGGCACCGACAATAGCCTTGTTCGCCTGCACTGGCATATTGCATAACTGGCTGACTAAATTAGAAGTACGGTGAATTTCTTTGGCATTAATGCCCGTTTCTAATCCCAACATCCCCTTACGCGTCGCTAAAATCATCGCGATCTCTTCCAGTGAACAGTTACCCGCACGCTCACCTATGCCATTGATCGTACATTCAATTTGACGCGCACCGTGCTGCACTGCGGTAATCGAGTTAGCCACAGATAAACCTAAGTCATCGTGGCAATGCACTGAGATCACCGCTTGGTCAATATTCGGCACGCGGTTAAACAGGGTTTGGATAATAGTGCCAAACTCGCTTGGCACTGTGTAACCGACCGTATCGGGAATATTAATGGTGCGTGCGCCCGCACGAATGGCGGCCTCTACCATACGACATAGATTATCGATGGGCGTACGCCCCGCATCCTCACAGGAAAACTCCACGTCATCAGTAAAACGGCGGGCATACTTCACCGCGCCTACGGCCATCTCTAACACTTGATCGAAGGAGCGCTTCAACTTGCTCTCAACGTGAATCGTCGAGGTCGAGATAAAGGTATGGATACGGAATTGATCTGCAACTGACAAGGCCTGCGCCGCGGCATCTATATCCTTTTCCAATGCACGGGATAATGCACAAACGCGGCTATTTTTAATGGTACGCGCTATGGTCTGCACTGACTCAAAATCACCGGGTGAAGAAACCGGAAAACCCACTTCCATCACATCCACACCGAGACGTTCCAGCGCCATAGCGATCTGTAGTTTTTCTTTGACCGACAAACTTGCGGCTAACGCCTGCTCACCATCACGCAAGGTAGTATCAAATATTATGACTCTGTTAGACATCTCGCTTCTCCATGGAACGTCACCGTTCGTTAGTTAATTTTTGCCGTATTCAGATACAAAAAACCCCGCAACATCGGTGCGGGGTTTGTGAATGCTTTGCCTCTTTATCGAGCGTGCAACACTAAGACCTCCGCGTATAAACCGCGAGAGAGAGAAGGAGGAGGTCGAGTTTGCGGCTAATAATATTCATTTAATCTGTATATTTATTCTGTTTGAATCATTGAGGACGGTTAATATTTAACTTGCCTAGCCGATAGTGTCAACCCTAATTTTTTCATGTTCCACTCATTCAACCTGTCTTAAGGCTAATAACGGTGAGTTTCATCCCCAAATTAGTGATCGATTCCACAGAATTAACCAGCTGTTTGGATTCAGAAATCACTGGGATGTGTTAACTTATTCCCCTTAGAAAAAAATAGTTTTTTATGCAAAAAACGATTAAGAAAAGTTATAATCCCGCCTTAGTGATTAGGGATATTAGAACTTACACATTTTATATGGAGCACAAAATGGATTTTCGCGTCTTGGTACTGAGCCTGTTGTTATGGCTGTTTCCCTTTGGGGCCAGTGCTATAGACCAATTAGATGAACTCACTGAACTCGTCTACCAATATCCCAGTAAAGCACTCACTCAAATAACAGCGTTAGAAAAACAATTTGCGACCAGTGCAAGCTCAGATATCAATCGACTCAGATTAAGTGTGTTGAAATGCCAAAACCTACTACAAATAGGGGAAAATGAAGCCGCTATCAACGTCGCTCAATTAGGCGAAGCAAACGCTAAACAACTTAAGCTAGATCAAGTACGACCTTACTTTTTGATTTGCCAAGCCGATGCAAACCTTAGCTATAACAATATTCAAAATGCCCTACCTTTGCTTGATTCAGCCATTAACCTAGCGCGACGTTACCAGCAACCACAAGCCTTAGTCGATGCCTTACGCTTACGTGGCCAACTCGATACCAATACAGACAACTTCTCTTCCGCTATCGAAGATTTACGCCTCGCGATTGATATTTATCCGGATATTCATGCTCAAACCCAAAATTGGATTTGGCCACCACAGGCCTATGTGTATGCCGCGATGGGAAATTTACTTTATGCCACCCATGATTTCCCCCAAGCCATGTATTACACCAACTTAGGTATACAAAGTGCCGATGCAAAAGGGAAAGTTTTACACTTTATTTTACGCAATGCAGCTCGGATAGCGCTTGATAATCAAGAGTTTGATTACAGTGATAAACTCGAACAACAAGCTAAAGCGCTTTTACCTGAGCTAGGTTCACCACTTGAACTCGCCTACAGTTATGCCATTTTGGCCTCAATCGCGCTCGATAAAGGCCGCATCGATAATGCCGAAGAATATCTTTCTATCGCGATTAATACGTTTAAAAAACAAAATCAACAATTAGCGACAATGCGTTCAACTCGCCTACTCGCCCAAATTCGTTTTGCTCAGCATCAAGAAGATGCCGCTTTAATCCTCATGAATCACGCTATTGAGCAAGCTGAAAACCTAAAACAATACTCAGATCTCAAAGGGTTTTACGGGATCATGAGCGATCACTACTTAGAAGAAGGGGATTTTAAACAAGCCTATTCTTTCTTACTCAAACGTTATAGAGCGGCCGAGCTCACCAATCAAGCGATGAATAATGCTCGAATATTGCAGTTTAAGGCCCGTCTAAATCAACAAGATCTGCAGCAGGAGCCAAATAGCACTGCACCAGAAAAAGATTCAATCTTACAAGAGCTAAATGTCGATTGGGCCTATAGCACACTGTTCTTAATCGCAATGGCATTATTGGGTGGAGCTATTTGGTATTTGATTGATAAACAGAATAATCGTGCCCCACATATTGAAGGTAATGAACCTGCGGAAACGCTGCTCCAACAAGTCACATCAGCATTAAACAGTGCCAAACAAGGTAATTACCCACTGTCTTTATTATTGTTTAATGCGAGTCAGATCCGTCAAGTTGACATACCTCTCTTACAGGATGAGCTACAACACAGACTACGGGAGCAAGATAAGTTAATCCGATATTCAATGGATGAAATTGTCATTATCCTACCGCATACCTCGGCAACTGGCGCTAAAAGAGTCGTTAGTCAGTTAGTTGCTTGCATTCAGCCTTGGCAGGGTTCAAGTAAGGTCAATATTGGTATAGCGGCGATGCAACAGTTTGATACCTTAGAGTCTTTAATTAAGCGGGCCAGTATCAATCAATTGGGCAAGGTTAAAATCAATGAGAATACTTCAAACCATTATTCTCCCGCTAAATAAGCCGTAATTTCATCGAGAAAAGCGTCACCGAAACGACTCAGTTTACGCTCGCCAACCCCGTTGACGGCGAGCATTTCCCCCGCGCTCGTTGGCATCATGGCAGCCATTTCTGCGAGGGTAGCGTCGTTAAAGACTAAATACGGCGGCACATCCTGCTGCTCGGCTATGGTTCTTCGCAGTAACTTGAGTCGTGCGAACAGCTTACGATCGTAGTTCAACGGTGCTTTAGACTGACTCGCCTTACGTTTTGTGGTCGTTAACTGAATACGCGGTTCGGCGAGCATTAACGCTACGTCACCTTTGAGCACAGGTCGTGCCGATGGGTTTAAGGTAATAGATGAGCCGCGGGTCACATCTTGACTCGCCAGTCCCAAATGAATGAGTTGACGGATCACACTCAACCAATATTCATGGCTCTTGTCTTTACCAATCCCCCAAGTCGTGAGTTTGTCATGCCCTCGATCGACTATCGGTGCGCCTTTCGAACCGCGCAACACTTCAATTAAATGATTGATACCAAAACGCTGGCCTAAACGGAAAATACATGACAACACCTTCTGCGCATCTTCGGTGCCGTTATAACGCTTAGGCGGGTCGAGGCAAATGTCGCAGTTACCACAGGGCTCTAATGCACTCTCATCGAAGTAATGCAGCAACACTTGGCGGCGACAGGTCTGCGCCTCGGCAAAGGCAGCCATAGTATTAAGTTTGTGGAATTCGACCTGTTGCTGCGGCCCAGGTTCAGACTGTTCAATCAAATGTCTGACCCGACCAATATCGGCGGGATCGAACAACATAAAAGCTTCTGCATCGAGCCCATCACGGCCTGCTCGGCCCGTTTCCTGATAATAGGCTTCGATACTTTTCGGGATATCGTAATGCACTACAAAGCGCACATTCGACTTATTAATCCCCATACCGAAAGCCACAGTGGCAACCACAATATCAATTTGATCTTTAAGGAAACTGTCCTGTACTGCACCACGGTCTTCCTGCGTCATTCCCGCATGATAGGCCTTGGCATTAAAACCTTGCAGACATAAACGGTCAGCCACTTCATCGACACGGCGACGACTGCTGCAATAAATAATGCCGTTAGTACCATTCTGCTGCGTTAAAAAATGTCGTAACTGGTTAGCGGCATTAAGCTTTTCGGCGACTGTGTAGCGAATATTAGGCCTATCGAAACTCGAGAGTAAACGGAACGGGTCAATACCGAGCCGCTCGCAAATACTCTGTCGAGTCGCCTGATCTGCTGTTGCGGTCAGCGCCATCATGGGCACATAGGGGAAGAGTTGCTTTAACTGGCCGAGCGCCGCATATTCAGGGCGAAAATCATGGCCCCACTGACTGATACAATGCGCCTCATCGATGGCAAACATCGCCAGCTGGAGAGACTGCATACGCTCAATAAAATCAGCGGTTAATAAACGCTCAGGTGACACATAAAGCAGTTTTAACTCACCGTGGCGTAGCTGCCTTAATACTTCGGCACTCTGCTCGCGCGGCAAAGAAGAATTCAGATAAGCCGCAGCAACACCGGTTTGCAATAAGCTATCGACTTGATCTTTCATCAAAGAAATCAATGGGGAGACGACAATAGTGATGCCATTCATCATCAAGGCGGGTAACTGATAACACAGACTCTTACCGCCGCCCGTCGGCATGATCACTAAGCAATCTTGCCCGCCGCAGACACGTTCTATCACCTCCCGCTGACCGTCCCTAAAGTCACGGTAACCAAACACCTGTGCGAGGCGTTGCGAGAGCGGATCATCATGCGTGTCGAGTACGAGCTTTTCCATGGATCTTCTATGTCAAAAGTGAGGGGGCCTATTCTATACCCAAACTAGTTCAAAATGCAGGATTCAACGGTAATTTAAAGCGCTTTAGACGAGGCAATTCACCACGATTGCAGCTATTTTACCCCTAGTGGGCTAAGCCAAAAATAACGAACGCGGGGTTAAATACTTTAAAAACAGCCGAAACGGTGTCGTCATTTTAGCGACGGAGTTGCATTAGCCGTAAGCTTCACTGTAGATTAATTGCTCTAAGCCGCACTTTGTTTATCTCAGTGTTGATAACAAATCCAATTACGACTAATACCGTCACTCAGTGACAAGGACCCCAAAATGACCAGCCCAATCCAAGCCGAAGCTTTGAGAAGAGTCGCAGCAGTATTTGATCAACATGTCCCTTTCCATAATCTACTCGGACTCGATATCAAGCGTTATGACATTGATGGCGTCGAAGTCGTGATCAACATGAAGCCTGAGCTGATTGGCAATATCCACCAGCAAATCCTCCACGGCGGTGTCACAGCTACAGTACTGGATGTGGTCGGCGGACTTACCGCATTTGCAGGACTGGTCGCAAGCCGTGAAGATTGGACGATTGAAGAATTACAACAACGCCTCCAAACTTTAGGGACGATTGATATGCGCGTCGATTATCTGCGGCCGGGACGCGGCCTCACCTTTACGGGGACGGGCAGCGTCATTCGTGCGGGTAATCGAGTTTCAGTATGCCGCATGGAACTTCATAATGAGCAAGGCACGCATATCGCTTTTGGAACAGGGACTTATATGGTGGGCTAGCCGCTTCACCGCAGATAACTCATTTACCGTATTAAAGATCAAAGCCAGTGAACATCTTGATTAGCAAGATGTTTACTGGCTCTAATCGGCCATTCAATCTCTTATCGAGATATTCTGTAACCAAAAGAACGCGGCGATGCCCTTGAGTCAGCGGTCAGACACACCTACAATCGCCACCTTGTTGTTCTTCGAAGATGTCTCATGCCAGATCTTGAATACCGCAAAGGGATCCTACTTGCCGTCAGTGCTTACTGTATGTGGGGTTTTGCGCCTTTATATTTCAAATTACTCAACCATGTTTCCGCCACCGAAATTTTGCTCCATCGAGTGATTTGGTCATTCGTGTTTATGCTGATCATTATGCAGTTTATCGGCGGTTTTTCTCGCTTACGCTTACTGTTTAAACAGCCTAAACAGTTGATGGTTCTCACCATTACTTCCATATTGATCGCGGGAAACTGGTTACTATTTATTTGGGCGGTAAATAACGATCACATGCTCGATGCCAGCCTAGGTTACTTCATCAATCCTTTACTCAACGTCTTACTCGGTATGTTATTTCTAGGCGAAAGGTTACGTAAACTGCAATGGTTTGCGGTTTCACTCGCCAGCGCTGGCGTATTGATCCAGTTAATCTCTTTTGGCTCGATTCCCATCGTCTCACTGGCACTCGCGGGCACCTTTGGTTTCTATGCACTGCTGCGAAAAAAGGTCAATGTGGATGCTAAGGCCGGATTATTGGTCGAAACCGCAGTGTTATTACCGGTAGCGCTGATTTATCTCGTCGCAACCTTAGACACAGCCACGGCGAGCATGCTGACTAACGATTGGCAATTGAATCTGATGTTAATGGCGGCTGGGATAGTGACTACCATTCCTTTGCTGTGTTTTGCAGGGGCAGCGGTACGTATTCCATTGTCTATGCTCGGCTTTTTCCAATATATTGGCCCGAGTATTATGTTCATCCTCGCGGTGAGTCTGTTCAATGAGCCCTTCGATGCCGAAAAAGGCGTGACCTTCGGCTTTATCTGGAGCGCGCTACTCGTCTTTACCTTAGATATGGCCTATAAACGCAAGACGGCGTAAGCATTATCACGCCGATAAACACAGTGGCAGAAGTGATGACATATGATGATTACTTCTGTAACTGTGCTAAAAACTCACTCCCTTGCGGTACTGTTAGTAATAAACTGTAGCCTTTAGTCGTTGGCACTAACACTAACTGCGATTTATCTGTTATCGCCAAAAATGCCCTGCCTTTCCCCTGTAGATTAAACCAACCCAATTGAAATCCTGGCATTCCTATGCCGTTGGTTTTAAAGCTCGGCGTTAAATCTACCTCTTGTTGCAAATCGACTATGCGTGCCTCGGCGGGCAATAAATCCACGCGGGATAACTGCACTTTATAGAAGGGAACATCCACTGTGAGCTCTGTATCGGTTAACACTAATTCGGCGCTATTCGATTGATAGAAGACCCAAGAAAATCCGCCCATCATCACCAGCAATATACCTAAACTCGCTGACTTCGCTATCTTAGGCATATTTTTTAGCCATAACATCAGCAAGATACCCGCTAAACCGAGCAATAAGACGATAAAGCTGAAGATAGAGGTTTGGGTTAAAGGAGCGAGTTCAAAAAATTGAGGACTCATTGGCAGTATCTCCCGTACAGTGAAGCCTTAATCTGCCAATAAAGACATATTATGTCAATAAAAATGCCAGCGCTAATATGAGTACTAGGCTGGCATTGATTGGATTGATTTAGAACGACTTAAAGATCGAGCGCGAGAATTTTGGAGCGGCGTTGATAGTTATACAACTGCTTCTTCTTCTGTGGAAGTGCTTCAACATCTTCAATCACAAAACCATGCTCTAAGAACCAGTGAATGCTCCGAGTTGTCAATGCAAACAAGCGTGAATAACCACGATTTCTAGCCTGATTGATAATGTTCTTCAGCAGTAAGCTCCCTCTGTCGGCATCGCGATAATCGGGATGCACCACCAAACAAGCAAACTCACCCGCATTGTCCTCTTCAAAAGGATAGAGCGCAGCGCAACCAATCACTAAACCATCACGTTCAATCAACATGAACTGTTCGATTTCAATCTCAAGCTGCTCACGACTACGACGCACCAGAATGCCTTGCTCCTCCAATGGACGGATAAGGTTCAACACACCGCCAATATCGGCGATCGACGCACAGCGTAAACGCTCAGCACTCTCAGTGACGATTTGTGTACCAATCCCTTCGCGGGAAAACAGCTCTTGTAGTAAAGCACCATCTTCAAGGTAGCTAACTAAGTGACAACGTGGCACACCATTGCGGCAAGCATCGATACTGGCTTTGAGAAACGCCATAGTACCAACACAGGCAGACCCTTGCTCGGCCAGCTTGCTCATGATGTTTTGCGCATCGTTTGGCATCAACTCGGCAATTACATCGCCATTACGATCGAGAATACCGTTCTGTGAGCTAAAGCCGATCATCTTGTCTGCTTTGAGCTTAATCGCCACTTGAGTCGCGATTTCCTCGGCGGTGAGATTAAAGCTTTCACCAGTAACCGAAGCCGCAATCGGCCCCATCAACACTATGCAGTGATTATCTAACTGACGTTTTAAGCCTTGCACATCGATACGACGCACCTTGCCACTTAAACAAAAATCGATGCCGTTATCCACGCCTAACGGTTGAGCAATCACAAAGTTGCCGCTCACTAAGTTAATTTGCGCGCCTTGCATCGGCGTATTGCTTAAGCTCATGGATAAACGCGCTGTGATATCAAATTGCAGTGCACCCGCAACTTGCTTGATCACTTTGAGCGAGTCTTCATCCGTGATACGCACACCTTCGTGGTAGGCAGGTTCAATACCGTTGACGGCTAATGCAGCATCAATCTGCGGCCTAGCGCCATATACCAACACCACTTTGATCCCTAAACTGTGCAGCAGGGCGACATCATTTAAGATGGCGCGGAATTGATTTTGAGCCAAAGCTTCACCGCCAAGCATGACCACAAAAGTTTTACCTCTGTGAGCATTAACATAGGGGGCAGAATGACGAAATCCATCAACCAGTTCAGTGGTACGCACGCGTTATTTACACCTCATTTTTGAGCTGGCAGCGTCACTATGACACACCAGGAATGAATCGCTAACTTTCGCGTATGGTATTGCATTTTAATTCACATATAAAGAATTTATTCTCACTAAAGTGCAGATTTGATGATTTAAAGTGCTTAGAACCGCACTATTTTATATTTTCAGTAAGTGTTCACACTTTTTTAACTTCACAGGGGATGATTCAGCGGCTTAAGTTTGCGAGGCAATTATCTCAACTTGATGACTAGCCACTAAAAAAATGCAAAAAAAAGCCCCTTAAATAAGGGGCTTTTCTCGAAACACTAACCAAGGATTACTTGATTTTTGCTTCTTTGTAGATAACGTGCTGACGAATAACTGGATCAAATTTTTTGATTTCCATTTTTTCAGGCATGTTACGCTTGTTTTTTTCAGTTGTGTAGAAGTGACCAGTCTTAGCTGTAGAAACTAATTTGATCTTCTCACGATTACCTTTAGCTTTAGCCATGATCTATTATACCTTCTCGCCACGGGCACGAAGTTCAGCAACAACAACTTCGATACCTTTTTTGTCGATCAGACGGATACCTTTAGTAGATACACGTAACTGTACGAAACGCTTTTCTTCTTCTAACCAAAAACGGTGGTTTTGTAGGTTAGGTAAAAAACGACGACGGGTCGCGTTTTTTGCATGCGAACGGTTGTTACCAACCATCGGCTTCTTGCCAGTAACTTGGCATACTCTTGACATGTCAATCTTCTCCAAAAACAATTTTAACGCTCGAGCATTAATGTGCCTCGTATGGCCGTCGCCCGAGGCACAAAGAGGGCGCATTTTATACACGATCACAGAGTGAAGATCAAGTGTTAGATTAATTAATCCAGCCTCGTTCTGCAAAAGAAACTATCTCTCGATCACCTACAACCATATGGTCCAACAAGGATACGTCTATGGTTGCTAACGCATTTTTTAATCGCTCAGTTATTCGTCGGTCAGCCTGACTGGGCTCGGCAATACCAGACGGATGATTATGACAAACTATAACTGCTGCGGCCTTTTTCTCCAGCACTAAGCTCACCACTTCACGTGGATACACTGATGCTGAGTCTATTGTGCCGCGGAATAATTCGACAAATTGAATCACTCTATGCTGGCTATCCAGCAGTAAAACTGCGAACACTTCATAGGAGCGATCGGCCAATTGTCGCATTAAATAGTCCCGAGTTAAATCGGGATTTGTCAAAACCTGACCTCTTTGCAGATTTTCCTGCGCTACACGCCGCGCTAATTCGGCCGCAGCTTGAAGCTGGGCGTATTTTACAGGTCCTACGCCCGGAAGTCGACACACCTGATTTCTTGGGGCACAGAGCAGGTTTCTGAGGCCGCCAAACTCGCAAATAAGCGACCTAGCAAGGTCAACCGCGTTTAATCCGGCTAAACCGTTACGCAGCAATACTGCCAGTAATTCAGCATCGGAGAGATGCGCAGCTCCTTTTTGTAACAGTTTATCTCTGGGACCTTCGCCCTCAGGCCAATCTTTAATCCCCATGTGACCTCCCTGTCATCTCACATATTTTCACTTTACTGAGTATGGACGAGATTTTTTGAACTGGGATAGTCACTAAAATTCACCGCTTTGTGATATTGTTGCCAGCATTATTTCTATCTCGGATGATGTCTGTGAGTCTGACAAATAAAAACGTCCTGCTGGGCATTGGCGGCGGTATTGCGGCCTATAAAAGTGCTGATTTAGTACGTCGCTTGAAAGAGCGTGGTTTTGATGTGCGCGTGGTGATGAGCCAAAGTGCGATGGAATTTATCACGCCTCTGACGCTGCAAGCGTTGTCTGGACATCCAGTGGCATCTAGCTTACTCGACCCCGCAGCAGAAGCTGCCATGGGTCATATAGAACTCGCTCGTTGGGCAGATCTCGTCATCATCGCCCCTGCAACCGCAAACCTATTGGCGCGGATTAATGCAGGCATGGCCGATGAGCTAATCACCACCACGTGTCTTGCCACTGAGGCGCCAATTGCCCTGTGCCCCGCAATGAATCAGCAGATGTACCGCAATCTGGCTACGCAAGCGAATTTAACTAGCCTCGCATCACGTGGTTTTACACTTTGGGGACCCGCCAGTGGCAGTCAGGCCTGTGGTGAAGTGGGTCCAGGACGCATGCTCGAACCGCTAGAAATTGCCGAGCTAGCCAGTGATTTTTTTGCAACAAAAGAAGTCTCTGCGCTGCCTCTTGCAGGCCAGTCGGTGCTGATCACCGCCGGACCAACCCGTGAAGCAATTGATCCCGTCAGATACATTTCAAATCACAGTTCTGGAAAAATGGGCTTTGCACTGGCTAAAGCCGCGGCAGATATGGGTGCAGCAGTCACCTTAGTCTCAGGCCCCGTAAATCTCAGCACCCCAGAAGGCGTGACACGTATTGATGTTGAATCGGCGCAAAATATGCTCGATGCTGTTATGGATAACGTTGATAAAAAAGATATTTTTATTGGCTGCGCCGCCGTTGCAGACTACCGCATTAGCGATATTGCTACCTGTAAGATCAAAAAATCGACCGAAGAAATGCAACTTGCGCTGGTGAGGAATCCTGATATCTTAGCCACGGTTGCGAGCTTACCTAACCGTCCTTTTGTGGTGGGATTTGCCGCCGAAACCCATGATGTAGAAGCCTATGCGCGCGATAAGCTCAAACGTAAAAACTTGAACATGATCGCCGCAAACGACGTTTCCATTGCTGGCCTAGGCTTTAATGCCGATGCTAATGCCCTGCGTGTTTTCTGGCCGCACGGCAGTCAAGATTTGCCTGCTACTGACAAACTCACGTTGGCACGGCAATTACTTTCGTTGATAGTGAAAGAAAAAACAAATACATGAAAACACCGATTGAATTAAAAATTCTCGACTCCCGTATCGGCTCAGAATTTCCTTTGCCCGCTTACGCCACCGCAGGCAGTGCAGGCATGGATCTTCGCGCCATGATAGACACGGCTTTAACCATAGCACCGGGTGAAACAGTGCTCATTCCCACGGGGATTGCTATTCATGTGGCCGACCCAGGACTTGCTGCGGTGATTTTACCGCGCTCAGGCCTTGGCCATAAACACGGTATCGTACTGGGGAATCTAGTCGGACTCATAGATTCAGATTACCAAGGCCCCTTAATGGTATCTTGTTGGAATCGTGGTGACAGTCCATTCACCTTAGAAATGGGCGATCGTCTCGCGCAACTGGTGTTTGTTCCTGTGGTACAAGCACAATTCAAACTCGTTGATGAGTTCGACAGCTCAGACCGTGGTGAAGGCGGATTTGGCCATTCAGGCACTAAATAATCCCCTAAGTCGTTATTGAGCCAAGGATACTGCAATGGCTGTAAGCCCAAAAATTAATCGTCGTGAACACATTCTGCAATGTCTAGCGCAGATGCTAGAAACCAACCCAGGACAAAGGATCACCACAGCGAAACTGGCCTCAGAAGTCGGTGTATCGGAAGCCGCCCTGTATCGCCACTTCCCGAGTAAAGCGCGGATGTTCGAAGGCCTAATCGAATTTATCGAAGAGTCGTTATTGTCGCGCATCAATTTAATCATGGATGACGAAAAAGACACCATGAAGCGCTGCCAGTTGGTACTGCAACTGCTGCTGATCTTTGCCGAGCGTAACCCAGGAATTTCCCGCGTTCTCAACGGTGATGCTCTACTCGGTGAAAATGAACGCCTGCGAAGTCGTATTGGTAACTTATTTGCCAAAATTGAAACCCAGTTAAAGCAAATTTTACGGGAAAAAACCCTACGAGAAGGTAAAGGCTTCAACTTAGACGAAGCCATATTAGCCAATTTACTGTTAGCCTTTGCCGAAGGCCGCATCGCCCAATTTGTACGAAGTGAATTCAAACTCAAACCGACGACACACTTCGATGAACAGTGGCGTTTTATCCAGCACCAACTTTTACAAAGCTAATGATTTTTCAATATAAAGGACGGTAACTATCGTCCTTTATGTTGAGTATTTCAGTTCTTGCAAGAATGCTCAGTTTCCTAAAAACCAACCTAAAACTTTAGAATTAAATCAAACTTGCCGACACTGCTAGGCTAAACTCGATTGGCAGTGGCAGATTTAAAGCCGATATCCGATAAGGACTATCGGCTTTTTCATGTGGCCTATGCGCGTTTTTCGGTATGAATTGTCTGCAATTCGCGCTATCCTCCTCCCCCTATTCTTGCCCTAGCGAGAATAGCAATAATTTGTATCTGATGCTGAACAGCCCAAGTACCACACGATGATCAGCATAGGTTTTCTGTTATAGCCGCTACGACGTAGTGGAGGATAAGATGGCATTAAGTGAAGCAGCAGTAAAAGTACAAGCCGCGTTATTAGAACGTGGACTTGAAACCCCAATGCTCCCAAGCGTTTACAGCAGTGAAGAACGTAAAGACAAGATTGAACATCATATGAAAGAAATCCTGACATTAATGTCATTGGATCTGTCAGATGATAGCCTTGCCGATACGCCGCGCCGCATTGCTAAAATGTACGTCGATGAAATCTTCTCCGGCTTAGATTATGCGAACTTCCCTAAGATCACGGTTATCGACAATAAGATGGGCTTCGATGAAATGGTGCGAGTGCAAGACATTAGCCTTACCAGCACCTGCGAACATCATTTAGTGACTATCGATGGCACTGCTACCATAGCTTATCTGCCACGCAAAAAAATCATTGGTTTATCAAAGATTAACCGTATAGTACGTTTCTTCGCTCAACGTCCACAAGTGCAAGAGCGTTTGACTCAGCAAGTGTTAGTCGCGCTGCAAACCTTGCTCGAAACCAAAGACGTTGCCGTTAAAATGGATGCCGTGCATTACTGTGTAAAATCCCGTGGCGTGATGGACTCCACCAGTTCGACCACTACCACAGCGCTGGGCGGCATTTTCAAATCTAACCCCGCGACCCGCGCCGAGTTTTTGCACCAGTCTAAATAAATGTATTGAAACTTAACGCTATTTAAAACGTGTCGAAATCAATAGCAATCAATACAACTCAATAAAAAAACGCTGCGATTCCTTCTAAAGAATCGCAGCGTTTTTTGTTTTTATACCCACTCAATCAAACCCTTCTCAACCTAGCTAAGATCAATGCTGGCTGATTAACTAATTTCACCAAGCCAGCAATAGCCGCTTGCTCAATACAAGCTGCCAAACACTAGACTTAAATCCCGTATTGCTCGCGGTACTGGCTCACGGCGGCAAGTTGCACTTCCATCCCTGGTTTTTCAGACAAATAACTGATTAGGTCGGCGAGTTTAATAATTGCTACTATTCCGCAGCCAAAATCACGCTCAACTTCTTGGATGGCCGATAACTCGCCCTTGCCTTTCTCTTGCCTGTCTAAAGCAATCAACACACCCGCTAATTGTGCCTTATGGGCTTCGATGATTTCCATCGACTCACGAATCGCAGTACCCGCAGTGATCACGTCATCGACGAGCATCACGCGGCCTTTCAGCTTGCTACCGACTAAGCTGCCACCTTCACCGTGATCTTTTTTCTCTTTGCGATTAAAGCAGTAAGGAATGTCAATATCGTGATGCTCACACAGGGCAACGGCCGTAGTCGTAGCAATCGGAATACCTTTGTAAGCAGGGCCAAACAGCAAGTCGTAATCAATACCAGAATCCACTAACGCAGCGGCATAAAAACGACCTAAACGCGCTAAGTCACGGCCAGTATTGAACAAACCCGCATTGAAGAAATAAGGACTGATACGGCCCGATTTAAGGGTAAATTCGCCAAATCGCAACACCTGACGTTCTAAGGCAAATTCAATAAACTCACGTTGATAAGCTTTCACAATATCTCCTTACGACTTTGTATTTTACTGGTTTTTTATTATGGGGAATTTTTATTCGGTACAGGGCTTGCTTTACACTAGCATCTTGCTGCAGATAAAAAGCTGCAGTTAATAAAAAGCCCCGCACTCTATAACATGACGGGGCTTTTTCATCACCACAATATTAGTTCAGTGCGGCTTTCTGCACATCGACGATTTCACGAATACTGTTCTTCGCCAATGCCAACAGTTCGAGTAATTCTTCGTGGCTGAATGGCTCGCCTTCGGCGGTGCCTTGAATTTCGATGATCTTGCCCGTTTCCGTCATCACCACGTTCATGTCCGTTTCGGCGGCGCTGTCTTCGATATATTCTAGATCGCTTATTGCTTCACCCTTGTAAATACCGACGCTGACAGCAGCGATAAGGAATTTAAGCGGGTTAGATTTAATGATGCCTTTACCACGCGCCCAGTTCAGCGCATCCACTAAGGCCACACAAGCGCCAGTGATAGAAGCAGTGCGCGTGCCACCGTCAGCTTGGATCACATCACAATCGATCACGATAGTGTTTTCGCCTAGGGCTTTCATATCCACACAGGCGCGTAGAGCACGGCCGATAAGACGTTGAATTTCTTGCGTACGACCAGATTGTTTACCGCGAGCAGCTTCACGATCCATACGGCTATGGGTCGAACGTGGCAACATGCCGTATTCCGCCGTTACCCAGCCTTGACCCTGACCTTTAAGGAAACGTGGCACACCTTCAGTAAAACTGGCGGTACAAAGCACTTTCGTTTCGCCAAATTCCACTAACACAGAACCTTCGGCATGGGCCGTAAACTGGCGAGTGATAGTGATGGGACGAGTTTGTGCTGGCGTTCTGTTACTTGGACGCATGCGAGATTCCTGTATTCTGAGTCATTGACCGATTTTGGCTGCATATTATAAGGGCTTGAGCCTTAGGATGCCATGCTTAGGGTGATTCTCTGGCAAACTCATCACACTCAAACGCCTAATCCCGGTCGCTATTGGCGGTATGCCTTTAATCCTAAAGCCATTGACTCTATAATCGCCTCTCATTATGACGATTACACCATTAGGACAACCCATGATCCAAAGCATGACAGCCTACGCTCGCATCGAGCACAAAGCACAATGGGGCACTGCCTCCTGGGAAATTCGCTCAGTCAATCAACGTTATCTCGAAACTTACCTACGTTTACCAGAGCAATTCCGCAGTTTCGAACCCGTACTGCGCGACCGCCTACGTAAACGCTTAAGCCGCGGCAAAGTTGAAGTCAATCTGCGCTACGAACTGGCAGATAACAGCAATAACGAGCTGCAGTTGAATCAAGCGCTAGCAAAACAACTATTAGGCGCCGCCACTTGGCTCAAGCAAGAAGCGGGACAAGGCGATGTCAATCTGACCGACATCCTACGCTGGCCGGGCGTGCTAGCAAGCGGTGAACAAGATATGGATGCCATCGGTGCCGATCTGATGACAGCCTTCGACTCAGCCATAGATCAATTCATCGAAGCCCGTGGCCGTGAAGGTGAAGCCATCAAAGACATGCTGCTAAGCCGCTTAGACGGAGTCAGCGAGCAAATCGCCATCGTACGCGAGCACATGCCAACGGTAATGCTGTATCAACGCGAAAAGCTCACCAACCGCCTTGCAGAAATCAAAGGTGAACTCGACCCAGCCCGCATCGAGCAAGAAATGGTGCTTCTGGCTCAGAAACAAGATGTCGCCGAAGAAATGGACAGACTCGAAGCCCATGTAGCCGAAGCTCGCCGTATCCTCAAAAAAGGCGGCAGCGAAGGTCGCCGTTTAGATTTTATGATGCAAGAATTCAACCGCGAATCGAACACGCTCGCCTCTAAATCCATCAGCACTGAAATCACTTCAGCCGCAGTTGAACTTAAAGTGCTAATCGAGCAAATGCGCGAGCAGATCCAGAATGTTGAATAGCATCCAGAGACGTTTAAATATTAATGTAAATAATTGATTAAAAATAATTTATGCAAAACAATCGTCCATTAAAGTCCAATATCACCCACCACTTACCAGCGCAAAACGGTGGGCGAACTGGTGGGCACTGAGGGCTTTACAGAATGATGTAGTGGTGGGTAAAATGACGGATAGTCAACTTTACCCACCACAGCTGAAATGGAGGTCACAATATGGGCTCGCTTACCGTAAAGGAAATTGAGGCAAAGCTGAGGCAATCTGCAGTTGGTCGACATGCTGACGGTGATGGTCTCTACTTGGTGATCCCAAAGTCCGGGGCTCCATACTGGATGCTGAGATACACCTATGCGGGCAAACGCAAGGAAATGACTCTCGCCAAGTATGGCGACCTCAAACTTGCAGATGCACGCCTGCAAGCAGCAGAGCAGATGAAACAGGTTAGATTAGGCTGCAACCCGATACAGGTAAGGCAGCAAGCAGCACGCACTCAAGTCGTTACAGTGCAGAACCTGTTTGATGATTGGTATCCAGGATTAGAAAAACGCCTTAAACACCCCGAGATCCCGCTCAGGGTATTCTCCAAAGACGTCGCGCCACAAATAGGAAAGCTTCCTCTCAACCATGTAACTCCCCTAGATATCCAGGATATTCTGAGAAAGATCGCCGATAGCAATCGCCCTACCATTGCCAACGACGCGCTGATGTACTGCAAACAACTTTTTAATCACGGCATCAAACTTGGCTTAATTGCCTTTAATCCGGCCAGCGCCTTTTCTGTTACCGATGCTGGTGGCATTGAAAAAGCCAAAGACAGAGCCCTTACTCTCGAAGAACTTAAGCAATTTTTCTCGGTGGCGGCACAAAACCCGGCCTATTTTGGCCGGGATAACTATCTCGCATGCGCACTGCTGGTTACGTTAGGAGTGAGAAAATCTGAACTAGTCTGCGCTAGTTGGTCTGAGTTTGACTTAGTGAAGTGTGAGTGGAGCTTGCCTGCTTCGCGCAGCAAATCCGGAGTTGGTATCACTATCCCACTACCACCTATTGTCATGGGCTGGCTTAAAGAGCTAGAAGTGAGAGCATGCGGCTCAGACTACGTCTTCCCTAATCGCCGCCAGGGCAAAAAAGAGCACATGGGTACCGACACCCTTAACAGGGCCATTTCCAAACTATTTGGCAGAGACTCAGGCAAAAAAAAGCAGCCAGCGAATCTGATGGGAGACATGCCCCACTTCACAGTGCACGATCTCAGACGAACATGTCGCAGCTTGCTCGCGAGGCAGGGCACTCCCGGTGACGTCGCAGAGCGATGCCTGAATCACAAGCTCAAAGGGGTAGAAGGCATCTATAACCGGCATGACTATCTTGAAGAGAGGCGTGAAGCTATGACCAAGCTTTCACACACCCTTGCCAAGAAAATCAATTAACCGTGCCATTCATTCTTGAGTCAAATACAGCAGAAGCACAGAGAGTCCTATTCAGGCACTCTGTGCTCACTTAATCCAACAATGCTTGAATCGCCATCAACGACCAGCCACACGGCCAGAAGGCCTAATCAGCTGTGTTCCAGGGACAACTTAGCCATCGTAGTGGACGGAGGCTAGGTAGGACTCAGCATGGCTACCTAACAACAAGCGACGAGTAGTAAAATACGCGGGCCATTTGCTACCAAACCAACGCTCTGACAATTTTTCAAAGCACTGTTTATCATCTTTTATCTTTGCAATTTTAATGGCTTGGTTGTAAGCATTTAGAACCTCTAAACGCTGAGCCGTTAGTCTTGAACAGTTGAGATTCAGTACTCGAATAGTGTTTTCCACCAGTTCCTGAACCGTGGCAAAACAATTATCAGCAATGATCACTTCGGCACATGTATCTGGATTTGCCTTAAGCTCACCTGTTCGTTTATCAAAAGCAAACAAGCATGGAGAGGAGGGCATGGTTAGTGGGTTGAGCAAATAGCCTTCCGGTGCCTCGTTGAGCTCGCCTTTCAAGTGACCCTTATGCGCATCACAACTCAAGTTGTCAGGGAGTGGATGAATCGCCTTATCCGCGTCACTACCGCCAACGCAGACTGCAAAGACGTTTTGCCAATCCAATCCCCAGTTATGCGCGATCAGATCACTCCGATCAGATTTGTCATGGAAGTGTTCTACTCGCTGCTTATGCTCAGGCTGATCAATAACCTTACTTTCACAGTAGCCACACAGACCCCCTTGATCGTGCAGCATCAAACCACGTACATCCTTGTAATCTCGACTTTGGTTATGGCCACGAAAATCAGGGTCCCAACTCGCTAATGGATTCTCTGCAGCAAAATTGCTCAGCGGATTAGGCTGCAGAGATTTACTGATCTTCTTCAAGGCTACGCTCCCACAACTTGTTCTCGACGTAGAGATCTGCCGCGGTTAAAGCAGGCTCTTCGAGGCCAAAGTGCTCATCCAAGCGAGCTCTCATTTGCAAGGCTAAAGGATCATGCCAATTGTCGGCGTAAACCATATCCAAATAATTAGCCAGCAGTGCTGCCATTGGGTCAGACTTTGGTCTTGGGTCAACCAAAAATATGCTTCGTAAAACGCGAGCAGACTCTGCGCCTTGAGTGCCTTGGGGGGCATTACAAACTTGCTCTCCAGTGATAATTCGGATGCTGTCATCATGCACCGTACTGATAACCTGTGGGCTATGGGTGGTGACAACGAATTGAATATTTGGAAACGCCTGTCGCAGCGCGACCAGCACCTGCTGTTGCCAAGCTGGATGTAGGAACATATCAACTTCGTCAATCAGCACCAGACCTGACGTTTTTTCGGCGGCCTGTGCTCCTAGTTGCGGGTTGAGCTTGGTACAACGCCAAGCTAAATCGGCCACCAGCGACACCATGGCTCGCACCCCATCACTGAGCAGACTTACTGGTAAAACCCCCTGCTCGGGATGGAACATGACCAGCTCTTCATGGGAAAAACTGAAATGGAAGTTTTGCCAACCCGATGAGGGCCTCAATACTTTTTCAATGGCCAACTGTATCCCCTCAATTTGCTCTTTGAGGGAGTACCCCTGATAGACATCCGACATTTGCTGCTGCTGCAACTCTGCCAGGGTGGCTTTGCTAAACCACTGTTGCAGCTGTTTGTAGTTTGACGCTGTGGACAGGCAATCTTCATAGCCCATGCTGCGGCTAGCACTGAGCACGGACTTGCGCTCCATATTCCGATGCTCTTGCCACAAGCGCCCAGTACCGTAGTAAGCAACAACCGGCAGGGTGACTGCCTCAAGATTACGGACCTTCAACATCAATTCATCACCAAATGACACCAGGTCGCTGGCCTCTTTGATTGTGGTTTTGTTCTTAAGACCGGTCAGCGCGCGTTTAGTCTCACATGCTGGCTCACGAAAAGTGGCTGCGATTTCTACCGGGAACATTTGTTCACTGTCCACCGCTTGTTCCATACGCTGGTAGCGTGCATCGGACTTGGCAATGCTCCGCCCTGTACCTAAATCAAAGGCTGTGACGAATGGGCTAACGGCCACTGCGATGGCATCAAGTATGGTCGATTTACCTGCACCATTTGGCGCAACCAGTACGGTCAGCTGTGAATGAAGTGTCACCGTTAGCGTGGCAAAACGACGGAAGTTTTTTAGCGTGATCTGTTCAATGTTCATAGGTTGCCTTTGGCATTAGTGGCGCGTGAAAGCAAGTATGCAAAATGATAATTAGCGCTTGTCACGCATAAATTATGCACTTTTATCAGTGGGTTGTGAATATAATTCGAACACTCTGGCATTCTTTCCAGCTGCACAGTTAAATCCCCACCATTCTCAGTGCGCTTTGCATCCAGGATGTCTTGAATGCCGGATCATTAGTGAACAGCTTATAAAGCTCCAGCTCGTCTTTCCTTCATTCCAGCATGACTTCTTTCATAATCTTCTCAAAAACCAGCTCCCGGCTGTATGGAGCTGAGTTGGCCTGATACTTCGATTCAAAATCTGGGTGTTCCTTCACGCTATCAAGGATATTCAAAAACTTAACTGGCAGCTCTTCCGGTGTCGAGTGTAGTGGTAAATGATTTCAGTGTTCTACATTTATAGATACCTTAAAGGCCTCGAATAAAAGTCTTTACATATCAAAATAGTCACCAAACACCAAGGCGCTCATACTGCTGTCGTTTCTGATTAAGCTTTTCATCCGACTTAACTAACCTCAGCAAAGCTCTCAAATACCCTGCAGACGTATTGTAGTCTCGAAGCTGTTCACACACTTGGAGTAGACGAGTTAGTATTTTCTTTTGCATTGGATAGACCTTATTCAGTTTTTCCAATTCAACTTTAGCTTCTTCGTATTTTGCATTTAACCCAAGTAATGACGCATAGCACAAAGACACATCAAAATTATTGGGTTCATTCACTCGTGCTACATCAAGCAGCTCCTTAGCTAAATCGATGTTTCGCCATTTCAACATTGCTTTTATGGCAACGATACGTGCAGAAGCCACATCACTGTTGCAAGCATCTGCATCCATAAACAGCGCGTGATTGTCGTTAATCAATCGCTCCAGATCATTCCAACGCTCTGCACGATAAAGGGCGTGACATTGCAGAAATAATGCATAGTAATTTCTACTGCGTTGATACTCTAAGTGAGCTGTCTTTGCAGCTGCTTTATAGTCTGTATCTTCAAGCGCCTGCGTGACCTCACTCGACCAGTCTTTCCTAGGCGTATTTACCGCTTTAATCGTATTTTTAGGAGCTGTGTAGACGGATTGTCTTCGCTTTGAAGCTTGGAAATCAGATTTCAAAGCTTGAATCGAACCATAACGATCTTGCGGGTACTTACTCAAGCATCTCAGAATCACAGCTTCTAGTTCAGGGCATACGCCAGAGTTAATCTCACTCGGTTTTGCAAAAGGCGCATGGCTTCTTACTTCTATCTGCGTGTCATGAGGCAAGCGGCCAGTCATCAACTGGTACAAGAGTACCCCTAAACTATAAATATCCCCATAGAGCAGCTCTTGTGTCGTTCCTTTACGAGAACCACAATCACAAAACTCCGGTGCAGAATAAAGTACCGTTCCGCCATTTTCACGTGTTCGAACATAGAACTCTAAAGGCAATGCAGAGCTGCCAAAGTCAGTTAACTTAACAAGGTCATTCTGCCCGACAAGTATATTGTGCGGTTTAATGTCACCATGTGAGATTGGCGGAATTAGTTTGGAGAGATACCCAACGGCGTCAAGCACCTGCTCAAAAATATTAAAGTAGTATTTCGGCGAGTTAACCGCTACACACTCATATTCGTTGCCAGGGAAAGCTTTTTCTGGGCGATTTAAGTGGAACTCGCGATTCTCTAGCTTTTGAGCTAACGTTTCGCTTGGAAAGTACTCCATCTCAATGACATATAAGTGTTTCTCTGACGGAATCCGCCCCATTTCGTACACTTGAATCACATTTGGATGAGGTTCCAATCCTATTAACTCTTTACCTTCAGCTAATACACGATCGGGTTGCGAGTTTTGTTTTGGAATCTTTATCGCTACCGTTTGACCATCAGCTAATCGCTCTGCTCGATACACCCACCCGTGTGTACCGTCCCCTAAGCACTCGAGTAAATAGTATTTATCACCAAGCTGTTTGTTCGCTTTGGGCAAAAATAGTCCAGCTACTTGATTCATTATGCCTCCCAAAAGCTAACAGATTGCAGAAACAGTTTTTGACTTACGGTTTCTTCGAAAAAAAAGCGATTAACCAAAAGATGAGCGCCATCAATACCTGGAATAAATACACCTTTGCTGTTTGTTGCCCCATATTTAGCCAATTGGTTTAACTCCCGTATGTCTGGAGCCGAGACAACGGCTTTACTCCAAAAAGAGAGAACAAGCAGTGAAGGCTTTTGGTTCCAGCGATGATAAGCCTCCAACAGGTTCATAAGTTTGGATATCAGCTTTGCTTTATCTGATTTCGACCCATCGTAACGTTCAAACTCAACCACAACGTCTGGAGTTTGGGTCGCATATGAGAACCATACAGAGTCTGAACGAATATCATTTCCCGCACCTGACGGTGCGGGTGCCTCTACAACGGCCATAAAACCAAGCTGGTGCCCTAGCGTATTCCAAACACTGCACCCCAAGCTATGAACTAATACATCCTCATCTTTCACCCCCCAGCCAGTAAGCATGGGGAAGGTTTTATCGATAAAGGCGTTTTGGCTCAGTTCCTGCTTGATCCGTGGTACCGTATCAACCATCAAAGCGCTCCCAGACACTGAGCACATCCGGGGATTCACCACCATGTATGAGTGCTTTGGTCCCAACTTTAACTAACAGAGGAGCAGGTATTGAACGACCACAAACCAATGCCTCACCCGTTGAAAGACTAGACAGTTCATCTAAATCAGCTTTACTCACCATATCAGAAGCCTTAGCTATAAAACGCTGGTCATCCGGGTTTTTTAATCGCATGGTAATTAGCGTATTACACTGAGATGTTACATCGGCATCGAGTTTCGATGGACGTTGACTCACAATCCCAAAACCCACGCCAAATTTACGCCCCTCACCGGCAATCTTTTTAATAATGCGGTGACTAACTGCATTGCCACCAGCAGGAGCAAAGCTATGTCCTTCCTCGTAAACCAAAAAACATGGACGGGTCTTATCCGTTTTACTTGACGCCGCACTAAGGATCTCACTGGATAGCAGGCCACAAACCACCTGTTTAGCCGTATCACTTAGCCCCTGCAAATCCACCACGACCAACCGACCTTCACGGTTAGAGGCGCGACCAACCATTTGATAAATATCAGTCGGCTCCTTCATCGCGGCTGAATAAAAGCTCTTTGCTTCATTTAGCACACGACTGAGCTTCATGGAGGCGACGGCAGCGCTTCGTCCATTGAGCGCTTTCGCCTCTGCTTCGGACAAATCATCCCAATCACGGAGTTCTTCGATGCCGTCACCTAAAAAGTAACGCAAGCGGTTAATATCACGCGGAGTACTTTTATCAACGTTACGCCAATAACGAATCGCCACATCTAGCACACGTTGTTGTGGCTCTGTAAGCCCTGGCAGAATTTCGGAAATGTCATCCATTTCAAAATTGTCAAACTGCAATGCCAACGGATGATTCTTACCAGCGTACTTGTGATTAAATGCATCATCTTGAGGCGTATATACCTGAATACCTGCACCAGCAGCTTGCAGCTTCTCGAACATCGCTTTAATTTCAGGAAGAGCTATTTGATCGCGATTGTCTTCAACTGACTCAAAGCCATCACTAAACTGCAGCTCCCCTTTTGATAGTGCTCGGCCATATTCACCATGAGGGTCAAATACCACAACGGTACCATTATTAAAGGCGACCAAGCGCTCAATAATTCGTCCAACTGTGTACGATTTACCCGAGCCAGTCATCGCCAGAATGGCCATGTGTTCCGTCACCAACTTGTTGACATTAAGGTAAACAGGTACCGTATTTTCACCTCGTTCATAGCCAACCAAGTTACCCAAGTGAAGGCTACTGTCCTCCTTAAATTCGTAAAACTTACTTAAGAATTTAAAATCTACGGTTTCAACTTTTGCTCCGGGATCCAACGGACGACGAGGAATCTTAATTTGGTTAGTTGCCGGATCTCGGTATCCAACGAGCTCAATCGTCGCATACATGTTCTCACCGGTCATATAGGCACCGGGAAGTAACTCTAATTCGGTAACACTATCTCCAAACCCAGAGTTAAACAGCATGTTAGAACGATGAATTTTGTTTACTCTCCCCAATACAGCGACATCTGATTCATCTTTTCGCTCTTGGTGCATAATTCGAACAAACTCGCCTCTTCGAACAGAAAAAGAGTTTTCTACCACCATAGTGAGTTTGTTTGCATCGCCGGTATTACCAACCAACTTACCTAGTACACTGTGTTTCATTTTTATTCCTCGTCCAAGCCAGATAACCAGGTATCTTCTACATCGTTATTCTTGATTGAATCGCTCAACCCCTGACGATAATACGCTGCAAACTGGTCAAGCATTTTCAATTGCTGCATTGCTAAAAGTTGGGGCAAAGGCTTTAACTTGCTTTGACCTTGAATATCTAAAGACATCAATTTCCAAGCGACCGCATCAAGCTTTTTAGTATCCCAATCTAGGGCTTCACCAGCCAACTGAACCATTTGGATTTGACCGCTTTGTCCACCTCGGTAATGAAAGCCAATCACACCAGCATCAACCGCATCTGCAGGCTCCATTCTTGGCCGATTCTCGGTCATTCTAAATGCCATCGTTCGGGTGAACGCCCCCAAAATGCCATGAATAAATCGCTTATCGCCAATACCGACGAGACGTGATTCTAAATTATTGAGTTTATAGAGGTTTCGCTCATCAAGTTCATCAGTAGCCAACAAGTGCTTGCGACCATTTTCCGTTCGCAAGTCTTGCTTTGCTATGCTTACGATGGCGCTAAATCTTTCTGCGACAATGCTCGCCAAGACTGGTCCGTGAGGATTCCAAGGAAAGAGCTGTTCTCTATAGTTCGACCAAAATTGCGAAATGACCCCCTTAGTTTGTTGGAACTCCTCAACGTGCTTGGCATTTCGGTCCAATGGAGCCATTGCCCTATCAAGGAAAAGTGGGGTATCCATTAAAATCAGTTGGCTTGGATTTCCTTGTCGCAGCAATCTGTCAACAAGCTCATAGGCCTGACGAATTTCCACCAAATCTAGACGCTTTCGTTGAGCTTCAAAATCAATATCATCCAATTCTGATACTGAATCATTGCTGCCGGTACCAACTTGATTTTGTTCAATACACATATCGACGCGAACAGCGCCTGAAGCGTATATATAGCCCCCTAATGCATTCTTAATACAAGAATGTGTGGCAATACCAGATACAGTTAAATCAATGACCTTGGGTCGCTCTACACGTTTGACGAGCCCTGCATCTTTAAACAACGGCGCAACCGCAAGAACATCCCTAATTTGCTGCAACAATCGCCCGGCACTTCCAGGTAAGCGTATTTGTGATTCAACCGCCAGAGACTGCGCTAGGTTTTGTTTTCTCATCGTGTTGCATCCTTAAGCTGATCGGCATAAAGCCAGTAAGCACTGGCTTTGAGTATTTGTATTCCTTCAGTGGTTAGCCCACACTCATTTGCATATCCGGCTGACAGTAAACGAGAAAACCCAGCATCTAATTCATCAGAGTTAAACTGAAAAATGGGAAATACTTGTTTAGCTAGGTAGGCACTCAGTTCACTCGCAGAGATTACCTGCCACGCGTAAATACAGGCCATGATTGAGTAATCGGTCGCCACTAACTGAGTTGGTTCATTGTAGGCATCAGACTCATTAGCATCTGGTGTTCCCGCTAATCGGTCAAAGAACGCAAACCATTCCCGCACTAACTCAGCTTCATCGATTAATGAGATTGACCACAAAGGCAAACAAGTAACCGCAAACACGCCAGAGGCAGCATGATGTTTCAGGTAGCAAGTATTCACCGCAGAAGAGCCCCAAAGATGTCCCTGTGAACGCTCACTAACACCTTGTCTACCTGCGATCTGCTGGGTTATCTCTGATTCTAATAACCGCACCAACGGCGCATCAACAGAAGACACCGACTCACTGAAACCAATCTGCCAATCGATATCCTCATCTATCAGACCCGAGTTATAAGGTGGCAGAAGCATTAATGTACGGCCGGATAGCTGTGCCCACTCTCGCCACTTTTTCTTGTCCACGATTTCCAACTGCTGAAAATCCTTACCCAACATCAATACACAACCTTGATGAGGTAATAACGTTTCAGTTACTGGCTCAGCATCAACCAGAGAACCTAAAAACCGACCTCTACGATGACTTGACAGTGAAAGCGCCAAATAGAAAAACATTACGCCCCTCCAAAGGTAATCTGGAGTTTAATGATCCCTTTTTCCACTAACTCAGTTTGCTCCTGAGAGGAGAGATTAGGCTCTGATTTTCTGAGCATCAGCGAAGAGATCTCCAGCCAGCGCTCAACTGAAATAGAGGTTCCTCGCAGGGCATCTTCCGCGAGTTTGTACCAATCGCGATGACGACACTCAAGCTCAATAGCCAAATCCGACAACGATAAATGGGCAAACTCTTCATCTTTAATCGTCGAAAGCGCAGGCTTACCTAACGCCATAAGGAGCGGCGTCACTTCGGGTCTTAAAGTATGGTTGGCCTTCTCAATGATCTCATTTCGATAGCTTTTTACCGCAGACTCTACACTGTTCACTTTACCCATTAGCACACCGAGCTGTGCGGTTATGGGCCTCATTAACTTAACTGGTACATCTTTAATTGCTGAGAACTGCCCCGTTCTAGCGTCGGTTGAGAACTTCTCTCTAAAGAGATCAACTTGCTCGTCAAGATCCAGTAATGCATCTTCGATATCGCGTAATGACTCTTGATACTCGAGGATTTTTTTCGGGTGATTAGCTTCAGGGTAGTCGACCGGCAACATGTCACCAAGCTGATGCTTGAGGGTCGAAAGCTTATTGTCCAGTTTGCTAAAATCAGCCTTTGTATCAGCAAACATTTTAAGCAAACTGCGATAAGCCTGTACGATATAACCGCTGATATCCTCAAAGCTTCGATGACTACCACTGCGGATATCAACACCCACTTCTCTGGCAAGATCATCCAGTCGACTGGAAGCCTTGTCCAATTGCAACGTACGTAAATAGAAGTTAAGCGTCTCGGTTGAACCCTGATATTCGATTCGCTGTGTTTCGGTAACTTGAGACTGCTTGATTGCCCCTTGTAAAATGTTGCTAATCGTCCCCAAAGAGAGGGTAAACAGCTTAACGGGGAAAGGCGCTTTAGCTGCAGGTTCATCACTAATAATAGAAACGACGTTCGCACATGCCACATCAATACGCTTCGCGGCGGTTTGTACAAACTGAGCAAACTGATAAGCCTGTTCAATACGCGAATACAGCGAGCGAGAGTCATCTTCTAATCGAATACGCTGTTCGAATCTCAAATCCGCACTTGCTTCACGGGTATCTCGCACGGCACGAATATGGTTAAGCACTTGATAGCGCAGACGAAGCAATTCGGGGAACTCATCAACAACCGCAGATAACTCTGATTTAAGGTTTGTTTCCTTATTGGTGATCTGAGCCACTAGCTTAGTCGCCGCTTCCAAATGGTTATGTGCCTTAGTGGTTTCGGTCCCATGCTTGCCTTGCATTCCGGCAAACAAACCAGGGATTTTATCCTCCCCAAACACTTCTCTTAACGCTTCCACTCGCCCTTGATAGCTATCGGCACCTTTACCATCAAACCAAGCGGTAGCAAAACCTAGCTCGCCGTCTTCAATATCAGCGCGAGTAACCGGTAACCATTTTTCATTCTTGGCTTGGCGATCTTCTATTCTTGCTAGGTTCAATTGGCTGCAAAGCCACACCCAATCAATGAATACCGCTTTAGCTGACAAGCCCTGACTGGCTGGAGACCACAAGTACCCCCAATACCATTTCTCTTGCGCAGCATCCAACGTCCAAGTTTTCGCTTTTTTCGGGTTGGCAATTTCCGCCAAAAATGCAGGCACGCGAGCTTGAGCTTGAGCTGGATGTTCAATATCACTAAACAGTCCAGCATGCTCGTTTGGTTGATAACCACTTTGTAAAACTTTGCCGCTCAGAGACAAACGGCTGAAGACAGCGCGTATATCTGCCGCATCAATACCATGTTCAGGCAAAATATCATTCAAGCTATTCACCTTGTTGTCCTGAACTAGGAGCAAATGCCAAGCCTTGAAGAGCTTGTCACGATCATCATCATTAATACGACCTGAAGGCTTAAGAGGCCAGGCAATCAGGCCTCGCTCATTGAGCCACTGTCGCCATTCATGAATGCGACTATAGGTATAATCGCGAATATTGTTTAGACGGTTCTTAAACTTAGAGGTAAACACCTGCTCATTGAGTTCAAACCCCTCTTGCAGACGCAGGTCAACACCAATTCGCTCAATCACATCAATTTCACTGGTGTTGAGGTAATAAAGTAAGATGTTCTCTTTCAAATCATCATGAACACTGCCTTTGGCATAATCGTCCATCACCCCAATAGAGCCAGTAAACGCAACAACAGGTACACGGCCAATTGCCGCATACTGGCTCGTTATTTCGTTGTTTAAGCGATTAAGTTCATCTTTGCTGTCTACCCATGCAAAGGCAGCTTTTGCTTGAGGGTGAAGCTTAAGCCCTTCACAGTACTGAAGGCCCGAACTGGCGCCTCGCCCACCACCTGCTTTTGTAAACTGAATAGCCAAATCTTGCTTATTAACAAAGGCTTCTTGGTTATAACTCCAATCCCTATCCAGTAAGCGAAATAGCCCGAGCAAGCGAGTGCGACGTCTTAGTAGCGGTGAGCGTTCCCATTCAGCCTTGAGCGTTGACATTGCTTTTTCGTGACCATCGGCATAGCCCACTTCACGAAAAATCATTGAATTCTGCTGTTGAGAGCTATAGCGCATGTCTAAACGCAGCAGCATCGCCACGCTTGGTCCAATGTGGGTTTTGTCTTCATCATCAAGCTGTTGTACATCGCCAAAAAAGCGCTTCCACAAAGCATCTGCAGCAAATTCGGCAGCAGGATGACTATAGAGAAGACTGATCAAGTGACGGAATTCTTGAATATCTAATGGCAACAAAAAGGTGTTTTCATCCCCCGTTTCGTTGATAGCGAATGTACGTAAATTCTGGCGCAGTGCTTGAAGATTGAGGCCTTGATCAACGCTTGGGTAAAACCACTCGTCACGCTCTCGACGGAATTTTCCATCTTGCAATGCTTGACGGCAATCTAGCATCGACCACTCAACTTTGCGGTACAAGCTGACGATTGGCTCGTCATACTCATTTTTTAGTGGCAGTAAAGCCAAGAGGTGTTGATGCTCAGCATCTAACGCCTTAGGAAGTTGAGAATACAGCAAGTTTCGAGCTTGTTTAAGAAGTGCCTTATCCTCAGTCTGGATACCGTCAATCGCATTGTGATCCAACACATGATCGGAGATCCGCCCTGAGTTTTGCAGCACTTGATCAAACAGCTCACCAACATTGCTAAACGTTTGACCACTGCCCGCGTGCTTATCTAACTCAACATCAATATTGGCCATCACAACGTTGAACCAACCAAAGTTAGCACCACTCATGGCATAAGCAGCTTCAACTAAACCTGTCGGGTATTGATGACGTAACTTGTTGCTCTCTTGGAGCTTGGCAACGTAGTCAGACACATCCGCAAACGCATTATTCTCCAGCTCGACCAGCTCAAAACGGCGCGCGGTAGATTGAATTTCTCGCAGCTGTTGTCCAAGTAACGGAGAACAAAGAGCCACGTAACGCAGCCATGGCAACTTACGGCGTGGGTCTTCCTCTTTGATCGCTTTACCAATCAAACGGATGGCTTCACCATCCAGCTGACACGCATCATCCCTATCGAGACCATAGGTAGCGGCTTCTGCGACCGTCTCCAGCTCATCAAGTACAATTAAAATGTACTGAATACCGAACGTTTGAAGGTACTGATACGCCGAATCAACTAATTGCGTAACCGTGATAGTCTCGCCGTTTTCATCTTGCGCTTGGTCGTAATACAGCACTTCATCAGAAAAGGCGCGATCTAGCATTAAGCGACTTGCGAGCTCCGACGCTTCAAAACCAAACGGCTCAAGACGTTGTAAGGCTTGCTTAGCAATGCTCGATTGAATAGAGCCATCAAACTGCTTCGTCGCCAACGGAATCAACGCTTGATATAAGCCGTAGGCAAACCAGTTATCGGTATTTTGGAACTTAGACACAATTTGCGAGTAACGGATATACAAACCCAGGTACTCGTCTCGCTTGCTCTCCTCATCAAAGAGTTCCGCATTTTCTAGATCACCACTGCTGTTACGCACATACCAGCCTTTGGAACAATCGTTGATCTGCGCTATCAGCTCATAACCTAAACGTGATTTACCACGGCCCCACTCACCTTCAACCGCAAATACATGGGCAAATTTATCGTCGTCATGGTCGATGGTTTTAATAAAGGTGCGATAACGATTAAAGAACTTACTTTGTCCGACCAAAGGATCTTTTGACGGATAATCAGATACACCTGTCGCCGCCCAATTATGCTGTTCAGTCAGCTCATCCCATACAGCCTGGGACGAAGTGTTAGCACTGTTTGTTGTCATTAGAATACATCCTTCAAAACTTGGGCTGAGATATCACTTGTACTGATTAGATGAGTCTGACTGAGGAGTGACTCTTGCTCTTGTCGCCAACGCAATGCTTGCGTGCGAATGGCCTCTCGCAGCCGTTTACCATAAAGAGCAAAGGCTCGCTGCCCTTTCATGCGGTAACAGGCATCGGCAAACTGTGGGTTGATTTGGTAGTAATCCAACTCACCGCTGATACCATCGCGGTGTTGCCATACCTGGCGTTTTATCAATAGCTCAATCACATCGCCAAGTTGCTGATCGAGCTCTTGAATGCTGACGGCAGCAGGGAATAACGCCATAGACAGCTCGGCAAGTATCCGAATAACGAACTGCGCTAAACTGCCACACAGCACCTCATCACCCTCTTTGTTTAACACCAACACCTGCACCAAGCTGGGTTTATAGCCACTTTGCCCTGCGGGTAGCTCAAGCAATAAACCGCCTACCCCTTCGCTGGACCATATATCCTGTTCATAGGTAATTGCCGCTAGCAATTGCGCCCATGGTGAGCCTAGCACCCAATCTAGCGCTAAATCACTGCGCTTTTTAAGCGCATCGAGGGGCAAGCTATCAAAACCTTGTTGATCAAAAGACTGTTGGTCATAGCTAACTGATTGGTTGCTTTCAGATGCATTAGAAGAAGAGGGAGAAACCAACAAATACCGGTTGTATTTCGCATTGGCTTTTGGAGTCGGTAACAAACGCCCTTTAACCCAGTCAATATCAGGGCGTTGGCCTTGTAGTGCAGTTGACGCAATCACCGGTAAGGCTTGCCCGCGCCATAAGCACAATTGATAAGCGGTGGTTAATACGCGCGTTAAAATAGGTACCGCACTGATACTGTCTGCTTGGGTACCCAATAGCTCACGTTCAATGGTGCTATAGGGTGTCGCGCTCAAAGAGGCTTTCGCAAGAGACGCCTCGACCCATTCGCTGGCAGCGCCAAGCTGGTGGATGCGCTCAACCAATTGCAACGGGTCGCTCAGTTCAGACGCCTCCTGACAGCGCGCTGCCATCAGGTTTAACCAGGGCTGACGGAATCGGCTGTCACAAGCAAACACTGCAGCCACTAGCTGTGAACTTGAACCAAGCTCGGTCACACCATCAAGTAGGCGCTGACTGACTACCCAATGTTTGCCATCATCACAGGGGTAAGCCAAGCCAGAGAGCAGCTCGCGAACGGCTTTATCTTGAATAATGGCGCAGCCACTTTCCAACAAACGCTCTAACGGCCTGACCACGCTAGCCAATAAAAAGTTTTCGCTTTGCAGTAATTCGTCACTCAAGACGTGTGATGATGGCTGTTCCATTAGGCCTCCGCCATCGTATCGTCAGCGTCAAGCGCTTGTTTGGCTTGTTCTAACAGGTCATAGAGCTGATCGATATCGTCAAACAGTGGATCACCTTCACCATCAATACCCTCAGCTGTCATACGTTCAAGTAACGCTCGATCCAGTGAGTCATCGCCAGCTTCTAAAGCTTGCTGAGCGGAAACCATTTCAGCTTCGCTGATATTGCCCTCGATGAGCTCTTCAACTAGCATTTTAGCTACAAATATTAGCAATTTAGACAATTGAACCGCTTTGATATAGTGCCTAGCACTAACCGCCACAGCACTTTCAATATCCTCACTAAATCGAGGGATTAATAAGTTACCAACTGATGGGAAATCAAGCGCATCTCGCGTGCCACCAATCGAAAGCCGTTGAACTTGAAGTTTCAGAAATTCAGAGTTTAGGGCTGCACAAACATAGGCACTATCAACACCCTGTTTTACATTAAACCTTACTGAGTGTTGGTTAATATTCATAGGTAGATCTTGCTCCGTCACCAAAGACGCTGTGCCGGGATAGCCAGTAATTGACAAGACGATATCATCGACTTGGCATTCACTTCGACTAAGCTGATCATTTGTATCTGCATCTATGAAGACAGCATCTGAAAGGTCTAAAGCTAAAGGCTTAACATTCTGAACACGTACAAATAGCACTCCTGACTCTAGATAATCAGCTCCTTTAGGGGTAGCGCCACCAGCAATTTTTCGATTACCCAATAATGCCGATATCGGTTCCAGCTTAACGCCTTCACTACTTGCACGTTTCAGCAATGAAAGAACAACTGGGTCATAATGACTCGGATTAATTCTGTACGGCTCTAAATCTGCAATCGACGTCCGATAAAACTTTGAAGCTGCAGGCTTTTCTTTTACCAAAGAGGCAAATTGTTGCTTGATTTGAAGCTGTAACCCCTTAGCCCATGCCCGCAAACGCTCTGCTTGACGGACTTTTTCACCGATGTATTTTTGAGCTAACTCTGATGGACACAAAACAACTACTTTCGGCAAATCCTCCAAATTAAGATGCTTTTGTACAGAACCAACTCCAAACCTCAACATCGCTGACTGGCCATATTTTGATTGAAGATAACTCAGTAAGTATGCACTTCTATAGTCTTCACCAGTTGAAATTCTCGCAGACGACCCATTAATGTTTCCAAAATCAATATTCTTTGGGACACGACCAACCACTCCAACTGATCCGGCAATCCCAAGAACCAAATCCCCAGGATAGACTCTAGATTTGATGTGGTCACTTTCAAAGTCAGCTGAAAGCTTTGGAGCAGAAGATACATTTGCTTCGCCACCTGAAATATCTGCAGGTCTAAACATTGGAATGATTGATCCAGTGTTGTTAAGTTCTCCTGTAACACCACGAATACTGTTATTTATTGGCTTACAAACCACATTGCCTAATGTTGATAAGTTCAACTGTGAACTTTCCAAGCGATGCATTGCCTCGACAAAATGAGGTGCGTAAGCATCCGCATTTATTCGATCAAAGATATCCTGAGGTGATATTTTCTGTGTATACATCACTCACCTCGCTTATAAGCGGCGACGATTGGGTCTAAGTCATTACTTACACCTGCGGCATAGTCTTCAATGTTGTTCTTCACCAGGTAACCTAAGGTCTCTGCAACGGCCATAAACACATCGGTTTGTGGCTCTGGCAAAAACTGCTCTGGGTGCTTTTCACTGGCTGGGCGTTTTTGTAGATATAGAATCGACGTTTTTGCACCTGTACCAGAAAGCTTAAAAGTATCAGATGGCAGTGACACCACGGCTTTTACAATGGCTTTGCCACCGCTAAATTCACCAGTTTTTTCATCTTTTTTGCCCATGATGTATTCACGTACATAGCGGTCGCCCGAGTTACACAAAATACCGTCAGGCAAAACAATCATTAAACGGCCACCTGGCTTAAGTAGCTGTAAACAGCGATCGATAAACAGCACGGCTGGGTCAATTGAACCGCCTTTAACCGGCTGCCATTCGCCATTTTTGTTTGGCTTACTGCCCAAAGCTAAGCCAGATACCGTCGGGAACAACTCATACTTAGGTTTCTTACCCGTAGAAACATTACGCAAGTCTGTGCGGAAGCCTGCCCATACTGGCGAGCCATCTTCGTTTAACTCAAGAGGGCCTGTATCTTCCCACTTCATCTTGGTGTAGTCGTAATACGCGTTATAGGAATCGACAATCTCTTCAGCAGGGCGGAATCCACCCAGCACTTGTTCCATATCCGCTTCGTACGCTTTTTTAGAGTCTTTACCACGCTTGTCAGACTTAAAGTTAGGGGTACCAAATGGCGGGTTGGTACAGATCAAATCAAAACTATTGGGCTTTAGCGACGGCGTGGTTAATGAGTTATCGGTATAGAAGATCTTTGCTTTCGGTGCGCCTTGCAGCGCCATATTGACACGCGCCAGCATCACCATACGCGGCGCCGCATCGGCGCCCACAAAACCGTTTTCTAACAGGTGGTTAAATTGCTGTTCGCGCTCTTGGTCTGATAGACCCGCCACTGTATGCAAGAAGTTTTTCACGCGGCTTAGCGCAACAGAACCAAAGCCGTATGAACCACATGTAGGGTCACAGAAACGGAACTGGCCAGAAGTGATTTGCGCGACGGCATGGGTATCGTTTTCGATGTCATGGAACACCATATCCAGCATCGCGTCTTTCACTGGCTTTGGTGTGAGGTAAATGCCCAAACCACCTTTGGATTCGAAGTTCGCTCTCAGGAAAACATCGAATACACGGCCCAGAAAGTCAGCCGAAACATCAGCCAGTGTACCTTGGCGAGTCTCACCTGTTTTCTCATCCGTGAACAGGCCCAGGTCTTGAATCGCTTTTAACAGGGTTTCGTAGTTACGTGGCTTTTCTAGACGTAGGTGAGTTTTTACATCAAAAATTGGGTTTGCTTCACCCGCATCATTAACGACGACATAGTCTGGGTGCAGTTTGAAATGGTCAAATGCAGCCTGGATCAGCTCAACCGCAGCATCGCCATGTTCTTTTACGTATTGATAGGTGAAGATTTCAGGTAACTGATAAAATTGACTATTATACTCAAAGCCAAGGTCATTATCTTTTTTGTGATGAACGCGGAATGACTCAAGGAAAAGAATCTTTGCCACTTCTTCGATAATATCGTTTTTGTCAGAAACCTTATCTTTGACGGTTTGGTAAACCTGCTCATGAAAAGCATCGAGATCTTGCATTAGGTTACGATACACCTTGGCAGACCATGCCAAGTTCTGCTCGCCGCTTAAGCGTTCGTAATCACGAATAAGCTCAATACTTGGAATTTCAGGTACCGCTTGGCTAAAGCCTTTAAACTCGTAGCTACGCTGATTGTTCGCGTCTGCCAAACAAATGAACGCTGGCCACTGGCTCTCATCGCCCAGCATGTCGTTTTCACCTAGCAGTTCAAACACCAATGCATCTAATGCTTCTGGCTCTGAGTATTGCCAGTTGCCCTCAGCAAGGATCAGCAACAAGATTTTCGGTGTTTGGTTACCTTCAACAACACCCCATATAAGCTCTGCTCGATAAAAGTATTGCGTTGCTTCTAAAGGTAACGATTCACTAAATTGACGAAACTGATTGCGAGCAGGCGTATAAATTGGGGCTAGTTCTGTAGCATTACTCATAATTCTTTTCCTAATACATGCCTATTTTCATAAAGGCTTTTCTATTGAGCCAAGCTCAAGATTTGAACTGATTTCCAGCAAGATAGGCTCATTAAGCAAGCTTAATTAACGGCCCCATCATGGCTAATTTGGGATGTTCTTGCACCGCGCTTTTCAGCATGCCCTCTGTGGCGACGATATGGCTCGGTAACTTACTAAGGGCCAACTTGACTGGCAGCGGACGATTAAACTCGATAACTAAGTCCAGCAAAATATCGCCCAAACTCTGGCTACTGTTAGCTACCTTATTCCTTTGTTTCGCTTGAATAAGGAAAGCACCTGTATTGGGCTCTTTCTGTACTGTTTTTTGGCAGCTGAGCCATAAAGACAATTGGCATTTCTGCCAGCCTAGCTCTTGCCAAATATGGCTTTGATTTGACCAGATATCGTCAAGCGGCTGTGGTTGGCCCACTAGCCCATCGAGGGTGTGTTGAAGCGCGTGACGTAATTCTAAATCAGTTAACATGGTTCACCTCATCTAACGTTGGATGAACACTGTAATAGACCTGTGCCATCTGCCCTTTTATCTGTTCCATCTCTGTCAGTGCTTGGTTTTGCTTTTTCAAAATAGTGTCCAACTCACGGTGCCAGCGGGTCGCTAATTCATTGGTCAGCGGCGGAAACGTCACCCTGGCGAGATCAGATAGGTTAATAAATGCTTGCACACTGCCACTAACTAATTGAGCCAACTGCCACTTGAATAAAGGAGTTTCCAACAGCAAGGCATATGCGCCTGCATACTGGTGAAAAGACAACGTCGCCAAATGCTCACTTGACAATGTTTTTTTGGAAAGTTTTTCATTTAACCACAACACCTTACTATCTATTGCAAATGTTGAGAGCAACACATCATTTTGTTGTACCAAGCGTTTTTTTACACGAACGAGTTTGCTCGCTTCCTCGTCCTTGGCGTCGTTCTGGGTGAGGTTATCAGACAAACGAAAGTTTGATTTTATGTCTTTTATTCGTAGTAACTGATACTGCTCTGGCGGTGTTTGCTCAGCCTTCGGTTCAATAATCGCGAGTTGCGAAAGATACTGACCACCATTGGCAAGCAGTTGGTGGCTTACTTTACTGTGTTCTGAATAACCAAAATCTAAGCGTTCGCCAAGGTCCTCAGCTTTGAACCAAGCTGTTTTTATTTCACTCTCGTTCCATGAGATGAACGCATTGTCTAAGAATCCCGATAACCACTTAGAGACTTGCTCACGCAAGTCTCTAAGTGACATTTGGGTAAAATAGAGTCTTTCCAAACAAGAAAAATAGTATTCGGCAAGACTGCGAAACTCACTGGGTGTTGGCGCAAGAGGCATGTTTTTCAACTGTGACAACCCCACGCGAACCATCTCTTCTTTTCGAATTCTGTTTTCTAAGTAGTCAACATGTAGCGGTTGTTGTAAGCAGTAGGTCAGCCAGAGCGCATCGTAACGGTTTAAGCCACGAACGATAGCCATATTCGCATCAATCGGATGCTGTCGATCAAATTCAGACACATAAGCTGCGGATGCACTACCCACGCGGCGAATCACCACATCAGAGGGTTTTACACAGGACTCGAATGAAAGGAGCGGTGTAAGATATTGACCATGTTCAGGGTTCAACCTCATATCGGCGACATGCCTCATTCGGTAATAGCGCTCTCCAGACAAAGTGTCTTCTATGTCTTTTGCTAAAGCCCTTGCTTCTTCATCAACCACCTTTGGTAAGTAGTTGAGTGTTATAGGATCTCGCCGACTAGTATCTAACAGAGATACATTGGCCATGTACCATTCTGATTCTGGGCTTTCGCTAAAGCGCCACCCATCAACAAACTTCACTTTATAGTCCGTCAAATGTGGCCATTTCTTTTGCTTTGCAAGCATGGGAAGGATTGCCGCTGTTGACAGGTGATAATCAGCCCGCCAATCCACCGCCTCCACAAACTCTTCACTCGATATCTTTTTGATAGTTACAGCTCGCATCTTGCCCCCGCTGCCCATTTCTATTCTTCATAATCTAGTCCATAACATTTCAAAAATCAACAAATGAATTTTGCGAGTCCAAAGCGATTACAATAAAATAAATTAAAAGTAACGTTGACAATCTCAAAACACCTGCTCATTATACACACAGAACAAAGCACGTTGCGAGTTCAAAGCGAAATAATAAAAACCAATCTGAGAGGTAACATCTATGCCGACAACACCACTATCGATTTATCTATTGAAGAAAGGGATCAATACCGACACTTCAGTCCTCAAGCTCAACAATGCGAACAGCCATAAGGTTCAGCTCGAGGGGACAACAAGTGTAATGCACGTTCAAACACCTACCTCCAACCCACCCTCTTTTGCGAAATTGTTTACTGAAAGTAATCAATTAACTGAAGTTGACTTTGGGACAAATCAATCCACTGGCGCAGTATTGGAGTTACATCATGCAGGACAAACCTTCTTTGTCACCTTTGGAAAGGGCCACACCATGCTTGAAATGGCCTTTATGGTTCCCGACTTTGGGCTTAAAACTGCATTAAACGTAGTTGAGCCTAAAAATATCCGGGGCGTCGATACAGCTTCAAACAAAACCAAGCCTCTTAACGCTCGCGTTCAGAGTGGATTGAGTGCCGAGGTCTCTGATTTCCCAATCGACATCGATGAAGACCTGTTGTCTGCTATTGAGGGGCTAAGCAATGATGCTGGCTTCGGTTCAAGAGTAAGTGGTCGAAGAAAAGCCTTGAAAGTGAACTTCAAGGGTAAGCTCGATAAGCTCCCCATGCTGCTCCTTAAAGCCTACCAGAAATACAACAAACCATTACCGAGCGAGTTCAAGTGGGTGGAAAACATTCGAGAAGTCACTGACTCAACAACAATTTCAAGCTTGGATGGTGAGCTTGTGACGCTTCTCAGAAACTACCAGGCGAATGGACCATCGCAAAACGATAACGTCTATATGATCGCGCCAGATGTGTATGACTCTGACACCGTAGTTGGCTTTAGTTACGGTGCCAAAAGCATGCAACGCTCAGATATTTTGAGCCTGAAGCGGTACTTAGATAAAGTCGTGAAGGAGGAAGGTGCGCTAGAAATGAAACACCTCAAGACTGGTTACAAGGTGTTTGCCAAAGATGAAGAGCATATCACCCAACATACTTGGTCTGGTTACGAATGCCTGTACTGTGAACTTGAGAAGGACGGTAAACACTATGAGCTACGCGCTGGAGCATGGTACGAAATCAACGTTGATTTCGTTAAAGAGATCAATGCGGTAATGGAAAAAATCGCCATTTACCATGTGACGCTTCCAGCTTACAACCACGATTCTGAAGGCGCATACAACCTAGATGTTACTCACGACAATACCAATATTAAGTGCTTGGATACCAAGAATATCTATCTTGGTGGCGGACAGAGCCGATTCGAGTTCTGTGACTTGGTCAACAAACACAACGGCCATGATAACAAGACTGACCTAATTCATGTAAAGCACTACACCTCTTCCGCAACTTTGAGTCACCTTTTTAGCCAAGGTGTAGTGTCAGCTGAAATATTCCGCAAGAGTGAAGAAGCCCGTCAAAAGCTATATTCAAGCCACCCTGGTGTTATGCCTTTAACAGACCCGGCTATCGCACCAAACGCTGGCGACTATCGAATCGTATACGCCATCTACGATATTGATGCCTTACCGACCAAGCTTCCTTTCTTTTCCAAGGTCAACTTGAAGAACGCTTACAATAGACTGAGGCTGCTAGGCTATGAAGTCGCACTCGCGCACATTGAGGTACACCCTGATAAGACAGCTCAAGTCAAAGGAAAACCCTCTAAAAATGGCTCAAAGTTACCGAGCGCAGCTTAATTCTTAAGGCTTGGACTGGCTTAGCTGATAGATGTTAACAATTAGCCAATATTGACTAAATAGCTGTTCCTAAATGTGGGGCACTGAACTCAACTACCACGAAGCTGCTTAGTGTCAAGCAGTTGTACCGCAAGTTCCATGAGACTTGGGCGTAAGGCAATATGCTGCAACGCCATGTCAAGCCGGTTCTCGCAATCTGGAGCACAATTCGGTTCACTTATTTAGAACAACTCAAATCAGCTTAGCCGCCCTTTGTATTGTCTCAATCCAACATCAAGTAATCCCGCTCCCCTATCCGTGCAGCAATCCAGGCTTGCACTTCTTCCTCCACCCAAGCCACCAGCCGGGGACCAAGTTTCACCGATTTAGGAAAAGCTCCTTCTGCGATGTATTTGTAGATTGTTGAACGGGCAAGGCCTGTGCAGTCGATAACTTCTTTTAGTCTGATTAATCTCATTTTTTGAATCCTCTGGTTTAGTTCAAACCATGAGGAGTGGCGGTTATCTTTAACTGTGAAATTTGGCAGTCTCCAACCTTTTTCACATCTATATCACTGAGATGCAGTAACCCATTTACTGTCACATCCGGCTACCAGAAGCGATTGCGACCAGTGGCCAATCTATCTATTTAAACTAAGGAGGCTTTATGCCTATCGCATTTATCGCCGGCTTTATGCTTGGCGTTGGAATTTACCGCAGCTTAAAGGAGAAGGATTATGTTTAGCCTGCTCATTAATAAGCCCGTAGCAGAGTTATTTATTCTCGGCGTGATTGCTGGTTACGACTGGGCGAAAAACAAAGGTATGTAGCCTAGGTTAGTCATGTCCTCACCAAGCCAAGGTGACCACAAACACCTTGGCTTTTATGTCTGTTTCGAACATTTTTTAGCTATATATCACTCCAGTGCATAAGCCCATTAACGCTTTCAAGGAGCCTGATATGTCAACAAAACCTATGCCCATCAGAACGACTATTCGACCAGTAACGCTATGGCCGCCCTCGGATGACGTCATCCTCGCCTCTGCCGCCAATATCATTGCCGAACGTTATGTAAAGAAGAACGCCTATACCAACCCTCAGGCCACTAAGGATTTTTTAACTTACAAACTGGTCGGTTATGAGCGGGAGGTGTTTGCGGTGATGCTGCTCGATAATCAGCATCAATTACTTGAATTTAAAGAGTTGTTCTTTGGCACCTTAGATGCCGCCAGCGTCTATCCCCGAGAAGTGGTTAAAGCTGTGTTGGCCGTTAATGCGGCGGCGGTCATCTTTGCCCACAACCATCCATCCGGCGAGTCTGAACCTTCGGCTGCAGATAAAAACATCACTAAACGGTTAACCGACGCACTGGGACTTATTGATGTGCGAGTGCTTGACCATATTGTGGTTGGCCGTACGCCAGTGTCCTTTGCTGAGCGAGGCTTACTCTAGCCCCGCATTCAAGCTGCTTTTTATCACTCCCAATTAAGGAGTCCAACATGATTGAATTTACCGACAGCTTTTCGCAGGCCTGCGTTGCTGAGGCCTGCGCCGCTTTTCCTGAACTACGTAACCGTTTGGCGGTTGAACTGATTTTGCCGATGTTTGTACGCCCACTTAATGCCATGGGCCAAGTGATTGGTAAGCCGTTAGTTGCGCCCCATAGTCAATTATACAAAACCGTGCTGTTTGTCTTCCCTAGCGACGTTATCGAACACCTACCCAAGGAGATTACTTTTTGCCGCTATGTTTGCCCTTGTGACACTTATGGTGTGCCTATGGGTGAATGGCAACGGGTGATCAACGGCGTGTACTTTAACCATGGCAGCAATGAGCAGCCCAATTGGAGTGTACATACCTAATTTTGCAAACCATTACCTAAACGTCATCCACTCCATTAACCACTTGTATTTACCACTGCTTTAGCTCGCCAGCTAACAAGCAACCCACTCCCTAAAGTTCTTTTCAACCATTGAGGTCAATATGACAACTCTTAAACTTTTCGATATTGAGCACGCCTGGGGTCTACCTCGTAAGGTGTCTCCTCGCTTTGGTGCGAGGCTGATTTTACGTGGTCTGCATTTGGATTTCCTCAATGACCGAGCTAGCTTTGTCGGTGAGTTTCCACCTGAAGTACGCGAACGCTTCAATCACGCTTTCCCGAAATTGGTTAAACAACTTGAGCGATTAGTCGTCACCGGTGAGATAGATGCAAGAGAGCAGCACTGCGTCACCATTGAGTACGATGACTTTACCTGTGAGGCCGATACATTAGGCAGCCATGGTTATTTGTATATTGCTGTCTATCAAACCGCTGACAAACCACTACCCGCATTAACACACAGCCCTTCGATAACCTTGTCACACCAAAGCGCATCCTAAATACCTCATCACGCTCCATCAGACTCGTTTCACGCAATTTTTACCCCACCAGCAAACACAGCAAGAGCCTAGGAGTTTTAGCTCCTAGGCTCTTGCGTGTGCGCGTAAATCAAAGAAGGAATATCCCATGAAGTTAATCATTAACCGTAACCAACTGCCATTAATGCCTAATCGTTTTTACCAAGTCATTGAAAAGGAACTGGCTGACGTCGATCCAAAAGATGCCAATGCGATCACGCTCAATTTTAGAGATCCAGATTACAGCGCCGAAGATGGTGGCTTTCATCCCGTCGAAGTACGACTAGAGAAACAGCAGGAACATTGGCGTTTAGTGTACGTCACTGATTTTGCCTATCGCGGTCATCCCTTCCCTGAACTCGTTAAAGACATCGATATCTGCTTTAACAGCAAGCAGGTTTATAGCCTGTTTAGCGGTTGGATTGGGGAGCGGGAATGCAGATCATTAATCGATTTATTTACCCAAAACTTTGCCGCTTATTTCGATATGGGCGTTTACAAGGTGAAGGTCAGTTTGGATTAACCCACTTAACCAAATGAAGTTCCCAGAATCCTAAAACGGGAACACTCAACCCCTTGCCCAATAAGGCTCTGCGCAATGCAAGTGCCCAAAAACACGCTATAGCAAAAAAGAGGAACATGACCATGCCTGAAGTTCAAGCCGTTAAAGATCAAGACACCGTTAAGCTTATCAGCTACCTACTGGAAAGACAGTTTAGCCAGCAACTGGCCGATGTGTGGAATATCGGCCTTAATCTCGCCCTGCGGATCTCTGACTTACTCTCGATTAAGTTTAGTGATATCCAGGTCGATAGACTCATCATTAAGGAATCTAAAACCGGCAAAATTGCCAATATCAAACTCAACTCAAAAACGCTAGAACGGATACAGCGTATTGCGCGCGAACATCCTAACCATATCTACCTATTTCAGTCCTACCGTAATCAAAGAGCGAAGCACATCAAACCCGCGCCTTTGTCACGCCGCTATATTTGCCGCGCACTAGCGATGATTGGTGAAGAGCTCAAAATCGCTTTAGGCACCCACTCAATGCGTAAGACGCGAGGCTATCTGCTGTATCAACAAACCAAAGATATTGGTCGAGTAATGAAGATGCTCAGGCATAGCGCCGAAGAAACCACCCTTCGGTATATCGGTATTGAGCAAGACGATATCGATAAAGACTTTGTCGAGTTAGAAATCTAACCCGCGCTTATCAGTAATGGATAGCGTCTCATTTTAAATCCTCACACAGCCAACTGACTATCAACGCGAACACGTACAGCCTTACCAAGGCTGCATGGCGAAATAGCACGTCGCAATGATAGAACCTTGGCTAAGGAAAATATTCATGCAAGTACTAAAACCTGGTGATCACCTCGTCACCAATATCGATTTTCTTGGCTTAACCGAACACCATGGCCTGTATGTTGGCCATGGCAATGTCATTCACTTATCTAAACAGGGCATCATCGAAGAAATCGATCTGCAGCAATTTGCTGGTGGCCATAGTGTCAGAGTGAAAAAGTCCAGCCTGTTTCCCCATCAAGCTATTGAGCTTGCACGCAGTCAACTGGGTCACAGCCCATACGGCGTTGCCACCAACAATTGCGAGCAATTCGTCAATGAATGCTTAGAAGGGAGCAGCACCTCCAATCAAGTCAGTAATCTCACTCACGTTGCCCTGCAAGGCTCTGCCAGAGCAGGCTTACTGGGAAGTACTGCTTCAAAGCTGGCCACGGGAACCGTCGCAAACGTCGTGTTAGCCTCTACCGCAGTAAAAATGACTGGCGAATACCTAGGGCTACCCGACAACCTCAACACGCTGCTGGGGACACCTGGAGATCTTGTTGCTAAGCCTTCAGAATGCCTACTAAAAGGCACTGCGCAAACCCTCAGTGACAGTTACGATTGCTTAAGCCAAGGAGAAATAACTGATGCTGGGATCAAGCATGTCACCGGCAGTGTAGAAACTGGCTTATACACGGTTTTGACAGCTGCTGAGGTGGGGGTTAATGGCGTGAAGGCCGGTGCTGAACTGATATCCGATGCATGGCATTGGCTAAGGACATAAGTATTGGAGTCATCTTTTTAACAACGAAGCGGCCCTCAAGCCGCTATCGTTGACATACTGAAGGACCTATAAAGATCGAGTCCCACAGCTAAGCACCTTTATTTTTTAGCTTAAACCTTAAGATGCTAATCACTCTGTCACCACGTTTAAATACGGCTACAACCGAATGAACGTGTTCTATCACCATAATGCTTCGTCTCTAGCTTTGCAAAATAGCTCAAGCGGAAGAAAGCACTTGCAAAGGTTTGGGGATAATTCGGTGCGTTACGATTGATGTAATAAACTGGCGTATCCTCTGGAAAATGGACTAAATGCCGCGTACTGAAATCATCGAGCCCTAAAGCACTGGCCCAGGCTTCAACAATCTTAGTACTCAGGTTTTGCCCACTTCGATTGTAATTACCGAGATGGTTATAAGCATCGTTATTGAGGAAGATAGCGCTATGGTAATGGTCTGTATCGGCATCAGCTCGCTCCCTTGCCCAAATATAACGCAGAGTACAAGGATGCACCCGTTTACACTCACGGCCCTTGATAAGCCTGTCATGCTGGATTTTAGCATTCAGAGATTTAAAGAATTTGCTGATCACCGTTGAATCATAAACTATAGGTGAGTCGCGAAAATTGAGCTGTGGTAGATGCAAATCAAACCGCACCATAAAGGTACGAGGGTGCTCATTCAGAGCACCCTGTAAGGTCTGTAGAATGGCGCTTAAGTATTCAGCGCTTAGGGGCCTAGGATAAACATTGAGGCCTTGGTATTGGCCATTATTGATGACAGTAAGGTTAGTGTTTGAGGTGTGACGTGAGTACATGTTGATATCCCATATTGGTTAAGTTACATAACGTATGGGGTCTGTGTAATTTATAACTCAAAAGCACCAAAGGGCTTGATATAACTTGCAAAGGTTAGCTCGCCTTTGATGGCAGCTAACCCTGTGTGTTCATGGGTAAGGTAGTGTTAGACATACTGGTTGAGTGAATACTATAGAGTATTAGTCATAACTACAGAGTTATAGTATTAACAAACAGACAATCACAATAACTGAAATCCCCGTCAATCATTGAGTAGTTGATCGGGCGAGCAAGGGCGGTTAGAGCGCACCTTACTCGATAGTTAAATTATTTCTACATTTTCTATTAAGCCAACGCAGAGCAATATCCCCTGTTAAACACACTAGTAACTGGCAATTAGCAAGCATAGTTCCCCATCTAAAATCGGTTCCGACATGCCGTCTATAGCTTTGACCATATTAAGCAATTATTTAGGTAATAACCTCATAAGAATGCTTGATTATCGTTCTTAGCCTTACTAAACGTAAGTATCTCAATAAATATACCATCAAAAACTCTACATGAATCCACTAAAAATATTTATAAAATAAACTAAAAATACTTGTTAAAAACACCAAAAATACTACCATGTAGTTATAAAAAACAAAGTAGAAAATGCTAATGAAAATCAATATTGATAACATATTTCTTACCGCTTCCTCTCAAAGAGAACTGTGGTATTACTTCATTCAACTAAATTTTAAACTGGGAACCCAATACCAATGTACAGCACCCATCGACTTTGTTCATTTTTATGAATACTTGAGAAGTACACATCAAATTACTCCACAAGAACTGGCAAAGCTTAAGGAGACGTTTGAGAAAGAAGGGCAACTGCAACCAGATGAATTTAAATGGCTTGATAAAAAAGAAGAAAGATTTTGGAACTGGGCATGGAGTTTCCTAAAAGTATACTCTCAACCTAATAGTTATCCCTCAGAACAAGGGCTCCACGCCTTTACAGGCTACCCATATGGATATCACATGGATAATTTTAAATCAAATTATCCCATAATTAGAATCGATTACCGTGCTTTCGATAAAGATGTAACAGACTTAACCAAAAGGATTGAGCAAATTAAACTGGCATTTAAGTCAGGAGAAGCAGACCTACAAAGCCAAAGAGAAATCATCCAACTAATTCACAACCTTTGGAAACCGATTTTTAATAATAAAATAATTACAAAGTGGTTAGAAATAAAGGACCAAATCCAAGTTGATTGGGTGTGGGACTACCTACAAGCCCTCGAAAACCCTCCTCACAAAAATACACTATGGCTCCCTAGTACTGACGCTGAAAAATACTCAGCAATTGTATCATTTTTTGACTTGATTGAAGAAGATGACACTAAACAGCTGATCACTATGAAAATTAAAAAGGCGTGGAGTCAAAAGAAATTCAGGGACAAATCTGAAGGTAAAAAAGCATATAGCATAAGTATGAGTACAAAAACAAAGACTAGACTAAACCAACTTGCAGACCATTATGATCTTAAAATTACTGATATAATTGATAAACTTATTCAGGATGCACATAAGACAATTAACAACTGATAGGCGCCATACTAGTGGTGGGTATGTCGGTGGGTATCAATGCGAATTACCACAGAACAAAACATGCTAGTCATTGTTAAATAATGACTTTATTGTAAATAAAAATATTCAGATCCAAAACGTGGAATGATGTTTTTTCGCGTTTGTGCCTGTTAAAAATATCCTATAAAACCAAGCGCTTGCTTGGTTTTATGTTTTTATAGGTTTGAGTTTGTTTGCTATTGTAACCACTTGAGTCCCGTAGGAGCAAAGCTTCAAACCTCCAGTTGAGGTTCATCCCCACACTGGTTAAGAACAGACTCTGGCAGTCCGTATGTGAGGGTTCAGGAATGACGCCAACAATTTATTAAATAACCTGAACTCGATGTATGGACTCCACCAACCTACAGTCGTAAGTTGGTGTCGACCAAAACAAAAGGAGTCCATACATGAGTAAGCCTACAATAATATCTCTCGACCTTGTAAAAAAAGTCATTCAAGTTTGTAAAGTGAATCCATATGGTGAGTTGTTATTCAATAAAGCCATGTCACCACAAAAAACGAAAGACCTTCTTGCCAACTCTCCTCCTTGTGTCGTTGCTATGGAAGGCTGTGCTAGCTTTCACTACTGGGCTCGAGTCGCACAATCATTTGGACATGAAGTCAGAGGGATGGCACCTAAAAAAGTAAAACCCTATATCAGCAATCAAAAAACAGACGCTAATGATGCTATCGGCATTGCCATCGCATCAACACAGTTAGGAATGACTTTCTGCCAGGTTAAAGACCTATCACAACAGAATATTCAAGCGATTCAAATCAGCAGAAAATGGTTCGACCGAACAATCACATCACTGGGTAACCACATACGAGCGTTGTGTTTTGAATATGGCGCTATCATCACGTTAGGTAAAAAGTCATTAAGGCAAGCCATCACTCATTTTATTTCGCCAGAATCAACAGACTTACCTGAGCAAATCAAACCATTGCTCATGATTTTATGGCAACAATATCAAACAACAGAAGAGCACTACAAAGCGGTAACGCTACAGTTAAAGCAGTTGGTCACTCAATCAGAACCTTGTAAACGCTTGATGAAACTCGAAGGCGTTAGTCATATTGGTGCAGCTGGCTTGCTTAGGTGACGGTCAAGGTTTTAAGAATGGCCGGCATGCGGCTGTCTTCGTTGGTGTTACCCCTAAATAACACAGCAGTGGAGGTAAGGTTGTTATGATTGGAATAGATAAGCATGGTGGCGATAAATACCTGCGTTCAATCCTCTATCAAGGCGCACTCTCTGTTATATCAAGGCTGCCAGCAGAGGGAAAAATCTATAAACAGCAATGGCTTATCAATTTAGTCAGGCGAGTGGGTATAAAACGTGCTTGTGTCGCGTTAATCAATAAAACCGTTCGCACCGCATGGGCATTGCTCAATTACAGAACCGAATATAACAATCAGACCATATAGAATATTGTTTTAGAAAAAGTTCAGCAAAATGCATTAACAAATAGGTAAGACCAACCTTCTGAAAACCTGTTTATCCCGACAGTGTTAATAACGCTACAATCTCGATAAGGACAGAGGGTGCGAATAGATCATTGGTTAGAAGATAGCTTCTTCAATAAAAAACCGTATATACGTGCGTATCTAATCTTTTTGTCGAAACTTTTGCTAAACAGGTGGAGTCCATATACGGGATAAGAAATGTTGAACTAATAGCCCTCCAAGTGATCGGATCTTTCGACCAAGAGAAACCCCATCACACCGGAGGGACTATGCATAAGTTAGTGGAAGTATTTTGCGATGTCGATGATTTTTGCGCTGTTTTCATTCCAGAATGGGAAAAAACGCTGTTAACCGATGGCACATGCAAGCGTCAACGCGCTGGCCGTATGACAATGAGCGAAGTGATGACCATCATCATACTTTTCCAGATGTCTCATCATCGTGATTTCAAGAACTTCTACATCGGCTATTTAGCTCATTTCTACAAATCCGCTTTTCCCAATTTACTCAGCTATACCCGCTTTCTTGAGGTGATGCCCACTGCTTTAGTGCCGCTTTGCAGTTACTTTGCCAGCCTCAAGAGTGACCCCACTGGCATCGAATTTGTCGATTCAACCAACATCAAAGTGTGTCATAACAAGGGCTATCCACTTAGTGCCACCAGTGTCAATATGTAGTAATGAAAACTTCATCGTATTTATTAAAAGCTGGCGTCGATTACCCTACAAATTGGGACGAATTTGTTGATTGGTTTCATGATGAACAATCTTGCACTAGCTACCTTTAGGCACTTCGTTGGCCAAACGGATTCATTTGCCCAAGCTGTTCGAGCCATCAATCACCTTATCAGTTAAGTAATGGCAAGTTAAAATGTCATGCTTGCCGTTCTCAATGTTCAGTAACATCAAGTACACTTTTTGACAAAACAAGAACCCCCATGAAAAGTTGGTTTGCAGCTGTTTGGTTTATTACAAATCAAAAGAATGGGGTCAGCGCTCTTGGAGTCCAAAGGCTATTAGGTCTTGGGAGTTATCAAACAGCTTGGTCTTTAATGCACAAGTTAAGATATGCCATGGTTGATCCTGAAAGAGATAAACTGTCCGGCATCGTAGAAGTTGACGAAACATTAATAGGTGGTGTCATTCCAAAATCATCTATTAAAAATCAACAGGGTAAGCGTAAAGCTGTAGTTTTGGAGGCTGTTGAGCTGCTATCACCCTCTGGATTTGGGCGAATACGTTTAAGGCAAGTAGAAAGTGCAACTAAAGAACATATCCATCAATTCATTCAAGATGTAATAGAACCTGATAGCACAATTTGTAGTGATGGTTCTCAAGTATACAAACAAATAGACAAAAAAGGATATAAGCATAATCGGATAGTGCATTTAGGTTCATCTGTACCTGCACATGAAACAATGGCTGGGGTACATCGAGTCTCATCATTATGTAAAAGATGGCTTTTAGGTACGTATCAAGATGCGGTAAAGGCTAAGCAACTTGATTATTATTTAGATGAGTTTACATTTCGCTTCAACAGAAGAAAGTCAGATTCTCGGGGATTATTATTCTACAGGTTGCTTGAGCAAGCAGTGCGCTCTAAGCCGATAACGTACCAATCAATTAAGAATCGATAACCACAATATAGGCAAAGGTACCATGGGCTGGTTCTATGGATTTAAACTGCATTTAATTGTGAACCATCAAGGCGGAATAGTGGCGGCCAAAATTACCCCAGCGAATGTGCATGACACAAAACAAGTGAATGAGATGGTGCACAGTGCCATGGATAAACTCTATGCAGACAAGGGGTATATCAGTAAAGCGCTGTCCAGTGAATAGCTGGAGAAAGGCGTGACGTTGGTGACGAACGTGCGTAAGAATATGAAAGCGCAGGTGATGTCGTTATGGGATAGAGCGATGCTGTCGAGACGTTTCATCATAGAAACCATCAACGACCAGTTAAAAAACATCTCTCAAATAGAGCATTCGTGCATGGTTTTATGCTCAATATGATTGTTGGACTCATCGCCTATCAATTGAAAGACAATAAGCCACAACTGAACCTCACTAACAGGGAGTTTAATGCTATTGCAGTTATGGCTCGTTAAACCGATCTCAGGTTAAATAGGTTAATAAGCAGTCATTTTTTATTTCAATTTAATTATTGCAATTTCTTACAACTTTCCAACCAAATAACAGCATCAATTTTTCCATTTTGCAGATAGCGCTGTTGGTTTGCCCAATGCGTCGCAAGAAATGGTTTAAGCCCATTCAGTTTTTTGTTAATTGTCAGCATTTGATCAAATGCTGAAATTTGCTCTTTAATGGGTCCTTCACCATATAGGGATGCAGACTCGACTAAACCACTGGCATAATAACCCGATAGCTGACTGAGTCGCTCTTTTTGCTCATCCAACTTAATCTTGCGAACCACGCAGTTTTTATCCGCCTTATCGCTACAAAGCTGCTCATAATTGCTGTTAAGAAAATCCAAAAACTTGCCATCATCTTTTAATTTGGTGCAAAGAAAAGCGCCCAAGTTAAGGCTGGCGCGGATCGACTGGGCACGCTCTTCCTGTTGTTTTTGGTTGCTAGCTCTAAGCTGACCTTCCAGATTTTTCAATTTCTGTTTGAGGACCTCATCATCGACCCCAAAAGCCAACGTGCTCAACTCACTGACTGCATCCTTCTTGTCGCTGGCACCCCCTACAAATTTGTTTGATCCCAGTTGCTGCCAACCGCTCTCGATACTCTTAACTCGCTGGGTCGATGTCATGATAGGGGAAACCAACACCAGCCGTATCCCAGTGCTCTTGCTAGTGAAATGGCGAGCTTCATCGTAGTAACTCACCTCTTTGCGGGCCGCACTGCGTAAAGTAGCCTGCTCAGTGAGATAGTTACCACCGCGCACCACATAACCACCGGCCTGACCATGCTGGCGATCGAGCTTGTTGAGATAGAAGGGTTCAAACATAATCTCGTCCACGTTACCCAGCATGTCATGCAAGCCGAGCGGATTAGGAGCCAGCAGCCCCGCCAGTTGCAAACGACCATTGGCTGACTGGGCACCAGCAAACCATTCATGCTCTTTGAGATCGTTCATAGGATAACGAACATCACGAAAATCTGCGCTGTTGACCTTAAGCCCGCCACGTGCGGCAAATTCCCACTCGATTTCAGTCGGCAGGCGCACAAAACCCGCTTTACCATCTTCTTTAGGGATCTTATCAGCGGCATGTTGTCGCAACCAGAGATTGTATTTATCGGTGGCCGCGACTGCATCAAACCAGCTGATGGCGCTCACCGGCAAACTCAGCTTTTTCGAGGGTGTGGGACAGATCTCAGAGGTAAGGGCCTGATATTGCAGCTGGGTGAGCTCATATTTAGCCATCAAATAATAGCGACCCAGCTCCTTAGCTGACTGAGTGAAACTACCTGCAATGAAAGCAGGATGAGTGTGCTCGACAAAGCCCCATTCACCACCGTCTTGACCTACCTGGATTGGTAAGTCTTCCAGCGGGCCGCTGACCGGCACCTGCACTCTCCGAAAGGCCATGGCTCCTTCGCACGGCATTGGCAGGATCACGTCCTCTACATCGGCTTTTGGATTGTAATGTTGAGCAGCCCATGGCTCGGCAAATGTAACGCCACTGGACAGGGCACATCCCATAATGATGAGCTGGGATAAAGTATTTTTAGAGTTCACGCAAACTCTCCGCAGGTTGAATGGTAATAGCCCGTCGAGCGCCAATAATGGCCACTAGAATGGCCACCGTTAGAGCTAGGATTAGGGCCAGTAAGCAGTGTAATGGGGTAATCTGGCAGATCATCTGTTCAGTACTCTGGCTGCTGGCCAGTGTCCGATTAAACAGTGTACTGCCGCTCAGATAGAGCAAAATGCCCCCACCATAGGCAAGCAACGTCAGGATCACCCCCTGAAAGATAATATAGAGGCCCACCGCCGGGCTGGTAAATCCCAGCAAGCGCAATACCGCAATGTGCTTACGCTTGCGATCCACGTTAGCGAGGAAGGCGCCGATCAAAGATGCGACACAGCCGATAAGCGCGGTGCCAGCAATGACGTTGAAGATGAGGCTAAGTACCCGGTTGATACTCTTTATGTTCTCGATATCGGCCAACCGGCTAACTGTCTCGATACGCTGCTGCTTGAGCCAGAGATCGAGAGCCGCCACTTGGTCAATGCTGTTGGCATAAATACGAGCACGGGCGAATATCGGCGGTTTATCCGTTAACGGCTGACCTGTGCTAATGCCCAACATAGGGATACGATAACCATCACGAAAAGACTCCAACGCCAGCAGCAAGGACTCATGCACGAACAGAGCGGGACGGTTGAAATAAGTCGGCGCCAATATCGCTCCTACAGTTAAGGTGCACTCCCCCAACTCTCGCCTATCATCGAGCTGGCGCATGACGCGCAAGCGGATAGTTTCGCCAACACTGACCGCCAAACGGCGCGCAGCCTCGGCACTGAGGATTACCTCACCCTCGCTCCCAAGTTGCAATGTTCCCAACAGAGGGTCACCCCTATCGGTCGGAATTACCTCTGCATTTTCAATGAAATGGCTCATATCTTTCAGCAAATCGGCTTGGGTATTGAGGGATCGGGTTTGGCCGATGGCAAAGCCTACCTCCGCTTTTTGCCGCAAAGCAGCGATCCATTCTACTGAATAGTGGCCACTGCTCACTATGCGGATCTCCAGATTGCGTGGATCTCGCACGAGATCCTGCTGCAACTGGCTCACCACCCCATAACGCAGACCAAACATCAGCAGCAGTGGTGCTATCACGGCGATCAGCGAGGAAATGATACAAAACGATACCGAACGATCATGCCAAAGATCCTGCATGGCCAAGCGCAGTAGTAGCCCGCGTTTATGAGAACGCAAAATGGGTCTCTCCCTGCGTTAAATTAGCCTTGAGACAGGGCAAGCCAAACGTCTTGACCAACCCCCAATCATGAGAGGCCACCAGCGCCGCTATGCCCCACTCTTGTACCAACTCGATGAAGAGTGCAAAGAGCAACCTAGCAGTGTGGGGATCAAGCGACGCGGTGGGTTCATCAGCCAGTAGTAGCTTGGGGCGGTGCGCCACCGCCCGCACAAAAGCTACCCGCTGCCGCTCCCCGATAGAAAGCTGGGCTGGTTTCTTGTGCAGCAATCCCTCCAACTTGAGAGTCTGGACAGCCCGTGTGAGTAAATGCTCATCTTCCGCAATACCCAATAGTTGGCAGGGCAAGCGGATATTGTCTCTCACCGTCAGAAAGGGCAGCAGGCCGCCACTTTGCAACATGAAGCCAATTCTGGTGGCGCGGATGTCGGCTAATGCCGCTTGATCGTTAGCCGCCAACAAGTGGGCAATATCGACGGCAGCTGGAGCGGCGTCAATGAAGTCCATCTCAAAACGGCCCACTCGACTGGGGCTCAGTAACAGCCCAATCACCTCAAGCAAGGTGCTCTTGCCGCAGCCACTTTCGCCCGTCACGGCCACCACTTGTCCCAGAGGCAAGGTTAGTGCGGGCAAACAGACCCGATGGGCCTGTTCACCGCTGCCCCGCACTATGCTCATATCTTCGATACATAGCATCAGGGCATCATTTCCAGGGGAATCGGATAGACGTGATCACGGGGATCACTATCCTTGGCCAGCGCAACCCAGCGATCAACATCGGCGTTGTAACGCTGGTAATGGCGCTGCTTGGTCGCAAGGGTGCGGATAAACTTCTCCTGTGCCAACCCATCCCAACTCTTCCAGGTCTCCTCATCCAGATTGAGCACATCGCTGCGATAAGGCAGATCGGCAAGGTATTCCCCCATCACACCCAGATCCGTGATACTGGTGTTATCCAACTGCTTGAGCTGGTTAGGATCAGCGCCCATGGTTGCCGCCACCGAGCGCAATCGCTCGAACATCTTAGCCGGTGAGATCATACCTTCATTAGCCGCATCCAAAATCTGTTTCACCACATCGCTAAGGTCACTAAGCTGGCCCTTGGTGAGCAGCACCCTGACCTCGGTGGTCGGGATATTCTGCTTGATCAGATCCCGGTCGCTGATCCAGGCCTCAAACACCAAGGGAGCCTGAGTTCCACTCTTCTTGCCGAGGTAAGAGAGTTGCATAGCATGGCCTATCAGCGCAGTATCTTGCAGCAATTTTTGCGCTGGGGTGAGCGTGTCCTGCTCTTTAGCGTTACTGGCGCTGCCTACGGCCGGCTCACCAAAATAGGATGCTTTCACCTGATCGGTAATGGCAGTAGCCAGCGCATCAACCTTGTTACCAAACTCGTTAACATCACCCGCATTAACAGGATAGTAAAGCGAGGTATTGGTGCCACTGTAAGTTGATAACTCTTGATATTGACTTGCTGCCTTGGCGTGATCTTTCTTACCCGCCGCAGTTTTCAGGTGCAGGGTATATATTGCCACCCCAGGGTTGGCGGCTTCCAACCGGATTTGCTTGGCATCCAATCCAGTGGTAGACAGCTTGTTATCCCCTTCGATAGCCCCTGCATCGGTGATCAGCACCACATAACGGGCCCCAAAGCGGCTCCAGTCTATCTGGTCTATCGCCTGCATCACCCCCGCATACGCATCTTCATTGAATAGCTTGCTAGAAACGTTAGCCTGCTTGAGGTCAGCCACTTTTTTCAAGAAGTCGGCACCGTCTTTAATTTCATTGGGGTCGGCATACATGCGGGTTGTATACTCCAGACCCGGTACCTCCTTGGTGCTGGAGCGAAAGGAGATCATGCCAAACTTCACCTGCTGCCCCAGATTTTCCTTGTTGATCCGCTCATAAACCTTGCGCACGGCCTCGCGGGTACGCTCGATATAGGGTCCCATCGATATAGTGGAATCAACCACGAATACTACAGCGGCATTGAACTCCTTGAGCTGGCTCACCTTGGCACTGGATTCTACCGTGGCTGCATCAGCCTTGCTGACCGAGGCCACATTGAGCAAGCGGGTGTAAAAGCCATCCTCGGTCATGACCTCTTCACCACTGAGGATGGGCAGCAGATAAAACTGTTGCTGCAGATCGACAAAGTATTCGGGCTCTTGTGCCAGTATTCCGCCAGCGTTGCCCTGCTTCTTCAAAGCAGCACGTAGCGGTGCCACCTTGGCGACAGGATCCGCCGCTTCCAGGATCTGGTTGAGTTGATCTCGCTCCTTGAAAAAGAGCAGGCGATCTCGGTTGGCAGGGTTGGTGAAGGCCAAGGTCAGCTGCATCTTCCAATCAACGGTACAAGACTTGGGCAGCCAACCAATACTATGACCATAGCTGTCGGGGCCGACCTTAATCCAGCCCGCCCCCTTAGCATTGACCTGCTCATAGACATAAAAACTACTAAAGGCCGGTTGTAGCACACCTGACGCTTGACCAGCCTCGGCCACCAGTTCGCAACCTGGAGTGGTCAATACTCGTTGATAGAGGCTCTTTTTTCCTTCCTGTAACAACGGGCGATGCCCAGATGTCATCTCGGTCGCCGCTACGCTTGCACCACCCGACAACAGTAGGAGTGCTGCCAAGCAGCGCAATAATCTGGTTGCAACCATCACTTACTTAACTCCTCATAGCGCTGTTTTGCCTCGGCATTGTCAGGCTCAACCTGAAGTACAGTGTCATACCAGTAAGCGGCAGTGGCGTTGTCAGCCTCATTGAAACAATCATTAGGCTGGTGGAACTTGGGATCATATTCACGGGCATAGGTCAAGGCCGCCTTGCTATCTCCCCCCTGCGCACGATTGGCATAAAGACGTTGCGCCACACCACATTTCTTGGCTGACTTGGCGCTTTGGATCACCGCCAATAAGGTATCGGTTGGCGGCTGCTGTGCAATGCAGGCCTGCACAAACTCCAATTCGCTCTGGGTCGCCAAGTTATCGGCACTGCAACCATCCTCCGTCGCCTCGCCGTTGGTCTCGTTAACCATCGGCTCTGCGGCCACCGGTTCGACAACCTTTTCAGCAATAGGATCGGTCACTGGTGTAGCGGTGGATGGTGCATCTGCCGAGCGGCTAAACCAGAAGATCAGGGCGCCAATCATCAGCAATAGCACGACCCCACCAAGGATCAACGGAGTTTTCGATTTGGGCACAGCCGCAGTGGCCGCCAGTAAGGCCGTAGCCACCGGCACGGGCTCTGGTTCAGCACGCAAGGCCGGCAGCTCAATCTCAACTGGCACCTCAACTGGTGCTAGACCTGGTACCGGAGGAGCATTAACCACGGGCGAGTTAATGACACTGCTGCCACCATATTCACCCACCTCTCCTCGGGCGTTGGAAGAGAGCACCGCCTCGCGTGCCACTTGCAAGGTGGTATGGCGAATTTCACCAGAAGCCAGCTTGACGTGGATCTGAATTGGACTGGCGTTGACCAGCAAGGGATCCACTACCGCAGCACCCACTCTAAAACCACTGCCGCTTTGTAGCGGATAACCACCGCTGATGCCGAACCAGCGGGGAGCAGGGCTCCACTCGCCCCCCTCTTGCAAATAGTTCTGCTGATTATTGAGCAGGGCAAATTCGAGACCCTCCACCAGCTCGGAGACACCCCGCAGCCGGATTAGTAGTTGGGCTTCACCCGGCACAGCGGGGTCGGTAGCAATTATTTTGGCTAGCATGGTGCTTACTCTTGTTTTAATTGATGGATGATCTGGCCCAGACGCTGATTCTGATCGTGAGAAATATCCCGTGTGGCACTATGGCCTGCGTTATCTTGGGTGATCAGCACCAGGGAAGAGAGCCAATCCCCCAAATACGCCATGGCAGGATTGAGCGGTGTAGCAGGCAGGCAAGGCAACTCGTTCTGGCCTATTTCTGCGCCACGGGCAAACAGCTTGCCCTTAGCGCCCGTAAAGCTGTTTGGCACCTTCTCTGGTGGCATGGCCAAAAAACCAAACCAGGCCACGAAATCGCGCAAGGTAAACTGAGCCTTCATCACTTGCCGTGCCAACAGTTGTTCTCGCCGCACCCCCGCCTGCTCCTGCCCAGCCAGGGTTCGCTTCAACGTCCCCTCCAGATCCAGACGGTTAGCCGCCGTAACCAACTCTTCGGTGAGCAAGTCGATCAATTCGGTCTCGATGCCGAGCTGAGCCAGCAGGGTTTTCTGGGTAGGCAGATCACGCAGATGAGCGACCCATGCCTTGAATGCCTCACGGGCGAAACCATCATCTTGGCCTACCCGCTCTTCAGCCTTGGCAGTTGTGTTCGCCACGGCGACATCAGCCTGACCGAAAGAATTGCCCGCAAATGGGCTGCTTTCAAAAGGACTCGCACCAAAGGGCATCTGCCCAAATGGGCTGGCAGGGCTACTGCCATAGGGCGAGATAGCGGTTGCTTCTACCCCCTCATCCTTGGGAACATCCTCACGAATACTGAGGTAGATATTGTTCAGCTCCGCGGAGGGTAGATCCAGTTGGCTAATCAGCTCGCCGAGGGAGTTAAAACGGGCGCCAAGCCCAGTCCAGAGCTGCTTGCCTATCTCCCGCTTTTTCGCCAGTTGACCGTCACCATCTTGCTCATACCAACGCCCCAGCAGTTGCTCCGCCAGTTCTTTGCGCTTGGCGTCCAGCTGCTGCTGAAGTCGATCAAGCTTGAATTCAAGATGTGCTACTCCCCTCAGCTCTTGTCCAAGCCTGGCCATACCGCCATCGTTGAGCGACAGCATGGCCACCCACGCAGCTTCAGGATCAGCCAAATGTTGCACCACACCTTTTCCTGCCACAAAAGAGGTCGCCATCTGTTGCAAGACCTCAGCGTATTGAGGTACAACAGCCACTTCTCGCCCACCGTCCATGCTCAAGAAAGGGACCGGCATGCCGGGTTTGCGTACCAAGAAACAGTTGTTAAATGCGCGCCCAGGTGCCCACTCCTGGATCCACTCATATTGGCCAAAACGTTCCAGCAGGGTTTGCTGCATCAGGCCATCCCACCCTTCCTTGAGCTGAGCTGGTGTCAGATTCAGCCCACTGTTGATCCGCATATCAAACATGGTCAACGCCCAAAACAGACCCGGTTTACGACTCTGCCGCTCACAGGCACTCTTGCCCTGGGTCTTTTCTACCCAGCGCGTCAGCACAGGACCCACACTGGTAACGTCACTCTGCTTGGCAGCGCTGGCACAAACCACCAAGGCATTCATCTCCTGATTGTCGGTATAACGCTCGAACAGATACGCGACCTTGCCACGCAGCAACAACTGAGAAATCGGACTTCCGCCTGCGCTAGCGGCCTCCTCCAGTTTGCTAATCGCGAGACGACCCCGGTAGCCGGGGAAATCGAGCAGATCCACCTGCTCCACCAAGCTATCCGCTGACCCCTCGACCATGGGAAAGATCAACTCGGTGGTAAGGGCGGCCAGCTGGGCCTGGGCAATCGAGGCAGACGTGTACCGACCGTCAGTCCCCAAGAAACAGATCTCGACGGTCCTGTCCTCGGCGGATCCCAACAAGCCGAGGCTGTCTACATTCATGATGCTCACACTGCCGTTACCTTGATTCAACAGGCAATCAAGGGGAGCGTAGACGGTCTTGGCGTGGCCCAGTCTGGCAAGGCTGGTCGCTAGGTTGCGATAGATCTCGGTCAGCTCGATTTGCTCGCCCCACAACAGGGAGAACAACTCGGCCCGCTCAGCGGGCGTCAGGGTCGGTGCCAACTGCAATACCCGCGGCCAATAGCCATGCTCGAGCTTTTCCACTGATTTTCTAAAGCTGCCGTTCAGATAGTCCCACAGGGCCACCACATCATCACGGCTGACACCGTTGTTGGCCACTGCATTGATGGGGCGATCCTCAAACGGCCGCAGCCGCGCCTCGATGCGCGCTTCATCGAGCTGATAGCTCAGAAGTTCGTGGTTGAAATCGTTAAACCAGGTGTTGGCCAGGATCTTGGCTAAGTCTATCTCGCTAAACAGCTGCAAGGGTACCGGGTAATTCGCCGGAGCAGTGGTCTGGGCACGGGTAAACCGCGTGACCAGACCCGTGGCCTCTTTGCCGCCGCCCACCGGGTTAACCTCCTTGATGAAGTCAACCGGACGCTCGCCATAGCGCCCCTCCAGTGCACCATTACTGCCAGCGGCCAAGGCTGAGATCAGATAGGATTTACCCGCTTGGGAAATGCCGAAAAAACCCACCGTCATGGGTGTACCAGCCACCCGCTTGAGGCTGCTAGCCAAATTGCTGGCCCGGTGCAGACTGAGGTTGAGCTTATCCGCCTCGTTGTCGAGACGATGGGAGTCATGGCGCACTGCATCGACCCAGGCAAGCGCATCTAGGGCGCTGCGTTCGATGGTTGCCCAGCCTTGATTTAGGATCTCCTGTTGAGGCTTCATTATTGTTTTACACTCCCGCTATCTAGCCAGTGTCTGCTATCGATGAGTCCGGCATCTGGCATGGTGTTGAGCTCCAGCTCGATATCCCGCTTATTGAACGTTTTGTCGGTGTTGCTGCTCACTTCACTGACCATCAGCTTGTCACTAATAAGCCCCAATGCCCTAGCCCGGTTATCTTTGCCAATGGCCAGCTTTACCTCGAGATAAGGTGAACTGCCATCTGGGGCCTTGGCCTGGGTATATTTGGCCCGCCCTTCATCACTGAAACGCAATGTATAGAGGGAAGATGCCGTCCAGCGTTCCGTATCGAGCTGGCGATACCCTAGTCGCAAATCACCGCGCATGATCCAAGCTGGAGTATCCGCCTCGGAACTACCGCTGCTAGGCAGTTGGATCTGACCCTCATGCGACTGAATGTCACGGTAGGTCACATCATGATCTCGGATGATATTTTGCAGGTCGATGATCCCCATATGGCGGATGGTGGAGTAAGGCCTGAGTGCCGCCGTGCGGAAATGGAAGTTTGGAATACTGTGATTTGCACATAATAAGGTGATCATGGCTCCCACCGAGGCGGTACTCTTCGGATCCTCGATTTGGCCATTCTTATGGAACGGATACCAAGTACCAGTATGGTAACCATGTAGCGGCAAAATGCGTCCCGGCGGCAATGGTAGACACATCCGAATAAAAGCCTGAATGCCCGGCAGTAAAGAGGGACGCCCGGTTAACAGCAACATGTCGCAATGGTAGTTAGCCATCACCTCACACAGTGCGGTCAACACCTTGCAGATGTTGAAACGACCAGACAGCAACGACTGATGCAATTGTGCCAAATTGAAAGTAATAGGCACCTCGCACAATTTGAAATCACCGCCACCGCCCGCTTTTTGTACCTCGCGCCGCACAAACGCATCAACCACCTCACTGATGTTATTGTCTGGCAGCAAGTCGCCATAACGCAGGCTCTCGCTCACTTTCGCACCAGAGCCCTGCGGATCATACTGCTCATAGCGACCCAGCAGATTAAGAGCAATCGGGACAAATACCTGCAAGTTGAGTTGCTGACGCAGCACGGCTTCTGCCGCACTCACGTTGTTGGCACCACAAAGCTGAGACAATAAGGTGTCCACTGACGCAACACTGGTCTGTTTAAGCGCAGCCTCCAACGCAGGCAGCACCAACAACTGGATCACATCGAGTAGTATATCGTCCCCCGCAATTTTGAAACTGTCGCGAAAGCGCTGCTGCGGAACGATATGGGCATTCACACCGGCCCCATGTTGCCCGCTACGATCGAGGGCATAATCGGTGATCACCAGATCCGTGGTGCCGCCCCCAATATCAATGGAAGCGAGGGTAATACTCTCACGGTTCTTTCTGTCAGGGCGGCCCAGCGCGGCAAAAAACTCCTCCGGATGACCGGCAAAGTTCTGGTTGATCTCTGTATAGAGGTAGACCAGTTGGGCACAGGAGGCCTCGTCCCATTCCACCCGGACACGGGGCAACGGCACCTGAATTTTATCCTGCACACTCCCCTCATCCAGCCTACGATAAGGGTCTTGTTCTCCTTGGTGCCAACGCAGCGCCTTCCACACCAGCCCTACGGCTTGGTGCATGCGTTCATCAAGAATGCAGCGTTCTGCCATCGGCATGCCGGGCGGCACGGTGAGGATAATATTGCGCAACTGGCGTGGGATGCCGGCGTGACCTTGGCGAGTCCGCTGGGCCGGGCTGTTGATCTGGGTCAGTGTTTGGGTCAGTACCTCTGCGAGCAAAAAGGTCATCAGGGCACTGCGTGAGTAGCGCGGCGTAAACACCGGTATGCGATCCATCTCATCCTCTATAGTGTGTAGCGCTTCTCCTTTTTCATTGATAAGGTTGGCAAAAGGGGCAGCAGTTGCCAGCGGATGAGCGTCGTGCTGCTGGTATGCCGTATTGAAGCGCCAACCCTGACCATAGAACTTCTCATCCCACAGGTAGCGCTTCGGACTGGACAGGCCAGTAGATCCTTCACTACCACGACGGCGGCTGGCCAAGCGGCCAGCTTCGTTGCCGATTCGGGCGATGGTCGGCCATTGAAACGCATCATGGCGGCCACTGCGTACCGAGAAGTGATCCTTGCCAAAGAAGGCCTGTGAAAATTCGATGCGACTTTCGAAGGGCTGGCTGTAAACCTGTTCGGGGGAATTCAGATCCCGCAGCTGCAGTACATAGTTGTGCATCAGGCCGGAACCGGACTGACCGTGATCTTCAATCAGAATGCCGCAAGTGCGAGAGTTACCCACGTCAAGCACCAGATCTACCGGGATAGGCTTGATGGCATTGGTCTCGCCGTTAGCGATGATGCGAAATTGTGGGATCTCGACCAGTGGCGGCTCCTTGCTTTGCTGATCAGCGCTTGGTTTAGCAAGCAAAGAAAGCAGATTGAGATAATGTGCAATCGGGTATTGCAGCTGTATCTCGATCTCCCGCTCCTCTCTATCACGCCCCTTGCTTGCATCATTAAAGACCTCAAGCAGCCACTCTTTTAGCCAAGGCTGGGTCAGATACCAACCAAGGGCATAGGTCGAGGTGGCGACCTGAAACGTGGCACCCGCACTGACATCTTCCTGATTTGGTCCCAGATCGGCCGCACCGTGCAACTTGGCCATAATCCGAGTATCAAAAACCAGAGTCAAACGATGGCTATGACCATCCAAATCCGGCTCTTGCAGTTTCAGCAGTCGAAAACGTGCCCAGTTGATCGGCCCTTCATTATAAAAGTGGGGAGGATTAAACCGGAACAGCGGCAGCGGCAGCCAGATCCCGTCCAGCAACTCGAGGCTGCTCTTGAGTGCAATATCGTACTTAGCGTGCGCTCTTTCGATAGCGTCGGGTCCTGGCTGGAAGAAATGGAAATCCTTTTCTTCGTTGTACAGCAAACGAGTGAGCACGCCACTGGCCGGCTCTACAAATTCGCCAGCCTGTTTGCGATCCAGCGTCAGACCGAAATCCATAAACTGGATCCCTGAATCACCCACAAGGGTGACCTGACGATCAAATGGTTTTATTTCTGGCAACATGATTGTCTCTTCCTATCCTTAGGGATTTATCTGGCGCATTTTGATGGGGAACTGCTGCTCACCATTATTGCGGCCAACGCAGTCGGTACCATTATCCGTACCCGGCTGGCATTCAATTTTTGGGATCATATAGCTAGATCCATCACTGCACTCAGCCGGCCCCTCATTGTTAATACTTAATTGGCCATCTGCAATCACTCCGTTTGCGCCCCCCTGACATACAACTCCATTGGATTGACGCAGGCTGACTCGGCCTTTACCATCTTTGAAACTGTATTGCAGTTGCAAGGGCTTACCAGTCTGGGTGTCCTGAATGCCACCGTTGACTTTCCAATCTCCGTCTAAAAACTGAGCGGGTCCATTGGCAATGGTCGGCGGTATCGCCAGCGTCTTATCTTGAGGCGCCGGCTCTTGCGAGGAACTTTTACTCGTAACTTCGCCAGCGGAGAGCTGACTCGCAGACAGCACGAGCTCAGCGGCTGGATCGACTGGCATCGGTGTCTGCGGGGAATTTGCTGGCGCTGATGCCTCACTGCCAGCCAAGGCGGCAGGTGGTGGCGTGTGCGGATCACCTGACGTCAAAATGGTGCTAGCCGCAGATTTATCCTGCTCGGATGCCAGGCCAAGCAAAACTGTTGCCACATCAGCACTTCCTGCGGAAGCGTTATCCACTGGTAGCACGTGCCCTGATGGGGGAACAGCCACTGCACTATGCCCTACACTATTCCCAAGCATCGGCAAGTCCATCGATGTTATGCTTGGTACTGAAATGTTGGGAGCACAGGCTCGCAGACCAAGCAGCAACAGCGCTAACAGCACCAGCAGCAACAACGGCCAGAGCAACCAACGCCAGCGCCAGCGACACCACCAACCCTCGTTATGGATCGTTGGTGTTAGCGGCTGGGTATATACGGGAATCGTCTGCGCAAAGCCTTTGGCTTGTGCAACCTCAAGCGCAGAGACTTTGGGGCTAAAAGCTGCTTCTGGTATGGCCGAGTTCGAACTTACTGGCCTTAGCCAGTGCATAGGGTCTCGCTGTTCACCGTTATCGTGTACAAAACCCCAAAAAGTGATAACTAATACTCCATCCACCAGATACACAAAATCCTGATCAGGAAAATTGACCACCTGCCTAAGTAAGCAGGCAAAGACTCGTTTGTCACCACCATTGTGCTTGTCATCAGTGGTAAGCAGCCGTTCACTAAGTGCCAGCACCGCCAACTTGAAGGATTCAAACTGCGAATAAGCTGCTGCACGCTCAGACTCAGTGGCACTGTTCCAATGGATCACCTCTCCCGCAAAGCTGCTGTACCAGTCGGTTCTATCTCCCCCCTGATCGTTTTGCGGGATCGCCAAATGGCGCGCAAGATCGAGGCCCGTATCTTGGCGGCGAACAGTCTCCCGTAACTGGGATGCCATGCGGTAGACAGGGAATCCGGTCTCACCAAGCGCCTTAAACGCGGAATTTTGACCACTACGCAGTAATGGACCCTGAATGGAACCCTGCATTTTAAATCCTCAAAAAGTCTAATTATGCTATTGCGGGATCTTACCTGCGTAGATGCAGGCTAAGTCAGCTTTTACCCTTAGTTGAGTGCCACTTAAGACCCCATCCGAACGTTTTATCGACACTCTCTCGATCGTCGAAATACTGGTTTATCCGTTCAACTTTAATAGCGCCATCAACATTGATTAACCGGGCGATAACGCCAACGGCTCTATTATCACTCCCTTCGGTTAAACGCGTCGTAATGGATGGCTGATCAGGAATGTGGATGGTGATGGTGGCTTGAGTACTTTGCCAATGAGAAGCACCGCTGTAAATGAAGGCATAAATAAGCACTTCATCGATCTGTTGCCAGTGAGTACCGTTAATAGATAACCATTCCCCATGACTGTTGGCACCACTGCGATCATCCCCCTCCAACGCTACATAAGGTTCATTATCATAATCACCAAACAAACGACTAAGCGCCTCAACCCCAGTTTTACTCTGATTTTTCAGTCGTACAAAAGCAGCTAAATCTAAATCAATCGTGCTGTCAGCGCTAGGATTGTTCCAATTAAGATTAACCTGAATGCGGCCAAAATCATGCTGTTTTGCCAGGCTGATACTGGGCTGATCTTTAGACAGATTGGTCCGAGACGCACTGCCAGATGGGAGACCCAATCTGAATAATGTGGGCCAGCAACACTGCAACAGGATCACGAGTACCAGTATCAATAATATCGCAACCAAACAGCCAAGCTGCCTGCCAATAATCCAGCGCCCCTTGCTCAGCTTCGGTGCAAGCTCTTCTTGTCGCATTGGCTCAGCGGTCTGCGGCGGGATCCCCCAGTGAACCAAAACCGGCTCGCCATTGATGCCGTAGCACGCCAATCCTGGTGTCTGCTTGAGTAAGATATCTAGCCGCTCTGCAAGCACTGTCTCACCACGGCGAGCCAACTCCTCTGCCAACTGACGGATAGCCTCTTGCCGAAGCCTACACTTCTCATGCAGCATGGCTTGTTCGGTAGCTGGAAGTGCATTCAGCGGTATGGGTTGCCCTTCAAGCTCACTCCACCACTCCAGATTACCATCATGATTACAACGTGCCGTCGCAAACAGGCTGGTAATGAGGGGAGGAAAATGACAATAGAGCACAGCGAGGCTCTGCTCATAATTTTCGAGCGTTTGTTTGTCAATAGGTGGACACGATATTACTCGCTGCATAAAGAGACTTCACATCCAAAAGACGTCTTGAGAGTACTTGCTAGCAAACACTCGTCAGCCAAGCCAGACCTGATCAAGTAATCTAGATCTAGTAACCCAGACTCTTATTCAGTTCTTTAACCTTAACTTCGAGGATAGCGGCCTCTTTTCTTCTAGCGGCAACTTGAGCAGCATTATCATTTGAGAAGGGAGTGAACCGCTGTTCAGCTTCCGCCAACTCGGTGATCTGCTGCTGTAGACTGGTTTGTATGCCACCTTTAAGTTTCAGCTGGGCAACCAATTGGCTTAATGACATTTTTAGCGCTTGCTGATCAGCCTGCTCTTGCGCCAGCGTTATATTTGATCGCTGCTTACGGCTTTCCATGTCGGCCAAAATCTGGTGCGACAGCGTATTAAGCTCCTGATTTTGTTTTAGCTGTTGCTCTTGGTTGTCGATCTTTTGGCGATATCCACCAGAAGAATCACAACTCATTTTGGTAAGTAGACTCGCGCTACGGTTGGCTGGATCGCAATCCGCAGGGGTAGTGGCACAACCACTTAATACCAGCAAACTACTCAGATAGACGGCTCTCAATTTCATGACGTTTTCCTGTCAATATCCCGGTAAGCTCGGGATATTCTCGATTCCCTTAACGATGATGATACGATATTTAACAATCAACCAACAGTAATGGCGCTACGCTGATCATAGAGGCCATTAACCTCTTGTTCTAATAGTGAAATCTGTTTATTCAGTTCAAGCACTTTGGTATTGACCATTGCCAATTCTGTCTCAGCTACCTCACTTTGCTCGCTTTTAGCGACTTGTTGATACTCGGTCGCCTTCTTGCGCATATTAGTCAACTCTTTCTTGAGTTGAGCTAGATCTGCATCGACTTTACCAAGCTGGCGCTGTGCTAACGCCTTGTCAAAACTGGCTTTGTCTTTATCTTGAGCAATTTGAGTCAACGTTTTACTATTATCCGCAATGACCTGCTTGGCAATATTAGTGCGCGCCACCACAACTTCGGTATCTTTTTGAATGTCGCGGTCCATTGCCTGCAAACGTTCTGTGGTATTGGCATATTCGGCGCGACGACTATCCAAATAGTAGTTAGCCCCCATCGCCACACCACAGGCTGCTATACCCGCCTTTATAGAGCACTGAGTTTTTTCTTCTGACTTCAAAAACATACAAGCTGCAATCCCAATACCTGCGGCCGCAGCACACGCCTGGAATCCAGAGGCACTAAAAAATTCAGCCTCTTGGCCATTGGTAAGTCTTGAATCTGTTGCTGGCAGGTTCCCCGTCATCGAGCTCCCTGTGCTGGCACAACCAGAAATGATAAGGCTGCTGGAAACCATCAAACAAATAGCTGTACGTTTAAATATGAATTTCATGTTAAAAAACCTCTGAACTGTAAAAAACCTAGTAGATGCCTCTCACCAACAGCACTAACTCCATTTAGCACCAGACTCTACAGGCGCTCGATACTGCAGCCAAGTGCTTTCCAAACATCTCGATTCTGTTAGATAAACGAAAAAAATGATAATAATCAATTTTATATATTAATACAATGAAACAGATCACGTTAACAATGTTAAGTAATATAACTTGGTCTTTATGATACGTAATGTCCGGAGGTTGTCTTGTACTGACTCGATGCTCATTCACCCAACTCATCAGAGCATTAAGCAGAGGTGGCTTCAATATGCCGCTGAAATTTAACCATCCCAAGTTGACTGGGATTACCCATATTGAAGAGACGATGTTAACGTCATCACGTCAATTTCAAGGAACCATTTTAACCTCTAGTCACGCTACCCACAGTAGCTCTAGGATATAAAGCTCATCCGTGATACTTCTTAAAGTTCTTCGCCTGATCCAGCACGCTCTTGTAGACCTCATCGTTGGCTACTGGTGGGAAGCCGTAGCCGTGTAGCAGTAGGATAAGTCACCTTCAACTTGGCATTTATGTCGTCGCAGTTGCTCCAGTCAGGATACAGAGCGTTGTTATCGACCGTCACTTTCATGTCTTGGACTAGTTCAATCTTCTTGGTCTGCAGTGCAAACTCGACGGCACGGTTAAAGCATTCAAGCTGCAGGGGCGGCATGCCAGATCAGAAATCACTCTTATCGCTGGTTTGGAACATCTAGCCAAGTAGATATAGGTGATTGCACACCTCGATCAGCTACTGCTGAGCATCTTCTTGTCTCCATAACGTACAAAATCATGCAAATCTAAAAAAGACAGATTAGCAACTAAGCAAAATCGGTATTGCCATAAGCAGCTAGGACCAGCATCAAGATAATGTTGCCAAAGTGTCATCGCCATCTCCAAAAATTTCACATGTGAAAACCATTGTGTTTATAGACAAGCTATCACATTCACGACAACACTTGACTGAGTGACGCTAAGCGTTTGAGTAGCGCTTTACGCTTCAAGTTTTTTTGAATAAAAAACTGAAAAGGTAGAATAAAATCATTCTCCAAAAATTTAATTTGATAGGCATAGAATAACGTCTGTAGCGACAATGTCGCTTGATCATAGCCACTGGCACATCCGCGGGAGGCTTCCTCAAAAGCCCTTTTCCAATAATTTTCACGCTCATTGTAGACAGCTTCAAGATACTCATTTCGTATCTGCGCCTCTTGCGCAAGACGCTCAGTTTTGGCTGCACGTTCCTCTTGCTTAACCTCCATTTCAGCTACAGACCAAAATGGTTGCAACAATAAGCCAGTTACCCAATAGGAAAAATTAACTTGAGGTTTCAGCTCTTTTAACTGATCTATCGCCTGTATGCGTGATAATTGCCCCTCAGCAAATAAGCGACAAAGTAACGCGTCCTTATCGACATCCGACAGCCTAGCCACTTGCTGCTGCGCTGTTAACGCTGTGGTTTGAGGGGCATGTGCAGGCATTGACCGCAGCAAAAGATGTAACGCACGTATCGATGACAAAGGAATGTCAAAAAGGTCGGTAAATGCCAATTGCGCCGCTGTTAAGTGGTGAAAGTCAAAGGTTATAAGCGGCAAGGGCTCTAATGCCATATCATCGTAGGCTCGACTCAACCAATGGAAATACAGGACGCGATAATCCCCCGCCAATAACTCTGCCCTTAGCGCCGCCAGATGAAACATAAATGATTCCGCATCTTCATCATCACGGTAGTTATCATCTTCCTCAAGGGAGAATATCAGTAATTGACACTTTTCATCTTCAACAAAGGACGCGTAACCATCAGCAATAATTGCCGTGAAGGCATCGGAGATAGTACCTGCGGGCAATTTAAGATACGCATTTACTTGCCCCAATCGGCGTAATAAAAGCCAATATCAAAAAAATCCATCATTAAGGCTTCCGGATCGGCCTTTAAATCACCGTAATGATATTGAACACAAAAGGAGTGGCTGGTGATCTCTGCTCGGCTAGAAATATTCCTTAATCTATTCCGCTGAGGGACCGATAAGCTACTGTTAACACATTCGAATCGATAATACTGATATTCACTCATAGCTAACTCACATTGATTTTCTAGCGCTGTCTTAATGCTGCTGGCCAAACGAACAGATATAGGTAGAACTAAATTTTAACTCGGCGACTCAGAAAGCTGAAGACAACTTTGGTACTTGTGACTCAACCTGACTACACTCATAAACAATCCTGAATATGTCACTCGGTTGAGGTCACTAAAATTGGCAGCGGCTAAAATCCCTCTCTTTTATGACGATAGAGAACATGCAGAAACCATCATCTATGAGCTATCACTGCACGAAGATCTCTCACTCATCAAAAAACGCCTAAAATTGGGTGATTATCAACTCAATGATTGGATTATTGAACGCAAGACCTTGCCCGATCTCGTGCAATCTCTATGTGATGGGCGCTTATTCGCTCAAGTTGCTAGGCTAGCCACGAGTGCAAGCTATACGGCGCTACTCATCGAAGGCTGTACTCAAGATATTTCAGGCTACCAGATCCGTAGAGAGCCACTCATTGGAGCGCTATGTTCCATTTCAATCAATTTCCATATCCCAATACTCCGTAGTTTATCGCAAACTGAAACGGCCAAAATACTGTATTTTTGCGCCACTCAGTTAAATCGCAGAGAAAATGAATTAACCCTCACGGGACGTAAGCCCAAACGCAAGAAAAATCAGCAATTGTTTATCTTGCAAAGCCTGCCCGAAGTCGGCCCCAGGCTTGCCAGCAGACTGCTCTGCCACTTCAAAAATATCGAGGCCGTGTTCACAGCCCCCGAAGAGGCATTAATCCGAATCGAAGGCATAGGTAAGGAAAAAGCCCGAAAGATCCGTGAAGCGCTGACTCGCTAAGTGACTTCACAGCATAAGCTGAGTGCCTGCTGACTCACCTGAACAACAAACTATACAGCTCTTGGTGCGAGCTCACTTGATAGTGCGGGGCGATACCGGCGGGTACATCGTGGCCGTGGACGTTATACCAACAAGTATGAATACCTGCATTGATGCCGCCTTGGATATCTGAATGCGGGTTATCGCCGACCATGAGCACAGTCTCGCGCTCAGGATGGTCCATGAGTTCGAAGGCGTGCTCGAAGATGCCCACATCAGGTTTGGCTATGCCGACTTTTTCTGAAATCACTAAAATATCAAAATGATGCTGTAATCCTGTACGCTCTAATCGCACGGTTTGTAGCTCAGTGAAACCGTTAGTGATGATACCTAATTTGGCTTTGCCTTGGAGCGCGGCTAATAACTCGCGAGCACCGGGTAGCGGCGAACAAATTTCGGCCATTGCTGATAAAAAGGCACTATTGAGCGTCATGGCCGTGACAGATAATTTGGCAGCCCAAGGTTCGAAACGTATGGTTTGCAACTCGGCGGCAGTTATCTTGCCATCTTGATAATCAACCCAAAGTGGTTTGTTAACTAACTGATACTCGTCAAAATCGGCTTGGGTAAAATCGACCCCAAACTCACTAAACATCAACTTAAGCCCTTTTAAAGCATCGAAATAAAATAGGGTTTCATCGGCATCAAACAAAATCCATTGGTAAGGCAAGGACATAGGAACTCTCTTTCTGACAAAATAGCTAAGACCCATCCCATGCCGTTCAGTGGCATCGAGAATGGTACATCGGCGATTGCGGCAACACTGTGGCTAACTGCCTAGCAGTAATCAAGATAAGCGATAAACATGAGCGATGAGCGCGAAAATAACTAGGCTTCACAGTCGACACCCGCAATCAGCAAGTGCATTAGTCTACCTTGCATCAAGGGCGATGATAACCACGATAATAAAAACTGACTGTTGAGGTATCATCAACAATAATGGCAGGGGAACGCGATAATCTAAGGACACCATGGAACACTTTTCAGCACTACCTATCTTTGTCACTGTAGTGGAATGCGGTAGCTTTTCGCTGGCAAGTCCAAAGCTTGGGCTGAGTAAATCGGCGGTGAGTAAACGCATTACCCTATTAGAACAAAGTCTGGGTATTCAACTTTTGCACCGTACCACTCGCAGCTTAAGTCTTACCGAAGCGGGCGCCAGCTATTTTGACTATGTTCGTCCTGCCGTTAAACTCGCAGAGGAAGGGTTGGATGCCATTTCTGAGCTACAACAAGCGCCTCAGGGCAATTTGCGCATCGCCGTCCCTATGGTATTTGGCCGCTTGCATATCGCCCCTTTGATCCCCGAGTTTCTGCGCCGCTATCCGAAAATACAGCTGCAAATGCAGATGGATGATAAGACAACCGATTTAATTGCTGGCGGATTTGATCTGGCAATTCGCATCGGTGATCTACCAGATTCAAGCCTTATTGCCCGTAAAATCGTCCCTTGTTTAAGTGTCATTTGCGCCTCACCCGAGTATCTTGCTCGCCACGCTGCGCCACAAACGCCGCAGCAACTCAGCCAACATAACTGTTTGTTCTACTCATATTTTCGTGATGGTGTTGAATGGACCTTCTTAAGCCCGCAGGGCCCAACTCGTATCCAGCCGAACGGTAACTATCAAGTCAACAATAGTGATGCCATCCACCAAGCCACACTCGATGGTCTAGGCATAGCCAATCTGCCCCGTTTTATGGTCGACGCCGACTTACAAGCGTGCCGCCTACAAGCCTTGCTCACAGATCATCCCCTCCCCGAACATGGCATTTATGCGGTTTATCCACAGCGGAAATATCTGCCGACTAAGGTGAGTGTATTGATAGCGTTTTTGATGGAGAAGCTGGCGAGTGGCAAGTTAGGGTAAATTTTCACTTGTCAGTAATGAGGAAGGACAACTCTCTTTCACCCCCTATGAAAAATAAACAATAGACCAGAGACCATCAGACTGACTCTCTCGAGCGGCTGAAAGCGGATCATTTGAACAATCCGATTTATGTTTTTAATCAAGACTACACTTGCATTTTTAGCCACTATTTATACGCTACAACGTATATAAACAAATTATACGCTGTAACGTCTTAAACATTGACTATACGCTATAGCGTGTTAAGTTATGTTTATACTTTAAAGCGTATTGGGAAATAATGGGAATTTAAGATGAAGATCACCACAACCAAACAGCTTAGCGCTTATATACAAGATGTTCGCCAATCACAGGGACTCTCCCAGGCTAAAATTGGTGAGAAAATTGGCTTACGCCAAGGCACTATTTCCAACTTCGAACAGAATCCCGACAGCACTAAACTTGATACATTTTTCAAACTCTTATCAGCCCTCGAACTCGAAATAGAACTCAAACCTCGCAACGCGAGTGACAGTGATACAGGCCCATCTAACAATAAACAATGGGCTCAGGAGTGGTAATGGCAGCACTTGACGTTTATATGAATGGCTTTCTAGTCGGTACTTTCTCTAAAGAAGAGACAGGAGCCCATCGATTTCAATACAATAGCGACTGGCTGACTATTCCAGGAAATCGCCCCATATCGTTGTCTATGCCTCTACGCCAACGCCACTATCAGGGCAATGAAGTTTATAACTTCTTTGATAACTTACTGCCTGACTCACCGGAAATTCGCCAGCGTATCCTCGCACGCTATCAAGCTAGTTCAACCCAACCATTCGATTTACTGACGAAAGTCGGCCAAGATAGTGTCGGAGCCTTGCAACTGGTACCACAAGGTATTGAACCCGAAGACATTAAAAAAATTGAATGTGAACCACTTGATGACGCAGCCCTAGTACGGGTCTTAGCAGGTTACCAATCCAAGATCCCATTAGGCATGCTCGAAGAATATGACGATTTTCGGATCTCAGTTGCTGGAGCACAGGAAAAAACCGCCCTGCTGAAATATGATGGTCAGTGGTGTTTACCCCATGGTTCAACGCCAACCAGTCACATAATCAAACTCCCTATCGGCCAGATAATCACCCATTCCCACACCTTAGATCTATCGGACAGTGTCGAAAACGAGTACCTGTGCATGTCTATTGCTCGAGAATATGGTTTACCAGTTCCCGATTGCGAAATCCTTAAGGTTGGGAATATCAAGGCGCTCGCTGTTGAACGCTTCGATCGCCGCTACGCAGCGGACAATAGTTGGCTGATGCGTCTACCACAGGAAGATTTTTGCCAAACCCTTAATATCCCCTCAGCGAGGAAATACGAGAACCAAGACGGACCAGGCATTAGCGAGATAATGTACGTATTGATGGGATCGCTTGCCCCAGAAAGAGATCGGCGCATCTTCATGAAAGCACAAGTGTTATTTTGGTTACTGGCGGCGACAGACGGCCACGCTAAAAACTTTTCGCTATTTATCAGGCCCGAAGGAAAATACGAGCTTACCCCACTCTACGACATCATCTCCGTTTATCCAGTGCTGGGTGGTACAGGACTTAACATCCGCGATGCGAAACTGGCCATGGGACTGACAGCCACTAAAGGGAAAAAATACCAGATTGAACAAATCTTTCCCCGCCATTTTCTCGCTACGGCAAATCGAGTCGGCTTTAGTCAACAAGCCATGAACGAGCTTCTTGAGGAGTTTGTTGAAAAAACGCCTATGGTTATCCAACGGATACAAGCGCAACTGCCAGATGATTTCCCCCCACATATCCAGCACAGCATCCTGAACGGGTTAGATCATAGGGTAAGGCGACTGCTATAACAGCGCTCAAAAGTGATGCCATCCACCAAGCCACACTCGATGGTGTAGGCATAGCCAACCTGCCCCGTTTCATGATCGACGCCGACTTACAAGCAGGCCGCCTACAAGCTTTGCTCACAGATCATCCCCTCCCCGAACATGGCATTTATGCGGTTTATCCACAGCGAAAACATTTGCCGGCTAAGGTGAGTGTATTGATAGCGTTTTTGATGGAGTTGTTAGTAAAGAGATTGGGCAATGATTAGATAGGGTTAACGATAAAAACAGCTTTAAAAAAGGGTTATAACGAATACAACCACAAAGCTAAAAAAAACTAACTTAAAACGGACTTAAGCCAAATAAAACAGCACATTAAATAGCCTGCCAAACTATAATAATAGTCAGTCTAGCTGACTATTTAAGGCAGAAATATGAGCGCTTATCATCAAACATTTGGCTATGAATTTGATCTTGGTTTCGACCTAAGCTTATACCCATTTCTCATTGATAAAAGCTACCAAAATGACATGTGCCCCAGCTTTTATTTCAAACAAAAAAGCGACTACTTTATTCTTTGGGTAGACTATGCCGACCCCATTTGTCGCGAAGAAGATTATCCCCGCTACACCATCATTTCGGCCGTAAATGACGGCGACAACATACACCCAGAAATTCGTACCGCTTCTCAGCCAACACTACAGCTTGAATTTGAACAACCCAGTGAACTGATTGATTATCTAGAGCAGATAAAACAGCAACTGAGCGCCAAGGTCGTTTCAATACGGTAACCATGATATTAAACCGTAGCGATAATGCGGCGATGCACCCAAAGCTGAAAAACCAAGCTTGAAACTAATTAGCCGCCAGTAACAGTGCTACGCAACTGGCCCAGCACACAGACACGCCGTGAACCCATCCATGGGGGCTCCACCGCGCTGTCCCTAGCGCGGAGGGTCTGCTTAGCGGACCCCAGTTGCAGCCGCGCTACCATTCGAAACAGTGACTTAGTTTGCAGCATCTCGCATTGATTACCTAATAGCCCAAACGACATAAATGCCCGACTAATAAAATAAAACTATTCGATGTGACTCATAGTCCGTGGAGCATACAACAGCAATGCCTGAGAATATAAGCCCACCAATACACTAGGTTTACATCATGGAATACCAATCCGTTAGCCAGTTTGAAGAGGCTTATTTTGTACCTTATGAAGAAGAATGGTGTGGATACGAGATCTACATCGAACGAAACCCAGATCGGTACAGGGGAGGCTTTGAATGGTCGGTATGCTTTGATAATGAAGAAATTCAATCAGGGCTAGCGTTTCATTTTGATTTTGCACTGACAGAAGCACAACAATTTATTAGTTTTAGGGCAAAAGAGGATTAATTGCTTATGGATGGATTACTCGTTACCAATTGATATAAGAGTTAAATTTAAAAATGAGATCAAAAAGTGATACATGAAATGAGTCACTTAACCCACATTATTTCCCCTGTGACACGCCGTTCATACCTCCATGTAGGCTCGACTAAAACCTCCCTGTTTTAGACGGTCACTGGTGCAACAATGTCGATTCTAATATGGCCTCAGCTCTATCAGATATCTGTGCTTAAAGCCCCAAAAGCATTTCTGCAAAAAAAGCTTTCTAGCGACTAAGCATGTGACGTTACTTTGTACGATTTGAGCATAAGTTAGTCATTAAGTTTTATCACAATTACAAACTCCTCAATCACCAACTAAAAGCTAGCGGAATAGTGCTTGCCATGTATAATTTGCGGTTCGAAATTTGCGTTTGGACTGATAATTAATGAAAGCGATAGATCTATTTTCGGGTGCTGGCGGCTTATCTCTTGCCGCACATCAATGTGGCATTGATGTCATCGCAGCTATCGAACTAGATACAGCCGCTACCGTTACGTATCAACGTAACCTCATTGAACGCCTAAAAGCGCCAACTAAGCTAATTAATGGCGATATTAATGCTGTCGACTTGCCCGCCTTAATGAAAGAGTTAAAGCTCAAAGCAGGAAAATTGGACTTGCTCCTTGGCGGCCCACCATGTCAAGGCTTCTCAACTCATAGGATTAACGGTGCAGGTATTAATGATCCCCGAAATCAGCTTCTGTTAAAGTATTTTGATTTTGTTGATGGTTTACGACCAAAAGCGTTCTTGATTGAAAACGTGGCGGGACTTTTATGGAAACGCCATGAAAACTATCTCAATCAGCTTCTAGCTCTCGCTGAAACTCACGGTTATACCATTCACTTTTGCGACATTCTCAATGCCAAAGACTATGGCACACCACAAAACCGTAAACGTGTTTTTATTTTTGGTACACGTAAAGACCTGAATATTGATGGTTCAAACTTTCCGCCAACGGCGACACACTTCTCACCTGCTAGCAATAAATCACCTTACTGGAAAACAGCCTCAACAGTATTTGAAAAAATACCAGCAGACCTTATTGAGCAATATATCAAAGAGTATTTTCGATCAAAAACTAAACTTTCAGATGATGAAGCAAGAGATCTCCTACTCAGCCTAGAATATGGTGAGGCCGTAAAAGAGGATGACCCTTGTAATATCACAATGCGGCCAACACCCAAAATGAGTAGACAATTTGAAGCCACACCTTTAAATGGAAGCCGCGAAGACGCTGGCGAAGAATTTAGGCTGCCCTGTCATTCAAATGGATATAAAGGTCATAAAGACGTATATGGCCGAGTAATGATCCACTTACCAAGTAATACCATCACTACCGGATGTAACAATCCCTCTAAAGGCCGTTTTGTTCACCCTTGGAAAAATCAAGGTATGACGCTACGCCATGCAGCTCGATTACAAACCTTCCCAGATAACTTTAATTTTTTAGGTACTTCAACCCAGCAAGGTAAACAGATAGGTAATGCCGTTCCACCTTTACTCGGCAAAGTTCTAATTAAATCGATAATAAATGGATTGAATTAAAAAAAGTGCATAGAATAGGTTGCATTATTTTCCAATGTAACCATTTGATATGAGAAATGAATCTTCAAGAAAATCGGTTTCGTTTAAAGCTCAAGCTCGCACAGTCGACCACCTAGGTAAAGGTCAAATCGCAGATGCCCCCACAGCTGTTAGTGAACTTTGGAAAAACTCTTACGATGCTTATGCTCGAGATGTCGCCCTCCATTTATTCGATGACGATATAAAATGTGGTGCCATTATTGATAATGGCTGCGGCATGACTTACGAACAGTTAAGCGATAGCTGGCTTACCATTGGTACCGCATCAAAAACCAAGAAAAACCTCCTACCTGAAGAAGACCGTTTTGGTTTAAAAGATCGATATACTCAAGGTGAAAAAGGTATTGGTCGGCTTTCTACTGCGTTTTTAGCCCCAGTCACCCTTATCGTGACTAAAAAGGTTAATACACAATACTCCGCGGCACTGATTGACTGGCGTTTATTTGAAAACACCTATCTGGGTTTACATGATATTAAAGTGCCAATGCAGCAGTTTGATAGTCTCGATGAGCTGCCCGAAGTATGTTCAGGCTTGCAGCATGAGATGCTATATAACCTCGCCCTCGACCCGCAAACTGAAGATGCAAAAATACTCCGTCGTATGTGGCAGCGCTTTAGCGAAGACGAGCAAGAGGCATTCGATTTAAGGCATAATCCCCAAGATGATGAAGAGTTTATATCGACTGAACAAAAGGTTAGGCTGCTAAGTGAACACTTTATATTTAAATCAAGTCACTCTGAAAGTTGGGTTCCCCTACTAAATAAAGTTGCAGAAGAAGATGGATCTGAGCACGGCACAGCCCTCTTCCTATTAAACCTTAATCGCGATTTAGCTTTGCTTACTAACAGAGGCGATATAAGTCGTGAGGCTAATGAGTATCAAGCTATCCAGCAAGATTTAGTCGATACTCTGCGAGCATTTGTCGACCCATTTAATCGAGAATCGGATGATAACAACGAATTCCATTATGAGATTATTGCCTTTGATAGCTCCGGGTACCCATTTGGTGAGAAGACAGCAATTCTCAATTATCAAGATGTATTCAGTCAATCTGAGTTTGAAACTCTAGAACATAAAGTCGTTGGTCAAGTCGATGATAAAGGCTGGTTTAGGGGTCATGTGACAGCTTTTGGAAAGGAATACTCGAATGTAGTCATTCCTTGCCGAACGCCAGGTATGGATGCGTTAACAAAAACAGGTGCATTTGACTTTAAATTAGGCACCTTTGAACTGGAACTATCCAAATCTACCCATGCTCCAGAGCATCATTCGCACTTGCAAGCACTAGCTAAAAAATACGCTGGTTTTATGGTCTTTCGCGATGGATTAAGAGTCCTACCCTATGGTCGTTCTGATAATGATTTCTTCCAGATTGAAGAAAATCGGGGGAAAAATGCGGGTCGTTATTATTGGGCTTCTAGACGCTTATTTGGCCAAATACTATTAAACCAAACGAGTAATCAACAACTCAAAGATAAAGCTGGACGTGAAGGCTTTGTTAAAAATCAAGCCGCTAGAGAATTAAAAGAACTTGTCAGAGTACTTCTATTAAGGTTGGCAGATTCGTACTTTGGAACTAATTCTGAAGAACGAAAAATCATGCTTGAGCAGTTAGCGAAAGATAAACAAAAACAGCTTAAAGCACGTAACTCATCTGCAAGGCTATCCAAAAAAGCTTTCACCAGTGCAATGACAGTCAATTTGCCTAAGCTTAGTCTCCATGTGGAATCAGCTCGAAGCGTGCATAAGGAGCTAGAAGAAGGGGTTGCAATATCGCTTCATCATTTAGATGAGTTAGTTACAAGTATTGATAAGCTAGAAGCACTTAGACCTGAGTTAAAAGCTCCCAACAAGCCTGCAAAAATGGACGACTACCTCGAAGAACAGTATCGGAGTTACCGCGATTTATTTGGTGAACTTAGTGAGCTTCTACAAACATGCCGCGAGCGCTTAAATAATCTAGAAGCACTGAGTCAGCAGCGCTCGCCTATGGAAAGTGCACAGAACAAATATAATGCGATTGATTCAGCACTAACTAAACAGGTGAATCGATATGCCAACGAAATCGACAAAAACCTAGAGCGTTTATTGACAACTTGGAGAAAAACAGCGCGAACCGACAAAGAAGCATTTGAGCAGCAAGCTTTACCATTACTAGATGCAGTAACTAACTCTAGTGATATAACCCAAGTACTTAATACATTAGATAAAATTTATCGCGACTTAGCCGATGATATTGCCACCAAATATGAAGGTTTTTTACAGGCCCTTGATAAATTAGAGCAAGGTGTAGACCTGGAATCGGCATTTACGTTAGCAGAAGATGAACGAGTTAAAGCAGAGCAAGAAATTACTCAAATGCGCAGTCTTGCGCAGCTCGGTATCAGCTTTGAGATTTTAGCCCATGAATTAAGTGCACAAGATAAAGCCGTAACTCGCTCACTCAATTCGATGAGTAGTAGTGCAAAAGCAGAGCTTGGTTTTAAAAATGCCATGAAAGCACATAAACAGTTTACCGAATACCTCAGATTTCTATCGCCACTTAAGCTTTCCGGTTATCAAACCCGCGATGATATTACAGGTCAAGAGATTATCAAAAATGTGAAATTATTCTTTCAAGATCAGTTTGAGCAACAAAATATTAATCTTGAGTTTAGTGATACTTTTATACGCATGAATGTTGTAGATGTGAAATCTCGGATTATCCCGGTATTTATCAACTTACTGAATAATGCGCTATATTGGGTGGCGTTAGCCGAACATGAGCGTGAAATAAAGGTTGGCATCATTAATGATTTGGTTGTTATTGCTAATAACGGTCCCGCAATTGATCCCGACGATATTGGCAATTTATTTCAATTGTTTTATAGCCGCCGACCAACTGGTAACGGTGTAGGTTTGTACCTTTCTAAACAAAATCTTGCAATAGCTCGCCACAATATCTGGTACGCAGAAAAGCCAGAAGAAAAGCTAATCCAAGATGGTGCTAATTTTGTAATTCAATTTCGCGGAATGGAAGTAAGATAATGCCACAAGCCTACAGAGATCAAATAACAAAAACATTTCGTGATGATGCAATTAGATCGGTGTTGTTGATTGATGATGAATATCACCCCTATACCGACTTAGCTCAAAAGCAACAGGAACTTATCCAAGAGCTTCAGAAGATTGCACCAAAGTTAACTGATGGTGCGCAACCACCTGAAATACCGGAAGATGCGGAGGCTGCAAAACAAGCACTAATGGAAGCCTATGCTAGTGTCGAACGTCTACGAGAGTCCGCTAATTTAATAGCAGACAGTTTTAAGCGTACTTCGGTTGCTGCTGAGTTTGGTCGATTTTTTCACGAAGCTAAGTGTATTTGCGATGTTGAAAAGCAAACTGCTCAACTAAACCCAGAAAAAGTACGAAAAAGCGATTTGATTATTTTAGATTATTGCTTAACTGGAAATGATTCTACTAAATCACTTCAATTACTCAGAGATCTTAGTACCAGTAAGCATCTAAATTTGGTAGTCATCTATACCAACAAACCATTAGAAACTGTCTGGCTTGAAATCGCAGCGACATTGAGAGCTCCCAAAATACCTACTCCATATGAGTATTTTAATAATGATCCTAAATCTCTAGAACAGTGGCAAAATGCTGAAGATTTATACCAAGATAGTTGGATAACTTTATCGCGTGCACAGCAAGTAAGCTTTATACTTGGCGAATCTAATGTAATAACTGAAAGAAGCCTAAATCAATTATGGAACGACATTCAAAATAGCACTGATTTCGATGACAATATTCATGAGAAGCCTACAGAATCCATAATTAACTATCTTTGTGAAATAGATATTAATAGACATAATTTACTCACTAATGGAGGTGTTCATTCACTGGTGCATGGAGAAGACAAGCTCTGGATTCAGTGTGGTGAAGTATTTATCACATTATGTGAAAAGCAAGACAGCTCACCCGAAGAAGTTGCTGCGCAACCAAGAGCAGTATGGGACAAACTAGAAGAAGCCCTGCATAGCTGGTATCCAAATTTTTATCGAGTGGTTTTATCTGAGCTTCAAAACCGAATTGAAGACTCAAATTTCTCTATGTCTAAAATTGTTGGTAAGCCCGAACACGAGCAAATAGCTTTGCTATGGTCAATATTAAAAGAACATTCTGACAAACAACTAAGTGTATCTGAGAACTTGTTACATCACTTACTTCAAGATATATCAGATGAATTACTATATAGAGATAACAAATCTGGCCCTAATTTAATCAAAACACTTGCTAATTCTGTTAATGAGGATCTTCCTGTATTTGTTCCGTTAAAAAAATCGAATACTCAACCTCATAATGAATTTGTACAACGAGCATTGGAAGTATCAAAATCTAATTTTAAAACCAATCGAGAAGAGTTTGATAAAAATTTTTACATGAGTGTCACCCATGCTCATAATAAGCTACTATCAACAAAGCGTTCTTTACCTGAGTACATCACTACAGGAACCATTTTAAAATCTGGCGAAGGGAAGCAAACTAATTGGTATGTATGTGTGACCCCAAGTTGTGACACGGTACCAACTCAAGAAACGGATGATGTAGCAAGATGGTTATCACCTCATAGACTGCTCAGTTTTATAAAACTTACCCGAGAAGAATTATGTGACGCACTAGGTGTTGCAACTCAATCTTCTCATGTTTTTATTACTGATAGTAATGGAGAGAGAGTCGCTTTGAGGGTGATAAATCAGATTACCAAGCAACCAGACTTAATCCAGCTGATAGTTAAAAATCATAAAACTATCAACTTAACAACTGCAGGAATAACGGCAACCTCGATTACCTCTATTCAGAGAAAGAAGGGAAAAGGAAATTTACAAGAAAACAATCTCACATTGATCCCCGTTGCCCAGTTAAAGTCAGCATATGCTGCAAGGTTTCAGGCAATTAAGAGCCATCATGAAGGTCGGATTGGGGTCGATTATATTCCGGCTTTTTTTAGCGAAATCCCCCCTGCTACTGAAACCCCAGTTTTAGATATTTAACACTTCTTCAGCTTGCCTTTGTTTTAATCGCGATGGATACACTGCATCCATCGCGATTAAAAACTCTGTGACATTGGAATACGCTTCGCTTTCATACACTAACTTAGCAACTTCCTCTGCAAGTCTGCGTCCATGAATCAAGACTATCGGATACTTGTCTTCAATCACTTCACGTTGAACCGAGTCAGAAAAATAACTGGTTGTGACATACACTCCGAGCCAACCACGCTTCAAACGTGCCACTGTACGAGCAATGTGATTACCACCCGTTGGCATATTGAGTGACTCACATTTCGCCTGACCTAACACAATCAACTCCACTTTGGAGAATCCACTACCCAAAGTCACCTTACCGATGAAATCGGCACCACCGTCACCCGAGCCTTGAGTCACCCAGCCTTTTTGATAAATGCCAAGGTCCCTATCTATTACACGCTCTGCAATCACCTCAGCGAGCGCCTCAAATCTATGCTTCTTGTTAGCGTAGTAATCATAAATTTGATTTAAAATTTTGTCTGACTCAGAACCCGGAATAGGCTTTTGATTCACCGTTTTTTCTAAACTCAGTTTAGAAACCCGACGACGCAGCTTATTAAGGGCATTACTGCCTTCATTTAGCCATTGCCGCCAACTTTTAGGCGCTGTTTGATTGGTAATCGCTAGCGAGAAAGCTTTTTTACGGCGGTTATTTATCCAGTCCCATTCGAACTTTTCATGCTCTGCAGCGATACAAAGCACGGTAAAATCAAACGCATAATTAGTAAAAGTTCGAGCTAATTTATTGTCCCACTGGGTCACTAATTCAACACTGTTAATGATCCCCAATCCATAAAATTGCGGATAGCCTTTAGCTACTCCATTAACTATCGCCCGCTTAAAAAACAAGATAGGTGGAGTTAATAATCTCTCGTCCACATTGTGTGAATGCGCTAATCGAAAAGCTTCGAGTAGCGCTTTGTTACCTGGTGCAGTAGCAGGATCTTTACCAGGTTCTTTATTGTCACCAAAGTAGCGGATATGACCGTTATCAACGTCATAAAAATCTTCCCAGGGTGTTTCTATTGAACCTTTCTTATTTGGACTACTAGAAATGAGTATTGCCGGGCGGACGAGTTGACCCAAGCTGGTTTTAATCTTGGCACTAGGGTTTATTCCCTTTTCAAGCTGCAGATTGTTGGCTTCGATTGATTTGGTTAGAAAATGGAAATTGAGGTAGCCATCTTCATACATGTTTTCTCCACATGCTGGCTTTTTATATCTCAGTACATCACCAATCTGAATTTCCATTATTCGTTATCAATCCTTATCTACGCAGCTTGGTGCAATATAACATACTGATATTTAATTAGAAGAAATGTGGATACCAATTGTGAGTATGCGCTTATTCAACTGCTAATTTATAACCTCACACAAGTACCACACTGAAGGTAAAGCGGTACAAGGGCTGCACAGCGGAAAATGGTATTGATAAGCAGGCCCTCTGCGCCATGGATGGCACGGTGGAGCCCTCAAGGAAGAGTTTACGGCGTGCCTGCGGGCGATACCATTTTGTGGCAACTGTTGAGCCTTAAATCAAAGATCTCACTATTTCCCACTCGGCAATAAGTACCTCGTACTTCGTCCGCCTGCGTCGGCTTTTACTAAAAAGCGCTGTTCGACCATTTGCGCAAGATGACGGGTGGCGGTGGCGCGACTCACCTTAGCAACTTTTTGATACTGGCTACTATTAATCCCTAGTTCAAAATCGCCATCTAACATCCGATTGAGCACTTTGGCTTGCTCCTGACTCAATAAAGATTGGTCGACACTTTGCCAATACTGAGTTTTCGACAGCGTTCTGCTCACATCTGCCATCGCATTGAGTAAGCAATCATTGAGGGTTTCAAAAAACCAGACTAACCAAGGAGTAATATCTACATCGCCCCTTTGAGTGGACTCTAAAATGTCATAGTAGGTTTGGCGACGGGCAAGAATACTGACCGACATAGCGTAAAAACGAATCGAGCGTTTCTCCGCTTGCGCCAGAGCTAAATCAGTCAATAAGCGCGTGATGCGCCCATTACCATCATCAAGTGGATGAAGAGTAACAAACCAAAGATGTGTTATCGCCGCACGGATAAGCGGATCTAAAGCCTGCGCTTGCCGTGAAGCATTAAACCATTCGATAAACTGCGAGAGTTCAGCATCCAATGCCGATCTAGAGGGTGCCTCAAAATGCACTGTTGGTTTATCAATCCGGCCTGAGACAACCTGCATAGGTGTATCGCCACGCAGTGTTCCGCCAATAACGGGGTTAAACAGTGTATAACCCTGCGGAAATAACTGCTTGTGCCAGCCCAATATCCGTTCGAGGGTTAATTCAGTCTCTAAATTTTTTAAGGCATCGAGCATAATGTCAGCTAAACCATCGGTTTGTGCTGTTGTCGGATACGGTTTATCTTCAGTCACGCCGAGTTTTTTAGCTAAGGATGAGCGCACCGAAGCCGCATTGAGCTTTTCACCTTCAATGGCACTGGAATGGATAATATTAGCGAGTAAAGTGTCGAGTAAGGTGTCGAGTGCAGCGTCTGAAGTTAATAAGCTATCGTCGTGACTTAGCATTTGCTTGCCAAGCAACTGGCCCTGATTGAAATAGACCTGACGCAACAAGGCATCAATGCTGCTGGTGTTCCAATGAAACTTAGGCCAATCGGCTTGCTGCCAAATCCACATATCTTACCCCAGGAGTCGAATAACAAGCCTATTCTACTCACATAATGAGGCGATTAACAAACCTATTCGACTCACTTTATGAGTCAAATAGCACTAATAATCGCCTCATCAATACCAACATGGCTATCCAATGCAGGGAAATGAGCCTTGTTGGTAATCCGGGAGCTCTGTTTCTAAGCCTTGCGGTCAGCCACTTGCTATTATTGTGCAGCTACAGTGCAGCTATCATACAACTTAGTGGCGCCTTTACTGTGGTGCATTGGCGTTGCGCGTGACTTTTATGTATAGCCACCGACAAATATGTATAGTCACCGACAAAGCCTTCGCGCTGAGATATACTGCCGCCGCTGATTTGACACGCCAATGTGAAACGCCGAGGTGATAACTTACGGCTTTACCGCACCGCTGACACACATTCTGAGCCTAACCTATGCCTGATAACGCCAACAATTCACCAACCTCTACTCACGTACAATGTACTGCTAATGCACAGCGTATCGGCAATGTTCAACCTACTGGTCATTCACCGATTGCGACGCAAGATGCAATGCATCCAGTCCAGTCGAATGCGCTCAGTGACGAACAGATAAAGGTGAAAAAGCAGAAGGTCTTTATCATAGGTTTGCCACGCACGGGCACCACGAGTGTGAGTGTGGCGCTATTGGAGCAAGGGCTAAAAGTGGCGCACATGGCCTTTACTAAACAGGCATTTATGCTGGCCGATGCAGTGTCTGACACGCCTTGTTTCAGCGATTATCAGCAGTTGGATTTATTATTTCCCGAGGCTGTGTTTGTCTATCTCGACCGCGATATCAATACTTGGTTGCCTTCGATGCAGATGTTACTTGGTAAAATGGCACCCCATTTGGATGAAAAAACGGGCCGCTTTCATCCAATATTAAAGCGCAGTTTTAGGCATACTTTCGCCATAGATAAAGTGGCGGAACCTGCCAGCAGTGAGCACTTAATTGCTTGTTATCAAAAGCATCAGCAAGAAGTATTCGCTTACTTTAATGGGCGGGAAGACTTTATTTCAATCGATGTTAGCCATGCAGGAAGCTTGAGTCAGTTACTGCAATTTTTGGGAATGGAAGCAAACGCGAAGAATAGCGATGTTACATTAGGTTTAAGCGAGCCGCTGAGTTTCCCTAAACTTAACGTGGGCCGCAACGTGGCAAGTTGGGGTGAATATAAACACCCCAACAAGGTCAACACCAATAGCGCAGGCCCACAAAGCCGTAAGTTTTTCGACTACACGCTTTAACATTGACTCAGTACACAGATACCAATGCACAGATATCCAAGCGCTGAATTAGAAGTTAGCTTTAAGCACAGTCTCTTGGTCGAGCAAGCTTTGGTACAAGGTAAACTGGTTGGCGGCGCGGTCTAAATTATGGCCTTCGCGGTGAATGTGGAAATACACATCACCGTTAAGATAATCCGTTAAAAAACGCACACCTATCATCAAACAAATCACCCGAGCACCGAGCCACAGACTGCGCTTTTCGTCTTCTGTTAAGACATCACCCAACTCGCTCAAGTAGCCACGGCAAATCGCGGCGAAGATATCTTGGCGCACTTGGACTTTATCCAAGGCCGTAGAGTCTTCCTCCTCTGGCGAGCAGAAGGTGCGGACCATGTCGCCGAAGTCATACATAAGATGACCTTTCATACAGGTATCTAAATCGATAATCGCCATGCTGGACATATCACGTTTATCAAAAAGCATATTATTGATTTTAGTGTCGTTATGACAAATTCGTAGCGGCAGCTTTGGCGATATTTCTGCAAGTTCATCCAGCAAAGCCTGCTGAGATAACGCGTAATCAACCCAATGACGGCAGAGCGCTAAGCGATGTTGACTATCGAGTTCAGCGGCCTGCTTTAGTAAGGCCATGCGTCCCGGTAAATGGTGAAATTGAGGGATCACATCTTCAAGCTCTGTCGCATCAAAATCACTCAAGGCTGAGGCAAAATGCCCAAAGGCCTTAGCCGCCATTTCCGCTTCTTGTTCCGACTTAACCACTTCAATGCTGAGACTATGGGGCAAGTAACTGATAGCACGCCAAAATCCTTGCTCGCCTAAATCGATAGCCAGCTCACCCTCTTGGGTTAAACATGGGCTAACGACTTTAAGGCCGTATTGTTGCTGTAATGACTTAGCGCATAAATGATGGCTAATTTTATCGGCATTGCAGACCAAAGCGTTGGGTGTTTTAAATACCTCAGTGTTAATTCGCTGCAATACCAATTCGCCCGCAGGCCATCGCACTAAAAGGGTGTCATTGATGTGGCCATTACCGAGGGCAGAAATTTTCGCCTCGGCAGATTCAATACCAAAATGAGGCAACACTGACTGCCTGATGAGTTTAATCACTCAATAACTCCGTTAATTTTTGTTTTACCCAGACAGTGTCCTGCGGATAAGTCACGCCAAGCCATGGCTCACAGGCAACATCGACATACACAGGCAAACCTTGCTCAATTCCCGCTTGTACTATGGCGGGTAAATAGCATTCAGACTTAGGTTGTTGACCCTGTTGCCCGATAAATTCGGTTAATTCACGTTTAATAACATCAAATATGTTTGGGGAGAAGCCCCAGCATGTCATAGAGACCAAGGACTGCGCCGGCAAATTAGCATGACCCTGCGGGCCATCACCCATTAAGTGGCTAGCTTGCTCGGCGATATTAAGCCATTCGGCGACCGATTTAAGCTGACCATTTTCAACCTGACACAAACCACGGTTAACACCACCGTACTCCGACAACGTGAGTTCTATGGGATAGGCCACCATCATCCACTCGGTTGGCCTAGTGCTTAAGCCTTTAGCTAAGGAAGCAAAAGCGCTATCACCATAAAAATCATCGGCATTGATAACGGCCATTGGCCCTTTAACAAGATGGCGCGCACTCCAGAGTGCATGGGCCGTGCCCCAAGGTTTAAGCCTGTGGCTAAGATCCGCCAACTGCGCCGCTTCGGGTAAATCCGTTAAGACTTGATAGCAAAAATGATATTCAAAATCGGCTGGCAAAAATCGTGTCAGGATCTCAGTTAATTCACTTTCTAATTCTGGGCGGATCACCAGCACAGCACGCTGAAAACCACTGCGAATGGCCGACATGATTGATAGCACCAACATGGGTTCACCCGCGGGGCCGAGTGCCGCCAATTGCTTATCGCCGCCGAAACGACTACCTAGCCCCGCAGCCATAATGACTAAGGTCAATTCTGTATTCATGCTGGATTGATATATTCAGTTCAAATTTAAAGGTGTTTCCCCAAACCGCAGCGACCTAAACAACCTAAAGTACGGTTTGAGAAAAAGAGGAGCAAAAGTGTAATCTACCCCTCTAATTGTGACTAGCATTTAAGCAGAATTTTTATCGACTTAGCTGCAGACTTTTTTAACGAGCAATATAATCGCCAAAGGTGCGATTTTGTTCCAATATCGCTTGGCTGCCCTTAAGACTGAACTTATAACCACACAGGCTAATATTACCTCGACGAGCGAGATCAATAATGATGGCCTGAGTATCGAGTGGTGAGAATCGCGCCTCTGAAGCGGAATCCGCTTTCAGATCCACAGTCACAGGGCGATAGTCAGTGCCATTGTTAAAGGATAAGACGCTGCAAGTTTTATCTCCCTTTGCCGTCGCTAAGGACCACAGGTTTTGTGTTTTACCTTTCTCTCCGAGCCAACGCATGATCAAGATGTCATCCTCCAGCGCCACAGAAAAACCGTCGGGTAACGCGAGCGTCACCCGCTCACCCGCATAGGGCGCAATCGCGTTAACTGTTACAACTTCTGCACCATCACCTGTCTCAGAGTCGCCATTTGGCCAAAGGCCCCACACCAAGGCAATCAAGAGCACCACGCAACAGCCAATTCCTGCTGGGCGCCAATAACGGCGTTCCACTTTCGGCAGTTTAATCTTAGGCAACACCAAGAAACGCTTTAGTGGCGCCAAAAACTCAAATAAACCGCGAAATAGCTCAGTCATCGAACCAGAATCTTTTGCTTCGGCGCGGCGCTGACGCACTTCTTCGGCATGATCTCTATCGTTAAAACTGTCAGGCTCGTCATCTTCTTCGGCGGTAAAACGCCAACCGGGTTCAGCACTACGCTCGGCAGGATCTAATTGCGCCGCAGTAAAGTCGACATGTTTCAAATCAACATTGTCCACATCGACAGCGACCAACTCAATGTGGGTCTGTTCAACGCGGCTAGTATTAGCAGGACGGAAATCCGCATGGCTGTCTGGTATCACAAAATCGGCAGGATTCTGCGTCATTCGAGTTAACGCATCAAAACGCAGCTCATCTTGACGCAACGCCTCTCGCTCTGCCTCCGCCGCGCTAACACTCGGCTCAACCCTCGGCGATGTTAAAACAGATTCAACATGGGTAGACAAATCGACCTCTGGCTCAGACACAGTCTCAGCACTAATGGTTTGGGCATGAAGCTGATCAACATGCGGCTCATGCCTTTCAGCTTGAGGTTGTGCTTGAATATGAGAGGTAGATTTTGCCGATTGTCTTACGGCAACGTCTTGAGCAACAATAGGTTTAGGGTCAATGATGTTAGGATCTATGGCAATTTTAGATGCCATGGCTTTAGGGTCTATAGTTTTAGGATCTACGATTTTAGGATCTATGGTTTTAGGTGCGATGGTTTTAGGTGCGATGGTTTTAGGTGCGATGGTTTTAGGAACGATAGTCGGTTCCACACGGCGCCTAGGCATTGCCTGTGATGTTGGTGCATCCAGCTCAGGACCGAAATAACCGTAGCGATAATCCACTATCGTTGGTGCAGGAAAGCGCCAGCCCCAAAATGTCAGTCCCGCGGCTAACACTAAACTCAATCCAATTAAGGCAATATGCACACCGGCCGCTAACAGGCCGATAAAAATTATTAACGGCAATAGAAATACGCCAATCAAGCCTTTTGACTTATCGGCATCGGCCAAACGACGCAAACTGGTGAGCCCTAATAAAGGTAGACCCAACAATGCCAGCAAATACATCAGAAAATTAGCCCCAAAAGCAGCGGCGGCAAATACAATACAGACGTAAACGCCAACACTGATTGCGACAAAACGGGGACGAGAATCACGCCCGTGAAGGCAGAAAAGAGATTTTAACAGCACGACCCTTCCTTTATTGTTGTAAAAACGAGATACAAAAAGACACTCATTGCCTTATTCGCACGAGCGTAACCAATTTACCCGCAATTGTCAGTGCCTACGACCCAAGTCGGATAAAAATGCACATAATATCGAAGTAAATCTAAAATAGGCTTAAATTGCCAGCCAACAAGCCCTAGTATTTCTATGGTCAAAATCGGTATAATACTCGGCTTTCTGGGCCTTCTTGCGTTAACCCATTGGATATTTAGCTCATGACCGCACGCGGAAATTTATTTATTGTGTCGGCGCCAAGTGGCGCAGGTAAATCCTCGTTGATTTCAGCCTTGCTTAAAGACAAGCCAGCCGACATGCAGGTTTCGGTATCTCATACCACCCGCGCACCACGCCCAGGTGAAGTTGATGGTCAACACTATCACTTCGTTAATGTTGAGCAATTCAAAGCCTTAATTGCTGAAAATGCTTTTTTTGAATGGGCAGAAGTGTTTGGCAATTACTATGGTACCTCGCGCCATGTGATCGAGCATACGCTCACCCAAGGTATCGATGTTTTCCTCGATATCGACTGGCAAGGTGCCGAACAAGTTAAAGCCGTGATGCCAGAAGCCGTTGGTGTGTTTATTCTACCACCCTCTAAAGCCGAGCTAGAACGCCGCCTCACTGGTCGCGGACAAGACAGTAGCGATGTTATCGCCAGCCGTATGGCACAAGCCGTATCGGAAATGTCCCACTATAAAGAATATGATTTTATTATCGTCAACGACGATTTTGACACTGCCTTAGCCGATTTGCGTGCCATCATTCGCAGTCAGCGCTTAACAGGTGCTAGTCAGATCCACGCGCAAAATGATATGCTTCACGATCTGTTGGCAGGATAGCTGTCATAGTGTACAATTTTGCGTCATTTTTTCCCTAGATAAACTGGAGTTTCAACACATGGCTCGCGTAACTGTAGAAGACGCCGTAGAACAAATCGGCAACCGTTTTGATATGATCTTGGTTGCGGCGCGTCGTGCTCGCCAAATCGCCGTGCAGGGTAAAGACCCTATGGTTGAAGAGATGAACGACAAACCCACGGTTATCGCCCTGCGTGAAATCGAACTAGGTTTAGTTAACGCTCACACCTTAGATGCAGATGAGCGTCAAACGGTGCGTGAACGTGAAGCAGCTGAAATTGCAGCGGTTGCAGCCATTGCTGAAGGTCGTTCATTATAGTTTTTGAGTAAAAACCTATTTAGGTAAAAGGAGAGCTGCCACTTGTATCTGTTTGAAGGTCTAAAGGAGTCTGCTTCCGGTTACTTAGAACCTGAACAGGTAGAATTGCTCAAGCAGGCGTACCAGATTGCGCGCGATGCCCACGAAGGGCAAATGCGCACGAGTGGCGAACCTTATATTACTCATCCGGTTGCGGTTGCCCGCATCCTTGCTGACATGCGTCTTGATCATGAGACGCTGATGGCAGCACTGCTCCACGACACTATCGAAGATACCCATGTCACCAAAGACGATTTAGCCGAACTATTCGGTGTCGCGGTGGCCGAACTCGTCGAAGGCGTGTCAAAACTCGATAAGCTTAAATTTCGCGACAAGAAAGAAGCTCAGGCTGAAAACTTCCGTAAAATGATGATGGCGATGACGCAGGATATCCGCGTTATCCTCATCAAGCTTGCCGATAGAACCCACAACATGCGTACTTTAGGCGCACTGCGTCCCGACAAACGTCGCCGTATCGCCCGCGAAACCTTAGAAATCTACGCGCCCATCGCTAACCGTCTCGGTATCCATAACATCAAGACCGAGTTAGAAGACTTAGGTTTCCAAGCTTATTATCCCATGCGATATCGGGTGCTTAAAGAAGTCGTTAAAGCCGCCCGTGGGAATCGCAAAGAATTGATCCAAGGCATTGAAGCCGCTGTGTATACGCGCTTAAACGATGCGGGTATTCCAGGGAAAGTCAAAGGTCGCGAGAAAAACCTCTACTCCATCTATAACAAGATGCAGAGTAAAGAACTGCAATTCCAAGAAGTGATGGATATCTACGCCTTTAGGGTGATAGTCGATTCCATCGACACTTGTTATCGCGTACTCGGTGCCATGCATGGACTTTATAAGCCTCGTCCCGGTCGTTTCAAAGATTATATCGCTATCCCTAAAGCCAACGGTTATCAGTCACTCCATACCTCTTTATTTGGTCCACATGGTGTGCCCGTTGAGATCCAAATTCGTACCGAAGATATGGATCAGATGGCCGACAAAGGGGTAGCTGCACACTGGGCCTACAAAGGCGGGGCGCAAACAGGCCAAGGCACGACGACTCAAGTGCGTGCCCGTAAGTGGATGCAAAGCTTGTTGGAATTACAACAAAGCGCCAGCACCTCATTCGAATTCGTTGAAAACGTGAAGACTGAACTCTTCCCTGAAGAGATTTATGTGTTCACCCCTGAAGGTCGCATTCTGGAATTGCCCGTGAATGCAACCGCGGTAGACTTTGCCTACGAAGTGCATACGGACGTGGGTAATACTTGCGTCGGAGCCCGCGTTAACCGCCAAGCGTATCCGCTTAGCCAACCGTTAATTTCAGGCCAAACCGTTGAAATCATTACCGCCAAAGGCGCGCGTCCGAATGCCGCTTGGTTAAACTTTGTGGTGACTGGCAAGGCTCGCGCTAAAATCCGCCAAGTGCTGAAAAGCCTTAAAGGTGATGATGCGATTGCACTCGGTCGCCGCCTGCTCAACCATGCGCTAGGCAAAACTAAACTCGATAGCATTGCGCCTGAGCAGATTGAAAAAGTGATCCGCGATACTAAACATACCACGCTCGATTCGCTGCTCGCCGACATCGGCCTTGGCAATGCCATGAGTATTGTTATCGCCCAGCGTTTGATTGGCGATAATCTTGAGAATCAAGAGAGTCGCGACGGCCACATGATGCCAATTCGTGGCGCCGAAGGCATGCTCGTTACCTTTGCTAACTGTTGCCGCCCCATCCCAGGTGATGCCGTGATAGCCCACGTGAGCCAAGGTAAGGGCTTAGTGGTACACATGGAAAACTGCGCCAATATTCGTGGTTATCAAGGCGAGCCAGACAAATATATTCCCGTACAATGGGATAATGTTGAAGGCGTTGATTACCAAGCCAATCTGCGGGTGGAAATTGTTAACCACCAAGGTGCACTGGCGAAGATCACCTCGATCATTGCCGCCGAAGGTTCAAACATTCACAACCTCAGCACTGAAGAACGCGATGGTCGCGTGTATTTGATCAACCTGCGGATTTCGGTGAAAGACAGGATCCATTTAGCCAACGTGATGCGCCGAATTAGGGTACTACCCGAAGTACTGCGCACATCCCGTAATCGTTAATTAACTCAACACTAGAGAGAGCGTCATGGCAGAAAAAATCATCATAGCGACCGAAAACGCCCCAGCGGCCATAGGCACGTATTCACAAGCGGTTAAAATCGGCAGCACAGTGTATTTATCTGGCCAGATCCCGCTCGTGCCAAGCACAATGCAAATTGTCAGCGATGATTTTGAAGCACAAGTCGTGCAAGTATTTGAAAACCTAACGGCGGTTTGTACTGCTGCGGGTGGTTCAATCAACGATATCGTTAAGCTCAACATCTTCCTGATTGATTTAAGCCACTTCGCTAAAGTAAATGAAATCATGAGCCGTTACTTCAGCCAGCCATACCCAGCCCGTGCTGCTATCGGCGTGAAGCAATTGCCGAAGGATTCTCAAGTTGAAATGGACGGTGTGATGGAGCTGTAAGCGCTAGCATTTCACCTTCTATAAACAAAAAGGCGCTACGGCGCCTTTTTGTTGCCAACACAATCCAACACTCCGCTCGCCACTCTCTTCATCTTGCTTTCATACCAATCACATTAAATATCTAATCAGTTCAGAGCCTCACAGGCATTTCAATCCAAGGCGCATTGACGCAGAAATGGTTATTCCCTTTTAAGTCAATGCAACACCGGAGTGGGATGCCTGTGTGGCTCCCGAAGGGCGGCTGATGTTCACTACATGGCAACGCGCTTTATACTGCGTTTAAGGCTTTCGACAGAGCACCACTATGCCTTCAAGCCTTC
>Ga0172380_10000214_pt1 | contig 124013 bp, 110 predicted proteins | sample Leawe162metaG_FD_119747 | JGI IMG/M metagenome (GOLD analysis project Ga0172380, IMG submission 119747) | Leachate microbial communities from a municipal landfill in Southern Ontario, Canada - Leachate well 162 metaG | ecosystem: Engineered > Solid waste > Landfill > Unclassified | place... | reverse complement strand
TTACTCACCCGTTTGCCACTAAGTTTAAAAGTAGCAAGCTACTTTTAAACTCCGTTCGACTTGCATGTGTTAGGCGCACCGCTAGCGTTCATCCTGAGCTATGATCAAACTCTTTTGAACGTATTCTATTTTATGATGGATAATTTCTTTGTCAAAATCTCCGTGTCTCATTCACCGTAGCTTCCGCTACGTTTCACTCGATACTCGATTTTTCCTCGAAATTATCTCATTCTAAAATAGAATTTAAAATTTATTTTGTTTTGTTATCCTTTTTTGATTAGAAATTCTTTTTATTAGAATTTCATCTTCTTGTGTATTGATTATTTTAAGGAGCAGGAAAAAAGTGAGCTTCAAAATTGAAGCCCGGATATAGTATGATTTTTTATTCATTTGTCAAAATTTTTTTTGATATTTTATAAATTTACGTATTATCCATTAAATCTTATAAAAATATTTATGCAAAATATACAAAAATTTCTTGATAAAAAATCAAAGCTACCCAAAATAATAGTTATCTATTGACCCACCGCAAGCGGTAAAACAAGCCTAAGTATTGATATTGCAAAACAATTAAACTCAGAAATAATTTGAGCCGACTCTCGCCAAATTTACAAACTCCTAAATATCTGAACCTGAAAAATTACAGAAGAAGAAAAACAAAATATTCCTCACCATATGATAGATATTCTGGATATAGACCAAGATTATTCAGTCGGAGAATACAAAAAAGAAGCCGAGAAAATTATAAATTCCCTCCACACCGAATGAAAAATACCAATAATTTGCGGAGGAACCGGACTTTACATTGACTCAATTATTTATAATTTTGATATTCCAGAAGTAGAGCCAGATTGGGATTATAGAAATAAACTCGAGGAGTTAAGACTCGAAAAATGAAATGAATATCTCTGGGATATGCTAAATAAAGTAGACCCAGAATATGCTATCACCCTATCTCCAGCAAATTATAGATATGTAATAAGATGACTCGAAATATTTGAAAAAACCTGAAAATCAAAACTAGACCTAAAATGAAAATCCACCCCAAAATACGATGTCCTATTCCTCACACCATACGACTGAGACAGACCAAAACTATACGACCGAATAAATGCCCGCATCGAAGAAATGTTTGAATCCTGACTCATTGATGAGCTCAAATCCGTCCTAAAACTCGGCTACAAAAAGACAGATTTCGGGCTAAATACTATCTGATATAAAGAAATTATAGAATATCTTGACTGAAATATAACTCTTGAGGAATGCAAAAACCTAATCAAGCAACATAATAGGAATTATGCCAAGAGACAACTCACATGGTTCCGAAAATATAAAACCTCCGACTAGTCGGAGGTTTTATATTAAATTAAAATTATAGTATAATTCAAATTATTTTATCTTCAGGATTAATTCAATTTTCAGATAATTTAGCAGAAACATGTTCTTTAATATTATCAACTTTATCTGTAAATTTTCAGTTTGCATCTTTTGATTTATAATAATTTCATCAACTCTTAAATAATCAAATATCAATTGTTTTTTCCTGGTCTTTTTTACCGTCAATCTCTCATTTAATTTTAACAACTGTATTTTTTTCGCTTAACGGTTGTTTATTTTCTGGTGATTTAATTGTGATTTGTTTTGAAGAAGTAATTCAATTATTCCACCATTCTTCAACATGTTCTGGCGAATTAACATCTTGTTCTCAAGATTTACCAATAATATTACCTTTATGCTTATCAACTTCAATTAAAGCTTTTTTAATAGAATTTGAGTCTCAATCCTTTAGTTCTTTAATTAATTTCTCTTTTTCATCTTTTCAAATAATATTATCGCCTATTTTAGTAATTCATTCAGCAAATAAAGCCCTTTTTTGTTTATCTTTTGAAAATTCATCAAAATTAACTCAAGTTGAACTTCTTAAATCTTCAATAAATTTTGATGCTCAGTTCATATCTTGTGATTTAGGTCATTTTGTAATTATTTCTTGCATTGCAGATATATGTTTATCTATCGGGTATCACATAGCACCTGCAAGTTTATCTCAAAAGGCAGTTCATAATTTTCAAGACTCTCAAATTGCAGCCTGTCTTACGGCTCATTCAATATTTTGTCATAAAGAAGACATTCATGCTAAACTAATACTCTTTCCATCAGTTCCAGGAATCTTCAAAGGAATATATTTTGGTGATTCAAGAGCGAGTTTTCAGATAGAGGCTCAGAAGTCGGCGATTGGTTTGATAGCACTTCAGGTAATTTCATTTGCTTGTAAGGCTGCCATTACAGCCATCCAGAGAATAACAAGAGCTAGAATATTTATTATTATTGTAGAAATAATTCATTTTCACATATCTAGGGCTGTATTAATTCAAGAAGTTGATTGTTTATTAAGAACTCATATAGTTTTAAAAGTAACTGCTGTTGCTTTATCACTTCAAAATGTAAAAGTTTGAGTTTGTGTTTTATCATCAGTTGTAATATTTACATTATCTCATTTTAATTGTCATGTCGGATTATCACTCGCATTACTTCAATTGATAGTTGCACCTAAAAATACAAGTCAAAAAGAAAGTGCAGCAGAAACATAAACTGGAACTAAAGCTAAAGATATGAACTTCTGTATTGTCATATGTTTCTCAAGTTTTTTAAGTCCTTCTCATCATTTACCAGTAAAAAACCAAGTTAAGGCAAAAAGTGGTGAAAATATCGCATAAAGCCAGAGCATAACAGCTCTACTAAATAAAGCATACACTATAGAAACAACCAAAACTCAAAACATTACAAAAAATATAATTCAAAAACTAAGTTTTTTTGCTAAATCTCAAAGAAATTTCAGTTGTGCAATTTCACTTTTATCTATTTGTTTGTAGTTTTGTATTTTAAATATTCAATAAGCATAAACGGAAAGCATATTATATGCTCATCATTTTCAGCTTGTTAATAAATCTTTTATAGAAATACATCAAGATTCATCATTATCACAATCTGATGCATAAAAATTTCAATTAACTGAATATATTTCTGAACCATTTCATCATGCTCAATTTAAATTACTTCCAAAACTAGAACCAGTTCAATAATTATTTGTATTGTCATAGGTGATATTTTTGGGAATTATCGGTTTATTTAAAAATGAATCTTCATTATCTGTAGTCTTTAAAATTGTTTCCATTGGTAACTGAATTACAGAGGCTACTAAAATATTTGAAACACTTAAAACAAAACTAACTATAAACCAAGTAAATGGTACAATTAATATTGCGGCTACTAATTTTGGAAGATTTGATTTTATAGCATAATTTTTACTTTCTCAGAAAATATTCATAAACGCAATAAAAACTAGAACAAAAGCAAAAACAATATATACAACATTTGAAACTAAAATCCAAATACCATGAATAACTGGTCTAAGACCAAAAATATCTCAAAATGTCCAATCTGGAGACAAGAGCCATCCAGCTAACATTATTAATGGTGTAATAAGAAAGGTGAGAACTCAAATTCATAAATTTAAGAAATCTACAAGTCAAGATAATGCAACGTCTTTAGCTTCTCCTGTAGCCGCTGGTGCTGCCCATGCAAAATCTCTGAAGGCGAAGAAATAGAAGAGAACTAGAGAATATAGGAAAAAGGCTTTCTTGTTTAGGAAGTGATTTTTAAAAAAATTTAGGTTCATTTTTTGTAAGTTTTGTAAATAATGAATTTTTTGGAGTAGCGGAGTAATTAGGGTTTTTCTGTATTTCTTTCTGAGTGTCCTATTATTCTTTCTTAAATATTTTCTTAATTCAAACATATTTATGTTTTAGATATATCTGTAACATTAAATCATATTTTTTCATAAAATGCAAAAAAATGATACAAAAAAATCTCAAAAACAAGTTTTTGAGATTTTTTACAACTCTGTCATTCTCACGAAGGGGGGAATCTCTTTTTATTTCCCAGCCTTGTAATCCACCTCAGTTTTTAGGAGATTTAATTTATTTAGTAGAGTATTTCCGCTGTCTGGTAGTACTACTGTAGATTTTTTGATTAGGGCCTCTTTGTTGTTAATTAAAGTGTCAAGAAGGACTTTATTGTAATTATTTAAGATTGTGTATGAATTTATGAATTTTTGGATAAAAATAAGGTAAGTTTTGGCATAGGTATCGCTATCTTTTTGCTTTAGGTATTCATCAACTGAGCTTTGAGTTTTATCATAATCAAGTTTTTTGTATGAGTTGGTTAGGTCTGTTTTAAGAGATTCTATTCTCTGAACTGAGCTTTGTGATGTAGTTTCTAGTTCTTTTGCTTGTTGTTGTAAAACTCTTAATTCAGAAATAGCTAATTTGTAGCGGAATTCTAATTGATCTATAAAACTCTGAAGCATTGCTTCTCTATCAGAAGAATTATCCAAAATACTATTTATGTCTGTTTTTAATATGTTCAAATATTCATTAAGATTCATCATATTTGAGATAATTATCTTATCTCTTGCAATATCTTTGTTGGCTAGAATATATGAAATCGGCATTACTTCGGTAAATAAATTCACTGGAATTTCTTGAGATTGTTTAAATTTAGTTCAAATATTAAATGATACAGCTACTCCGGTAACTCAAGGATAATTTACATCAGCTCTTTTGAATTTTGTATCATTTGAGTTCGCAAAAGAAGTAGAGCCAAGAGAAGACAAATATGTAACAAAAAGATTAATCAAAAGGGATAATAAAATTCAAAGAATTAATACCTTTTTTACAAAATCTTTGATTTCTCACTTTAAAATCATATAATAGAAAAAATAAATAATTTAAAACATAATAATAAATTTTTGTTATTTTGCAAAAATATCTACAAAATAATTATCGAGCTATGAAAAAATCTGCAATATTAACATTACTTTTCTTCATATTATACGTGTTTTCACCGTTTTGAAATCTTATAAATTTCAAAAAAAATTACACATACGAAAATGAAGAAAGTGGAAATATCCTAAATATGAAGGAAGTTTATTTGAGAGAATCAAGTAATTTTAAACTTGCTCCAAAAATTGATTTCTATAAAACAACTCTTAAAAATACATTTAATAAAGAAAAAAATACTATAATTTTTAAATTTAAAAAAGATTGAATTAAAAATACTAGTGATACAAAGATAAATCTGTTTAATTGAGATAAGAAAATAAGCGTTAATATTGATGACGATTGAGATGAAAGAATGTTAAAAGACGAATACTATTTCACTGAACCTGTTTTCATAGATTCAACAAGAGAAATTAGTTATGAAATAGAATCTAAGCAAAATATCTCTTGAACAAAATTATATGTAGTATGAATTGATACAAAAAGTTATAATGAAAAAATAGAATTTAGTCTCGATGGAATTGCAAGTACTAATGCCGCAAATACAAATATAGTATCAAGAGCAGAATGGTGAGCAGATGAGACTCTAAGATATGAAAATAATCCGATTTGGATAAAAATTTATGAAAATAATAGACTAGCGTCATTAAAACCAAAAACAACTCGGCAAATACAACAAGAAGAGAAAACTAAAAATATTAGAGCTTATTTGGCTTCTAATTTCCCAGAACAAGACACTCCAGTTAAAACTATAAAAGAAGAAAATGGAAAAAGTCTAGTCTGGAATATAGAAAAAACTAAAAAAGTAGAAAAAATTGTAATTCACCACACAGCCTGAGAATATAGCGATGCTAAAGATGATAAAGAAATAATGAGATGAATTTATTATTATCACACAATTACCAGATGATGGTGAGATATAGGATATCAATATCTTGTAGGAAAGGATTGAAAAATATACGAATGACGCGCTTGATGAGATTATGTGGTTGCTGCTCATACTCTTTGGAATAATAAGAGTACAGTTTGAATTAGTGTACTTTGAAATTTTGAAAAAAACCAAATTTCCCAGGTTCAAAAAAACTGAATAGAAGAAGCGGTGCAATTTCTTGCAAAAAAATATGGAATTGATGTAAACAAAACTTCAATATGACATAAAGAATGTAGCACAAATGATTGTCTCCTCAAGGATTATGAAGTGCCTAATTTAATATGACACAAGGATATTTGATATACAACATGTCCAGGGAATAATTTATATACAAATTTATGAGATATTAAATACTATGAGCTAGCATATACTAGATGATTATCATACATTGAGAATAAGGATATTGATATAGTTCCAGTAAGTAACTTACCAAAATGACCAAGTATAAAAATAAGACTTTCTTATACTGGAAATGAAATTGATATAAAATCATTTGTAAATGAAAAAATGAAAATATCGCTTGGTAAAAAGAGTTGATATGTTTCTGGAACTCTAAAATTTGAAACAAAATGAACTGATAAACTAAGACTTTATTACAAAAATAAAAAATATTCACTCTCTAATCTAAAAATAGAATCAAGTGTTCTAGAAATCCCAAGTTGGTCAAGAACTCCTGCCTGGGATACAAAAAAACAATATAATGATAACAAATTTAGATGAAGCTTATATGTATACAATGATAACTGAGTTTTAACAGTTGTAAATGAGCTTCCACTTGAAGATTATCTAAAATGACTTGCTGAAATTTCTAATAATGACAATGTAGAAAAAGTTAAATCAATTCTTGTATCAGCGAGAAGTTATGCTATGTGGTATACAAATACGGCTAATAGAAAATTCCCAGGAAAAATATATGATGGATCTGATAATCCAGATGAATTCCAGAAATACCTCGGATATAGTTACGAACAAAGAAGTCCAAATATCTCTCGCCTTGTAGATGAGACAAACAATATTATTATAAAATACAGTGGAAAACCAATAAAACCTTGGTATTTTAACCAAAGTAATTGAGTTACAAAATCATATAAAGATTATTGTGAACAAAGAAAAAAAGACTGAAGTCTACCTGCTAGTACAGTTTGCGAAGATGTTCCATACTTGCAAAGTGTAGTAGATCCAGCCTGAAATATCGCAGAGTGATACAAATGACACGGTGTTGGATTAAGCTGAGCCTGAGCAAGTTATCTAGCTGAATTTGAAAATTATAAATACGATGAAATCATAAAATATTTCTACAAATGAGTAACAGTTGAAAAAGCTAATTAACAATAAAAAACTCTCTTGCGTGCAAGAGAGTTTTTTATTGTTTTATTATCCATTTTTTTCTGGAAGTTCTTTCACGTTATCGAAGAAGGCATCAAATTCTTCTCTGTAAATTTCTTCTTTTTCAAGTAATACTGTCGAGATTTCCTGATGTAAATCTTTATATTTTGTAATAATATCAACTGCTTTTTTATAAGCTGTTTGTAATATTTCTCTTACTTTAGAGTCAATTATTTCTTGTGTTTTTTCACTTACTACTTTAGCTTGAGTATCACCTCCTAAATAATTTCCTTGGGCAACTTCTCAGATAAAATTCTCAGCTCAAAGCTCTGAATCAAATCAAAATCTCATAACCATAGCTCTAGCAATTTCAGTTGCTCTTTCTATATCATTTGAGGCTCCTGTTGTGATATTGTCAGTTCAAAAAAATACTTCTTCAGAAGCTCTTCCTCCGTAAAGAGTTGCAAGTTCATCAATATACTTAGCTTTTGATGTAAGAACTTTATCTTTTTCTGGTAAAAACCAAGTAACTCAAAGTGCCATTCCACGTGATAAAATAGAGATTTTATTTACTGGGTCTGTATTTGGTAGCATTTTACCAACAAGTGCATGTCACACTTCATGAAAAGCTGTAATTTTTTTCTCAAGTTCAGTCATCTTAAGAGATTTTTTTGTAGTTCACATCAATATTTTTTCTATTGATTTTTGAATCATATCAGCTGTAATAGTTTTTGATTGAAGCTTTCAAGCTAAAATTGCTGACTCATTAAGTAAATTAGCTAAATCTGCTCCACTAAATCAAACTGTAGTTCCAGCTATTCTTCTTAAATCCACTCATTTATCTATTGGTTTATTTTTGCTATGTACTTCTAGAATTTTAATTCTATCCTCTAAATTTGGTAGATTAATGGTAATTTTACGGTCAAATCTACCTGGTCTAAGTAATGCTTTATCAAGTACATCAGCTCTGTTTGTAGCTGCCATTACTATAACATTTGTATCATTATCAAATCAATCCATTTCAGTCAAAATCTGATTTAGAGTTTGTTCTCTCTCATCATGTCAACCTCCAATTCCAGGAGATCTTTTCTTTCCTATTGCATCTATTTCATCAATAAAAATAATAGATGGTGCTTTTTCTTTTGCTTCTTTAAATAAATCTCTTACACGAGCTGCTCATACTCCGACAAACATTTCCACAAATTCACTTCCTGAAATTGAAAAAAATGGAACTCCACTCTCCCCCGCTACAGCGCGAGCCAAAAGTGTCTTACCTGTTCCTGGAGGTCATGCCATAATTACTCATCTAGGGATTTTAGCTCCGAGATCTCTATATTTTTTAGGATTTTTAAGGAAATCTACGACTTCGATTAATTCATCTTTTTCTTCATCAGCTCCGGCTACATCAGCAAAAGTAAGTTTGTCTTTTCCTGGATCATATAGACGAGCTCTAGATTTGATAAATGCCATTGCTCACCCAGCTCATCATCACATTTTTCAAATTATAAACATGAAAAATACTATAAATAAAATTCCACCAATTAGGCTTGGCGCGAAGTCTGACCAAAATTTTGACCATGTATCATCCTTTACTATAATTTTTGTAGAATTAGTTTTTTCACTAAATCATAAGTCTACTAATCAATCGTTTGGTGGAAGGCTCACTTTATCTACATTTGTAATTGTAATTAATTTTCCTCAAATAGTTTCTTGTTTAGTATCTTTTCTTTTAGCATACATTTTATTTCAATCAATAGAAATTTCACTATAAATACCAGATGAATAATTAGAAACTACTTCATTAATTCAAAGTTTATCATTTATAATTTCCTTTGAATTTGTATTTACAAAACTATAAATAACAGCAACTAAAATAGCAACAAGAAATAGCACTATAAAAGGATTACTCTTATTTGATTTTTTCTTTTTTTGTTGAGATTTTTGTACTTTTTGAATTTCTTTTAATTTCTTAATTAAATCAATTTTATCTTTCTTATTCGCCATATTTATGTATTTTTTATATTAAAATTAAAGTGAAAGCATAGTATGAAAAATAAGTAAAAAATCAAATATATTTTGATTTTAAATCTCACTAATTATATCATAACTTAAATTTAGATTTCATACAAAAGCAAGTCAGTCAATTTTTTTTACTCATAATTGTTTTAATTTCTTCGCAGTTTCATTGAGAGTTGATCAAGATCATACAAAATCGTCAATTAACAAAATTTTATTGTAATTCTCAATATTTTTATCATCTACAAAAATAGTGTCTCTAGCATTTTGTAATCTTTGCTCACGAGTTTTTAGAGTTTTTTGTGGTATTGCAATTCAATTTGGATAATATTTTATAATATTTACAAAAGGTAAATTTAAGGTTTTTAATCTATTTTTAAGCATTTTTAAAAGCTGATTTTTTCTATCAATACTCCAAGGAACTATAGCAATAGAATCATATTTTTGCTTTCAAACTAAACATTCTATTTTATAAATTATTTCATCAATACTTTGAGAAATTAATTGTTTATTTTGTGATTGTTTTCAATAAAATGTAATTTCCGCTAATTTTCATCTTCCAAAATCCATCCGTTTATATTGATCTGCATAATAAATTTCATCAAGATATACTTTTTCAAAATCTTTTCAAAATGCTTTTTTTGCATCTATTAAACCGCAATTATCTTGTAATTTTAAAATATGATTATAAATATCAAAATATGATTTAATCTTTATTTCTGGATCAAGATTTCTTTCCTCACACCATTTTTTTATTCCATCAAATCATTTTAGAATTTTTCACTGCGCACTAAATTTTAAAAAAATTTCATCTAGAAGTTTTTTGTCAGAAAAGCCAATATTTAAAGTATTATCTTGAGTATTATTATTCTTCTTCTTTATTTCTTCATTTTTATCAAAAATGATGGCATATTTTGTCCTTGGTCAAGCTCATATTTTTTTTAATTTTCATATTTTTACAAGCTCTTTAAGATATTTATGTACAATAACATTACTTTTTCCAATTATTTCAGAAATTTCAGTTGCTCATAGTTCATTTTTTGAATCAAAAATATCCATTATTTGCTGAAGAGATTTGAATAAATAAGCCATAATTAAATATTATTTATAAATTAATTACTATAAACAGTTTATAGTAAAGTGTTTATAGTATATAAACTTATTTAATAATTGCAAATGTATTTACAAACAACCTCAAAAAAACAACCACAGCGCTCCGCGCTGTGGTTGTTTTTTCCTCAAAATCCCCCAAGTTTTCACTAAAATTTTAAAAAGAATTTGAAAAAATCTGGAAAAAAATATAATAACAACATAAAATAATTAATTTCTAAATTTTACAAATATGCAAAACACTAGTATCAAATCTAAAATAGATATTTTAAATGTTAAAAGTATAGAAGAGGAAATATATCTATTGATGGAATGAGAAAAAGATTATCAACAAAATTGATGAATTCCTGCAAGAGATGCCTATATTAAAGGATTAGATTTTATAAATAATCTTAAATAATAAGTATGTTCTATACTGCAGAAATCACAAACATTGTTAAAGATGATATAAATGAACTTTCGGATTATATCTTTAGAATATCTTTTGATAAAGAAATAGCAAAGAAAATTTATAATGAACTATACGCTGCAATATTTTCTCTAGAATTATTACCAAATAGATATGAAAAATATCTATGAGAATACAGAAAAATGATTGTAAAATGAAGTTATAAAATCTACTACAAAGTAGACGAAGAAAACAAAAAAGCCATAATAATCAGAGTAACAAGAGCCGAACAAAATACTTTCAAAATCTAAAAACAAAAAAAACAACCACAGCGCTCCGCGCTGTGGTTGTTTTTTCCTCAAAATCCCCCAAGTTTTCACTAAAATTTTAAAAAGAATTTGAAAAAATCTGGAAAAAGATATAATAATTATTATTAATTCTAATAATTAAATCTTATGATAAATATAGATCTAGAAGCTTTCAAGAATGCTTGATTTAGTTTTGATGAAATACAGAGTATTACTGAATGAGAAAAAAATATTAGAGATTGAGATATAATGTCAGAAGAAGAAATGAAAAGCTTTATAAAAACTGAACTATTCTCTAAATATTCAATTAATGCATAAAATTATATATACAAAAAGGGTTCAACTCAATTTAATAGAAATTAAAAATTTCATATCAAAAGACAATCCATATTATGCTATAAAAGTTATTAACAATATTGAATCAACTATAGATATTCTAAAAAATTATCCCTTTATATGAAAAGAAGTTAGTGATATACATAGATTAATTACAGAACCAAAATATAAATTTAAAATAGTCTACAGAATAAATTGAGACATAATCTACATCCTCTCAATCTTTAAATACCAAAATAACTGGGAATAATTCTTTATAACAAAAACAACCACCGCTCACGCGCTGGTTGTTTTTTTCTCTTACTTAAAAATAAGATTTGATTTATCCATTAAGATTCTGTATCGTCACAGTCTTCACAGCACTCTCTCCTCAGTTTGCATCTACAACCTTGTAAGTAAAGAAATCATCTCAGGCATATCATATATCTGCCGTAATTGTAAACTGAGTATTCGTATTCCATACGAATGATCATCATAATGAGGTATGTGCTGGTGGCGTCACAACGACAATCGTAAGTCCAGCATCCGGAGTCTCGACATCGGAGATATCGGGCGCGAGGTCATAAGTTATACTAGGGGCTGCAAATGCAACATCCCTTGTCACATCATTCGCAACTGGTACACTATTTAGCAACGCTGTATCAATAGTTTTTGTAAATGCATTTCAAGCTTTATCAGTTCAAGAGATTGTAATAGTGTCTCAAGGACCATTTGATGTATAGTTGAATAAAACATGATTTCCAGATACAGAGATATTAGATATAACTCATCAATTATCTGCTGTTACTGATAATCAAGTTGGATTTATTCAAGAACCTGTTTCATCTACTCATACTTCACAAGAATATAGAGTATTTTTTAGAGTTGGTTGTGGTGATATCCAAGATAGAGCTCCTGGAGGAGTGGTATCAAGAGTAATTGTATCTGTAGCTGGGTCACTGATATTTCCGGCAGCATCTCTGGTCCATACGTATACTGTCTTAGCTCAATCTCAGGCACTTAGTGCAAATGTTGTTGGTTCAGCTGTAAAAGATCCGGCAGCTGGAGTAGAACTACTTTCAGAGATATACCATCCAGTTACTCATACATTATCTGTATCATTTGTAACAATCGCATCAATATTAGTAGTATTAGTATATGCAGCTCCTGATGCTAGAGTTAGAGTTGGAGTTGCGGGTTTTGTGATGTCTACTGGATCAGATAATACTGCTGTATCAATAGTTTTTGTGAAAGCATTTCAAGCCTTGTCGGTTCAAGAGATTGTAATAGTGTCTCATGGTCCATTTGATGTATAGTTGAATAAAACATGATTTCCAGATACAGAGATATTAGATATAACTCATCAACTATCTGTTGTTACTGATAGTCAAGTTGGATTTATTCAAGAACCTGTTTCATCTACTCATACTTCACAAGAATATAGAGTATTTTTTAGAGTTGGTTGAGCTGTTACCCAAGATAGATTACCTGGAGCTACAGTATCTCTAAATACATTAAATGCTAAAGGAGTACTTTCATTTCAAGCTCAATCTTTGATTGTATAACTAAATGAGTTATTTCATTCGCTAGCAAGATTTGCATCATAATTCCGAGAATTTCAATCTGTAATATCTACTCCAGTATCTGCTCAATTTAACCACACTCTTCATCATCAATTAGTTCAGGCAGCTGTTACTGTTACATTAGAAGTTGTAAGTTTTGAGTAATAAACTCCTCATACAGCTGCAAGAGTTGGTCCTCCAGTTAGAATTGCCGGAGCTAGAGTATCTATATTAGTTACTGTGATTGTTCTATCTATAGTATGTCATTGTCAGTCTGATATTCTAATTGTACAAATATCAGATCCAGTTTGACTGGCATTTGGAGTATATGTGATATTATCTCATGCTATTGCAAATACTCATTTTGTTCAATTAGTTTGAACTGTAGCGGTAAGTGTATCTCAATCAACGTCAGTAGCAGTTAATAGAACTTTCCAATCAAATGTCTTGGCAGCATTGCCGATATCGGTTAAGTACGTGGAGTTGATAGCTTCAGGAGCTACATTACCTGGAGCTGCAAGTGTGGTGATCGTAAATATATCACTAACTCATCAAATTGTAAGAGTTGTATTTACTGCTGTTGAATTACTTGCTGATGATGTATTTCTTACTTTTACTGTTTGTCAGTTTGTTACTGTTCCAGCTACTGCTGTCCATGCTCATCAATTTATACTATATTCTCATCATGCTGATATTGATATAGCACTTGCTGCGTTAATTCATGATACCGTAATTGCTGCTGATTCAGTTAGAGTTGAAAGCGCAACATTTGTTTGATCTGAAAATGTAAATGCATCTGGAGTGGTGTCTGGTCAAGCAGCTAAAGTTGTAATTGTAAATATATCACTAACTCATCAGATTGTAAGAGTTGTATTTACTGCTGTAGAATTTAGGTTTGAACTAGTATTTCTAACTCTTACAGTTTGTCCATTTGTTACAGTTCCAGCGGCACTTGTCCATGCTCATCCATTAATAGAATATTCTCATGTAGCTCAAGCTACAGTTATTGGAGATGGAGAATTAATTCAAGCTACAGTTATTGGAGCAGATGTAATTACAGTGCCAAGTGCTACATTTGTTTGATCTACTAAAGTAAATGCATCTGGAGTAGTATCAGGAGCTCCAGCAATTCTTTCAATACTAATTGATTTAATTTTAACAGATCATTTTTCTACTTGTACAGTTACTAGAGTTTGACCTCATCCAACTTCATCAATAGTAACTACATATGTATCAGTTCAAGATGCTGGAGGAGTAAGAGATAGAGTATTAATTAATAATTTTCATCATAAAATACTAAATCAAGCTCAAGCATAAGCAGCTCAATTTAATTTTGTATTATTAATTCAAATAACTGGAACTAAATCTACTAATATATTTCATGTAGGTTTATCAATATTAGCTCAAGCTGGAAGTGCTGTTTTATCAATAGCAATAAGTCTATTTGTATATTGGTCTACTACTGCTAATATAGTATGAGATCTAACTGCAGGATTTCTAGCAACCCAATCAAGTAATTCATTATATTGTTGTTTAATTTCATTTGTAATTGGTAGTGGCGCATCTTCTGCTCTACTCATATCTAGAGCTGGCATATATGGTCTTGGTTTTCTATTTGCTTTACTTTCTTCAAATTGTCTAGCTGATTCTTCAATTTTTGCCATATCATCACTTGTTGCCCAAGTTCAAGAAATTCAAGCTGATACAATATTTTCAGAACTTTGAGAACCTCCAATTCCTCATTTTCTAGAAATATGAGTTCATCCAATAAATAATTGAATATTTTTTTCTAAATCATATTTTAATTTTGCATTTGCGACAATATTTTCTGTAGAGCTAGTTCAAACTCAAGCTTCTACACTATATTTATCTGATAATTTTTGAGTTAAAGTAACTCCTCAACCAATTCTTGATTTATCATATTTATCTCCCTCATATTGAGTATCAAATTTTACATTTTCATAATTAGCTGTTAGCTTAAGAGTTCCGTCTTTCCAAGGAACTAATCATAAAGAAAAGCTTCAACCAATTTTCTGACCTCAAGCTATATTTCTATAATTTCTAAATAATTCGTACATTGTAGCAGTATCTACTACATAATCTTTATTTTCTAATTGTTTACTATCAGATTTAGATACATATCAATTTAATTCAAGAGATTTAACAAAATCATGATTTAATTTTAATTTATATGTGGCTCATACACTATTTTGACTCATTCTCTCACTTACTTCTCCAGAAGTAAACATGAAATCCATCATTTTTTGGTAATGTTCAAATGTAACCATAACACTATTACTAGAATCAATTTGATATCAAAGTGAACCCAAAAATCTAGCCTCTTTACTTCAGGCTTCTACATTTACAGAAACTGCAGCTTGATTTCATACCATATGAGATAAGGTTCAACTTACTAATTCTCATGAATTAGAACTATATTTAATTTCTCCAGAAGCCGAACCTCTTCAATCATGAAATTTTGTTTCTTGTCTTACTCAAGTAATTTCACTTGCTTGCATTTCTTCACTAAGTTTACTTGTTTTTTTACCTTTTTTATCATTCAAATCCTCTTCTGAATTAAGAGGTTTTCATTTTATAAATGTTAATCAAGCTGGTGAGGTATTATTTGGATTAGATTTAGTTTCTTTTTTTAAATTATCTAATCATAATTTTATTTCGCTATATAATTTAAATTCATCAGAAAGATTTTCAAAATCTGCTGATATTCTTTCTTGATTTGCATAAATTCAAGTTTTATATTTTGATTTTAGCATTTTAAGATTATCAATAAAATCTTTTGCTATCTTAATTTCCTCAGGAGTTGGATTACTTGATAATACATTTTTGATAGTCTCTAAATTCTTATTTAATGTAATATCTCTTTTATTCTTTAAGGCCATCAACTCTAGATTATCCATATCATTTGGTAAATCTAATAACCTGTTATTTAATTCAGACATAATTTTTATTTAGTTAATAAAATTAATTTACAAATCAATTTTACTATACTTTTATTTTTTTGTCAAAAAACTGCGATATAATTTTTTTAAGTCAAATAAATTTTGATATTTTTAAAATAATATATAATCAAATTAATTAAAACTTCATAATATGAAAAAAAGCCTATATACATTACTAACTCTAAGTTTTTTTGATATTCTGGGATTTAGCTTTATTTTGCCAGTCTTACCTTTTATAGTTAAATCATTTTGAGGAAATTCGCTCACAGTGTGAATTACAGTGTCATCGGCGGCTGTTTGAATGTTTATTTGAGGGATAATGTTCGGGAGATTGTCTGATAAATACTGAAGAAAAAATATTATTTTAATAAGTATAATAGCTAATATTCTCGGTTATATTTTATTTTGACTTTCAAAAAATCTCGAATTTTTTATTCTTTCAAGATTTATTTGTGGAATATGATGAGGTGGAATTAGTGTAATTCAAGCCAGTGTCGGAGATATTTCAAATGATAAAAATAGAATTGCAAATATGTGACTAGTTGGAGCAAGTCTCGGACTTGGTTTTACTATTTGACCAATTTTTGGGTCATTTTTGGAAGAATTTTGACTTAGAAATATGTGATTTTTCTCGGCAATAATCCTTGCTATTAGCTTAATTGTCTCAATATTTTTACTTCCAAAAGATACTCACAAAATACATTTAGAAGAAGTAAAAATATCAGGACTTCAAAATAATTTATTGATTTTATTTATAAGTTTTTTTATAATTACTGGCGCTTTTGCTGGAATTCAAACAATTTTTGCCCTCTATATAAATGAAATTTGGAATTTCTGACCGAAGCAAGTTGCATATAGTTTCTGATTTTTGTGAATAATTTCAATTATTTATCAGTGATTTATTATCTGAAAAATTGGACATTATATTGCGGAAAAATATCTGATAATTTCTTGATTATTTCTTGTAGGAGTAAGCTTTGTACTAATTACTAGAACTCATAATTTAGTGATTTTTTATATTTTGCTATGACTTGTAGCTATTTGACTCAGCAATACTAATTCTTCGATTTTTGCTCTAATTAGTAAACATTCCCATAAAAAGGATTTCTGAAAAAATATGTGAATTAATACCGCATTTTGAAGTATCGCCGATATTATTTGACCTTTTGTAAGCGGAATTCTCTATATGGAATGAATAAAATTTCCGTTTTATTTTTTCTGATTTTTACTAATTTTTAATATAATTTTCCTGTATTTCTTCCTCGAAAAAAATAATTCTCAAATTTAAAAATACGTACTCATATATATTTTTACAAAAAAATTTGATTTAAAATTATTTTTTATATAATAAATCCACTTTTTACATTTTCTAACCAAAAATACCAGAAAGTAAAAATCCCCTGGCGGGGTAGCTCAGTGGTAGAGCAGAGGCCTGAAAAGCCTTGTGTCGGCAGTTCAATTCTGCCCCTCGCCACCATAAATGTAAAACAGATAAAAAAAATACTTCTTGCGAAGTATTTTTTTATTTTAAAATGTCTTATAAATAATTTTTCCGCAAATTTAAAGCCCCGCTTCCAGCGGGGCTTTTTTTAGGTTTTGTACAACATCTCACTCTTTCGAGGATTTGTCACACGGATTTTTGGCACTCATTGAGTTTTTCTTTGGTGCCGTTGCAGTCAGGGCAGGTCTCATTTTCTTTTGAGCCAAAGTTGTAAACTTTACCAGTTGCCCTGCAAGTAATACACTTTGCAAGGTACTGTCCATCACCATGGCATATTGCACAATTTGGATCACCTTTCATGGTTTCTGTCCTTATTTTAGAGTTTTTCTATGAAATGAAATGGTCTCTGCCACCAGTGTGGTGGAAAGATAACATCCGGTGAATCAAGCTCTATGAGTTTCAAATCAAAAGTGACTCGGAAATCCTTGGCTGGTCGGTCCAGAACAAAAACAAATTTGCATGGACCTCTGCCGAAGTAGGTGGAAATCACTACATTCCCTTTGCCATGAGATTCGACAAATCCATAAAAATCGTATTTGTCTTCTCCCATTTGAAAGCCTACGAGAACCTTGAAATTTCTGTCTTCGGATTTTCCTGATTCGATTATGAGGTTACTCATATTCATTACACCACCCTTGTATTCATAAGTCAGAATATTTGGGCTGTTCCGGTAGAACAGGTAGTTGAACTTGAATTTCTTGAGCATCTCATTAACAAGAAACCTTGTTAAAAAGAAAAAAATGAAAGCACCACCAACAGACCACCATGTTATATATCCGTTCATAATCTTTCTCCTCTCCCTATCAGGGATCTGATTTTTTATTTTTATTTGAAAAAGTTTTTGTTTTTGTAGTTTGATTTATATTTTAAAATATGTTTTTGTCAAGGGAAAATGAAATTTGATAAATTTGGAATTTTAGATAAACTCAAAATTATATTAAAAAATACAAATTTATGCAAAAAAAATATCTAATTCTGACAGCTTCGTATGGGAGTGGACACAATATTGCACGCGATTCTATTTCAAATTATTTGAGGGAAAAATGAGATATAGTTGAGTCCATTGATCTGACAGATTTACTCAAAAAATGATGAGATAACAGTCGTAAATTTTACGCTTTTTCGGAGAAAATCCCTTTCTTGTGGGATGCAACTTTTAATTTGCTTGACCAGGAATTTACAAATGAACTTTTAAATTTACTTTTTAAGAGCGTTTATCAGAAAAAATTCAATGAAATAATTGATGAATTTAATCCAGATTATGTTATCTGTACCTTCCCAAATTGGCCAGTTTTTATTAGAAATTATACTCTAAAAAACAAAAAAACTTTTAAAAGTGCAGTTATAATAACTGACTCAATTGAGATTGGAATGCCATGGTTTTATGGTTGTGAAAATATTGATTATTTTTTTGTAATTGATGATTTTTCTAAAAAGGAATTTAAGCGAAAATTTAACCATATAAAAAATAATGTTTATACTTCGTTTTTTCCAATTGAACAAAAATATTTTCTAGACAAAAAAAATATTAAAAATGAAAATATCTCAATACTTCTAACTGGTTTAAAAAAACCATTTATTACAAAACTTCTCGAGCTTCTAAAAAAAGAAGATTTTTATAATGAAATAAATATTATAAAATGAAGGAATACAAAGCTATTTGCGAGCTTAAAAAAAGAAGTAAAAGATAAGAGAATTAAGTACTGGGATTTTATTGATATAAAAGAAAATCTAAAAAATATTGATATTTTCATCACAAAACCAGGATGAGCGATAATGAGCGAATGCATTGCTACAGATGTGCCGATTATTTCACCAAGTTTTATTCCAGGTCAAGAAGAATGAAATATTCGTCTTATGAAAGAAGCTTGAGTTTGAATATTTGAAGACAATCCCGAAAGAGTTATTTTCTACCTCAAATACCTAGATTTCAACAAATTCCTCCCAAACTTCAAGAACCTAAAAAAGAAAGATTCAATAGAATTTATAATTGAAAAAATGATGTAATTTTTTGTTTTTTAAAATTACATCATTTAAATTTGAATTTTTAGAAATTTCCATATAATTAGCGAACTTATTTTTATTAATTAAATTAACCGAAAAAGATATGCAAAGTACAATAAAAAGAATTAATCAATACACAATTGAATTAACTATTAAAGAAAGTGGAGTAAGTTTTGAGAAAGCGAAAGAAAAGGTAATGGCAGAAATTAGCGAAAAAGCTGATATAAAATGATTTAGAAAATGAAGTGTGATACCTGCTGAAATTATTGCAAAAAATTATTGAGACGATTTTATAGATATGCAAGCTGTAGACAAGCTTCTAAATGATTTATATGCGAAAGCAATGAAAAAAGAAAATATCATTCCAGTTGGTCATGCAAGTATTAAAGAATTAAAATCAAAAACACCTTTTGAGGTAACTCTTGATATTGAAGTATTACCAGAAATTGAAATAGATGAAAAGAAAGCTAAAAAAATTAAAATTAAAAAAGAGGCTATTAAACTAGAGCAAAAAGAAATTGACGAAGCTATTTTTGAAATAGAAAAGAGATTTACAACGTATAAAGAAGTAGAATGAGCTAATGCCGAGAAATTAGACAAAGTAACTATTGAGACTCAATGATTTGATAAAAAATGAGGTAAGGAATTACCAGAAACTAAGGTAAAAAGCTTTCCATTAGTACTTTGAAGTGGATCTTTTATTCCAGGCTTTGAGGATAAATTAACTGGGTCTAAGGTTTGAGAAGTTGTGGAATTTGATATTACTTTCCCTGCTGATTATCACAGTAAAGATTTCGCTGGAAGAAAAGTGTTTTTCGTAACTACAGTTTTTAAAATCGAAAAAGCGATTAAGCCTGACTGGAATGAGGAATTTATTGAAAAATTAAGATGAGAAAAAACAGACTTAGAATGATTTAAAAAAATTATTTGAGATGAAATTTTATTAGAAAAAGAACGCAGAGCGAGACTGGAAAGTGAGCAGAAATTATTGTCAGAATTAGAAAAAGTGTCAAAAATCGAAATGTGACCAAATCTTTTAGCTCATGAAATTGAAAATATTTATAAAGAGCAGGAAGCTGATATTGAGTGAAAATGAATGCTATTTGATCATTATTTAGAACATATTAAAAAAGATAAAGAAAGTTATAAAAATGAGATAATTAAGCCAGAAGCAGAGAGAAGATTAAAGGCTGAATTAATTCTAGAAAAATTAAAAAATATAATTGAAGTAGAGGTAGCTGATGCTGAAATAAATTCAGAAATTGATAAAATTCTAGCTCAATACCAAAATCTAGATGTATTAAAGAAATTAAAAGAAAAACTAATTCCAGGAGATGCTTATTACGAAGATATTAAAAATAGAATAAAATACAAAAAAATTGTAGATACTTTTTTTGAATAATATGAAAATAAGAAGTTTGAAATGATTATGAAATAAAATATCTTTTACAAAAGAAGATATTGAGAGATTAAGAAGAAATCTTGAAGAACAAACAAGTGAACAATTTAAAGAATTTGAAATTCTTAGAAGAAAGACACTAGAACAAACAAAAAATATTATTTTAGATTAAAAAAACAAATGCTAGAAAATTTAATAAAGAGTGTGTTTGGGGATCCAAATGAAAAACAAGTAAAAAAATACTTTGCACAAGTAGAAGAAATTAAAAAAATTGAACAAAATCTAGAAAAAGAACTTGATTCAATTGAAAAAGTTCAGGCAAAAACTAAGGAGTTTATGTCTTTATTTGAGTGACTTGATTACAAAAATCCAGATGATTACAAAAAAATTAAAGAAACTCTTGCTTCAATTAAGCTTGAAGCTTTTGCAGTTCATAAAATTGGTTGTAAATTAATAAATTGACAGGAATTTGATATTGGAGATAAAAAATTCACCTGGAATATGGTTCCATTTGATGTACAATTAGTCTGAGCATTGAGCCTTAATGATGGGAATATTTCTGAGATGAGAACTGGGGAATGAAAAACACTTGTTGCTACAATTTCGGCTTACTTAAATGCTTTAGTTTGAATTCCAGTTCACATTGTTACAGTTAATGATTATCTTGCTACTCGTGATTCTAAGGAAATGTGAATTATTTATAAGTCGCTCTGACTTACTGTATGAGTTATTTCTCACAATCAAAGTAGTGAAGATAAGCAGTTTAATTATTCTCAAAATATAGTTTATATCACAAATAATGAGCTAGGTTTTGATTATTTGAGAGATAATATGGCTATAAATAAAGATAGAAGAGTACTTAGTCCCTTATTCTATGCAATAGTTGATGAGGTGGATTCAATTTTGGTAGATGAAGCACGTACTCCATTAATTATATCAGCTCCTGACATGGAGCCAACTAATAAATATTTAAAATTTGCCCAAATAGCAAAAGTATTAAAAGAAACAACTCACTACAAAATTGATGAAAAACAAAAAACAGCAACTCTAACTGAAGATGGAATCGGGGAAATTGAGAAAATGCTTGGAATTGATAATATTTATATTTCAGCTCATTATAATGATATTCATCATATAGAAAATGCTCTAAAAGCTCAAACGGTTTACAAAAAAGATATTGATTATCTAAATAGAAATGATGAAATAATGATTATTGATGAGCACACTGGAAGAGTACTTTCTGGTAGAAGATATTCAGATTGACTTCATCAAGCAATTGAGGCAAAAGAAAATGTTACAATTCAACAAGAATCAAAAACTCTAGCGTCTATTACTTTCCAAAATTTATTTAGATTATACAAAAAATTATCTGGAATGACAGGAACTGCTAAAACTGAGGAAGAAGAATTTATAAAAATTTATGGTCTTGAAGTAATAGTTATCCCAACAAATAGACCAATGATTAGAGATGATAAAGCAGATATTTTATTTAAAAATGAACTTTGAAAATATAATTATTTAGTAAAATTAATTCGTGAATTTCATGAAGTAGGTCAACCAGTTTTAGTTGGTACTACATCAGTTGCAAAATCTGAATATTTGAGTGATTTACTCTCAAAGGAATGAGTTCCGCATGAAGTATTAAATGCAAAACAAGACCATAGAGAAGCTGAAATAATATCTAAAGCTTGAACTTTTAAATCTGTGACAATAGCTACAAATATGGCTTGAAGATGAACAGATATAAAACTTGATGATAAAGTAAAAGAATTAAAATGAGAAATAACAATTTGATTGCAAAAATACTCTCTTGGTTGACTTGCGATAATTGGAACTGAAAAACATGAAACAAGAAGAATAGATAACCAATTAAGATGAAGAGCCTGAAGACAATGAGACCCTGGACTTAGTCAATTTATGGTATCGCCTCAAGATGATATTATGAGAATTTTTGGTTGAGATAAACTTTTTGGAATATTTAATTCTCCAATGTTTGCTTCAATTCCAGATGATGAGCCACTTATTGAGAGCAAGATGCTAACAAATAGAATTAATAGTACCCAAAAACAAGTAGAAGGAAGAAATTTTGATATAAGAAAACATGTGTTGGAATACGATGATGTTCTAAATAATCACAGAATGGTTATTTATTCAAAAAGAAATAAAATTCTAGAACAAGATAATGTTCACGAGGAAGTAATTGAAATGTTTGAAAACCAAATCAATTGATTTATTGAAAGTGTTATTTTGGATGATAATTATGATAAATTAGAAGATGAAGAAATAAATAAAATAATTTCTGAAATAAATAATTTTGCAAATTTTGAAATAATCAATATAAATACCTTAAAGGAAAAAGTTAAACAAGAATTAAAAGTTTATTTAAGTGAAATTCTCTTAAAAAGATTAGAAGAATTAAAGGCAAGTATTAAAGAAGAGGATTTCTTTGATTTTGAGAAAAGATTATTTTTGCAATCAATTGATGAATTATGGATGAGACATATTGATGATATGGCTCACTTAAGAGAAGAAGTAGCTTTTGAATGATATGCTCAAAAGAATCCGCTTGTAGTTTATAAAGAGAAATCATATGATAAATTTATGGATTTATTAAATGAGTTATGATTTAAAGTGGTTAAATGAATGCTCACAGCAAATCCAAGTCAAAATATCGAACAAGTAGAAATAGATGAAAAAAATTTAAAAGTACTTTTTGATGAAACTTGAATGTCATCAATAAATAGTTTAGATGATTTGGGATGACTGAAAAATTTACTTTCTGATGCTTATGAGAAAAATTTTAAAATGAACTCTGAAGAAAACGAATGAGTAAGAGTATATAGGGCTAATGAAGCACAAAATAACTGACCACAACAATATAAATGAACATGAAGAAATGAACCCTGCCCTTGCGGAAGTGGCAAGAAATACAAACATTGTCATGGGAAATAAAAGCCCTCACCCCAACCCTCTGCCCCAGGGCATACTCTCTGACTTTGTCATTCACCTTATCCCAGAGGGCGAGGGAAAAATATTTAATATTTTATTATAAATAATGATAGAAAATAATAATATAGTTGAAATGGAAGAAAAAATGGAAGAATTGGAAAATATTCCAGCTCATCCAGACGCAGTAATTGAAGAAAAATCTGATATAACAGAATTAAAACAAGATGAAAAAACATGAATGCAAGAATTTATTTCTTTCATAAGAGATTTGATAATTATTTTTGTTGTTGTGATGACTATTAGAACCTATATAGCAGCACCTTTTCAAATAAGCGGTAAGTCAATGGAGACAAGTTATCATGACAAAGAATTTATTATTGTAGATAAATTTTCTCTTGTAGTATGAGCTCCAACTAGATGAGATGTAGTAATTTTTAGGCCTCATGCTAGCAATGGAAAAGAGTTCTATATAAAAAGAATAATAGCCCTTCCTGGGGACCAGATAAAATTCGAAGATTGAGATGTTTATATTAAAAAATCTGGAAGTGATAAATTTATAAAATTAGAAGAAAATTATTTATCAGCACTTAGTAAATGAAGAACTTTCTTGCCTTCTGATGTACAAGATAATACTTTTACAGTGCCAGATAAAGAATATTTTCTAATGTGAGATAATCGTAATAATTCATCCGATTCTAGATCTTGCTTTATGTCATGCTCTATTCAGCCTTCGACTCATTTTATAAAACAATCTGATATTCTTTGAAAAGTGTTTTTAGATTTTTGATATTTTAATATTTTCCAAGAATGAACACTCAGAATCTGAGATTTAAAATGGGTATACAAGCCAAGATTTTTAGATACTCCAAGAAATTCAACTTATGACTGATTATAATAATTTTACATTTTCAAAAAACTATAGTATAATTTCACTGTAAACTTAATTTCAAAAAATGGTACTAATTACAAAAATTAGAAATAAAAGAAAAACTAAATTAGAAAAATTTCATCAAAATATGTTAGAAATTATCTGAGATATTATTAATGATACTGACTTTCAGAAGTTAAAATCTATTAAGCAACATATGTTTTTTAATAGATATGAGCATCTTCTAAATGTCTCTAGACTTTCTTATAAAATAGCCAAATTCTTTAATGCAGATATCGAAACTTGTACTCTTGCAGGAGTCTTACATGATTATCATTTTACAACAATTAAATCATACATGCACTGAATAATTTCAGCCCAGAATGCTCAGAAGTTTTGAGTAGATGATAAAGTTCTTGGAATTATTAAATCTCACATGTATCCATCCTGAATTAAAAAAATAAAAAGATCTTGATGAAAAGATTTTTGGATTGTGAAATTTGCTGACTCATTTTCTGCTTTATATGAGATATTTTATTCTGTATTTCACCTATCTTTTAGATGAAAAGATAAAATAAAAATAAAGAAAAATAAATTATTAATAGAACTTCTTCAAGAAGAAAATTATGTTTTATCTAATTAACAAGCCTATTTGAATTTCGAGTTTTTTTGCTATATCAAAACTGAGAAAAATTCTAAATATCAAAAAGGTAGGCCACACTGGCACCCTCGACCCACTAGCTTCGGGTCTATTACTCGTAGCCACTGGTAATTCTACGAAATTAATAAGCTATCTAGATAAAGCCAGAAAAACTTATATTTTTTCTTTTAATCTAGATTGATATACTGAAAGTGGAGATCTTGGAACTCCAATTCATTATCTAGACAATAAATTAATAGAAGAAACTCAAAAAACTATTACAAAAGATAAAATTAAAAATTTAATTGAGTCTAAATTCCTCTGAAAAATAACCCAGATTCCACCAAAATATAGCGCAATAAAAGTAAATTGAAAAAGAGCTTATAGCTTAGCCAGAGATTGAAAAGAAGTCCAAATTCCAGAAAGAATTGTTGAGATATTTGACTATAAATTACTAGACTATAACTTCCCTACTGTAACTCTCGAGATGACCGTATCCGCCTGAACCTATATCCGCACAATTGCGGAAGATATTTGAAAAGAATTGTGATTAAACGCATACACTATCACACTCCACAGATCTAAAATCTGAGACCTAGATGAATCAAAATCTGTAGATATTGAAAACCTCAAACAAACCGACTCAATCCCCTACTCACACTTATTCCCAGATTTTAAAGAAATAATTCTAGACCCAGAAAATATCTCAAAAATCTCATCTTGAATAATTCTAGAAAATAAATTTTCACTAACAGAATGACAGAAATATTTTATCAAAAATGAAACTCTGGATTATATCTCTCTAATTGAAGTGAAAAATAATGAATTATTTATTATTGCTAATAAAATTAGCTAATCTTTTTGACAATATAAAAGTGTAAGATAAGGTTGGAGGTTATTATGAGCTCATCAACCTCCTGTAACATTAGTGTTTTCACCATAACCATTATTAGTACTGGAAGAACTACCCCGATTATTATTAATTGTTGTTAATCATCCGCCTCAATTATGTGAGGGTATTCCATGACTATGACTCGGCATTTCAGCTGTAGTTAGAGTGTGAGTTTTAGCTCATCAAGTTTCACCTAATACATCAAAACTTGTATCAGAAGTATTTTTACCGACTATAACTCTTCAAGCTGCGGAAGCTAGAGTTGTCCAGCCTGTAGGACAAGAAGCTAGATTAAAGGCCATTACAGCTCAGCTTGGTGTGGCAGATAATCCGGAAACTGTGGTATTAAGAGTATTTAATCTTCAGTTTAAATCATCCAAATTTGAAACCATAAGATTCCAAGCACTTGATGTAAGTCCAGAACCAGATCATACTGGAGTTAAAGAAGTAAATGTTGTGGCATAAACAATAAAAAATATTCAAATACTAAGTATTATTCATATTCAGATTATTATTCAATTTCATAATTTTTTAATAAGTTGTTTTAGTAATGTTTTCATAAATATATAAGTTAAATTATAAAAATACGGAAGTATTGTAATATATTAATTTTAAAATACAAGAGAATTATTGTAATCTTTTTGACAAATTCAAAAAATGCAATATATTTAAAATTAATCAATATTTTTTAACAAATAAAAAAGTGAATAAACATTTACCTTATGCGATTTGATTAGCCTGAGCTCTTACGCTTGCAGTACCAAATTTTGCACTTTGAGAAGTTACAGATGGAACTAAAAAATCAGTAGAAAAAACTATAGAAAATCCAGATCAAACTAATGTAGAAGAAAAGGCTGAAATAAAAGAAGAAATTCCGAATATATGACTTGCTAAAAAGAAAATTTCAGAAATGAAAGAGACTCCTCTTGAAATGAAATGAATAAAATATAAAGATAGTCTTAGGCAATTTTTTTGATTAAATCAGTATAAATTAATATTTGAAAAATATAATCCTGAAATTGTAAAAAAAGACAATAAATGAGCTATTATTGATGATAAAAATATTTATTTACAAAACGAATTAACCTTTCCTTTAGTTTTTGACTCTCTAAAATCTACCTTTCCAGAGAATTTAAGTGAGTTTATAGAAAAAAATGGGGAATTTAAGAAAGATATTAAAGATAGTAAAACAGTAATTATTATTACAAAAAATTCTGAAAAAAAATTTATAATGGCTTATTATAAAGATTGAAAATTAACACTAGCAACCCATATATCACCAGGGCTTGTAAGTAAAGATATAACAAAACAGGTATATAATGAAGAGAAGTGAAAAATGGAAACTGTAATAGTTGAAGAAGGTTGAGTAAACTCACCAACATGAACTTTTCACATTGAAAAAAAAGATGAACTTAAATATAAAAGATCTAAAAAACATAAATGATCTCCTATGCCTTATGCAATACAAATTACTTGATGAATTTTTCTTCATCATTGAACAAGTGTTGATTGAACAAAAAGGTCTCACGGATGCATCAGAGTTCCAGGTTTTTACCAAGAAGCCTTATATTCCCAAGTAGAAAATAAAACAAAAATTGTGATAAAATATACTAATTAGCAGAGTTAAATCCTCCTTCTCAAAATTGCATATTCGCCTGGATTTTGGTCTAGGTTAATCCGGACGTCAAAGCTTCAGCCGTGAGCTTCGGTTTTTAGCTCTCAAGCTGGATCTATAATTTTTTCGAGTTTGAATTCGTAGTCTAGAATTGGTGAAACTAGTCTTAGAGTTTGTCATAAATCAATTCTGTTTTTTACTTGGATTAGAGCCATTTTCTTGGTAGAGTCATAATCTCTAATAATTCAGACGAAATCTTCTTCTTTTAGCTCAGAATTTTTATCGTAATAAATACTTTTTTCTTTTAAATCTCAGGTAATAAAACCTGGAATATATCATCTATTTGAGATTGCAAAAAGCTCTTTTGAAAGCTCTTTTGCGTCATATTCTTTTCCTGCCTCGACTGCATTGATGGCTTTGCGATAAGCCCTTCAGACTCAGGCTAGGTAATTTATAGTCTTACTTCTTCATTCGACTTTGAAGCTAATTATTCCAGCTTCTTTTAATTCCTTAATGTAATCAATTAGACATAAATCGCGGGAATTCATAATATAAGTCCCGAATTCATCTTCATCAACCGGCAAGAAATCTCATTTTCTCTCTTTTTCTTCAAGATAATATTCTCCCTCAATTGGTAGGTAATTTGTCGGACGTCCAGTTGAATCATATAAATCCTCATTTGTTACTTCATTTTTATAAACTTTGTATTCCCAGCGGCAGCTATGGGCGCAAGTTCATTGATTTGGATCGCGTCAAGCCATATAATTAGATAATAAACACCTTCCAGAATATGCCATACAAATAGCGCCATGAACAAAAAATTCTAGTTCCATTTCTGGACATTCTCTGTGAATTTCAGTTATTTCACGAAGAGATATTTCACGAGATAAAATTACGCGTTTTATCCCTATTTCTTGCCAGAATTTCACTTGTGCCCAATTAGTATTATTTGCTTGAACTGATAAATGAACTTCTGCAGTTGGAAACTGCTTTCTAACTAAATAAATTAAACCAGGATCTGACATAATATAGGCATCTGGCTTTAGTTCTTCCATTTTTTTGAAAGCTTCCATAAATGGCTTAATTTTAAAATTGTGAGCGTAAATATTTGCCGTGAAATATATCTTTTTTCACCTTTCGTGAGCATATTTAACTCACTCTTCGAGTGTTTCCCAGCTAAATTGATTCTCGCGAGCACGGAGCGAAAACATTGGCACTCCGGCATAAACTGCATCGGCTCAATAAGCAAAGGCATATTTTAATTTTTCCAGGTTTCCAGCTGGAAGTAAAAATTCTAATTTTTTCATTTATTTTTAATTATTTCTTAAAATATCTTCATGTATGCTATTTGCAGCGAGTGCTCACTCCGCCGCCGAAATCAGAGTTTGTTGAAATTTATTTGAATTAGTTGTGATATCGCCTGCCGCATAAACTCAATCTACAGTTGTTTTTTGTCTTGAGTCAACTATAATATAATCTGATTCATCCTTATCTAAACCTAAATTATCAAATAAACTTGTGTCTGGCTCATTTCAAATTGCTATAAAAATTCAATCAATCTTAAGATTTTTTCATGATTTTAAGCTAATTTCTTCTACAAACATTTCTCAGTTAATAGTCTTTACTTCTTCGTTATATAATATTTCAATTTTTGGGTGATTTACGGCTCTGTCTACAAGTACTTTATCTCATCTAAATTCTCATCTTCTGTGAATTAAATATACTTTTGCACAAATATCAGCCAAATACAGAGCTTCTGTTAATGCAGAATTTCATCCACCAACAAGCGCTACTTCTTTATTTCTATAAAACATTCCATCGCAAGTCGCACAGTAACTTACTCATTTACCGATAAATTCTTTTTCTCATTTAATATTTAAGTGTCTATATTTATTTCAAATAGCAATTAGGATATATTTTGAATTTATCTTTTTTCAATTTTGCGTAGTTATCTCAAAATTTTCTCATTCTTTTTTAACTTCACTTACTCTATCATGATAAATATCGGATCAAAAAGCCTTAGCGTGAAATAGGAATTTTTCCATTAATTCAGCTCAAGCAATTTTCTCAAATCCAGGATAATTCTCTACTTGATGAGCTTGAGTGAGAGCTCCACCAAGAAGTTCTCCAATTATAATATTTTTTATTTTATAGCGAGACGCGTAAATTCCAGCAGGAAGTCCGGCGCTTCCAGCTCATATAATAGCTAGGTCGTACATATTTTTTAAATTAATTATTACTATTGTTAATATTTTTCTGCATTTTTGCAAATTCTATTTTATTTGTAGTTCTACATTCCTCGATAATATTTAGAATATTTCTAGAATTTTCAAGTGGTTCAGGTACTATATTCATATTAAAATCTGATTTTTCAGAAGCTGTATGAATTGTAATAGTCCCAAAATTCATCAAATTTGCAAGTAGTCATTTTGTAAGACCATTAACCTCTTGTACATCCTCAAGGCTACATTCAGACACTGTTCTATTTAAAAAAGAAAGTTGTTCAATTCAAATAATTCTTTTGTTTGTAATAATAAATAAATCAAGTTCATTATTTATCCAATTAATGTAAATAAAAATTGAAAAAATTGATAAATACATTACTAAAAGAAGATAAATAATACTTCCTGGAATTATAAAAGAAATAGATTCAAAGAAAAATAATAGTGCAAATGTGCTAAATACAAGAAAAAATATGTAAAAAAATGTATATATAAAAACTATCCAATGTCTTTTTAAGACTAATTTTGGCGATTCTCAAGCTCTTAGATTATCAACATTTATACTATTTATTGCGTTGCTCATAAAAATAAAATTAAGTAATATTTGGCTTTTTTATATAAAATGGCTCAATTCTGTGGTTTTTTCAATTAAATTCAAATTCTTTTATGAATTTTTTATAATCTTTTTTTAATTGTATTCGACTTTCATTTTTTTCAAAATCAATATTATCTCAAATTCAAAAATAATCTCACTTAGGAAGCTCTGGGATGGCTATAATCTCAGGATTAGAAGCTTTGGATTTTTTAATTAAATATTCTCATTTATTTGCCTTTATTGCCATAGGATAACCATTTTCCATATACTCAAGAAGTTCAAAATAATTAATACTAGATAATGGGGTATGGTGAACAAAATTAATAGTATTTACAATTAAAGAAATCACTCTAGTTCAAGTAAAACTACCAGGTCAATTAATAATAACTATTCAAGAAATATCTTTAAAATTAATATTATTTCTATTAACTAATTCCTCTAATTTAAGTAAAAACTCATTTGATTCTTTTCACTTAATATCTAAATCTAGACTGTCAATAATATCATTATTTTCAAATAAAATAAGAATTCAATCTGGAGAAATTGTATCAATAAAAATGTGCATATAAATTTTATTTAAAAACGTAGGGAACGATTGCAATCGTTCCGTACAAAATAAAAATCGTTCAATAGATTCCCGCCTGCGCGGGAATGACAGAATTAAATTACAGAAATAACAGAATTAAAGTATATAAAAAACTCTCTAAATTCAAAATATTTTTTGCTTTTTATTGAGTTTTAGATATAAATTCTCTATTATTTTATAAGTTAAATTTTAATTTTATGTTTAAATTAATAGAATTTTTTAGAAAAAGACCGAGTGATAAGACTATTTTATATTGAAGAATTATATATTGATTAATAATTTTATTATTACTTTGATTATATTTTAATGACTACACAATTAATCTACCAGCCAGCTTACAAGCTAATGAATTATATGTTAAATATGTATTATTTATATTTTGAATAATCCCAGTTTTAATGTGATTGACTTGAATTTGTTTTGCTAAAAGAAAAGTAGTTAAAATATTACAAATTATATTTTGAATAGTTCTTATATTTGTATGAAATAATATAAATATGAAAGTTGCTCAGACTGAGACATGAGTAAATAAGACTTCAACTAATTTTGAAGAAATTACAAAAAGTTCAGAAAAATCTCCTATAAATGTTGGATTTTGGATTGCTCTATTATCTATATTGCCACTTCTGGCTTGAATTACAGGAAAATGTATAACTGAAAAATGTATTAAATACTGAGAAAAAATCACAAAAATTAGAGTCTAAAAACATATAAAATCATCACATTTTGTCCATAAAAGTGCATCAAGATGAATACATGGTATATTAACTTCTTGCGAAATCTGATACCAGAAATCAAGTGGGGTTAAATTAAAATTATTATAAATTTTTGTGATTTTTAAGATTCTTGAATCGAGTGGCATAGCAACCTCGTATGGAACCTGAATAAATTTATCAAAATAAACTCTCGCTCCATAACTAAACATTTTCACTGCAAAAACCAAGGTTTTTGCAGTTTTTTTCTGACTCATGGTAATTGATAAATCCTCTAAAAAAACTGTCATATTTTCATAATAAAAAGCCTCATTATCCTGAAATTTATCGATAAATTTGAGTATTTTATTGATTCTAATTTTTTTCATATTAGCGAGTCTCTTATTTCATTTTGACTGCATTAAAAAAACCTCAAAAAATTCTTTTAAGACCTCTAATTTAAATCAAATTCAAAAATTATATTCTGATGCAAATTGACAAAATTCCTCCCAATACTCTTCCCCGCTCGAGCTTAATTGATAAGATAATAGTGCATTTGTTATAATTAAAGATAGAAAATATTTTTTATTTCATAAATTTTTTATCGCAATAAATTGTCTATCATTTTGTTCTAATTCAATAATATCTTCTAATGTATACTTACCCAAAATTTCAATTAATTTATTTTTCATTTCTATTTTTTTTAGAAAATATTGTCATTCCCTTGCAGAATGGAATCTTCTTTGTATTTTTTTAATAATATATTGTAGATTCACGCCTTCGCGTGAATGACAAAAAAATATTAATTTTATTATATATAATACAAAAAATCTTGCAAACAAAAAAATTTGACTACTCTAAAAATTAATATAAACTAAACCTAATTATTATTTATTAGCCTAATATAATGAAAAAATTAATAAAAAATAACTCAGGTTTTACTCTTGTGGAAATAGTTGTAGTTATTGTAATTTTAACAATACTTTTAACAATTTCATTTATATCCCTAACCGATAATCTTGTTGGTTCTAGAAATACTCAAAGAAAATCGGATATTTGAAGACTAATAACATGATTAAAATCTAGCAAACAAAAAAATTGATCATATCCAATGCCATCCCAATATTTCAATATTATAAATTCATGATCTGAAAATATTCAAGTATACCAATGAATTATTGATAATGAAATAAGTGTGAGTGATATTAACTCTGTACCTAAAGATCCAAAAGTAGACAAGGCTTATTCGTATTCTATTTCAAGAAATAAACAAAGCTTTCAAATATGATTAACTCTTGAATCCACTGAAAAGAAAAAACAAACTTCCCTTGTTGACGGTGATTATAAACCAATAGCTAAAAGTCTTTTTCCTTCATTAATTTTAGCCTGAGAATATACTTGAAGTGTGGAAATTCATGATAATATAATTACAGCATCATCAGTTTGAACTATTAATAGACAATATTTTGTATTAAATTGATGAAGTTATAATCTACCTTATGATTTCACTACTTTATTGCCAGTAAAAGATTGAATGACAGTATGATTTACTTGAATAATAACTGAGCCAGGCGTAATTCTTGGAACAAATAGTGATTACAGAGATTGTAATGAAATATATGAAGCCTGAAAAAGTATGTGAGTTTGAGAATATCAAATATTAAACAGTAGCTCTGCTCTAGAAAATATTACTTGTAATTTTGATACTACTTTCTTCTTATCATTTACTTGAGTAGAACTCGGAACTCCAGTTGCAATTACAGATAATTGTAATACACCTCCTACTAGTTATGTGAGCTCAAATACTACTGTTGCAACTATTGCGGGGACTACAATTTCTACGATTTGAACTGGAACTACTAATATTTCTCCGATTTGATGAGATTGTTATATTAATACTCCTAGAAGTCTAACTGTTACTCCAACTCCAATAGTATATACAAATTGAAATGATGCTTATGTTAATAGAGCAACTGATATTTATGGTAAAATAGATACGATAAATATAACATGGAATACTACAAAAAAATGGTGGGAAACATCAACTTGAACAGTGTTATCTCCAAGTAAAACAACTACTTATGTAGAAAATATTATTGAATGAACTACAAACACTTGAGTTTATATCACAAATTCTTGAGCAGAAATTAACTTTAATAAGGACCAGACAAATAATTTATTTGTAAGTCCTGTTAATACTCCAGGATTTAATTATTGTCAACTCTTAAATGTGTCATATACTTGAGCTTGTAATGATACCGATACAACTTTAAATACCATAATTTTAGATCCAAAATTAGTTTATGCTGGAAATACCGATACATGAGCAGTTGCATATAATTGATCTCAAATATATTCTTGAGTTGAACAATTTATACCAAATAATGTAACTAAAACTTCAACTTTATTTATTCAATATATTTCTAATCAATCATATAATTCTTGAACTTCATTTTGTGAACAGACTTATGGAACTGGATGGAGAATTCCAACAGATTATGAAGTATGACATATCAATGATTTAGATTGAGCACAATGATGGAATAATGCATATGCCTGAACTGGATCAGTAAATATATGGACAGCAAGTCGTTATCAAGACTTTACTGCAGCTCGCGCAATATTTAATCTTGATTTATTTAATTGGACTTGATCTAATATAGATATTAATGATAAATGAATTCGTTGTGTATTTGACGGGTGAAATTAATTATTGAGCTACTTTACAAATATCTGAATAAGTCTTAGCTAGACTATCATTTTTCGCTAATTTTGCAATAATACTACCATCACAAGCTACAACTTTTGTCATATTTGATCATTGGATTTCTTCTATTTTTTGAATTTCAGATAGTGCATCACTATATTTTCCTAGCATATGAAAACCTCTATATCTCATTCTAAGTACATCAATATTATTCGGATCAGTTTTTATATAAACCTCAGATAATTTTAACATATCAAGAATTTTGTTGTTAATATAAGCGTTTTTTACCATTTCAAAAGTTACATTTTGATTTACTACCGAAGTTGCATTGGAAACAACTGAAGCCTGAGTTGAGGTAGTATTTAAAGAAATATTTGATTGATATTCTGGTAATAATTTTCAAGTATAGCTAGGATTTTTTACTCTAATTCTTGTAGTTCTTGCGTATGGATTTTTTCAGAATTTTGTAATGTAGTATTGGGATTTATAGTCGAGAGAGAAGATTCAAATAACAGTTAAATTTAAATCTTTATCATAACTATACAGAATTTTTGTCTTAAATGCTGTAACTCAGGCAGGATTTAATCCATCATCAATTGATATAAAAAATACATTTGGCTCAATAAATTCAAATAATCAAATTGTAGAACTTGTACTTAAATTATTTTTTGAAAAAATATCACCTGATAAATTATTAATTTTATCTATAATTTGATTATATTTTTCAACCGTAGATACTTTTTGAGTTGTTCAAGTTTGAGTAGATATTACCCCCTCTCCCTTTGGGAGAGGGTTGGGGTGAGGGCTAGCAAAAGAATTAATTTTAGCTTCCAAATCAGAAATAGTTTTCTTTAAAGCTTCATTTTCTGCCTGTAAATTTTTTAAATTATTTTCATAATTTTTAATTAAAGTCTGGATATTACTAAAAGAACTTTTTATATCGTCAAGTTCAGTCGCGTAAGTTATTCAAGTTAGAGCAAATAATGAAAATATAACTGCTATAATTTTTAAATTTTTCATGATTTTGAAGTTAAAAAATATTAATTTATGAATTTATTTAATTTTTTATAATCAAAGACTTGATTTTAGATCATCAATTTTGGCTTGATCCTGTCATTCTGAAGATTTTTTAAGATTTTCTTGAATATACATATCTCTTAATTGTTCCCATCATTCTTTTTGTTTTACAACAAGTTCTTTTATGGCTTCTGCTTCAGTTGCTAGTAATTTTTTAAATTCTTCTCTTTCGTCAACAAAAACCTTTTCAAGTTCATCAATTTGAAATTGACTAAGATTTGGAATTGAATCTATAACTCTCTTTTTTTCAAAAACATTTAGAGATAAAGAATGTTCTAATAAGTCAATAAAATTAACTTCATCAAAATCAGTAAGTGGATGATTTTGAGCTAAATCAAGAAATAATTGATTTTTATTTTCTTCAGTTGTCATAATAAAAAATTAAATTAATAAAATATTTTAGGTTCTAAAACGTGACTTTTCTATAGCTTCTATGACTTGCATTTGCAAATCATCTGGTATATCATAATTATGCCATACTTTTTCTACGTCTTCATCTTCTTCTAAATCTTCAATCAGTTTAATAATTTTAGCCGCTTTGTCAAAGAGAGTTATAGAAATAAAATTTTGAGGAATATACTCTAAAGAAGATTCAGCTATTTCAAGACCAGATTCCTTTAAAAATTTTAAAGTAGCTCACATATTTTGCTTATCTGCAATAATTTTAACTTGTCCCTCATCTTCTAAAAGATAATCATCAGCTCCAGATTCTATTATAATTTCCTCAATATCTTCTAATTTTTTAGAGTTTAAATTAACTAAAATTACTCACATAAATTTAAATCAAAAAGAAGAAACAGCTCAAGTCTCTCATAAATTTCATCCATATTTATTAAAAAGATGTCGAACGCTCGATGTTGTTCTGTTTTTATTATCAGTTAAAGTTTTAACTATAATTCAAACTCATCCTACTCAATATCATTCATAAAAAATTTCTTGGATTAAAGCTCATGATTTATCTTCTCAAGTTCATTTTTTAATAGCTCTGGCTATATTATCATTTGGGACATTAGCTTTTTTTGCTTTTTCAATAGCATCTAAAAGAGTTGGATTCTTGTCTGGATCTCATCATTTTTGAGCAGCCATCGCAATTAATTTCGCATGAATCGTAAAAACTTTTCATTTAAGTGCATTTGTAAGTGACCTTTTCCTCTCTATTACTGGACCTCTTCACATATTATAAAAATAAATTAAAATTTAAAATTTTAGTTAGTTTAATAAATTTAAATAGTTTGTAAAGAAAAAAATTTAATTTTATTTCCTCTTATTTAAAATAAATGAAACTATAATTGAAAATAAAATTAAAACTCAAGATAAAACTAAATATTTAAAATCAATTTTTACATGAGCTAAATTAAATTTATCAATATTTTTTATTCAATTTCAGGCAAAAAGTAATATTAATATTCCTGGAATTGTACCAAGAAATGTAGCCCAAAAATATGATTTAAAATTAATATGTAAAAATCAAGATAGGTAATTAACAGCATCAAATGGCAAAAATAATAATCTTGATATAAAAATAGAATTAAATGGATTTTTCTTTAGTTTAACCTTCATTGGTTCTAATTTAGAAACTATAGTCCAGGACATAATTGATTTTCATAAAAATTTTCATAAAAAATAACCAAAAACTGCAGATAAATTTTCTCAAATCATTGTATATAAAAATGCAGGAATAAATCAAAATAACGAAGGTGATAAAACTACAAGAAATGAAGCAGGAATAAATATAATAGTCCTAAGTAAATAAACTAAAATATATAAAATTCATCAAAAAATTATATCTTTTTTTAAACTAAAATAAATATTTATAGCAATGTCTTTGTTTGATAAATTATGAGAAATCTTAAAATAAAAATATACTAATAAAATTAGTAACCAAAAAAATGCAGTTAAAATTTGAAATAAATGTTCCTTTAAAAAGCTATGTTTTTTCATTTTATTTTTTAAGTGTTTTTAGAATACTATCAATTTGTTCAGGAGTGATATTTGTTCATGCGCCTCCTCATACATTTGGATTCATTTTTCAGATATTTTCCTTAAGAACTTCATTAATAATTGGATTAACAATTGAAACAATTGTAGAACTAAATGAACTTGTAATTTTATTTTTAAGTTCTGGATTTTTATTTTGTACAAAAATTCAATATCCAACAAAAAGAAAATAAATTATAGCAAGACGGAAAATCCACTTAAAAATAGAAGAAATTAAATTCATTCTATATTGTTTTCTTAATATTGAATATATTCTATCTATTTTATCTTCCTGACTTAGAAATTCTTCATCTTTATTAAACATAAATTTTAAATTAGAAAATAAACTATTTCAAGTATATACGATTTTCTTTAAATCAAAATCTTTTTCTCTAGTACATCAAAAAACTTATCAATATCCTCTAAATCATTATAAAAATATAAACTAACTCTAAATGTAGTTTTTACTCAACAATTATCCATAAGTGGCTCTGTGCAATGATGTCCGGCTCTCACACAGATTTTATTTTCAGCCATTATATCCGCAATATCACTCGAGTTCATTCAAGCAATATGAAATGTAAAAACTCAAATTCTATTATCTAATTTATAACTTCAAATAAGTTCTATTTTTCATTTAAATTTTTCTAATTTTTCAAGGAAATATTTCACCAATTCTTTTTCTTTTTTCTCTATTTCTTCATATCCTCAGATTTGTTCGATATATTCCAAAGCTTTAAGTAAGCTTACTGCTCAGGTAATATTTGGAGTTCCAGGTTCAAAACGAAATGGAAGTCAGCTAGGTGAAAATTCTTCTTTACGAACCCAATTTATAGATCAACCTCCTCACCAAGCTGGAGTAAGTTTTTTTAATAATTCTTTTTTTCAATAAAGCACACCAAGTCCAGTATCTGCCATAACCTTATGAGCTGTAAAAATCATAAAATCACAATTAATTTTCTCAATATCCACCCTAAAATGAGGCACCGCCTGACTCGCATCTAAGATGAAAATAGGCTTCTCATTTAATCCCCTCTCCCTCTGGGAGAGGGTTAGGGTGAGGGCAACTCTTTCCAAATCAAAAATAACCCCAGTTACATTTGAAACATAGGTCAAACTAACTACTTTTACACTACTATCTAATTTATTTTTTAAATCATCTAAATCCAAATTATAATCTTTATCAACATTTACAAAATCTACCTCAATTCCTATTTCTTCTTTAAGAATTAGCCAAGGCACAATATTGGCGTGATGTTCAACTATTGAGAGTAAAACTTTATCTCATTTTTTAAGAATACCTGATTTTTTAAAACTCGAAGTAAGTAAATTAAAAGCGTAAGTCGAATTATAAGTATAATTGATTTCTTGCCAACTAGAAGCTTTTATAAATTCCGCAACTTTCTTTTTAGAGTTCTCATAAAGCTCCTCTGATTTCTCTGATAAATTATAGGCTCCACGATGAATATTTGCATAATCATGCTCTAAAAAATGTTTTATTCCATCAATTACATAACCCGGTTTTTGAGCGCTCGCTGCATTATCCAGATACACAAGCCCCGGATTATTCTCAAATATCGGAAAATCTAATTTGTAATTTTTCATAAAAAATAATTAATTATTTTTAATAAACCCTTCAAATTTCTCCATAATCTCACTTTCCATTTCTTTATCTTTATTTTCAAATAAGTCTAGTAATGCTTGAATTTTTCATTTAAGTAAGATAAATTTTGAGCTATCTTCTGAGAGTCATCTAGAGCTTAAATAAAATAAATCCTCATCTTTTATTTTTAGGGCTTTTAGGCTATGATTAGCTCGCGTTTTATCAAGTTTTATATTCAATCTTGGAACTCCCGATATTTTCACATTTTCTCCGAGGAATATATTTTCAATGTGGAGTTCTCATTTACTTCCAGCTCATTTGTCATCAATCTCTAACTCACTCATTATATCCACTTCGCCGTTTTTTGCAAAATTAAGAATATTTGTTTTATTTATTTCATTAACTCAATTTATATAATTTTTAATATTTAACTTAATTTTTGAATTATCACACATTATCAAAACAACAATTCTTACCGAAGAATTCCCCAAAATCTGCGAAAAATCCATGATATATTCTCAGGATTTATCAATTAAAATCAAAAATTCCCTCAATTCTCCTGAATTAATAACTTCAGAAAAACTAGAATTTGTATTAAAAATAAAATTTTTATTTGACATAATATGTTTTTTATATATAAAGTAATTAGTTTTTATTCAAATAAACTATTCCGTTATTCAATTTTGTGGTAAAAACACATACATAGGGAGAAACATTATGGAATCAATTATTGCTGCAATTTTTGTAACGGTCGTACTTTTATTCCTGGGATATTTATACGGGATGAGTGTGGAAAACAATCACAGAACGCAAGAATTTAAGCAATGTATTGTAAAAAGACTCGGTCATGTCCCAATCAATAAAATGGAGGTAGCAACGGTCTACGTTAAGTTCGACAAGTACGGAAATGTAGAAGAATATTCATTCAATCCACCTGTCGTTCCGGCGCCAGAAACTCCTCCAGCCTCATGATTTTCTCTCTCTGCCTTAAGTCCCCTCTCCGGAGGGGCTTTTGCTATATCTGGTCCGAGATGAGTATATTCATTTCGCTCGCATATTCAAGTGGGAGATTGTTAACTACTGGACTTATGAATCAATTTACGAGCATTTGTTGGGCTTGGTGGTGGTCTATTCCGCGGGATTGTAGGTAGAATAAAAATTCTTCGTTTATCTTTCCGGCTGACGCTTCATGACTTACTATACTTGTACTATTTCATATTTTTATTACTGGAATTGCGTCAGAGACTGACTTGCTATCTAGAATTAATCAATCACACTCTATCGAAGCTAAGGAATTAGTGGCACTTTGCCTAATATCTAAAAGTCATCTGTAAGTTGAAACTCATCATCATTTTGAGAGAGATTTTGAAATAACGCGAGAGGTTGTATTTTTACCGATATGAATTACTTTTGCTCAGGCATCAATTATTTGTCCAGCGTTCGCAAAGGCAATTCAAATATGGTTTGCGCTCGATCATTCTCAACTTAAAACTGAACACGGATAAAGCATGGTAATTCCGGCTCAGAGATTTCATCCAACCCAATCAATATGTCATCACTCCCCTATTATTGCTCTTTTTGTATTTAGATTGTAAGTATTTAGACTCCAATTCTCCACACTGCTATATCTGAAATTTGCATTTTTACCGACAAAAACCTCAACACATCAGGCATGAAGTGTAGCACTCGTATATTTTGGAGCACTACATCACTCAATATAATGAGCATCTGCGCTGTCTTCTATTACGATTATTGTATGCTCAAATTGTCAACCTGATTTAATATTCATACGAAAATATGATTGAAGTGGTTCATCGAGTTTTACTCACTTTGGCACATATAAAAAAGTTCCTCAATTCCAAAAAGCTGTGTGTAGAGCCATAAATTTATGGTCAGCCATACTAATTACTTTATTGAAATATTTCTTAACTAAATCTGGATATTTCGAAACTGCACTATTCATATCTTCAAATATTACTCGCAAATTCTTGAATTCTTTCTTGGTCGAATGATACACGACTTTACTATCAAATTGAGCTCCAACACCTGCTAAATATTCTTTTTCTGCCTCTGGAATACCTAATTTTTCAAAAGTATTTTTTATTTCCTCTGGAACCTCGTCCCAACTTGTAGTATTTGAGATATCTTGGGCCTCTGCATAATAACTGATTTTTTCTAAATCTAATTTACTCAAATCTGGTCACCATTTTGGATATGGCATTTTTTGAAATAAGTTAAATGCCCTAAGGCGAATTTCTAGCATCCAAGCAGGTTCTCAATTATCCGCTGATATTTTTCTCACACTCTGCTCACTTAATCATCCAAAAATTTGGAAATATTTAATATTTTGTGGAATGTTAAGATTTATATTTGACATTAATTAGATGCATTTATCTTTTAAATTACAGCTTTCTTCGATTTTACAATATCAGCAGTATCACTCCTTCTGTATTTTTTGAGCTAACTCAATTCATCAGCTATCCACTAATTTTCAATTTTCAAGAACAAAAACTCATGAGGCATTTACATATTCCAATAGTCCAAAATTATGAGTAATAAAAATAAGAGTATTATCGTTATTTTTGAGCTTTTGTAACTCACCTGCAACTATTTTAAATGCATCTATGTCAAGACCTGAATCTATTTCATCTAAAATAATATATTTAGGATTAAGGAGCTTTATTTGAAGAAGCTCGATTTTTCTCTTTTCTCCGCCACTAAATCCGACATTTAAATCTCTATCTAGAAAATTCTTTGAAATATTTAATTCAATTAGAAATTTTTCAATTAATCTAGTAAATAAAAATGGTGAAATTGGCTTAGAATTAGGATTGTTATAAGTAAGAAAATTATTGTAAATAATGCGTAAATATTCTCATAAATTAATTCCTGGAATTTCTGGAGTATTTTGAAAAGACAAAAAAATCCCGAGTTTATTACGTTCATCTGGGGTTAATTTATTCAGACTTTTTCAGTCTAAATTTATCTCTCAAGAAACTATTTTATATTTTGGATGTCCAGCTAAAGCGAAAGCAAGACTAGACTTACCAGAGCCATTTTTACCAAGTAAGAAATAAGTCTTCCCTATTTCAAAATCTAGAGTTAAATTCTCTAAAATCTTCTTATTTTCAACTTCTACTCCTAAATTATTTATTTGTAACATAAAAATTATAGCTAATTAATTAGCTATAATTTATTTATTTTTGGTGGAAAAGCAACTTAATTAATTAGTTTTAAGATAAATCTCAACAATAGTAACAAAATATCAAATATAAAATATAATTCAAATTCTTAGATCCTTATAAATTGTTATTTTATCGTTTTTATGAAAAGAGTTCTTATAAAAATCAATTATATTAAATATATCAAGTCATTGAAGTGGTGATACCTCAAATTCTAAAGAAGCTTCATTTTTAAATTTTTTTATACTTTCTTTTGTTAGAATACTTCATTGTTTTATTTCTATTATTTCTATTTCTTTTATATCTATTAAGTCAAAAATCTGATCAAAAAATTCCTGAATAAAATTAAATAGTAAATAAATAAAAAATATTATCAAAAAGGATAAATAGGTCCTAGTAAAAAATAAAAAAATAATTCAAAATAAAATAATTAAGTATTTAAAATATTTATTAATAATAATTTTATTAAGTATTGGCAATACTAAAACCATAAAAACAAAAATTAGTAAAAAAGAGTAATCCTTATTTGGTAAAAATAAAGAAATCAAAAAAGACAATAAAAATAATAAGAAGGCGTTAAAAAATAAATCAAAAAAGACAATTTTATATTTTTTAAATTCTATTTTTTTTATTTGATTAAAATTAAGAATTAAATAAACAAAAACATAAAATAAAAAAATAGAGAAAGTATAAATAATAAGTTTTAAGACGAGTGAATTAATTCATTTTAAATATCAAATTATGATTGTTGAAAATCATATTAATATAAGATATTTTCAGTCTCATGCTCACCATTTATTATTTTTATAAAATAAAAAGGAAAGTGATAAAATTATTAAAATATAAACAATATTGTCTAAATTAAAATAAAATCATTCTAAAAATAGTGATAAAATAATCAAGACAAAAATAGAAGGAAAAATAAAATAATTTTTTATTTTTCCTTCTAAAATATCAGTTATAACTCAATGAATTGGGAGAATTAAGAGAATAAATATTATTATATTAATTATGTTCATAATTAGAATTTCATACTTTTACATTGTGTTTTTAGAGTTGAATCTGTAAGTTTTTCACAAATTGATAAATCTTTTTTCTGGTATGCCTCAATAATTATTGCCCTATTTAATTCATAGCTTGTATTTTTTATACATTTATCTTGTTCAACTTTAGTCGTAATTATACTTGTACATAAAGATAAATTTTTTGTTTTTACTGCGATACTTCTTACACAATTTTCTTTCTCAGTTCAAGAATCAAGAGTCTTACACAAATCGCTATTAGACGAAGTTATGGCAGTATTAAGAGTTTGTTGATCTTGTTTAGATTCAGTTAGACTCTTATAATTGTATTCACATTTACTTTTTAAGAAACTATTTTTTATTGCAGAACAGTTTCCGGAATTATTATTTATTTCATCCCTACAATCTAATTTTTCTTGCTCACTTTTTAATCTATCACAATAACTTAAACTACCTCACCTAACAGATAAAGTATACAAAAATTTATCTCTACATTTCTCTTTTAGATAAACCAATTCATCACATTGAGATGAATTTACAAATGATAATATTTTAACATCTTCTTCTTGTATTAGTTCACCTTCAGTTTTTTTTGTCTCTTCTTGAGTTACCTTAATATCCTCTTTTTTAAGTAGTGGAGCAACTTTTAGATTATTAAGTTTATTTTGTACTTCAATATCCTCTCTCTTTCTTTCTTCAATAATTCTTTTTTGTTTTATAGAATTATTTACAAGAATAAAAGCTGTTAAAAAAATTATAAATATTGCAGCTCAAATAATAATTTTACGGTATTTTTTCATAATAAATTAATTAAAAATTATTTACTAAATCAAATTGGTGGATTAGTCTGGAGAGAATCATCATATTCTATAATAAGAGGTGAATTTCTAGCCTTTTCACTTGATGAATAATTATCTGGTTTTGGTAAATTTCAGGAAGTTTTAGTTCAAGTAGTCATAGTAAAAATATCTCATCAGGCTGTTTTAATATCTTTTTTATCAAGATTTAGAGGAACTTTTTTATCTCAAAATTTCATTGGATCGTTATTTATTCAATATAATTCCTGTTTAACTCTAGCATATCTTCTTAAATAAATTAAATCATATCATTGAGCTTTTTCTATAGTACAAGTACTTGTATTTTGATATTCAGGAGTTCCATAAGGACAAACTCATTTTCAATCTTTTATACTTCAACCCACTGTATTTTTTGTAGCAAAGCTTCATTTCCAATATAATTGATTAACTAAATTAGTATTTCTGGTATTTCATCAATCATAAATATTTCAAACTGAATTCACACTTACAATTGGTCAATCTGAATATACAACTCAAACTCAATTTGTTATATCTTCAGAAATTCTTACTTGTGATTTACTTCAGTTAAAAGTATTTCAAATTAAAATTATTCCTAGAATTGAATCACTATTAGCATATTTCATATTTGATCTAATAGTCAAATTTCAGTTTTCAATAATTAAAGTCTTTTTTCAAGAAATATTACATATCAATCAACAATCAATAATTACATCGGTATCTTTAAAATAAAGAACTTGTCAATTTTGTAAATTAATTCATTTATCAGTTGGGAAAGTAGATAAATTAGCTAAAGTATATCATCAAACAACTTTTCAAGAATTTTTATCTTTTCATGCAAGTAATTTCTCTACATTTTTACTTACTTCTGTTTTTATATCATATAATTTAATAGTTGAAAAATCAACAAAAGTATTAGTTGTATTTACAGATCAACTTCAAGTAGATGTTCAAGCCAGATTATTACTTTGTATAATTCATCTTACATCAATTTCTCAAAAAGTTATATCACTATCAGAAGAATAATTTGTAGTGCTTGAAAAATCTCAAATTTCATGTAATCAATAATTATTAAATCAAGTTTGAATTGAAGGAAGTATTGGCATCTTAGATCACACAAAATAATTTAAATTAGCAAAATATGCTATTTTTGTATTAATTCACTCAATTCATCAAATAGTTTTTGGTGTTGTTATTTCGGTTCATGGTCAAGTATACACATTTGTGCTTTTGTAAATTCTTCAATATCAATTTAATCATCAGTAAAGACCTGAACCTATAATATCATATTTTTCATTTCAAGTAACTAGGTTTCAGGCAGACAACATAGTATTATTAAATTGTAAGAAAAAATTATTAGTTCAATAGTTTGTATTTAAGTTGTAAAATGAAATTCTTGAATTATCTTTTACTTCACTATTAATATTCAATTCTTTTTGTTGTCATTCTACAAGTGGATAAATACTGCTTACATCATTAAATGAAATCACTGGGTTCCATTTATAATTTGGTCTATTTCAAGGAGTTGCTACTTCTAATCAAGAACTTTCTCATACTCAATTATAACCAGTCACATCACTTATTTTTATTGATAAACTTTTTAATTCTAATTTTACATCAAAATCTCAATACAAAGAACCTGAACTTCATTTTAAAACATATTCATTTTTTGTAGGAATTGCAGACTTAAATTCCATAACTAATTTTCAATCCTCAAATTGATTGGCATTTGTAAGATTAAATCAGAAATTTTTAAATTCACCTGGTCAAAATGTAGGTCAATCTAAAACAGAGGTATCATTTTTAAAAGAAAAATCAATACAATCTCATTTTTCTCTATCAATTGTAGATATTTGATTACATCACATAGTATTATTAAATGCAATATTTAAGTTAATTTTTTTAACTCCAGAAACTGGAAGTATTGGATTTCAATATTTATCTTTAAAATTAACTAATGAGATTTGAGTATCAAAAAAGTTAGATCTCATACTACTATCATTTCAATTATATGAGTCATTTAAATTATGTTTTGTTCATCCAGAAAGCGCATCTCAAATAGAAGTATTGGATGTAATTACAGGATTATTTGCAACAACCTTAAAGTCAGGAGTAGGTACAACGACACAATTTCAAACCATATCACAAACATTATCTTCAGTAACTTTATTTCATCATAAATTCAGAGTTTCTATATTCCAGCTATAATTTCTATATCAATTTGTGTTAGTATCATCATCTACATTCCTAAAATCGTGGACAATATCTAAATCTGTTAATAATGTTAATTTTGTATCTTTTGTTGAACCAGTTTTTGTATAAAGTGCAAAATTATTTTTATCATTATATTTTTCTATACCTATTCTAAAACTCTTTATTCAAGATCAATCATCTCTAAATTTTGGAATTACTATCTTTCTATTTTCTAAAGCAGCAAAATATTTTGTATTGGAATTATCAGAATAAATACTTTGTAAAATTCAGTTTCAATCGTTTCAGCTCTGATATTTTATTCAATTAGATAAATTATTTAAAGCAAGTCAGTCTATAGAAGGAATAATTCAATCTGGTGTTAAGATTAATTTAGAAATACCCGTAATTATCTGATTTCAATCCTCAAAGATTAGTTTTGTATTAACATCACTCGATAAAACAGAACTATTTCAGGCATTATCAAAACAAAATTTCTTTGAAGAATTATTTAATATATCAAAAGTATCATTTTGTAATCAAGACCAACTATATAATCAAGTCACTAAAACTTTTCAAGTATGACTTGCAAAAGATTGAGTTGTAGGAGTGGCAGAAAGAACGGTTGGAAATTGTACTTCTTTTATTCAACTTGTATTTGTACCATTTGTTGTATCATCTGATTCTATAACTAATTCAAATTTTCCCTTAGCATCACTTGATTTTTTATAATAAAAACTTCAACTATTATAGTATTGATTATCAGAATTTCATGCCTTAAATCTAATTTCCTTTAATAAACATTTTGGTGAAGTTAAATCAATTTTAAAAGGTCAAAAAGTTTGAATTCAATATTTATTTGATGGAGTTGTGGCTGTTTCTCAGTTATAAGAATCAGGAATTCAAGTTTCAGTTTTGTCAAATCATTTAAATTTTATATAATAAGTTCAGTCTCAAATAGTGTTTCAAATTCAATTTGGTAAAGAAGAAAAATTTAAATTTGAGTTACAAGAAATTTCAAACCAGTCTTTGCTTACCGAGTTTCAATTAGCGGAAGTTCATTCTATTTTATAGTAACATTTATCTTCTCAGCTATTACCTGGTGTTGGTGTAAAGGCTGAATAAACCTGAGAAATTATTAAAAGTGAAAACATTAATAGCAAAAAGCTATTTTTTTTAAATTTATTCATAACCATGATTGTTAGTAATAAAAAATTTAAACTAGCGAAATTTTATTATATTATTCGTTAAAGTCAATATTAACTTATATATTTTTTCAAAAAATTATATTCATCTCACTTTTTTTCTGAAAAAATCTCAAAAACATAGTCATATAAAAATGTAAAAAAACTACAATGATCATCAAAAACTTGATTTGTATAAATATTTCATCTAGTCTGATATGATTCTATCGGACATACTCAACAAAATGGAGCGTAAGCACAAATATCACAAGGAAGACTTTCAACAGTTGATGCATCCATCATAATTCAAACTGTTTCGTTTTGTATTAACTCTTCTAGGGTATTATTAGTTGTTCATATTTTAAATACATCTCACTCTATCATTCTTCATTCATCACAGGTGTAAATATTTCCGGTATAATCATAAGCTATTTGCCCAACTCAAGCCCCACATGGACTTCTTAGATCCATAAAATTTATCTTTTCTGGATCTAATATTTTTTTTACAGCAATGTCTATAAATCAATCTCTAATAAAAACTCAACTTTTATTTTTTTCAATTAAGTATGAAAAATAATTTTTATAAAAATCAAGAAGTTGCTCGTTTGTATATCAAATTGTATTTATAGATTTTTCTCAGTATCAAATATTATTTAATTTTTTTAAAAAAATATTATCAAAGCCAAAAGAAATATAAGTCTCTACTAATTCCTTATATCTATCTAGAGTTTTTTTTGTAATTACTCACATAGCTCAAAAAAGAATTTTTTTTCATTTTTCTTGTTCCTTTTTTCTAATAAGAAAAATTTTCTCAGAAAGAGAATCAAAGCTAGATATAGCCTTTTTATCAGAAATCATTAATCTATTAAAATCATGAACTTTTTTATCTCAATCAAGCGATGTTGAAATACTTAAATTTGGATAAGAAAATAATTTTTCGAGAATTTCGTCATTAATAAGAGTTAAATTTGAAACAAGTGCATAATTTATACTTTTCTTTGTTTTTTTATTTTGGAGCTCCGAATAATTAATTAAAAAATCAATTAATTCCATATTAGTGAGTGGCTCTCATCATTGAAATTCAATAGTTAGGTTTTTTGAGGGACTTGATAAAATTATATCAATAATTTTCTTTCAATTATCTTTATTTAATTTTAAACTTTCATCACTATATCTATAATCAGCAGAAGCGTGACAATATTTACATTGATGATTACATCATTTTGTAAGGACTACAATATGAAGAGTTGGTCAAGTGAAATTTATGTAATTTCTTTTTAAATACTTATCTATAGAATTATTCTCATAATCTTTAGTTTTAAAGAAAAATTTATCTTCTAAATCTTGTTTTAATTTACTATTTAATTTATTTCAAGCTATATAATCATCAAATTCTTCATTTTTTAAAACTATAGATTCTCAAAAAATATTAGTCATCACAATCTTATCTCAAGATAGATGATTAAACCTGATAAATGGAATATTTTTATTTATTTCTTTCATTTTTTTAAATTAATTATTCAACATTTATACTTCATAAAGCCTTTGAAATAATAACTTTTCTAAGTTCCTTATTATTATCTGCTATTTCAAATCTTAAATTATTAAAATTTATCTCTTTTTTAAAATTTTTTAAATTTTTATCATCAATATCTTCAATACTGATTATAAAATCTTTGTCATTTTCTCATATTTCATATTTATAATCCTCTAAATAAAGATTAATTGTATATAAAATAGCCTCTTTTTTATATAAACTCTTAATAAGCGATATTTCTTTTTTCATAATTTATTTGAGTTAATATTATTTTAGAGTATTATAGGAATATAAATTTAAATTCAAGAAAAAAATGATAATAATCCCTACTAGGCTTTGTAATACTAATTCCTGCAGTTATTGTTGAGTTCATAAAAAAGATTTTAACGTAAAATATTTTGATAATTTTAATTTAGAAGATTTTTATGAAAAAATGTTTTTTATTTCAAATAATTTAAGTGATTTTAATTTGAGATTTTTTGGGTGAGAGCCATTTTTAAGATTTGATGTAATTAAAGAAATTATTTTGTATTTTAAGCAAAAATCAGATAAATTTAATTTCACAATTAATACAAATTTAACACTTCTTGATGAGCAAAAATTAGACTTCATTAAAGAAAACAAAATTAAGTTAATCATTAGCTGTAATTGAAATCTAAAAACTCACTCTAAAACAAGATGAATTTGAATCTCTGAAACATTAAAATTATACAAAAATATAAGAAAAATTCTAAATTTTAGAATACCACATCAAATAAATGTTGTTGTAAACAATGAGAATGCTCTAGATTTAGAGAAAAACCTAATCTTTATTAACAAAAAATTATTTGGGGAAAATATAAATTTACTTCCAGTTAGTTATAATTGATGGACTGAAATTGGACTAGTTAATTTTGAAAAATCTCTAAATATAATTAGTGAAAAAATTAAGTCTTGAAAACTTAAAATTAATTTTATAAATAAACAGATAAACAACGATGTTTCGCTTTTTAATAGCGAATTTGTGGTGGATAGTGATTGAAAAATATATCCAAGCACAGCTATTTTAGAGATATTTTTTATTAAAGAAAAAGAGAAAATTTTAATCTCAGATTTAAGTAAAAATTTAGATGAAATAAAAAAAGATTTATCCAGTTGGGAAGAAGAAAATCATAAGATTTATTCCCTATTTATAAATAAAGTTTTAAAAAATAAATTTTCTAATATAATAGAAAATGACCAAAATTCATCTCTTATTTTCCATAATTTTTTAGAAAAAATATAATATGAAAATATTAGCACCAGTAAAAAATTTATTATCTTGAATAGAACTCGTAAAAGCAGGAGCCCAAGAGCTTTATTTTTGAGTAGTATCAGAAAATTGGGAGTCAAAACATAGTTTCAAAAGCATTTTAAATCGTAGAGATTGAAGACTTGCTAATATTAGTTCGTATGAGGATGCTAAAAAATTAATTGATTTTGCGCGTAAAAATTGAACTGAAAGTTTTATTACACTAAATAATTCTCCAATTATAAATGATGTAAAATTAATTACACAAGAGATAAAAAATTGCATAAAAATTAAGCCTGACGCTCTAATTGTAAAAGATATTTTTATTGCAAGTTTAATCAGACAAATTGACAAAAATATTCCAATTCATTGTAGTTCACTAAATCAAGTTATAAATAAACATAGTATTAATTTTTGGCTAGAAAATTATAATATTTCTAGGATGATCTTACCTAGAAATGTCTCAGTAAACGAGATAATTGACTTGTGTAATAGTTTTCCAGAGCTAGAATTTGAGATTTTTATAAAAAATGATTGGTGTTATAATAGCGATTGAGTTTGTTCTTCGCTTCATCTAGAATGACTTAAAGAATGAATTCCATATGTCTGCAATAGAGAAATAATGTATAAAAGTGAGAGTGAGGATTTTAATGAGAAATATAAACATTTAGTTAAAAATACACTTGATTGCAAAATTTGTATGCTTTCAAAAGTAAAAGATTTAAAAAATTTAGTTTCTCTAAAAATTGTCGGAAGAGAAAAATGAGTTGATATTATTTTAAAGGATTTAAAATTGATAAAATCATCTCTGGAATTTCTTAATTTAGCTGATTCTACAAAGGAATTTATAGATTTTAATATACAAACAAGTAAGAAAATTTTATCAAAAGAATGTGGCTACAAAAATTGTGAAATTTATAATATGTATTACTATAATTAATTATGGAGAAAGCTTATCTAATAACCGAAAATACAGATTTCAAAAAACTTGAAAATGATTTATCTAATTATGATAGACTATATTTTTGAGATTCTTATTGTGAGCATAATTTATTTTATTTTCTTGATGATAGTGAGTTTTTAGAAAAGGTTTTTTCTTTTAAATTACCTCTCACTCTCACTACTCCAATTATTTCAAATAAAAATATTGATAAATTATTTACTTTTATTGAAAAATATAAGAATAAAACTTGATTTGAGGTTGTTGTAAATGATTTTTGAGTTTTTCATTACTTAAATAAAAATATACCTGAAGTAAAATTAATTTGGTGAAATTTCTTGTCATGACAAAGTAAAGATCCATTTTTAAAGATTTTTAAAGATAAAGAAACTCATAAAAACCTGACAATTGATAATGAATTTTATCTAGATTTTTTTAAGAAAAATAAAATTTCATGCATTGAAGTTTATAATGTTTTTCAGGCAATAGTGGTAAATAATGACTATAATTTGTCTATTTATTATCCTTATGTGATTTATAGTATAAATAGATATTGCCCAACAAAACTAATCTCTGATAACAAAAATTATTTAACAATTGTGGAGGATTGTAACTGATGTAAAGGCAAAAATCCAGCTAATTTTAATTTAAATTTAAAAATGAAGGATGAATTTTCTGCTAATTTTTTCAGATGAAATAAACAATTTTATGAAAACAAAAATTTAATAGAAAACAGTAAAATAAAGAGAATAGTCTATAATTATGATTTAATATGATAGATAAAAATTACAATGAAAAATTTAGAAATTTCTTTCAAAAATTTGAAAAAAATTATGTCTTATTAAAAAACAAAGACGAACAAAAATATTTATTTGATCTAGCGGTAGATTTTGTAGAAAAAAATAGAGATTTTGTTATGCAATATCCTCTAGTTCAGTACTGGGAAGATATAGATAAGACTAAATATTGCGAAATTAAAAAAGAGTTATTATCTCAGTATCAAGACAAAAATGTTAACCTATATTTTCATATTCCATTTTGTAAAACAAAATGCACTTATTGTAATTTCCATATAATTACATGAGATAAAAATAAATATTTAATGGAAAAAATATATATTAAAAAATTAAAAAAAGAAATAGATGAATTTTTAGAATTTAATAAAAAATTTACGATAGATACTATTTTTATAGGATGATGAACTCCTTCTTATTTAAGTGAAGATAGTCTAGAGGATTTATTATCTTATATACAAAATAAATTTTCAAGATTTTATTCAAAAAAAATAGAGTTTACATTTGAGTGAAATCCAGATTCATTTGACACTGAAAAATTAAAAATTCTTAAAAAATATAACGTAAATAGATTGTCTATTTGAGTGCAAACATTTGAAAATGAAATATTAAAAGCTATAAATAGAACATATACAGATAAAATAATTTATAAAACAATAGAATTAGTCAAAAAGTCTTGATTTAAAAATATAAACGTTGATATGATTTATGGACTTCCTTGAGCAAATTATTTAAATATGAAAAGTGATTTAGATAAAATTTCAAGTTTAGATGTGACTCATATTACATATTATCCGCTTTATTATTATGATAATTCAATTCTCACAGTTGCTTGAAAAAAACAAAATAATATTGCTGATATTTATAATTTTTATAATGAAGTTGTAGCTAAATTAAGAGAAAAATGATTTAAACAATATTGAAGAGAATATTTTTGTAAAAATAATAAAATTCATAATTACCAAAATAATTTTGTCTCAAATAAAATTCTTTATGGATTCTGACATTCAGCTTATTCCTTTAACTCTAAAACTGCTTTTTACAAGGAGCAAAATTTACAAGAATATCTAAAAAAAGAGGATAACATAGTGAAATTTTATAAATATAGTGAAGAAATTTTAGATAAAAGATTGTTTGTACTTTGAAGTAGAAATATAAAAATACTCAAAGTCAATATAAAAAACATTGAATATATTAGAAATAGTCTTAAACTTCCTATATCTCTATGATTAATTACTGAAAAAGGAAATTATTTTATATTAACTAAATTAGGGCTTAAATATCAAGAAGTATTAGCTCATATGATTGTTTAAATCAAATAAAGTATGAATAAAAAAAACAAAATATTGCCAATAATAATTTTCTCAATATTACTGAATTCTTGTACAAATAATGACTGAGAAAATATTATCAAGAAAGATATAACAAAAAATAATACAGAAATTAAATGAGAAAATAATGAAATAAAAAACAATAAAGAAAGTAATAATTGACAACTAAAAATTAATGAAAGTTTTTTAAAAAAATTGAAAATTAATGATAAATGTATTTGATGTTGGAGATGTACAATGACAGATCCAATTCATTTTAAAATAAATTTAAATACATTTAGACCAGATATAATTTCACAAAAAGATCTAAATTGAAATGCAACACAAAGTGCAATAAAAAATTGTCCAGCCAGCGCTATATCTATTTCCTAATTTTAATTTTATGAAAAAAATATTTCTTATTACGATTTTAAGTGTAACTTTGGCTTCTTGTGGAAATCAAGTAGCAGAAAAAACAAATCAAAATATACAAAATAATCCTGTAGTAGAGAAAAAAACCAATTCTACAAAGACTTGATGAGAAAATACGGTTTGAGAAAATAAAATTTATCCAGATATTAAAACATGTTGAATTATAACTTGTGCTTTACAAAGTTATCTTGAAAAACAAGAGCAAGATCAAAAATTTAATTTCAGTAAAACTCAATATTTTGAAGAAAGATTTTGAACTTTATTAGACAGATTTAAAGATAAAGATACATTATTAAGAACTCCAGAATATCAGAATTTTGTAAAAGATTTTCACAGCGAATTTTTTGCTTGAAATTCAATTTATAATTATGATGAGAAGAATTTTATTTGGTATATATTCCTACCTAGAATGGTAAATCAAGAATTTGTCCAAAAAAGATGATGAGACGAAATAGATAGTGAATCAATTATACAGTCCATAAAAGAAAAGTATTATGCAACTCTGGACGAGAAAAAGGCTATAGCTCAAGTATATAAAGATGATTTAACTGAAAAAGCTAAAAATATAGACTTAACAAAGATTGATAAAAATAAATTAAAAGAAGATAAAACATATTTTGAGCAAATAATTTTAGCTCCAAAAACTGGAATTTATGATCAAATTTTTAATGAAATCACAACTCCTATTTGGCCAGAAAGATGACAATTAAAAGATATTACAGAATTTACAACTTGAGTTTTTTTCTCAAAAATACTCGATCTTTGAATTAGTAAGCAAGATTTTTTTGATCATATTTGAACATCACAGGATAATTTTAAAAAATTAGATGAAAAAGTAAAACAAATGGATGAAAAATATTCTCTAAAACAAAAAGTGCCATCTGATAGATATTTAAGACATGATGAAATTGTAAGTTATATTTTCTCAAATTTATCAGATTTTAATAAAAAATGAGATTTTAATAAGGATGTTTTAGAACTTAGACATTATACACTATTACAATATTGCTATCCAGATGAAAAACTATATTCAATGCCAGAAAGAGTTGCAAGATTTAATTCAGTAAATAATTTTATGGCTGAAAATTTATATAAATACTCAAAAGCATTAAATAATCTACAATTTTAATTTTTAACTTTAAAATTATGTTCACTTTTTCTAAAAAAAATTATTTTGTTTTAATAATATGATTATTTTTTATTTTAAATTCTTGTTCAAAAATAGAGCCAGAAAAAAGAGTAAATAAAACACCAGAGTTAAATAAAATAGAAAATACAAATAGTTGAGTTATTAATTCAGGCTCTTGAAATGAAACCGAAAGTTGAGTAATTAAAATTTGAGATAATAAAATATTTCTTGATAGCAAAGCTTGTTGAGAAAAAACTTGTGCATTTCAAGCATACCTAGAAAAACAAGAATTTGAGTGAAAATTTAATCTTGAGAAAACTCAATATTTTCAAGAAAGATTTAAATCTCTTGTAACAAGATTTAAGCAAAAAGATATACTAGTTAAGGCTCCTGAATTTCAAAAATTTGTAGATGACTTTAATAGTGAATATTTTCCTTGCGAATGGAAAGTAGAAATTTGTAATAAAAAATCAAAATATAGCTATGATGAACAAAATTTTATTTGGTATATATTTATGCCAAAAATGGTGGCTATAGAATATCAAGAAAAAATGTGATGAAGTGATTCTGATACAGAGGCTATAATTCAGGCAATTAGAAGAAAATATTATGCAACATTTGATGAAAAAGAGGCAATGATAGAGGTTTGGAAAGACAAAGTGAATTGAATTGCAAAAAAAATAGATTTATCAGTAATTGATAAGAAAAAATTACAAACTGATAAAGAATATTTTAAAGAAATTGTATTGACTCCAAATACATGAATATACGATAAAATTATTACAAATCTCCTATCCCCTATTCCATGGCAAGAGCAGTGAGAACTTCTTGAAACTACTAATTTTTGAATTAATTTATTCCTATCAAAAATGAAAGAATTATGAATTAGTAAAAAATATTTTTATGATAATATTGGCACATCAGAAAATAATTTTAAAAAACTAGATGAATTACTTATTAATTTCGATAAAAAATATTCACTAACCAAAGTAATGCCAAGTGATAGATATTTAAGACATGATGAAATAGCAAATTATATTTTTGCAAATATTTGAGATTTTAATAAAAAATGAGATTTTAATAAGGATGTTTTAGAACTCAAACATTATCTCTTATTACAATTTGCATATCCAGATCCAGATTTATACAATATGCCAGAAAGAGCAGCAAAATTTAATTCTGTAAATAATTTTTTTGGAGAAAATTTATTGAAATATTCAAAATATATGGATAAATTTAAATTTTAATTTTAAAAATAAATGCAATCTGTAAATAAAAAAATCTTTATTCCTGGAGTATTTTTAATTTTATTAATTTCATCTTGCTCTAAAATACAGCCAGAAATTACAAAAAATAATCAAGATATGACTCAAGAAAAAAATGAAATTCATAAAAGTAGTAATGCTTGCTGAATTATAACTTGTGAAACTATGGAAAGTTTATCAAAACTTGAAGAAGAATGAAAACTAAAATTACCAGATTTAAAATATTATAGAGATAGATTTTCTGTAATTGCAAAAAAATATCCAAAAGTAGAAGAATTACTAGAATCTCAAGAATTTAAAAAATATACTAATGATTTAAATATTGATTTTTTCTCATGTAGTTGAGATTTTCACTATTGTGAGCCAAAAAATAGAAATTATTGATATAATGAAACAAATTATTTATTTTATGTATTTATTCCATCTATTGTAATTGAGCAATATTCTTGAAAAGAATGAATAACTGAAGAGGAAAAAGAAGATATTATTCAAGCATTAAAAAGAAAAGATTTTATGGTTAATGATGTAAAAAATAACTTAATAGATAAATATAAAGATGATTTAAGACAAAAGATAAATAAAATTGATTTTTCTTATATTGATAGGAAAAAATTAAAAGAAGATAAATTATATTTTAATGAAATTATTTTAAGCCCAGGAACATGACTTTATGATAAATTAATTTATGAATCGCAACACACCGGTATTAACTGGCAATCAGAAGAACAAATGGAGGAAATAATACAAAGTACAATTGATATTTTTTATAAAAAATTAGAGGAATTATGAATTAGTAAAAAATATTTTGATAAAATAGTGAATATAAATGATACCATAAATGATTTAAAAAATACTACCCTATTACTAAATAAAAAATACTCTCTAGAAAATAAAATGCCTGTTGATAGATTTTACAGAAATGATGAACTTTATATTTTTAATGAAAAAAATATTAAAAATTTTGAATCAGAAGTTTTTTGAAATGATAAAAACTACTTGAAGGATGTACTTAAAATAAGACATGATACATATTTATTATTCCTACTTTGAGGGGAAGAAAATTTATTTTTTTTACCTAATAGAATGAATAAACTTAACTTTGATAATTGATTTATTGCTACAAATATTTTTGAGTATACCAAAAATTTAAATATTGATATAAAATATTAATTTGATTTTTTAAAAAAAGAGTTTACAATTTTACAAATATTTTAATTTCTTAATTAAATAATTATGTCCAAGTTAAATATAAAATCTCTACTTAACGTAAAATACTTAATAGTTTTCTGAATAGTCTTAATTCTTATAGCTACTATAATTTATTTAAAACAAAATACTTATATATTAGATGGTAAAAAAGGAACAACAGCAGTTTTATGACTACCTGAAACTAAGAAAAAAGAATATATTTGAAAATACGTTTCAACTCAAGAAGTAGATAATAAAAGTGTTTTTGGAAGTTGATCAGATGAAAGTAAGGTTCTAACGAAAAAAGATGAAAGAGATCTAAATCAAGTTAAATCATATATTAGAACAATATGTTCTAACTATACTAAAATAGCAGAAATATTAAATTCACAATCATTTCAGATTATGAAAAATAAAATAACTAAGATAAAATCTGCTACAAAAAATAAAGATAATTTTTTATACGTTACTCTGCCTGAGCTAGTTTCAGCCAATTGTATAAATAGTGATGATAATTTAAAAGATTTACTAATTAGATATTTACAAAGTGACTACAATGATGCAATAGCCTTAGATAAAGAAAATATTAATAAATATACTACTTATATTGATAACATAAAATTAAATTCAACAGCAAATATAGATAAAACAAGAATTAAAAATGATAAGATGTATTTTCAAGAAGTATTTTTTAAAGATAATTTAGCTTGACTTGAAGATATATTTTTTAGTGAATATTCATTTCTAAAAGATAAAACTGATGAGCAATATTTTAAATATTTCTCTATTTTATCGCTCGCTGAAAAAAATGAAATATTAGAAAAAACTTTATGAAAATTAACCGCATTTCTAAAAGAAATATGAATAAAAGATCTGGCAGAATTTAGAAATTTAATTTTAAAAAATTATTGATATTGATCTAGTTTAGAAATATTTAAAACAAAAATGATTACTGATTATAAAGAATTTGATAAAAAAGCAAAAGAAAAATGAGTTAATTTAACTTTAGAACTCGTAGATATCGATAGTTTAGGAAAATTCTATATGTGAGATAAATTTAAAATAATTAGAGATAATAAAGAGTTATACGATATGTTTAATAAAATATGACTTGAACACTTGCATTACTCTATAATAAGCGATAAATATGCAGATGCTTTAAATGAATGATGGAGTTGAAAAGAACAATTTTGAGATTCAATTATTTGAAATGGTTTAATTAGACTATGATTCCTTTATTTAAGAGAAACTCAAAAAAACTTGAAATAAAAAAAATATATGCTAAAATACTTCCGAAATTCTAATTTTTTAATTTTTCTATTATGAAAGCAAAAAAGAATTTGAAATCATTCCTTAGAGAAGAAGACGGTAAAACAATAAAAAAAAGTTTACTGATAGCTTGATTATGACTCATAGTTTGATACTGAATTAATTCTGCTTCTGCTGCGCATAGTAACTATAATAATCATTATAGTTGAACTTGAACAAATTACCATTCATCAACTCATTCTAATCACAATAATCATTCTTCTTACTAATTAATTATAAGAATATGTTTAAAAATATTAATAAAATATTAATTATATGAATCCTTAGTGTCTCGTTAATTAATATAATATATGCAGTCACAATTGAGTGACACTGACATGGAACATATAATTCTATAAATACAGTTCCAAAATGATGATGAATAAATAAATGAAATAAAGTAGGTTTTGCAGTAAACTCATCAACTAAATCAAGAGTTATACCATGAGCAGCTTATAGTTGTGGTTATGGCTTTTATAAAAGAACATGTTATTATCCTGCCACCACACAATATTATACTGAACCAATGTATTGTCCAACCTGAGAATCACTTATTTATGCAGACAGAAGTAAAAATACTGGATTAGCAGTAAATACTCGGAAAAGAGATTGAACCCTAAATTGTATGTGATTAGATTCTCGTTCTCCATCAATTATAGTGAATTTTAACTGATATCTAAATGATGAATGGACAAATAAAGATGTAAAAATGGACGTAATCATTAAGGATGAATTATGATCTTGAGATGATATAGTTACATGATTAAAAAAATCATGGTATTCTGTTAATTGAGCTAAAGTAGATAATGCTGGAGCCTGATTTACTCTTAATTTTTCTGAAGATTGAATGTATACAATCATAATTTGAGCAGAGGACAATTCTACAAATATTGCTACAGATTGATCAAAATCAACAGTTTGAAATAAATGAGAATTTCAATATACAGTAAAAATAGATAAATTCTGACCTGCAATAAACGCGGGAAATATACTTAGTGCAAGTTCTGATTGGGTAAATTCTAAGCCAGATATTTCATTTGCTGTTAAAGATTTATATAAATGATTAGAAATTAAAGAATTTACTTGTGCACAAAAACCAGATAATTCTTCACGGAAAGATCCTGTAACTCCAAGTGGTATAGTATATGGAAATTGTGACCCAAATATTAAAAATTGTACCATAGATTCTAATTTCACACCAAATAATTCTTCTTGTATATGGAACTGTAATGACTGATTCACAAGGTGAAGTGATAATAAATGTTATGAAAATACTAAGATATTGACTTGTAGTATTAATCCATTACCAACAGATTGATATAAATATGACCTAAAAAATATTTTACAGGTTGTTCCTAGTATTTCTCCAGCATATCGGAGTAGTCCAACCTCAGTAGCATCTGATAATTGAGATTACCTATCAAATTTTGAACCAACTTCAGTTAATTATTTACCAGAAGTAAGTAGTTGTAATTTTTCATGTAAGGATTGATATCATAATGAAGATTGAAAATGTATAGATGATAGTGCTGTAATTTGTTGTGAAAAAAATTATCCACTTACAAAATCAGTAACTATATGAGTAGCTGTAGATTGTACGCTTCCAGAAAATGCAGAGAATGTAGCTTGTGTATATAATGATTTATGTTGAGGATATGTTAAAGATGTTTTAAAGCAATGGAAAGATAACACTCGGAAATATACAACTGAATGAGTTGATAATATATGAACTCTATCTGAAGCATGTTGAATGCAAAATATTCCAAATTCAGATTGAATTACTTGTAATCCTAGATATTACCTAGTTGGTTGATGAACAGCTTCGCAATCTTGTGAAATAGTACCAGTATGACAATGGTCATGACAAAATAATTTAAAATATAATTGTACAAACAAGCCGGCAAATTCCTATTATACAAGTAATTGAGATAACAATAACTGTGCATGGAACTGTGATAGTAAATTTATTAAATCTCACTGAAGTTGTACATGAGAGACAAAATACAATGTTGCCTGTACTAATAAGCCAGATAATACAACATGGAACAATGTGAATAATATAGATCAAAAATGGGATTGAAATAGTTGGGAACCATCTAATATAAGTGTATACAATACTCACTCAAGTAACAATGAATGTAGATATGAATGTAAAAATTGATATCATACAGAAAATAATTGAGTTAGCTGTATTTCAAATGAAAGAAGTTGTGATATAGAAAATTGAACATGAATTCAAACTTGGGATTGAAATAGTTGGGATAATAACTGTATTGTGGATAGTTGTGATATATGATATGTAAAAGATAATAATAGCTGTGTATTCTTTATACATTAATATAATATTTCGTAATAAGTAATATATAAAAAATGAGGCAGTACTGCCTCATTTTTTATATATTCTAAATATCATTAGAATAATAATTAAATTATCAAATATCTAATTAATCAAAAACTCTGAATCTATTTTATAAATTATACTTCATATCTTATTTCAAGATATATTTAATAAATCAATTACAACATAATTATTAAAATAAGAATAACTAAGTTTATATCAAGATTTAATTATATAGATATCTCATGAGATTGATATTCAAACTATTGGTTCTCTTAGGGAATTTACTATAAATCATCAATTAGGTAGTACTGGGGAATTTGTTGAATTTTTCTCTAATTTGGAGCTTGAATCAATTGATTTAAAGTAAAATCAATTATTTGTAATACCAGCAAAATCATCAACTTGTTCTAAAGTTCTATTTGCAGTTAAATTAAAGTTTTGAGTGTAAACGACTTCCGAGCTTGATTTATTATAAATATCCAAAGACAGATTATTAGATTCAGTTGAAGGATTTATTTTTAATAAATATTTTTCATTTTTTAAATCTATTTTTCAGGTTCTTTCATCAATTGTAGCTATTGTCGCTCCAGAGCTATTTTTTAGAGTAAGTCATTTTTCAATACTACTAGCTTCAAATTGATAATTTCAATTTGAGTCAGTAGTAGAATTTTGTTTTTTATTTACCTTAGATAGTACAGAATCTCTATATCTGTAAATATCAATTGGTTCTCAGTCTATTTTTTCATTAATAATTCAATTAATAATAGCTCAAGAAACAGTATTTATTTGAGGCGTAGGAGAATAAATTTCTAAAACCACATCTTTGTAGGTTAGGTTATTATTATTATCCTTCACGTAAATTCTAATAGTTTTTGTAAATAAGTTATCAAATGGTCAAATAAGGAGTGAATAAATATTACTTCATTTAATAATTTTGTATGGATTAGCAGAATTTAAACTATCTTTATCATTATCAGTAACTCAATCATTATCACTGTCTACAGTTAAATCTCCATCAACATAAATTTCAGCTATTCAAGAAACATCATCAATGTATTTTTTTAGGTCAATTGTTTCAGTTTTATAAACTGGAACTTTTATACTTTGTCAGAGTGAAATTAATGGAACCTCTTTGTCGGCTTCTAATTGTGGAGAAAATAAAGAAAGAGTAGTTATATTTCATTTTGAAATTCAATTTTCTGAATATAATTTACCATAATAAAATCAATATGTTTTTTCAAGACTTACATCATATTCATCTGATTTATCTCATAAATCATAATATTCATAACTAGATCAATAATTTACTCTAAGAGTCGCTCCGTCAAAATATCAAATTTCAAAATTAGAAGCTTGATTTAGTAGTTCTATTTTTGAACCTGGTAAAATAGGCAATCATCTAAGTAATGCTATGTCCATTATTTCATTTTTATAACTATCTTCAAAAAGATAGAATTCTCAACTAATCACAAAAACTTCTGTATTATCATTAAATTCAATATTTTGATTACTTCAAATTGTCATTAAAGCGTATGATTCCTCCCCTACTCTGTATTTTATTCTAACAGATTCTGTTCCAGAATAAATTCTTTTTCAGGCTTGCACGGTAATGGTTTGTCACTCTAATAGTTTCTTATAATTTCTGATTTTTACTTTTGCGTCTCATACTCAATAATTTAGTTTTGCAATATTATTCCTTAAAATAAATCAATTAGTTGAATCAGAAATAACTCACTCTACATTTGAAATATCTGGAATTAAATCTGTATAATTTAGTCTTGCAAATGGCGTAATTCACATATTAGCGAGATATGAATTATTTGTCTTATCAAACCTATCAATATAATCATAATGTTCTAATCTAAATCTATTGTTTTTTAGAATATCAGCTGGAGCAAAAGAAAATTCTACAGTATTTTTTGAGCTAAATGATTCTTTGAAGAAATTTGGAGCAGCAATGTTGTTTTTGTTGCTTTCATTTAAATAACTATCCAAATTAGAAATTTTTTCTATATCATTTGTGGAAGTTTTATTATCTTGCTTTGTTCTATTTGACTTAAAATATAATCAGTCTCACATTTTATAAACAACATCAAACTTTTCGTTTTTATTATCTATTTGTAAAATATCTTCAGTTCAATCAATTTCATCAATATATTCAAAAAGACGAGTTTGTTTTCCTTCTGTATTTACAACATAAACTCATTTATAATCATATGAATAAAGAGGATTTTTAGAAGTAGTTCAAGTGCTTGTTGAAGCAGTTGAAGTTGGAGTAGTTTCTAGAGCTAATAGCTTATTGTAAGTTTCATTATAAGCTAGAGTATGAGTTTCTTCATTTTTTGAATAACTTGAGCTAAATGAATTAATTCAAGATTTAACTTCCTCTATTAATTTATCGCCATCTTCTTTTATGGAATTATCTGTTTCTTTACTATTTACCAAATCATTGTAAGAAGACATAGTCTCATTATTATAATTATTTAAGATTTTATTATATTCTCATAAATTATTAAATTCAACAGGAGCTGAGACTTTTAGATTTTTTCCACTCAATTTTTGAAGAGGAGAAAAGTTAGTAATTGGTTTATTATTTTTTATAAGATTAGTAAGTTCTGAAATTAGAGCTGCATTTTTAGTTTTTTCAATTTTTATATAATCTTTTAAACTAGAGAATTTATCTTCATTAAAGCGAAGTAATTCATTAATTAATTTGTTTTCTTCTTTAAAATTATAATTAGTCGCACTATTAATTGTTTTATAAATTTCTCTTTCTTTTGGATCTGAAGATAATGCCATTTTCTCGACTGACTTATCTAAAATTTTCTTAAATTCCCCATTATCCACAGTAACATCTTTATTTACATTTATATAATTAAAAAGTTTAAAGAAATTTATGGCTAATATTTTTGTTGTCTTATCAATATTAGAATATATTTCCTTATAATCCGGAGAATTATTGTATGAAGAAGGTTTATTTATAATTACTCAATTTGGTCAAACTTTAGTATTTGGAACATTTAGGTCAAGTCCAGCATCAGGAAGTTTAAATAAACTTGGAGTTTCTCTAATATTTCCTGAAAATCTATTAAATGGCTCTGATGTAGATTTTGCCATCTCTACTATAAAATTTGAATCAAATTCAAGATTTACTTGGCTTGCTACTTTAATAGCATCAACAAAAGAAAATGCAAATTGAGGAGTATCTACAAATAAGAAATCGAGTGGAAGTGTAGATTTTCTCTCAGTAAGCTCAGCTATTGATTCTCATACTTTCCATTCTGGCGTGAAATATTTTCACCAATTTCTATAAATACACATTACTTTTGCAACTAGTTTCAAAATATCTAAAACTCAAGCTATTGCACCAAAAAGACTTGGAATTGTAGGTGGTGGTGGTAAATCTGGTAAATCTAGACTAGGTAAACTAGGTAAATCAGGAAGATCTGGCAAATCTGGTAAATTAGGTAATCTTGGTAATGAAACATTTAATCAAGCTCATGCTCATAAATTTAAATTTGGTAAATCTGGTAATACCATTGGTTTTACTTTGTAGCTAAATTCTGGCATTAAAATATTTAATCACGCTCTAATCATATGTAAATCTAGAACTATATCTGGCCATTTAGGGAATGTGATAATTGGGATTTTTGGAATAAGCGCGCTAATTAATTTAATCATAAAATGCTGCAGATTATTCCTCTCATTCGTACAGCCTGAACAGTTTTCATTATAATCTTTAAATAAATCAATAATTGCTTGCCAAGATTTAAGTATAGCCTTAATTAGGATGTAAAGCTCCACCCAAGATTTAAATCTTAATCAATTTTTCTTAATGTATCATCCCATTATATTTTCAATAGTCTCCACATTACATATAATTTGACCCGTATATCTTTCTTTCCATTTTAAGTATCTGAGTAATTTATCTGGAAAATCCTTGTAAGTTTCTAAAACTTTAATATTTTTATCTAAATCTTTTACAAGTCATTCAGCTGCTTTTGAGGTAGTATCACCCGGTAGATTTCAAGTATCTTTTTTGAAATTAGCAATTTCTGTGTTCCGCTCATCTTTTTTAAATTTAGCTTTAGAAATCCATTTCTCAATATCTTGAGGTGAAACATATGGAATATCAAAATTTATTTTTTGTGTTTCAAGAGTTAAAAGAGGTAATTTTGACATAAAATTATAAGCTTGCTTAATTCCTGATATATTTTTTCAGGCGGTATTTATTGGTCAAGAAGCTCATTTTTTGGCATCACTTATAATTGGCCAATCATTTTTAGCATTTAAAAAATTATTTACATTTTTTTGAGTTTTTGATTTTTCATAATCAGTTCTTCCACTTCAATATTCAGTTGATATTCTATCGGTAAATCATACCCAATTTGAATCTTGAATTCATTTAAAATCTGGGAGTATAAGACGGAAAGTAGGAAGTGAAGTAAGTTTACTTACTATTTCTTCAGTTTGTCTTGATACCCAATCCATTATAAAATCTGGAAAAGATGAAACTCTTTTAAAATTTACTTTAACAATATTTCCGGCATCAAAATTATTCATTGCATCACTATCTATTGAAACATCAAGCGCACTTTCCATATCAGCTGGATCCCCTGATCCAATTTGAACCATAGGTCATTCATTTAAACTAAGTCATCAGCTTTGTAATCCCTTATCTTGCATTATATTATTTATCTGAGTGCTGTCTCATCCAACATATTTAATTATATTTTGTCTAGTTTCTGGTGATATATCAGAAGCTAAAGAACTACTTTGTTTACAGGAATTAGCATTTATAAATGAATTTCCAGTTCTTGAAGTATATGAAATATTAGATATATTTCCATCTGTTCCATCGTTTTTACATCCAGCTAAAGGCTGAGCTGCCACCACACAATTTCAACCAGGAATCATAGGCGAGGCTCATTTTGCTGGCTTTTTACCCATTGTTCAAGATGGTCATCAAAAACAAGCCGCCATTCAAATTCATCAAGTAAGAGTCGGTGTAATATATAGACGGAAAAAATTAGATCAATTATCAGTACCAAGTTTTCATCAAGCTCATAAATCACCACATCAAGAAGTTGTAAGCATGCTTATTGGCCAAATAGAAGGTCAACAATAAGGTCAATACCACATTCAAGTTAGAGCTGAAAATATTGGATATCAGGCCGAGGGAGCCATTAGAGATGGTGAAACTGGGCTTCAAAAAGCAGTGGCAGAACTTCAAGGAGCAAGTGGAGCCCAATTTAAAGGCATACTCATACAGGTTCCTCATCCAAATCAACATCAAAATCATTTGAGCGCTGTATCCGCAAAAGAATTAATAGCATCAATATTTGCTGCATTTAATCAGCTCTCTGATACATCTCAACTACTTGCATCATATGAAAACAGACTATCTCAACCCTCTTCATCCTTATCTGGTATTCAATTATTATTAGTATCTTTATTTAAGGTAGCAGTAGCTTCGGCTGCATATTGAGTTAGAGCAGAATTTGTAGATGGATTAGTGGCTCCGCTCATTATTTTATCAATATAATCTGGCACTCAATTTCAATTTTCATCTACATTATTTTTTTCTAAATCTCAAGGTAATTTTGAATCATCTGTGAAAGTTTTATTTCATTTTTGGTAAGATCTAGCTGCAATTGATTTCCGTAAAATTTGAGTTCATAGACAAGATTTACTAGGATTGAGTGAAATATCTCAATAAATATCATCTGCTTCCAAAAGTCATACTTTTATTTTTCAAATTGAAACAGTTGGAGCTTTTAGTTCATATTCTATTGTTACACTTTTATTTGGTGCAATATTAATTCAATCAAAAACATAGTTATAATCTCAATTAATTAATTTATTTAAAGTTTCTTTCTTTTCTGTATCAAATACTTTAATTATGCATTTATCATTATCAGTTTCTAAAAGTCACTTATTTGAATCAAGATAGACTACATTTTTTAAAGTAGAACTCGAATTATTAGTAATTTTTAAATTAACTTTTATTAAATCTCAGGCTTGTAAATTTCCAGAATTTACATCTTTATAAGTTTTTTCTATTGTAATATTTTTTCACTCTGAATAAGGAGATTTAAGAAATGTCTTAGAATTGGTAATTGGATTAGAATTTATATTTGAAAAATCTAATTCGCTATTATTACTGCTTGTAAGATTAAGTCTATCTGGATCAATAATATATTGATAATAAATAAGACTATCTAATTGGGCTTTTAAAGTATCTTGTGGCAGACTATCTCAATTTGCATTTAATAAACTTTTTGACTGATTATAATAATCTGTCTGGTCTATTGGTTTAATTTGAGGAAGTCCGTCATAATAAATTGCTCATCAATTATTGCTAGCACTAGTATTTAACTTAATTCACAAACTATCATCAATTATTTTTTTAGTGAAGACTAATTCACTTCATTTAACTGTTCAATATAAAATATTTAATTCTCAACTATCATCAATTGTAATAATATCATCCCTACCGTCATGATCCATATCAAAAACTTCTAATTGAACCACAGATCATCATAAGATAACTTCATTTCAAGATTCATTAAATATTTTTAATTTTTTTCTTTCAAATTTAGAATTTTTATTTTCAAGTAAAATTAATTTAGAATTAGCATCTGTCATAACAATATCATCAAATCAATCTCATGAGAAATCTCAAACTCATTTTCTTCATTTTCAAGCATCCGCAATATAAGCCAAATATCATAAATCTTTAAAATTTCAATTGTAATTTGCGAGAAGCTCAATTTTACCAGATTCAAAAAATATTACAATATCATCAAGAGAGTCTCAATTAAAATCAATTTTTTTGTAAGTTTCCATTTTCTCTCATTTTTCTTGAAAAATACGAGTTCAAATAGCTTTATCAAAATCTGAATTAATATCTTTTTTAACCGGTAAACTCACAACAGGATCTCATAAATTAACCGTAGAATAACTTTGATAATATTTTGTAGAATCCCCGACCGTATTTCATCCAGCAAATTCTAGGAGAATTTTATTTTGTTTTCACCATCAAATTCCAGATTCTTCAGAATAATATTCTAGTCATTTTTTTGGTCATACTAAATTTGAGTCAATTTTACTTGAATCAAAATCCCTTTTGTAAACTGAAATTCATTTAAATCAAGAAGTAGAAACTCATAAATAATTATTTGAGAAAGAATATTTTGGTGAAACTAATTCTAAAAACATTCCAGATTGTGTAATATTTTGGTTATATAAACCAATACTGCTAGCTATAAATTTATATCAAATATATCAGATTAACTTATCATTACTTATTACTTTTATTCAAAGTAAATTTCCAGATGAGGCATTATCAAGCTCCAAATTAACACTTGGATCTTTTTCTATAACTCAAGACTTATTTATTTTAATTAAATTAGTTGATTCTTTTCTTAGATATAAATTATCTCAATCTTTAATTGAATTAATAAGAGCTGATCATTTAAGCAAAATTGAGGAATTAGTTGTTCAAATTTCACAAGATGAAATACTACTATCTCAATTATTACAACTATATAATCAAGTATTATTATCAAAATTAAGCCACATTTTAGCTATTAAATCCTTATAAACACTATCATAAAAAGATATATAAGTCTTATTTTCTGAGCTTCAAATATTTTTTTCAAGTGAAAAATCTAAATTATCCCTGTCGCTATTTTCACTGTATTTTCAACCTGGAGTAAATCCAAAAACAGTTTGTTTTAAATATGGATCATTTATTAATGAAGTAGCAGCTAGAGATCTAGAATCCTTATTAAAAATTATTTCTCATCATAAATATCCAGGAGTAGTAATATCTCAATAAGAAGACCCGAGAAGCACAGTGTAGAGTGAATTATATTTGATATTATCAAGTTTTTCTTTGTTGAAAAAATAATAAGTATCAAGCGAGATTACATTTTGTGAAATTCAATTAAGAGTTATTGAAACTCAATTTTTATCGGTAAAAGTAAAGCTATTATTACTCAAATCTGGTGTTACTGAAGCTATAATATAAGCTTGACCTGGAATTGGAGAAGAATTAACTTCGACTATTGCTTCTCAATTAATAACTCAAACTTCTTTTAAATAACTTCAAGAAAAATTAATATAATTTTTATATTCTTCAGGGATTTCAAAATTAATTTTTTGATTAGCGGCATTATATGCAACATTTGAATATCTATCATATAAAGTCGCTTTTACGGTAGTTTTTTCTCAGATTTTTGCTTCAATTTTATCATTTGAGCTAGAGAGTTCTACACTCATCGGAACATCGGGTAAAATATCTACAAAATTATCCTTTACCTCAGAAATTCAAGGAATTGTAACTCAAATTTTAATATTTTTTCAAGCAACAAAATTTGGTTTGAATTGCACAATTTCACTTTCTCAATCAGTTATCTTAACTGAAGCGGAACTAAATACTCCAGAGACTTCTGGAAAATCCAGATATGCAATTCCAGAAAAATCATTTAATTTATTTCAAGTCTCGTCCTTTACAATTATTTTTGTATTATAAGAACCAGTTCCAACAACTAAATTATTTCTATTATCCATTTCTACAGTTGCAGTAGCGCTATTTATTACCTTAATTGGATTAGGGAGATTGTATTCTAGAGTTGAGTTTATATTTTTTGCGGTAATTTTGATATTTATATTTGAGGCCTCGTCTGACTTAAGCGTAAAATAAGAAAATCATTCTAAAATATTTTTTTCTTCAATTACTAATCAAGTTCCAAAATATCAATTCCCAGAGGTAATTTCAGCTTTTAAATTATATAAATCTCATTTTAAAATATTAGAAAATTCATCAAGAAGCTCAACATATATCGTATCTTCATTTCATTTTACGAAAATATTTGATGAAGGAATTGCTTTTATTGTTTTTAATTTTGCTCATAAAACCGTTATAGAAATTTCTCAAATAGTTAAATCTTTATCTTTAAAAGAAAAATTATAAATTCAAGATTTTTTAAGTAAATTATTTTTAAAAATAAATTTAAGTGAATCTCAAGATTTAGAAGTGCTAATTGAATCCTCACTATAAACTGGAATCTCGGAGTTATCTCCATACACATTTAAAGAAATATTACCAGAGAGTGGTAAAACATTCGAAGTCTTATCTCTTTTTGATATTTCAAAAATTACAGTATCTCAAGCCTCAAAAGAAGAAGTTACATTATCTCAATTTTTTGAAACTACATCTAAATAATCTCATCTAACTTTTATTAATAAATTAGGAGATTCTTTAGAGAATGCCACCTTTCAATTTTTATCTAAGGTAGAAATAGAAGCCCTAACAAGTATATTGATATTTTTTTGTTTTACTCAAAATGCATATTTTGCAATTCCGGAATTTACTCTTATTTTCTGTGGAGAAAATGTAACATAAGGGTCAATATTTGAAATATCAGATAATGAAGAATTTGTAGAATCTTTATTATAAATAGTAGTCTTAGTGGCAGAAGACACATCATCAATTTTAACTATATCAAAAGAAACTAAAGAAGAATTATCAATTCAAATTAATTTATTTCCAAGAGCTTTTGAAGATATTAATTTTGCATTAAGATTAACAGTAGAGTCATAAGTGTAAACGCTTTTATCAGAAGTAAGAGAAATTTCTCAATCCTTAATTAACTCGGCTGCATCTGTAATTCAATTTCAATTTGTATCTTGTAAGTAAATTCAGTCCATTAATACATCTCAATTTCAAAGTCAAATAGTTGAGGTATTACATTGTCAGTTTGAAATAGTAATTGGTGGTACTAAAGATTTAAGCCGGCATTGAATTGCTCAAAACCATTGCGTGATTGGAACTCATTCAGCTTTTCAGCACTTAAATATTGCTTGACTTTCAGAGTCTTTTGCGATTTTCATTCAAGCCAACGTATTATTATATTTTTGAGCATTAAGTTTAATTTTTTCAATATCGCTTGTTGTAGTTTTATTTGTTTCAAGTTTTACATACATATTTTTTGCATCTCAAATTCATCATAAATAAGCAATTTCATAATCTGATTTATGATTTGGCTCAATTGAAAATGATTTTCCTGTTATATCAAGATAATGTTCTAAAATGTATTTATATTTTGAAGTTGGACTTCTGAGGTTATACCAAAGTACACTTTTATTAATTCATCAAATAACACATCATTTGAAGATAAAACACTATATAAATCAATTGAAGCTGGATAAGTTCAATTTTTTAATAAATCATAAATTGTTTTATCAGCTCATGAGAGTGAGTTTGGATTTTGAGTATTTATTAAAGCGTTTATTTCAGCGGTTTTTGCATCTAATAATTGCTTTATTTTAGCTTTTACTGTGTCATAACTAACATCTAGTTCATTTGCAATATTTATTCTATAGAAATTTGGATAAACTATTTTAGATAAATTTCATTTGGCACTCACAAAATCAATATATCTATTTTTATCAGAAGCTAAAGATATTGACATCATACTACCGAGTGTTGCTCAATACTCAGCATCAGTTGGAGATTTATGTTCAACGAATCCTGAGATTTTTTTAAATGAATAATATGATTCTACTCTTGTCCTACATTCTGGAGCTCATAAATTAGTGAATTTTTCCTCTCAATCTAAGTTTACATAAATATTGTGTGGTAAAGATTGTTCATTATAATAAATAGCTCCACCTCCTTCTTTTTTTAATAAACTCTCAAAAGAATTTCCATAATTGTAGGTAGTTTTATTGGTAATACAATCATAAATTGGAGTATCATCTACGGTAGATCATTCAACTGAGCCAAATCCAGAAGTCTGAATAAAATTAAAATTAATACAAGATTTTGGAGAAAGTGTTTCAATAACTTTTCAAGACACATCAAAAACATTATCTTGATTATCAGTTGAGGCATTATATCAAACTTGTTTTCATCCAGCTAGATCAAAAAGAGGAATCATAGATTTTCTATAATCATTTGATTTTAGATTAAAAGAAGTAGCTAAATCTCAGTTAATATCAAGATTTAAAGGAGAATTTCATCACCAATTTTGGGTTTTTGGAGTTCAACCTCATATACATTTAATAATTGAATTAGGAGCAACTCATAAAAAATCAATGTCTGATTTTATATTATTTATATTGTAAGCTCTATTATATTCAGTTAGAACTCATTTGTCATCAGTCGCTCTTTTGGTTCATCTGAAAATACTACAATCAGAAGTAGAGCTTATACTACTTGCATTTTTTCAATAAAAATAATTTTCTATAGTATGGTCAGATACTATTTTTCAAGATCAAGTATATGTACTTCAATCAGTATCTCAAGACTCATTTGTACCACATTTAGGTGGATAATAAACTAATTTCTCTTGAACTTTTGTGGGTAAGGCTAGATTTCTTGATAATCAATTTTTTACCAAATTATCTATTTTATCCTCAAAAATTTTGTTTACGTCTTTTAGAGTTTTTTTCATAAAATTATCTCTTTTTGCTATCAGAGTAGCAGGCGTATCAACTCTTACATTATTAGTAGTTCAATATCTTCCTGTGTCATAAACATATTTTAAAATATCTCAGATATATTTCTCATTAAAAATACTAAAAAATTGCTTTATAGCTCCAGTGATAATGTTTTTTGCCTGAGAATCTGGGACACTATTAAAATCTAACAATGAACCAGAATCTGCTAGAGCATCAGCTAATTCAGGATTTAGTGAACCACTTAAAGTATTTGTAATTTCACCTTTTGATAAAAGCATCGCAGAATTTTGGATTTGTTTTGCTAGGTATTTTGTAAATCTATTATAAGAAATATCTTCTAGGTTATTCAAATAATTTAAATAAGCCTTCCAATTTGAATCTTGGAAAGTAAGATTATCTCTAAGTCAGTCAAAATAAAAAACATATGGTTCAGAAAGCGAAGCCGAAAAAGCTCATTGACTTAAATAAAAATCATGATCTTTGTCAAAAAAATCTTTTAATTTAGAAATATCATCACTCTCATTCCCAGTATTTGGGGAAATTATAGAATGCCAAATTTCTGGATTTGGGTCTGAAATATTGTTTTGTGTAGCCTCATAATAACCTTTTGTCGTGTCATATACGAAATTTTTTTCATTAAAATCAATATATGGATAAACACTCAAAAAAGTCTTAGAATCCTTATGAATTACAGGAATTGGCACTTTTCAAACCAAAATAGTTCAAGCTAGTTGAGACAATCCATCACTTCCCTCATAATATAACTTCTCATTTAATTTAGCTATTTTATAAGGACTTTCATCTCTTTTAACTTTTATAATTATAACCTTGTAATCCTTTAATTTACCTTGAATATCAGCAGCATATCTATCTATTTTATTTGAAATTAAATTCCCCAAACTACTGTAAGTATCCTCGTCTACAATGATAGAAACAATTCAAAAATTAGAATTAGCAGAAGCTCTTGTGGAATCAAAAATATCTAAATGAATAGTATTTAAAAACAACAAAGAAAATATCAAAAAATAAGATATCAATCTCTGCACCTTTGAATACCTAGAATATTTAAACTTTTTCACCATTTTTTTAAAATTTTTTTATTACTCCCATAATATCATATTTCTCCAAGTTTGCAACTATTTATTGGAGTTTTTTTGGAAGGAAATGTTGAGAAGAAGAAAATCCACCGTGAGATGGATTTATAGATTTAAAATTGAAGATTTTAAAATTAAGGATTACAACAATAAATACGAAAATTATAAGCAGTATATTCATTATAAGTATTTGTAGACCATCATGCCATATATTTACCAGCAGGACAAATTGCCTGATAATATGTTGTAATACCACAAGCATGTCCACAAGTAGTTACATTAACCCATGCACAAGTATCTGGAGTAAGGGTTCATACAGGAATTGTAATATTTGCAGTTCAATTAAAACTAATTCAATTTATTGTTCTAGCGGTTGTTAATTTAGTTGCTGAAAGTACACTTTTTGTAGCATCTGAAGTATCATCCACATTTCATAATCCAACTTGTGTTTTTGTAAGTCAAGTCAAGGCTGAACCATCTCAATTAGTAGAAAGTTTAGATTCAACATTTTCTTTTAAATATCACATATTATTTATCATATCATTCCAGGCTGTTGCAGTAAGTCCAGAACCAGTTCAAACTGTAGTTTGGGGAATCCAAGAAAGTGCAGCATAAACTAATCCAAAAACTCATAATGTAAGAATTAGTCAAATTCAAAAATATATTCAATTAGATATTTTTGAGAAAAATTGTTTTAGTAATGTTTTCATAATAATTAAAATTAAGTTATAATTATAAAAATCGAAGACATTATAGATGAAAAATAAAGAAAAAGCAAGAAAAAATTTGATTTTATTTAATATCCTCTATTATGTAGGAGTTAAAACTAAATAAATAATATGATAGCATTAATTTTCTGATGAATAATTATCGCGATAATATTGGTAATATTTTTTTATAAATAAAATATGAGTGAATTTATTTTTTGGGGAATTTTTCTTTTGATAATAGGAATTTGAATGGCTTTTGTAGTTAAATATTCTAAGCCTAGAAAATTATCAAAATGAAGAATTGCTTTTTATAAAGATGAGCTTATAAAATGCGATAATTATTCAAATAGTGAGAAAATAATTAAATATGATAAAATTCTAAATCATATATTAAAAGATTGTTGAATTAAGGGGAATTTGTGAGATCAGCTCAAGAAAAAACCAACTATTATTAAAGATATTCAAGAGATTTGGAGACTTCATAAAATTAGAAATATTATAGCGCATGACCTAACCTGAATGAGTGAAGTAAAATTAGAAATAGATGCTATAAAATACAAAAAAGAATTAAATAAATTATTAAATAATTAGATATGATCTTTGACACACATTCTCATCTTCATTTTAAGGATTTTACCGATATAGAAAATGAGATTAAAATAATGCGCGAATACGGCGTAAAATACGCAACTTTGGTTTGAAGCGATTGTGATACAAGCGCTGACGCTATCGAATTAGCCAAAAAATATCCTCATTTTTTTGCTACAGTTTGAATTCATCCGACAGATGTTTGAGAAAATATTGATATTTTTACTGAAATTGAGAAATTAGATAAATTAGTCGAAAAAGAAAGAGAAAATATAGTAGCTATCTGAGAAATATGATTTGATTATTTTCATCTTAATGAAGACAAAATCGAAGAAGAAAAAGAAAAGCAAAAAGAACTATTTTTTGGACAAGTTGAAATTGCAAAAAAATACAATTTGCCAGTTATAATTCATACAAGAAATGCCAAAGATGACACTTTAAAATATATAAAAGAGTCTGGAATTAAGAAATTTGTAATTCACTGCTTCACTGAAAATTATGAGTTTACACAAGATATTATGGATTATTCTCCTGAAGCTTATTTTTGATTTTCTGGAATTGTAACATTCAAAAAAGCTTCAGATATACAAGACGCAGCATCAAAAATTCCACTTAGCAAAATATTAGTTGAAACTGATGCACCATACCTCACACCGGAGCCTTTCAGATGACAGAAAATAAATACGTCAGGATATACAAAATTTGTCCTCGAAAAAATTAAAGAATTAAGAGGAGAGTCTCGAGAAGAAATAGAAAATCAAATTTTTGAGAATAGTTTAAATTTTTACTGAATACCGGCCTTGTCATCCTGAGCGTAGTCGAAGGATCTATTAATTTAATTTTTTCATTTTTTAAAAGGTATTTTATAAGTAAATAGATTTCTCACTTCGTTCGAAATGACAGGGGAGAAAAAAATTAAAAATTGAATTGATTTTGAACTTTTTTTATATATAGTAAAAATGTTTTATAAATAATTTATGTAAATATGATTAAAAGAAAGAAATATTGAAGCCCGATTAACTTCTATGTTACTGATAGCCAAAAGAAAAAAATAGAATATATTTTAGAACAAAAATGACAAAATTTAACTGATTTTTTGAGAGGATATATCCAAACTACAACTGAGAAATATGAAGATAAAAACTGAGTTATCAATGTTTATCAAACTTATATTTCATAAAATATAAAAAGTAGATAAAAGTAGAAATACCTACAGTTAGCCAAATTAATTTAACTTGAGGAAAAAAAATCCAAATTGTAGAATCTATTAATATCCAGTGAACAATATAAATCCATAAACTATTATCTCAAATATAACGAAGAAAAGAAAGTAAACTTGCTAAAAGTTTGCTTTTTATTTTCTCTAAAAAGCTGAAAATATAGATAAAAGCAAACATTATAAAAAAACTAGCTGAAGTATAATAAAGAGTAAGCGGATACATATTTGGCTCAAGTAGTAGTGTCTTGCCACCTAAAAATTGTAAAATTCCAAAAAATATAGACAGTATTAAGAAAAAAAGAAATACTTCTTTTTTTCTTTTTTCAAATCCGAGAGTTCATAAAAATATTCAAATCAAATAAGGAACTATCCATAAATTAAAAGAAAAAAGTTTGGTATCAATTCAATAAAGCAAATTTGTGAAGCTATTTTGTGGCAAAGAAATACCATAATTAAGTATTAGAAAAAATCAAATTATACTTAAAATTATTGCCTTATTATATTTGAAATTTTTAACAATATATAAAAATAATGGTGTAATTGCGAGAAATATTGAGAATAAAATTAGAATTGGGATTGGGACTGCGTAAGATTTAAAGGCAAGAATTCAAGTCAAATTAAAAGTATTTCTCTCTATAAATTGCCAATAATAAGGTTCCTTTGCAAAATCAAAAGTATAGAATTTTAAAATATTAAAAAAGTAGTAAACAAAAAGTAAAAGCAAACTCCTTTTATAAAGCCTTAAACTAGATATTTTCAAGTCATATTTACTATAAACTATAATTATAAGACTTCCAGATAGTACAAGAAAAAATAATGGTCAAATTTTGATTAAATCATTAAAATATGAGAAAAAACTCCCAGAAATAATCTTCATATTTGACCGGTTAATTAGATGAGTAAGAGTAATAAAAACCATCGCAATTCATTTCAAATATGAGATGTAGTAGTTTCTTTTTTTAGTCATAAATTAATTAATTTTAAATACTAAAAATGAGTATATTTAAAATAATTAATTTTCAAAAAATAAAGTTTAATATAACTTAAAAAAATATCTATAAATAAAAATTGACTAAAATCTAATTTCTCATATATTATAATTAATTAATAATTTATATTAAAAGTGTTTTTATGGGTTTAAAGCTAAAACTTGATAGAATTACCTGCTCTAGAGAAGAATTTAGAGAAGGTATTTCTTTGGCACCTCAAAAAGATTTAGATATAAAGTCATTACCAAAAAATATTAAAAGAATTGTTTTAACAATTTTAGAATTAAATAAAGAATTGCAAGTTGATTTATCAACAAAAAATTATGTAACAAATTTTTTATTAGCCCTAAAAAAACATAGTCTAGAATATTATTGACTAGCAAGTTTAATTGAATCAATTCTTTGAATTTGAGAAAGTAGTTATATAGATAGAAGAACATGATTAGCGAATGATTACAAATTTCTTGAGGATTGTAATACTCCAATAAAACCAAAATCTGAAAATAATTTCAATACTCCATGAAAAGAAGAATTTGAAAAAGATTGCACGTCTCCATGAAAAAAATTAGTTTTTATATTAAAAATTGACGGTTTTTCTAAAATTAATTGATTTTATTGAAGATCTAATTGAGATATTTTTATAAATAATATTATTACAAAATTTAAAGAGTTATTTGAAGTAAAACATTGATTTAAATTATATAAATTATCTGGACTATATTTCTGATTATTAACAGAAAAGCAATTTGAATCATCGAAAGAATTATTTGAAGTTATGGAAGAGATAAGATGAATAATAAATAGTTTTCATATTGATATAGAAATATGAGAAAATAAAGAAAAAAATGAATTAAAAATAAAATTAAATTGATGATGTAGTCATTGTAATGAAAGATTATTTGATAAATCTCTTCTGGCTCTTTATAAATCAAATAAAGAATGATGATTATATTTCTACACAAAAGAAATGGAAGAAATATATAAAAGAGAATTAGAAAATAATTTATTACGGTCAGTGAAAATAATACGTTGAATTAATGAAAATAGATTTTTACCTTTTTATCAATGAATTAGAGATAATAGAACTTGAAAAATTATTAAATATGAGAGTTTAATAAGATATAGAGATGATGATGGAAAGATAGTTTCTCCTTATTTCTTTCTAGATATTGCTGAAAATATGGATAAAATTCTAGATTTATCAAAAATAATGGTAGAAAAAGTTATTAAGAAAATGACAGAAAATAATCATTGTTTTTCAATTAATTTACCTGAAGAATGTTTAATTAATGATGAATTTATTCGTTTTTTAATGGTTGTTTTAAATGATAATCAAGTAGATCCAAATAGATTAATAATAGAAATATTAGAAAAATCTATAGATAAATGAGGTAAAATTATTGAAGTAATAAAAAGAGATTTAAAGGGAAATTGAATAAAAATAGCAATTGATGATTTTGGTACTTGATTCACAAATGTAGGAAGACTAGATGAAATAAGACCAGATTTTTTAAAAATAGATTGAAGTCTTTCAAAAAAAATGGAGAATGAGCAATGATTTCATCATATTAAAATAATAAAACAAATTGCTGATATTTACTGAGCAGAGGTTATTATTGAGTTTATAGATAATAAAGAAAAGCAAGCGAAAGTAGATGAATTAGAAATTCCATACACTCAATGATATCTATATTCAGTGCCAAATGAAAAATTGTGTGATGAGATTTAATTAATGAATGTTTATTTTTTCAGCTCAATGTATTTCATAATAAAAGGGTGAACCAACTAATTCTAATTTAATTTCATTGTCAGAATTCATAACTTCTCTTATATTTGCTTTAATAAATTCCATTAATTGTTCCTTATTTTTTATTCAATCTAAAATTTCACTATCTACAATTGTTTGTACTCTATGTAATCTTATTAATTCTCAGTTCGCATCTATTCATCAAAATGAAAAATCAAATTCTCTTAAATTTTTATTTAAATTCATATTTTAAAATAATTAAATAACTATACTTAATAATTTATTCTTCACATAAACCATCTTTTTAATTTCTACTCAATCAATATATTTTTTTACATTTTCGCATTCAAAAGCCATTTTTCTAATATCTTCTTCACTTGTATCTAGTTCTACTTCTATTTCATCTCTCACTTTTCAATTTATTTGAATAACTATTTTAACTATTTTATCAACTAATTTAGAGCTGTCATATGCAGGCCAGCTAGACAAGTGAATACTTCAAGTATTTCATAAATTTTGCCATAATTCCTCTGTAATATGTGGAGCAAATGGAGAGAGTAATTTTAGAAAATTTTCATATACAACTTTTGAAATATTTTCTTTAGAAGTCATCATATTTAATAAAATCATCATTTGAGAAAGTGCTGTATGATAAGAAATTTGTTCAATATCATCTGTTACTTTTTTTATTGTTTTGTGCATTAAAACTTCTAGCTCATCATCTTTAATATCAGTTATTTTTTTATTCTGAAGTAACCAAACTTTATTTAAAAATCTATGTACTCAGTTAATTGCAGAAGTAGACCAGGCGCTACTATCTCAATATGGTCCCATAAACATAATATAAGTTCTCATAGTATCAGCTCCGTATTCTTTTATTACATCATCTGGATTTATTACATTTCACCATCTTTTACTCATCTTACGTCCATCTTCTCAAGCAATTAATCAATGTTGAACTCTTCTTTTGTATGGCTCACTTACTGGCACTATTCATCTATCAAACAAAGCCTTATTCCAAAATCTAGAGTAAAGTAAATGAACTGTCGTGTGTTCAGCTCATCAAAAATAAATATCTACTGGCATAAAATATTCTAAGTTTTCTTTACTTGCTATTTCATTAGAATTTTTCGGATCAATATAACGAAGAAAATACCAGCTAGATCAAGCCCATTGTGGCATGGTATTTGTTTCTCTTTTTGCAAGAATTCAACATTTTGGACAAGTAGTATTTACAAAAGAATCAATGGATGCAAGTGGAGATTCTCCTGTTCAAGTTGGTTCATAATCCTCTACTTCTGGTAAAAGAAGTGGAAGTTCATTCTCTGGTACTGGCACAAGTCCACATTTTTCACATTTAATAATCGGAATTGGTTCTCACCGATATCTCTGACGAGCAAACAACCAATCACGAAGTTTATAATTTATTTTTTTAGTTCATATTCATTTTTCTTCAAGCCACTTTGTCATTTTTTCTCTTGCAACTTCAGATGAATTTCAATCAAATTTAAACACTCATATATTTTCATTATTTAAATTTTCATTTGAAGAATTAATTAAATATCAATCACTACAAAATGGTAATTGAAAACCTCCAAGTTCTCAAATTGTTGAAACATATCAGTCATCTAAAATTATTAATGCATTAGGATTTCAAATTTTATCATAATCGGATACTATTACTGGAATAATCTCTAAATTATACTTCTTTGCAAATTCAAAATCTCTCTCATCATGTGCTGGGACTGCCATAACTGCTCCGGTTCCATAATTTCCAAGTACATAATCTCAGATATAAACTGGAATTTCTTTTCAATTAAAAGGATTAATTACATAACTTCCGCTAAATACTCAGGTTTTGTCTTTGTTTAATTCAGTCCTCTCCATTGCTGATTTTTTCTTTGAAGATTCGATATAATCAAGGCATGATTTTTTCTGTCATTCTGTAATAAAATCTAGAACTTGTGAGTGATCTGGCGCCATCACAGCATAAGTCATACCAAAAACTGTATCAATTCTCGTTGTATAAACAGAAATATTTTTTGTAGAATCATCAGATTTTTGCATTTTAAATTCAGTTCACTCCGACTTCCCTATCCAGTTTTTTTGGCTTGTTTTAATGTATTCTGGCCAGTTAACATCCTTTAGATCATCTATTAATTTTTCTGCATAATCTGTAATTTTTAAATACCATTGTTTCATATTTTTTTGAACAACTTGAGTATCACATCTCTCACAGAGTCCATCTACTACTTCCTCATTGGCAAGTCCAGTCTTACAGCTTGGACACCAATTAATTGGAGCTTCTTTTTCGTATGCAAGTCAGGCCTTAAAAAGCTCTAAAAAAATCCATTGAGTCCATTTATAATATTCTGGATCTGTAGTATCAATTTCCTTTGACCAATCAAATGAAGGTCCAAAACTTTTTATTTGTCTTTTAAAATTTGCGATATTTTTCTGAGTAAATGTAGCTGGATGTTGCTTATTTTTGATAGCAAAATTCTCAGCAGGAAGGCCAAAAGCATCCCATCACATGGGACATAATACATTGTATCATTGCATTCTTTTAAATCTTGAAAATATATCAACCGCAGTATGTCATTTTACATGCCCTACGTGAAGTCATTCCCCACTCGGATAAGGAAATTCTACTAAAGAATAAAATTTCTTTTTTGATTTATCTTCACTTACCTTATAAATCTCAGTCTCATCCCATTTATCTTGCCATTTTTTTTCAATGGATTTAAAATCGTATTTTTCCATATTTTGTAATTAAATTAAGTATTTGTTTTATATTAGTAAAATTTGTCAAAAAAACAAAATTTTATAAAATATTTTTAAGTGCCGCAATATTAAAAGCATAATCCATTTTAAGAGACCCAAGAGTTCAAATGTAGATTTCTTTTCATTGAAGTTCTACTTTTTTCACTATCATCGCGCAACTCTCAAGGTCTGGGATAATATTTTCTTCTCAAATAAAAACTGCTACCTTTTTTCAGATTTCAAGATTTTTCAGTAAATCGATGAAATTATATTTATTTTCAAGAACTTTTATAACATTATAGACCTCATCTCCAAGTAGTGTTGTATTTTTTTGTAAAAAATTTGAAAGCCCTAAATAATAATTAGTTTGTTCTGATGGAATACAAGCAAAAGTAATTTCTCCTGTAATTTTTGTAAGTCTTGAAGTCAATAAATAAAGAGTGTCATCAATTTGATTTATTTTATTTTTTTCCTCAATTTCCTTTTCTGCTTCTATAAAAACTTGAGGCATATGTTCCATTAAATAATCCACAAAAACTCTAATTCATCTAGTTGTTGGAAGACGCCCCGCACTATTATATGGTTGAAAAATAAGTCACATTTTCTCCAAAAGTGCCATATCGTTGCGGACTGTCGCACTACTTACGCCAAGAGAATATTTTTTAATAAGAGATTTTGATCAGGTTATATCCCCTGTTTTGATATATTCCTCCACAATAAGTTTGAGGATTTGAATTTTTCTTGTATCTATATTTTTCTTCATATTTGGATTTTAAAAAACTAATACACATCTCTTGGTTTACTTCAGTCTGGTGGACCTACAATTCACATTTCTTCGAGGATATCTATGACTCTCGCAGCTCTTGCATAACCTAATTTCAGTCTTCTTTGGAGAAGTGAGGTTGAGGCTTTTTTCGCTTCTCTAACTATTTTTATAGCATCATCTAAAACCTTTGGATCTTCGTCATATTCTCAGGCCACTATACTTCAATCAAAATTACTAGCTTCTCACTCAACTATTGATTTATCATAAATATCCTCAAGCATTGCTGGGTCAATTGTGCGCTTAATGTGATTAATTACAGATTCTACTTCATCAGTCTCTACGTATACTCATTGCATTCTCTCAGCATCAACAGATCCACTTGGAGAATATAACATATCTCATTTTCAGAGTAAATCCTCAGCTCACATTTTGTCAATTATTGTACGAGAATCCACTAGACTCGCCACAGTAAATGCGATACGAGATGGGATATTTGCTTTAATAAGACCTGTAATAACATCAACTGAAGGCCTTTGGGTTGCGACAATTAAGTGCATTCCTACAGCTCTTGCCATTTGTGCAATGCGGACTATAGATCACTCAACTTCTTTTTTATTTCCTCTCATCATAAGGTCAGCAAGCTCATCAATAATTATTACAATATTTGGAAGCTTATCTTTTTTGTGGACTTTTTTGTTGTATTCTTCAATGTTTCTAGAACGAGTTTGGGTCAAAATATCATATCTTCTCATCATTTCAGCAATAGCCCACTTTAGACTATTTAGGGCCTTTTCTGCATCATTTATTACTGGCGTAAGAAGATGTGGAATTCCATTATAAATTCCAAGCTCAACACGTTTTGGATCTATCATTATCATCCTGAGCATATCCGGAGAATTTTTATAAAGCAAGCTTAAAATAAATCAATTCATCGCAACAGATTTTCACGAACCAGTCTGACCTGCAATAAGTAAATGTGGCATTTTAGCTAAATCTCCAACGACATAATCTCCATTAATATCTTTTCCAATTGCAAGTACTAAATTAGATTTATTTCAGATAAATTCCCTACTTTCAATAACTTCTCTAATTCAAACAATTTGTCTATTTTCATTTGGAACTTCCACTCAAACAAGCCCAAGTCCTGGGATTGGAGCTTGAATACGAATACTTTTTGCCTTTAGTGAAAGTGTTAAATCTTTTTTAAGATTTTCAATTTTATTAAGCTTTACTCATTCTCTTGGTTTTAGCTTGTATTGTATAACAGTCGGTCCAACTGTATATCATTTCATTTCTACATCAATTTTAAATTGAAGAAGTTTTTCTTTGATTTCTAGTGATTTTTGTTCAACAATTCTGTTATCAATTTCTCATTTATTTTTGATAATATTAAGTAAATCCGAGCTTGGAAAATCCCAACTCGTAAAATCTAGCTTTGTTTGAACTGGTTTTTTTTCATCCTTTTTGTTAAACATTTCAAAAATTGATTTTTTTTCTATTTCTACTTTTCTTGGTTTTTCAATAACTTCTATTTTTACTTTCTCAGGTTTTTCTTTTTTAATAGATTTATCAATATCATTTATTTGTTTTCTAAGTAAATCCATTTCACTCACATATTCATCTTTTTCTTTTGATTTTTTTGTTTCCTTTAAATCTTTTTTTAGATCATTTTTAATGTTTGATAAATTGTCTTTTACAGTTCAATAAGAAGGTAAATTTGAATGTATATTTTTTAAAACTTGAATATATGAAATTTTGAAAATAAAATATAGAGATAAAAATAATCCTCAAATAACAAAAAATACAGCTGGAATTCTTCAAAACATACTCTCTAAAAACCCGCTTATATCGAATAATCAGGTTGTCATACTTGGAAAAAATAATCAAATTATTGAATCCAGTGAAAACCAGAAAATCATAAGTCCGACAATTCTCGTGTTGTTCCAATAAAGTTTTTTGAATGAAATCAGAACTCATAAAAGTATTAAAACTGGAGAGAAAATAAATCTAAATTGATTACCATAAAGTAAATCCAAAAAGAAAGATAAAAATGACCCTATAACTGATTTATCATCTCAAAAATATCCCAAAATTCACAAAAAAAGCAATGTAATTCAAAAAAATACATTCCTAAATTCTTGATTATATCTAGACCTCTGTTTCTTACTTTTTGACGACATTTTTTCTAAAAAAATTTTAATATACAAATTTATTATATAAAAAAGCAAAAAAAAGCAAAAAAATTAGTTTTTTCAGTTTTTGTCATTCCAACATTTATTTCTATCATTCCCGCACTCCGCAAGGGAGTATAAGCTCCGGTGGAAATCTACAAATCATTCCAGATAAAATATTCACCTATTTCCAATTATTCGATTTGACAAATTAAACTATTTTCTTATAAAGAAATTATTATTTTTAATATTTACAAATATGAAAAATCATAAAAAGCGTTTAGATTGAATAGAAGCAGCTCAAACTGTAATTCCTAAATGAAAAAAGGTTAAAACAACAAATGACCTTGTATGAATAGTGAGTACTGTTGGTTCTATCAGTATGACTACTAAATCCGCAAAAACCAAAGTAGTTGATATTATAGATTATAACCCTACAAATAAAAAATATCAAAAAGTTGCTGACTTACCACTTGGTATGCAAGATGAATTTGTAGATGTAGAAGGTGGTTTTGTAAGAAAAGAAGTAAAAATAATTAATGACCTTGTCCACAAAGAAGCATATGAAAATTATTTAAAATGAAATACAAAATCTACTGCTCCAGGTTGAGTTTTAATGGAAAAAGCTGAAGAATATCTTAAAAAAAGAGATTTATTATTAGAATATTTTACAATTGCATATGATAAAAAATCGGATTTTTATAAGAAAAATCAATATAACTATAGAATATATTATAATATATATTTACCATATATTGAGAAATGATGGATTCATCCAAATAGTGTTACTCTAATTAAAGAAATGATAGAAGAATTTAAAAATGATAGAGCTTTTATGAAAGAAACCTTAAAATATATTCCAGATATTTTTCAGTATTATCCAGATGAATACAAAAATGATTTAGAAATTGCAATGATGGCAGTAATTTGAGATAGTTGAAATTATGAATTTATATCTCCAAAACTAAAACTAGAAAATAAAGAAGTTTTTAAAATATATAATTCTAAAAAATAAAAAAATTATTTTTAATATTAATAAATATGAAAAATCATGAAAAGCGTTTAGATTGAATAACAGCGACCTCAACTGTAATTCCTAAAAGAGAACTTCCAGATGTATCTGAATTTCTAAAATGAATGATTCCAGAGGAATGAAAAAATTCTGTTATAAAAGCAAATATAAATTCTGAAGCTTGAGAAAAAACTATTATAGTTTTATGAAATGATAACTGAATGCGTCAGGCTATAGCAAAATTTTTGAAATGAATGCATCCAGAAAATTGACAAAAAATCTTAGTAACAGAAGATAATTCATTAAATGAATGAAAACAACCTGATTTAAGTAAATTTTTGAAATGAATGCATCCAGAAGATTGATGAAGTCAGGTTAAAAAAGTTAAAAAGAAAGTTTCTAAAATTATAAACTAAGACAAAAAAATTAATCGCCTGTGGCGATTAATTTTTTTGTTTCATTTTTAAAATCTATTTTAATATTTCTCAAACTTTATCACTAGTTTCATGATTAAGTCATGGGATTTTGCTTAAGTCCAAAATATAAAGTTCAAATTCTTTGACTTTTGGGTTATATAAAGTCTCATGATCAGCATTCATATTTAATGAGTAAAAATTTTCTTCTAATTCTTGTTTATTTTTTCATTTCAATAAAAATTTATATCAATCTAAAATTAATGCTGTTGAATTTTCTTTATAAATATCAAATTCTTGATCTAAACTTGATTTTTCTGATGCATTTTTTGTCATTTTTTTAAAAGTTAAAGACTAAAATCTTCCTATTTATAATAAGATTATTAAATTTGTCAATAGGATTTTTTGTTTACCTCACAGGATAATAATATTTCACACTCACTATTTGCCAGTTTGGATCGGATTTTTGGAGAATATCAAAGACTCATTTGAAATGAAGTAGTCCGTATAGGACATACATTTTTTTGTGTTCTGAATTCTGGATTTCTGTGGCTAGTATTTTATTTCTATTGTTTAAGATGATATCAAAAACATTTTTACTTCCGGTTTTTTCTAGAGCAAAATCCTGGATTGCCTGACTTTTTACGATGAAATTCATTATCGCTCTATTTACATAAATTAGTATTTTCATTTCTCTATCGTTAAAAGTCGAGACAATTTCGGCTACATATTTTTCGACATCAAATGGAGTTTCTTGTTTTATTACTTGATTTTGCATTTTATCTACAACTCCATATTTTGCTTCATACATAGACACTATTTCATCAATATTTGTATCAATGTTAAAATCTTGGTTATTTACCAGTCATAAAAAATCTTGGTTATTTTGAGCTCTAAGTCAATAAAGTTTTGATAAATCAATATAGGTTTTTTTAGAAAAATTAATTCCAAGCATTTTATTAAATTTTTCATTATTAACATCACTCCCGGGTTTTACTCATTCAAAAAATAACACAAATCAATCTTTTTTATAAGCAATTACATTATTTCTAATTTTCCCATAAAAATCATCACTTCAAATATGTGCCATTCCTTGAAATTTTACGATTTTTTTACCATCAGAAATTGTAAATTCTGGTAATTTTGCAGGACTTATTGAGTTTTCATAGTAAAAAAGTGCGAAAAAAATCGAGAAAACTATCAGCATAAAAACTGCAATTCTATGGTAGAAATAAAGCAAATACTCCTTAACTGATTTTAATTCTCTTTTTCTGAGTTTGGAATATAAAAAATAAATTCCATAAAATAAAATACTATAGAAAAACAAAAGAAGAACCGAGTCAAAAAGTCAGGAAATTCAAGAAACATAAAATGTGGTAGAAAATAAAATAGTATAGAAAATAATTATAAACGCAGACTTCTTGCTCATTTTTTAAATTTATTTATTAAATAAACTTGACAAACATAAAAATAAAGTTATATATTATTAAATTTCCTTTTAATTTTTAACCTATATTTTTATGCACAATAAAGTAAGTACCCTTGGGGTAAAAAAATTATTATTTTTGATTATAATATCTTTTGCCTTTTTTTCAATAAAAATTACTACTTCTTTCGGATATAGTAATTATAATGAATGTAGAAGTTATTATAACTATAACAATGATTCGTATTGTTATAACCAATATTACAACAACAGTAATTACAATTATAACTACAATTACTCAAATTATAACAATTATGACGATTGTAGAAGATATTATAATTACAATAATGATACAGCGTGTTATAATCAGTATTATAGAAATAATAGCTATAATTATAATTATTCTAATTACGATAATTATGACGATTGTAGGAGATATTATAACTATACGAATGATTCATATTGCATGAGTCAATATAATAGAAATGTAAGCTATTACTACAATTATAATTATTCAAATTATAGTAATTATAATGACTGTAGAAGATATTACAATTATAACAACGATACTGCTTGTTATAACCAATATTACAATACAAATAGCTATAACTACAATTACAACTACTCAAATTACAGCAATTATGACGATTGTAGAAGATATTATAATTATAGAAATGATACAGCTTGTTATAACCAATTTTATTATTATGGTAATAACCGGTATGGAAATACTATTTTATGAGAAAGAACAACTTACGAGAATTATTTAAATACAATTTATGCTAATAATATGGATATTGTGAAAGTTCCTCAAAAAGATTTTTTCAAGACAAATGTAATAAGAAATAGTATAGAATCAGATAAATTAAATGATATAGTACTCAAAAATCCATCACTAAAAACTCCAGAAAATATTCAAAGATTAAAAGATTCTCAAACATTTGTAAATGGTCTAAAAGAAGAATTATTGACAAGATATTCAGACGGAAGGGTGAGCTATGACAAATTCTACGAAATCCTAAATGACCTCGATTATCTCGTATATCACCTAAATAATTACTACGAAAATCTAAGACTTTACGAAAACTCAAAATCAAAATTCTACAAAGATCTAGCTACAGAAAGTTTCACGAAAACCCGCACTTTCTACGAAAAACTGAAGTTTAGTTTGGGGAAATAAGCACTCGCCTTAAACCTCACCCCAGCCCTCTCCATTGCGGTGGAGAGGGAGTAATGAAACTTTTAATATTTTAATTAAATTGGTTATGAAACAAGAAAGCTTCTGAAAAGCAGTATCGGCACTTTGTGGATGATGCACTAAAATATTAGGTGAAATAACTATATTGGAAGATAGCATTATAGATGAGGCTAAAAATGAGCTCTGTAAAAATCCTGAAGATATAAAAAAAGCTAAAACTACAGCTAAAATTATAGCCCTAACTGAACAAAAAGTCTGAGATATGCTTGATATTAAAAATTCTAATATTTCTGCAACAAGCGTCTATGCTAAACTAGTTTTTAAAACTCCAATGACTAAAAAAGAAAAAGATTATTTAATATGATTTTTTCGTGATGATAATACTCAAAAAACAGCTCAAGATATATTGTCTAAGTTAAATTTATTATATTGAAATGAAAATAGCGAATTTATAGAATCTTTTCTAAAAAATGAAGATTGAAAGCTGGATATTTTTTGGTTTATGCAATATATAATCAGGCAATTAAAAGAATATGAACTAATTATTCCTAATAATGCTGAAGATATTAGAGAAATGAAAGTAAAAAATGAATCAAGCTTAAATAAATTAAAATGAGAAGAAAAATTTTATATATACAAATTAAACTGAAAAACTCAAATTTGTGCAGTATCAGATTGAGAAATATATTTCCTAGATGAGTCTTTGGATAGTGCAGAATTGCTTGAAAATTGACTCATACATTGAATAAGTGAAAATGAAGGGAAATATTTATTATCTTGACAAAGAAAAACATGATATTTATATGAATTCTATAGTGAAAAGTGATTTTATGAAGTTCGTGATATGCCATGAATTCCATATTTAGATATTGTTCAATCTCTATCTTCTGAACTAAATATCGTGTTTAAAACTCAAAATGAAAGCTGAAAAAAGTGATTATTAGAAATGGCCAAAGAAAGCAAAGAAGATACATTATGGGAGTTTAAAACACTCTTAGCAGAAAATAATAATGGTATTATGGTAAATGGTAAATTTATTACTGCTATTTCTCGTCATTGAGAAAATACGGATTTTTTTTACACCTATATAAAACTACAAGACATTGGCATTTCATGTTGATATTTAAAAAGAGTAAACACTACTTCAACAGAAAAAGAAAACTCTTATTTTGATCTAAATGATTTATGAGATAATCTTATATCGATAGAAACAAATGAATGACAAAGTATTTACAAATATAATAAAGGGGTAGATGAATTAGAAATAATAGATAGTGCTTTAATAAATATGAAGATTGTTAATATTAATGACTTCCTTAATTGAAAACCGACCGTAATAACTAAAGAAAAATTAGGTAAATGATGACTTGGATTATATGTTTTTAATAAAAAAATTTGAATAGTTACTATGTTAATTGAAAAAACTAATTTTACTCATGACGTTAATGACGACCAGATAAGGTCAAGGGTTGGTAATAAACATTTTATCCATTACTGGAAAGATTGAGTTTTGTATAAATTGAAAGATTGATATAAATATAATCATAATTCTTGAGTTAGATATATACAAAAATGATTATTTTGAGATCGTATTTATTTAGATGAAAGTTTTGAGAATACAAAAAAATTCTTAGAACCAATTGATACAGATGAATTGCCTATAACTTTAATATAAAAAACTTTTAATATTTTAACTTAAACGAATTATGAAAAAAAATATAATTTCTGAACATAGAAATTTCGGAAAGGCACTAATAGCACTAGCAAAATGACTACCTGCTCCAGAAGAAAATCCTCAAATGGTAGAAGGAAATGTAATTTGCACTGCAAAACAAGAATATTGTGAAAATTTAGGAGATATAAAAAAATCTAGAACTACTGCAAGATTAATAACCCTAACAGAACAAAAAGCTTGAGATATACTAAATATAGAAAAACCAAACTCTACAGTTGTAAATATTTATGAAAGATTTGTTTCTAGTATGCCAATAAATAAGAAAGAAAGAGATTATTTGTTATGATTTCTTCGTGATGAAAAATCTAGAAAAATTGCCCAAGATGTATTTTCAAAAGTAAATTTATTGCAATGAGATGAGAATAAATGAGTAATAAATTATTTTCTAAAAAATGATGACTGAAAATTTGATTTTACTAGATTTTTAGAATTTATAATTAGAGATTTAGAAGAATCTAGATTAATTATTCCAGAAGGTGAAGATATTAAAGAATTAGTAAATTGAAATGATCTTGTTCCAGAAGCCAAATTTTTTGAATATAAAGTAAACTCTAAAACTCAAATTTGTGCGGTATCTGATTGAAAAATATATTTTCTATACAATGGTAACTTAAAAAATATAAAATTATTAGATAACTGACTTATTTTTTGATTTGATTCAGAAATATTGAAAATATGATATTTGTACCATTTTAATTGAAATGATTTCATAGTAGTTAATTCTTTTTATTGAATTAATAATTTAGAAAAAATAGATTCTGAAGAATTAGACAATATTTATATGGAACATAATATAAATTGAAAAAAATGATTATTGGAAATATATAATCAAAAAGAAGACAAACAGCCATGGAATATAAATGAGCTTTTGACGTATGAAGATGATATTTTAGTAAATGATAAATTTGTTACTGCTGTTCATTTGTGAGAAAGAAAAGATATATATGATACCTATGTTAAAAAACAAAATATTTCAACATGATTTTTAGGTAAAATAGCTACTACTCCAATAGATAAAACAAATCCAAGTTTTGAAATAAAAGATGTGTGAAATAATTTGGTTTCAATAAGTACAAGCGAATTAATGAGTCTTCTAAGATTTAATAAAGAGGAATCTAGGTTGGAAGTAATAGATAGTGCCTTAACTAAGGCTAAATATTTTGATATAACCAAACTTCTAAATTGAGTACCAACAACAATAACTAGAGAAAATTGAAATAATTGAGTTTATATTTTTAATAAAGAAACTTGAAAATTAGATATTTTGATGTTTTGAGCAAAATCATATAAAATTATCGATAATCAAATAAGGTCAAGAATAGAAGATAAATATTATATTCATTATTGGAAAGATTGAGTTTTATATAAATTAAAAGATTGATACAAATATCATTATAATTATTGAGCTTGATATATACAAAAATGATTTTTTTGAGGTCATTTCTATATAGATAATAGTTTTGAAGATATAAAAGAATTTCTAGAGCCAGTAGATGTGAGTGAATTACCTGTAGATTTGAAATAAGCCCTCACCCCAACCCTCTCCCAGTGGGAGAGGGGGTAATGAAACTTTTAATATTTTAACTTTAACCAAACTTTTATATGCGCAGTGAAACTAATTCTCTAGATTTTACTTGTCAACTTTCTTCAGAAGAAATGGCTTATACTGAAGCTTCTCTTAATCATATAAAAGAGGAAATTATTGGTAGCTTAGATATTTTTAAAGTTGCAAAGGGGTTCTGATTAAAATTAAAAAAACTTCCTAAAAATTCAAAAATACGAAAAGAGTACTGAATTGGGGAAGAAACATATACGAGTAATTGCCCTTTATGTGACAATAAATCGTCATTATTACTTTTTAGAAATAATACATTTTGATGTATAAATCATCATCGGGATTGACCTTATGATAATAGTATGAATATTTTTAGGCTTGTGGCTCGGCTTCAAGGCGATAGTTTTAATCATTATGAAAATGATTATGAATGAATTAAAAAAATAATAATTAAACTTTTTAGACTTTTCCCCAAAGAATTATCTTTTTTAAAATGACATAATCTAAACAGACTATATTATAAAAATTATTATTTTTCACAAGCAGATAAATATTATAAATGAATAGAAGAGGATCTAGAAATTACTAATATTGAGCGTATAAGATATATAAAAATGGACCATGAACAAAGAGAGACATGAAATTTTAATCAAGAAGATTATCATCGAAAAAATCAATTAGAGAAAAAATGTAGTGAACTTTACTATATTATAGAATGATATAAAGTAGTATCTGCTATTTACGCTAGAAAAGAAAAAGTAGACGCTCTACTTCATGGAAAAACTCTTTCTGAAGTATTGTGATGTGAGGTGGCAGATGAATGCGAAGATTGTAATAAGGAATTTTTAAGTGTTTCAGAGGAATATGAAGATGTTTGTGTAGAAAATGCAACTCAATATCTACAAGATGAACTAGATGAGAAAAATAAAGAAGAAGAAAGAATAAAAAATGAAGAAATAGCAAGAAAAAAAGCGGAAAAAGAAGCTGAAGAAAAGAGGCTTCAAGAAATCGCTTTAGCCAAAATTGAAAATCCTTCTCTACTTCTTCAAGATCTTATTTTAAATAATCAAGAAATATCTAACTTTTTTCAATCATGCAATTATGATGTAATTTGTGAATGAGACTCTTCTCTAGAAATATGAGATTTTGGTAAATTTGTAGTAGTTTTTCAAGTAAAAACATCTACATTTTCTGTAGTTTTTGGTAAAAATAAAGTAATTGAAGCTCCTCCAAAAACAATAAAAGATGCTGAGATATTAACCTTAACAAACAACATTCCTTCATGAACTGGATTACATAAAAACATAATTATTCCAGATTGATCAAGTAGATTTTGATGAGCTCAATTTATAATATTGCCTGATAACAATATTATAATTGGTGGTTATAGTTGAGACTTTGGAAATGTACCTTCTGATATTGTAAAGGATTGTTTATGAAAAATCTGATACACAGTGCATTTTTTAGGTAATACACATTATCTGCTTAATGGCATTGTATATAGAAAAATTATGCAAAATAAAAATAATTAATTTAACAATTCGTAATTATGAATTACTTATTATATCCCGAAGCCATCGAGAAAATCGAGAAATCTGCTGTGGCTCCTAAAATCAAGAAATATGAAAAACCATCAATATGATATGTTCATCCTAGTGAAATTGGGGAGTTTTTTGAATGATTAAATAAACTTAGAACTCTGGAATCATTAAATATAATTAGTAGAATTGAAACCATTTTAGAAGACAAAGAATCATATAAATGGAGAATTTGAAAGTGAACAAATCTTCAACTTCCATTATTTGAAGGTGTAAAAACATATTGAACTTATGAAAAAGAAATAAAAAATGATTGCAGTATGGAAGATATAATGTTAATGACTGGAAACTCTGTTTTTGAAATATTAACACAAAACCAAATTAAAAATTACAAGAAATATTGATTTGATAGCTTGATAGAATTTCTGATGACTGTAGAAGCTTATGTGGAGAATAAAAGATATATAGATTATAAAGATGAAAAAGCTTATAAATGGGAAAGAAATTGAATAAGGACATCGATTTCATGATGTATTCATTGAGATTTTAGGCTTTATCAAGGTGATATTAAACCATACCAAACACTTTCGCCATTTTGAAATTTGGTAGATTTTAGACCGGAAAGTTACAATACGGTCGCTTGTAGTTATAATGTTGAAGTCTTATTTTTGGGTGTAATTCTCAAATATGCAGAACAAGTAAAACATAAATTAAATTTAAAAGAAATTCTAGAATTTAGTGAATCATTTTGAAGTAGCTTATGAAATTTTTGAGAATTTTGATGAGGTGATTTTCACGATAAATCCTCGTTGAATTTTGCTTTTTTATATAAAATCCAAAATCCTACATCAAAGGCAATATTTGGACACAATATATGGGCAGCACATAACGAAAAATCATTTTACGATTTTGTTATTGAGAATAATGATTTAGTAATTAGATATGATAATAAAAATATATGAATTTCTTTTTCTAAGAAAGATATAGACGATTTAATAAAAGCAATAATAGTGCAATGTGCAAATTGACTTTGAAGAACCTCAAAAGAGAGAATAATTAATGTTTTAAAATACAGATTTTCAGAAGAATTTAAGGCAGATTTGATTGAATTAGATGAAATGAAATCAAGCAAAAATATTACTAACAAATAAACTATGACCACAAAATTTAGAGAATCATTTCCGGATAAGGTATCAGTACTTGCTGTAATTCACGCAGATACTTTGGAGCAAACGATTTCAAACGTAAAAATTGCGGTTGAGAATAATTTGAGCTGAGTTTTTTTGATAAATCACAGGATTAATTGGATGGAATTAGTTGAAATTTTTTGAAAAACAAGAGAAGAATTTGAGAAAATTTGGATGTGAATAAATTTATTATGACATAATTTGTATGGTACAATAAATGAGGTGGGACTTATGCAAATGAGATGATGTAGAGTGGATTGAATTTGGGTTGATAATCCAGAAATAAAGTGAATAAATCCAGGCTATGACAATCAAGATATTATCAAAAAAAGAATAAATTATCTATGATGGAAGTGATTATATTTCTGATGAGTAGCTTTTAAATATCAGCCTGAAGTCGAAAATCTAGAATTAGCTTGTGCGCAGTGACAAAAATATCTTGATGTCACAACAACCAGCTGACCTGGAACATGAGAAGCTGTAAATATTGAAAAACTCAAGAAAATCAGAGAATTTAGTGGAGACCATCCAATCGCAGTTGCAAGCGGAACTAATGATAAAAATATCATAGATTCTTCTGAATTTGCAGATATTTTTCTTGTATCTACCCATCTTAATAAACAGTGAGATTTTCTAAATCTAGACCCAGAAAAAGTAAAAAGAATGAAAGGAGTTGTAGAGAAATTGAATGGGAGATAAATTTTAATTATTTAATAAAAGTAGATATGGAACAAATTACAGAACTAGGAAAAACTCGGACTAAAAATATTACAGATTTAATAATAGCTCAAGCTATGGCAGAACAAGTTGAATATCGGCCAGATATTTTAAGGAAAAAATATCCAGATGATATAAAATGAGCTTTGTGAATTAAAGCTCCAAAATGAGACATATTTAGTCATGCAGACCAATATAGAATTTTAAATATGTTTCCACTAAGACATGATATTCTTCAAAATGTTAAAGTTCTAGTATTCAGAAAAAGAGATTTAGTAAATGAAATTATTAGCTGAGATATTGACATTAGAGATGTGAGTATTTTGGAAGATAAAATAAGACAGAGAGTATTGGCACTTTTTCTAAAAAAAGAAATAAGTAAAACTAAACATGGAAGTGATCCATTTCTTGTAAGATGTGCTAATAAATACAAACACGCCTTAAAGAAAATCGAATTTTTAAGAAATGTAAGAACACTATCTTTGGATGTGAGTGATATTATTTGAATGAGCTGATATAAAGGTAAAAATAGATTTAAAATATTGAATAAATATAATCAACTATTAGAAAAAAATTGACAATGACACAGAAAGCTCGTGATTGAAACAACTCCAGAAGAAAAAAAGAAAATTGTTAAAAGACTTAAAATACTAAGATCCGGAAAAGTAGATGACACCTCTAAAAAAGAAGAAATTACTCCACAAAAACTACAAAACTCAGATAAAAAAATTCTCAATTCTAATTATTTTAATGCAGTTTCTAAGATAATTATGGAAATAAAAGAAAGAAATATTTTAAAATCTAAAACTTCCGAAAGAGAATGTGAAAATTTTTTAAAATTCTGTGAAGTAATTTCACGCACCACAGGTTTTTATTACCAAGGTGATATTAATAGAGCAAACAGAGTCTTGGATTGTTTAATTAGAGAATTTCAATTTAATATTAATTTCTAAATATGTCCAAATTAGAATGAATTTCATTAAGAAGTTGTAAACATAGAAATAATATTATTCATATAAAAGAAAATTTATGAGAAGTTATTATTAATTGAGAATGAGAAAGTTCTTGGAGTAGTGAGAGACAAAAAATAATTAATACTACTTTAAATAAAGTTATGGTGTTACTATTACTAGGTAAAGATAATGATATTACAGTAACATTTGAAAATGAAGAAAAAAGGCAAAATATTCCAATAGTTATATGAAATCCTTGAAATAATTCCGGTGATATTTTCAATAATCCAAATATTTATAATTTTTTATTACAAAAATTACAAGGAGCTAAGAAATTAAATATAAATCAAGAAATATCTGAAATTTTAAATTTAATTTAATGAGAAAACTAGCACTAGAGGATTTTGAGAGAAATTTAAAAATTTAACTAAAAAACTCCCGAAGGGAGTTTTTTTTGTTAAATTTTTACTGTTAATTTGAGTCCTTTGGGAAATTTCAAAAAAAAATTTTGAAAAAAAGCAAAACAGGCTATAATAAAATAAATTTATTTTTTAATTTTATAAAAATGGCACAAATAACAAAAGACTGATTTGTTTTTAATATTTTAGATGAGATAGCAAATCAATATGGTGAGCTTACAAAATTGGTTCTAAACACAGAATCAATGGACAATAACGAAAAACAATACTGGTTTGATATTCTGCCTTCTATGACAGATGAACAAGTTGATAGGTTATTTGATATATTGGAGACTGAAAGAAAAAAACTTGAAGAACTTGAATCAAAATACCAAGATGAAATCAAAAATTTAAATGAAAAACACCTTATTGAATGGCAGGAATTCCAAACAAAAGAAAGTAGAGAAAAAATCAAAAAGGCCGAAGCAGCTGATGATGACCAAGCGTCTGCAGACGATGTACTTAGAATGCTTGATGATTTATAAAATTCAAATTTCAATATAAAAATAAAAAAGATTCCTGGGATAAGCCCGAGGATTACAGGAGAGGGAAAAATTAATTATTTTTAATAAAACCAAAAAACTTTATGCTAAACATAGAGATCAAGAGAAATAAATTACCAATAACAAGCGAAACTAAATTTGTATCAACAAAAAAAATAAGTATTGATATAGGTCTTGAAGCAATAATTCAAATAAATTATTCAGACAAAAATCTAGTAAATTTAATTGAAAATATTGCCATAGATATTCTTTTGGCGAATGTATCGAAAGATCCTTATAATTCATTTTCACTATCTTTAGATAAATTTAATAAAGAAATCAATAAATTATGAAGAGATTATAATTTATCTGAGTTAAATATTTTTGTTTGAATTATAACAGGATGAACTCTACATTTTTCAATTTTATGAAATTATTCTGCTTATTTAATTAAAAATAATAAAATAATTAATATTGCTGATGGAATGCAGGGAAAAAACCTTGAGTTTTCATTTATTTCTAGCTGAATTATTAATTCTGGAGACAATATTTATATCTCAAATATTGAGCTTTTAAATTATATTTCAAAAGATGATATTTTGGAAATTTCTCTAATTGATGATACAACTAAAAAATTAGATATAATTGAGAAAATTATAGCCTCAGAAGAAACAGAATGACAGTATGATATAATTATTTTAAATAATGCTTCTGAAAAGGTTATTGAAAATAGAGCTGATTATGTTGAAAAAATTAAGAAAAATTTTCTTGTTTTAAAAGATAGAATGGTTGAAGATAAGAGAATAAATTCAATTATTGAAAGAATTAAAAAAGATGTAGATTTTGAAAATAAATATATTAAAGTAGGATTATTTTCGACAGGAGTTGTAGTTTCTGTTTTTTTCTTGTACTTAATAATTTCTGGAATTGTGAATCAAAATGTATCGAGCTCAATCCCAGTAGAATACAAAAATAAACTTATTGAAGCTCAGATGATTTTAGAGAGAACTAATAAGGATTTGGGGAATAAAGATATTTTTTATGCTAATATTAAAAATGCAGAAAACCTAATCTTTGAAGTTAGAGATAAACAAATATTTTTAAATGATGTAAAAAAATTATTAAATCATATTTCAATATTAAAGAAACAAGCTAATTGAATAGAAACATTTGAATTAAGCAAAGATAAGGCATTAATAGAATTAAATAATTTTTGACTGGGTTGAATTTTTGAACTTCAAAAGAAATATTATTTTGTATGAAAAAATGGAATAATAGGGCCTTATATAAAATGAGAAGAAGCGAAAAGCTATAATTATCCAGATTGAGAAGAAGCTATTGCATCTGATCTTTCTCCAGAATGAGATATTTTTATTTTAACAAAAACTTATAGACTTCTAAAGTTCTATAAACAATGATTTAGTTATGTAAATGTAGAATGACAAAAAACTTGGGAAGAAGCAAAATGAATAAAGACATTTAATTCAAATTTATATTTACTAAGTGCCTCTGGAAACCAAATTTTCAGACATAAACCAGGGATAAATTGATTTTCTTCTAAATATTGAGTTATTGATGATAATGATATTACAAATTTAAATTTACATGATTTTGCAATAGATTGAGGTTTTTATCTTCTAAAGAAGGATTTATCAATTGATAAAATAATCACAACTCCAACTTATACTAAAAAATCTATTGTAATTAATGGATTACCAAATAATTACAATATTGAAGAGTCATTCGTGCCAAAAATGTTTACAGCCCTAAATCTTAACTATATTTATATTCTATTAAACAATAAAATATGGGTATTTGAAGCGGATTCAAAAAGTTATAAAGATGTTAAATCTCTAAAATATATCTGACAATTAGAGCCTCAAGAATCAAAAATAAATGCTTTTTATATCCCAAAAGATTGAGAAATAGTAATTTGAAATGATAAATGAGTTTACAAAATTAATTTTGAAATTTCAGATTCTAAAATAGCTATTAGATAATTTCTAAATAATGTTTATATTTGATGCTATAGTTCTCCGCAAAGTTCATATAAAAGAATCAAAAAATATAATTTATTTATTTTCAAGAGATTTCTGAAAAATATCAGCTTGGATAAAAGAATCAAAATTAAAGTATCCGATTGACATTTGAAATATTGTAAATTTTGGAGTAACTCTTAAGTGAAATATTAATAATGTAGATAGCTATAAAATCAAAAAAACAATTGATTATAATGGGCTTAATTATGAAAGTATAAGCAATATTTTAAATTTACTTTATTATATCTATAGTTTAGCTCCCGAATGAATTCCAAGTGAAATAATGTATGATGACTATATAAATAATATGAAGTATTTCGAGGAAAATGAGACAAACAAGAAAATTACAGAGTTTTTTAAAATGAAATTGATAATAAATTCTTGAATTTGAATAAATATTAATGATATGAAAAAAAGTGTAAATTTTGAGAAAATTTATAATTTTATAAAAACAAATAAACTCGAGAAAGTTCTGAAAGTTTCTGGAATAGAAGAATCTCTAATAAATGAGATTAAGACTTACAATAATAATAGTTATAACTTATTTATAAATTAAAAACAATGAACGCAATTTTTGGAGCATATTTATTTATATTTGGATTGATTTTTTGAAGCTTTGCTTCTGTTCTGATTTTTAGATGGCAATCAAAGAAAAAATGAATAATCTCTGGAAGAAGTGAGTGTCCAAATTGTGGACATACTCTAACAACTCTTGATTTAGTTCCATTTTTTTCATATGTTTTTTTAAAATGAAAATGTAGACATTGTGGGAGTAAAATTGGAATTATCTACCCTCTCTTAGAGCTTTCAATGTGAATTTTATTCTTACTTACTTGAATTTTTCTCGTTGATTCAAGTTTAATTTTTTCTTTTAATTTAATTGAAATTTCAAAGTTAATTTTACTTTTATTTGTGTCGTTTGTAATTATTACTTTTACATTTTATGATATCTTGTATTTTGAAATTCCAGATGAAATAGTTATTCCATCGCTGTATATAATTTTTGTTCTTCTTTTAATCTCATCATTAACTAAGGACTTCAATATTTTTAATTATTTTTCTCCATTTACTGATAATATTTTAAATATTCCCCTAATTAATTGAGTTATTTGAGCAAGCCTAATTTTCTCATTTTTTCTATTTCAAATACTTGTTTCTAAATGAGCTTGGATGTGATGATGAGATTTGAGAATTGCTGTTTTTATGTGACTAGTTTGATGAACTAAAATTGCTCTATTATGACTTCTAATTGCCTATTTCTTAGGTAGTATATTTTGAATAATAATACTAATTAAAACTCGAAATAGAGAAAATAAAATCCCATTTTGACCATATCTTTGAATGTGACTTTTTATATCTTTAATGTTTCACACTCAAATTATTAATTGGTATTTTTCTATTTTATAAGTATAATACAAAAAAAGTAAATACTATATTTTTTTGAAATATAAAAAAACCCATATAATATATAAAAATATTTAATAAAAACAAAAATATTATGGATAATAAAAAATTAATTGCTATAAAAGATTTTATAGCTTCATCTGAAAAATCAATGAATTCAGCTAAAAAAATTCTTGCTACAATGATAGACCCAAAGAGTCTCTGAAAAGATTTTGAATTTGATATGTGAAATCTAAATTCGTATGATAGCTGAGAAGATAAGGTTGTAGAGTGAGTATTTACATGAGAATCAATGCTTGGTTCTGATTCAAATATATATCCAGTTCCACAAAATTATGCATCAAAATCTCATCTAGTTCAATGAAGTAAACTTAAAGCAATTATTAAGCCAGATTGAAAAATTCAATACAAAATAATTGAAGAAATCGAATATGAGACTAAAGTTTGAATTATAGCAAAAAATAAAGACAAATATCAAGTAATTGCAGATGGAAAATCATACAATATTTTACTTGCTGTTATAACTTATCTAAAAGCCGAATTATGAGACAGTGTCTCAATTAGAATCCCAAAATGAAAAGATGCAACATTTGCAGCCGTTGAGTCAGTTTTACCTAAATAAAATCTAAACAATAAAAAAATTCTGGAAAATTTTCCAGAATTTTTTTATTGTTTAATTACCTCACCATACTATCCGCTATAATGTTAGCCACATTTTTATCTAGTGGGTTTGGGATTATTTTGTCCTCTGATAAATGGTCTACATAACCTGCTAGTGCTTCGGCTGCATTTATTTTCATTTGGTCTGTTATTTTATGAAGGCGATGCATTAGTGCTCATTTAAATATTCAAGGAAAAACAAGTACATTATTTAATTGATTTGGGAAATCTGACCTTCAAGTTGCTACAATTCTAGCTCACCCAGCTTTTGCTTCATCTGGCATAATTTCTGGAATTGGATTTGCCATAGCAAAAATTATAGAATCCTTGTTCATTGTAGCTACATCATCTTTTGTTATTGCGTTTGCAATACTTACTCCGACAAATACATCAGCTCCTAAAATCGCATCCTGCAGAGTTCAAGAAATATTTTCTGGATTTGAAATTTCAAGAATTTTTATTTTTGCAGAATTTAGGTCAACTCTACTTTTTGATACAATTCATTTACTATCACAAGCTATAATATTACCTACTCAATACAAATTAAGAAGCTTTAAAATAGCAGTTCCAGCAGCTCCAAGTCAATTTATTACTACTTTTATTTCTTCTTTTTTCTTACCTGTAATCTTGAGTGAATTTATAAGTCAAGCTAGTACTACAACTGCAGTTCCGTGCTGATCATCATGAAAAACAGGAATATTAAGCTCGGCTTTTAATCTCTCCTCTATCTCAAAACATCTTGGTGCTGAAAAATCTTCTAAATTAATTCATCAGAAAGTCGGAGCAATATTTTTAATGGTTTTAATAATTTCCTCTGTATCTTGAGTATCTAAGATTATTGGAAAAGCATTCACTCCTGCAAATTCCTTAAATAACACACACTTCCCTTCCATTACAGGAAGTCAAGCTTCTGGTCCGATATTTCCAAGTCCAAGTACAGCACTTCAATCTGAAATTACAGCTACAGTATTTGATTTTAGGGTATATTTGTATACATCTCACTTATTCTCAGCTATTTTAAGGCATGGAGCAGCAACTCCAGGAGTATAAAGCAAACTTAAATCTTCCCTAGTCTCAATGTGTTTTTTTGAAACTATCTCTAGTTTTCAAGCAAGCTCTTCATGTAATTTCAAACTTTCTTCATAATAATTCATATTTTTTTGGGTTATTTATAAACTCAAATTAGTATATAAATTTTTCTTAAAATGCAAAAAAATAAATCCACTTAAAGTGGATTTATTTAAAAATATTTAGAATTAACAATTAATTATAACAGGAATTACCATTGGTTCTCTTTCTATTTTGTATGAGAGGAATGATTCAACATCTTTTTTAACTATTTTATTAAGTTCTTTATCCTCAATATCTGGAATATCTTTAACCGTAGTCTCAAAAGAAGATCTAGCTTTTTTAATAATCATTCTATGAACTTCTCTTACTTCATCTAAATATACAAGTCATCTTGTTTCAATTTTCAAAGGTCCAAGTAAAGTTTTAGTTTTTTCATCAACTTTAAATATAATTACAACTGCTCCAGATCTCATCATTTGAGCTCTAGCTGCGATTACATGGCTTGTTGCAATTCAAATTCATTGTCCATCAACTATGATTTCTTCTAGATTTATTTTAGTTTTTGATTTTTTTACATTTTTTTCAGCATCAAAATCAATAATTGAACCATTGTCAGCCAAAATTACATTTTTATCTGGAATTCCGAGAGCCATTGCAGTTTTTTTGTGTGCTACTCTCATAAATAATTCACCATGAGATGGCATAAAATATTTTGGTTTAATAAGATTTATCATTAATTTTTGTTCTTCTTTCGCTGCATGTCATGAAGTATGAATATCCATTCAATCTTTTGTATACAAGCTAGCTCCGAGTCTAATTAATTCATTCATAAGATTTACAACTCATCTTTCATTTCCAGGAACTGGAGTAGAAGATAGGATAATAGAGTCTCCTGGTCTAATTTTTACAATTGGATGTTCTCCATATGCCATTCTATAAAGTCATGAAAATTGTTCTCATTGACTACCTGTAGTTAGAATTAATTGTCTTTCATCTGCAGTTTGGTCAATTACGTTTGTAAGTCTTTTTACAGAATTTGGATTACATTTAATATATCATAATTCTCTTCAGATTTTTATATTTTCAACCATACTTCTTCAGTTTAAGAAAACTGTTCTTCAATTTTTCTCAGCTGATTCAATAACTTGTTGAGCTCTTCAAATTAATGAAGAAAATGTCGCAACAATAACTCTTCCTGGAGCATCACTTATAATTTTATGTAATTCTATTCAGATATCAGCTTCAGTTTGAGTAAATCATTCTTTTAGAGAATTTGTAGAATCACTTAATAAAATATCAATTCATCTTTTCCCAATTTCTCAAATTTTTGTAAGATCGGCTGGTTTATCAATAGATGGTGTGAAATCAAATTTAAAATCTCAAGTATAAACTATTTTTGTAGTAGGAGATTCTATATAAATTCCGCATGCATCTGGGATATTATGATTTTGTCTAAAAAATTCTGTTTTAAAAGATCAAACTTGAAAAACTCAGTCTGAGTCTGGATTTACTACATGCATTTTTGCTTTATCTAAAATACCAGCATCTTCTAATTGTTTTCTAATTAATCAAATTGTAAGTTTCGCTCCATACATTGTAGGATAACCTAGAGTTGGGAGAATATGTTTTAGTCACCCAATATGGTCTAGATGGCCATGAGTAATTAAAATTCATTTAATTCTGTCTTTTAAAGGAATAAGGTAAGATATATCAGGAAGGCTATATTTAGCTCAAAGCATATCATTTTCTGGGAATTGAATTCAACCATCAATCAAAATAATTTCATCGTTGTACTCAATCATACTCATATTTTTTCAAACCTCATTATGTCATCCGATTACCACTATTCTTGTATGTCATTTTTCAAGAAGTGGAATAAGTTGTGGTTTTACATTTGGGAATATTGAAGGAGATCAGTCTCTTCACGCAAAATTACTTGTCCAGTTTTGTTTATCTGAGCTAGCATCTCTTGCTTGTTTATTTTTTGACAAAAAGTCATAGTTATCTTCTATTGTAGAAGAATATTCAGGAGCCTCAGCTGCATTATCTTTTTTTGGGATATTAACAGTATTGTCTTCATTTGGTTCCCCGGTTAAATCAGACTCAAGCTCATTAAAAAAATCATTCATATAAATTATAAATTATTAAATATTAAAAATTGAAAAATATTGTCTCCTTTTAGTTTTTACAAAAAAATAAAAACTTAAATTTAATTACATTGTGATTTATCCTATTAAAGCGGGATAACTTATTGTATCAGAAGGAGAAAAATTTTTTAACTGCACCTATTATATTCATTAACGGATATAATACAAGTATTTTTTTAAATTAATTCAAATTTTTGTAGAATCCCAATTATAAGTGGCTATACTACCGCTTCAAAAAGTCGTATTTTTAAATTCATTTGAGTTAAATACATAATTTTTAAAAAAATTATATTTTAATTTCAAGCTATAATTTGAGAGAGATCTACGCAAAAATTCTTCATTATGAAAAATATAAAAAACAAAACTTTCAGCAAAATCCTCATATTTATTAGAAAGACTATAACCAGATACAAAATCCGTTATTTTCGCATTTTTATTTTTGATATTGTAAGCAAGCCAACTTATTTTGTAAAAATCCTCAGATTTATCAAGTCAAGCATTATCATTTAAATAATAAATATCGACAATATGACCTAGCTCATGAACAAAAACCTTAATAGTCTCACTATCAATTTTTGCTTTACTAGTCAGAATTAAATTATTTCCAGACACTTGTCATCTTGGATCTGTTCTTTCTCAATCAATAACTAGACTTATTGGTGTTACTTTATCTTTAAAATATTTAGACTTAATATTTAAATCTAATATTTTTATTAAATTATTATCAATTTTAATATAATCTGGTTTAAAACTAATTGATAAATAAGGCTTTTCTTGTTTCTTTTCTCAAAGAAGAAATCCTTCATTTCAAATAATCTTTTTTTCTTCCTGAGAATAAATAGAGGCACTATTAAAATCTCAAATAAAAGTAGGAGAATTTGTCTTATTATATCAAAAGAAAAGTAGAAAAAAAATTATAAAGTAAGATAAAAACTTAACCAAATCAGCTTTTTTTATTTTGATTTTTTGCATTTAACTATGAAATTCAATATATAAAATTAATTGTAGCATTTATTAATTGTTGAGAAATTATCGCAATCAGAAAGCCAAGTAGAGACCATTGAAGTGCATTTTTGGCTTTTTTTACTTTTTCTCAATCTCAAAGTCACATTACAAATACAAATCCAGAATAAACAATTCATCAAATTGCAAGTATTCAGGCTAAAATTATTAATTTTTGCGTAACATAAATAATTTTATTTTTTACATTATCTATTTGATATCATTGATTTGAAGACAGACTAAGAATTCAACCTAAAACTGACGTATTTTCTTTTGACTCCATAGCTCATTGTGGCACACATCATCAAAGAGAAGTACTAAGAGTTGAATCTGCATTATATTTACAATTGCTATTTGCTGCGAAAACAGTCGTAAATCAAAAAACAACAAATAAAAATAAAATTATTAATTTTTTCACCCCAAGGGCACTTATTTCATTGCGCATAATTTAGAAGTTAAATCAAGTAACTATTTTAATTAAAATCCAAGAAAGTGGAATTACAGCAAGTCAAATTCAAGCGTAAACTAGAGATTTCATTCATTTTTTCAAATTTTCTTCTTTTCCCTCAGCGCTAAATAGTAAAAATCAAATATACATAAAAACTGCAACTGATGCAATTCAAAGAAGTCAGAAAATATATTTTTCCACCACTTTTATAAAATTATTATCAAAATTAACATTATTTTCATCAACTCATAAGCTAAGATCTACTTTTGTACTTGGTGATGCAATAGAAGTCTGTCTAGGTCTAACTATCATATCGTTTTTTAATCAGTCTCAATTAAATTGCCCCTTTACATTATTTTTAAAATCACTCCAAAAATCAGCATGAGTATAATTAAAAACAAATAAATTTGAAATTAAACAAAAAGCTAATATTAATAATTTTATTTTTTTTACCACAGGGGCGTTTGTCTCACTGCGCATAATTAATTTAGGGTTAAGTTATTGATTATATCAACTAATGTAAATGAAGCAATAGAAACTACAACTCAAATTATTGAATATATAATTACATTTTTGGCTTTTTTTACTTTTTCATCACTTCATGCTGAAAATAAAAACATTAATCATCAAATCATAGTCGCAATAATTGCTAGAATTGCAACATATTTTGTAACTTCCTTAATTATTACAAATAAAAATTTAACAGGATTTTCTTTTTTAATAATACCTCATCATTCATAGAAACCAGGAAGTCAAAATTCATTCTTAAAATCAAGAGTTGAAGTATTGGCAAAAGTTATTATCGGCAACAATAAGGCAATAATAAATATTGCAAAATATTTTATTTTTTTATATATTAATTTGATCATAATATCCAAATTATTAATTTTACGATAGAATAAGACAGTAGTGCTACTACTATAGCGACAATATTATAAATAATAATATTTTTTCATTTTGTGATTTTTTCTGAACTTCCGCCTGAAGTTATCATCATAATTGCACCCATTACCATAAAAAGTAAAGATAGTGTAGGCAACATTACAAGTGCGATTCTTACTATTTTTCACGATAATTCTTTAATATTATCTTCTGCTCACATATTATATTTAGTATCTGACGGTGATAATTTAGATACATCTAACATAAAAGATGACGAACTAATATCATTTTCATCTCAAGAATCTCATTCTCCTTCTGCAAAAACTGTTCCAAAAAAAAGAGGAATGGTTAATAATATATAAACTAATATTTTTTTAATCATAATTTTAAAACTTCTAACTTAATTTATAACTTTCTACATATTATCTTATTTACAAAAAAAATCAAAATTATTGATAATTTTTTAAAATATATATAATGCGACTATTATATTTAAAAATTAAAAATATGAAAATAATTATTTCTATTCTATTTAATGCATTAATTTTATATGCCATAACATTCTTTCTTCCTTGAATAACTGCAGATTGATGATTAAAGCTTTTTTTTGTTTGATGAGTAGTTCTCTGAATGTTAAATTTCTTTGTAAAACCCTTTTTAAAACTATTTTGATTACCATTTATTATATTCACATTTTGATTATTTATCTTAGTAATAAATGGAATAATTTTATTTTTACTTGAAAAAATTATACTTATTTTAAATATTGAATGAGTTAGTTTTTCTATAAATTGATTAAATTTTGTAATTGCAGTTGCAATTTTTACTATTTTTAATACAATCTACAACACTTTTATAAAAAAGTAAAAAACCTGATTTTTAATTCGTAAATTTTATTATATGTTATTTATTCTTAAAATATCGCAAATTGTATTAAGCTTACTTCTTGCCTTTATTGTATTAATTCAACCTAAAAAAAGTGGTTTATCTTTAACTACATTTTGAAGTGAATCAACATGAAAATTCGAAAGAAGATGACCTGAAAAAATACTACACAATGCAACAATAATTTTGTGAACATTATTTATAATTAATGCTTTGCTATTCTTTTTCTTAGCATAATAATCTAAATTGACTTCCATGTCTATATATAATAAATTAAAAAAATATCTATTTTTTTTATCATTGCTTTTTGTAATATTAACAACATTTCACATTACATATGTGTATATGTATAATGGCTCAAAAGTTATTCCAAAAAATTGATGAACTTTAAGTGTTTGATTTGTTTGAAATAGCCCAAGTTTAAATCCCCTTGATTTTTGAATAGATCAAAATAATGACTATATACTTCAGTTTATGTATAGGTCATTATTAAGGTATAATTTTGAAAGTAAGAAAATGGAGTGAGATTTAGCTAATTGTGATCTATGAAAAAATTTCTCTACAATAAAATGTTATATCAAAGATGGAGCAACTTGGAGTGATTGAAATCCTGTAAGAAAAAGCGATATATTAGAAACTTATAATGTTTTAAAAAATACTGATATTAATAAGGGATTAAAGAGTATTTTAAATAATATTGAAGTAAATGATAATTGAGGATATATTGAATTTTCATCAAAAAATGCCGATGTTTTACTTCTTGATGCCTTCACTATTCCAATAGTAAAAAAGGAACAAATAGAATCCTTTAAAGATAGCAATTTGGCTCAAAATATATCTCCTATTACAAACTGAGCTTTTGATTTTTCAAAAAAAGAATTTGATACTGAATACAATGCAAAAAAAATTACTCTTACAAAGAGTATAAATAAAATTTATGATAATGACTATTATATCTCAAAAATAGTTTTTAAATTTTTCCAGGATAAAAATAACTTATTAAAAAATGAAAATACTTTAAATATAATTTTTCCAAGTGATGAAAAAGAATTATTAGTTTCTCCAAGATATAGAAAATATGATTATTTATTCCCTCAATATATAGGTTTATTTTTAAATACAGAAAAAATAATATCTCTTGATTTAAGAAAGGCTATTTTATTCCAACTAGAAAATGCTACATATCTAGAATATGGAGAAAGTAAATGAAAGAAAGTAAATAATCCATTTTTATGAGATGAGTTAATAATTCCAGAAATAACAAACAAAAATTTTGTTTCAATAATCAATTCACTTGGATTTTTCAAAAAAGAACATTTAATTTGAGAAATTAACAAAAAGTATGACAATTTATTAAAACCAAAATCAACAAGTAATGAAATTCCAGTTAATACTTATTTCAAAACTCCAAGTAATAAAAAAATATATTTCCGCTTCTGATGAGCATCTGAAATGCTTATTTCCGGAAATGTTCCAGCTTGAGTGAGTGGTGTTTATATAAATGAATTTAAGCTTAAATCATTTGTTTCAGGAAATACAAAATTCTATTTTAGAGCGACAAGTGAATTTAAAACTCTCAATATTTGAGCTAATAATTACACTCTATATTTTGAAGTAAATTGAAAAAAAGTTAAAAAAGAAACACTAACAGTGTATTATTATCAAGATAAGGCTACATTGGAAACTAAACAAAAAGAGGTTTTAGATAATTTAAATAAAACTGTAACAGTTACTGTGGCTGATACAAGCAAAATAAACGCTGAAAAAGAAATTGAACTTCAAAAGGTACAAGCCCTAGATAATTCATATTTTTATGACAAAAATTATGCAAAATTTACTCTTAATCTAAATTTTGTTAATGAATGATCTTATTTTTCTTATTATGCTAAAAGGATAAAAGAAGAGATGCAATTTCTTGGAATTGATTTAAACATAAAAGAAATTACTCAAAAAGAAATGCAAGCTATGATTTCAAAATGAGAAAAAAATTATGATATGTTACTTACCTGAGTAAATCATTGATTATTTGATTATAACATATTCCCTTTTTATCATTCATCTCAAGCAAAAATATGATTTAATTTCTCTAAAATTAAAAACATTCCCCTTGACCTACTTCTAGAAAAATTAAAAGCCAGTGCACTAGAAGAAGAAAAATTAAAACAAATCAAGAAAGAATCTCTAGAAATATTAAAAAGGGAGGCTGTAGTAAAGACGTTTTTTAATCCATATTCATTCTTTTATATTGACAAAAATATAAAAAATATTCATGAATATTCACTAATTCCTTATAAATATTATTCATATGATGTTATTAAAAATTCTTATATAAAAGAAGACAGAATAATTAATTATAGTCAGAAAGGTATTGGTTCATTTTTTAGCTGGTTAAAAAAATCATTTTAATTATGGAACATAACATAATTACCCCTTCTTGGGAGCTAATAAACAAAACAAACACAATAAAAAAATTTAATTTTATCCCTTCTTTATTATCAACTCTATATTTAAGTATAATAGTATTTTATCAGACAGCATTTACATATATTTACATTTTTGAGTTAAAAGACCAATTTTTTTCTATGGCAATTGATCTAATTCATAAATCATATTTCATAGAAGTTTTAATAATTTTAGCTGTTTGATTTGTGCTATATATTTTTATAAAACCATTAGCAGAATGATGAATAGTTTGTCTAATTGACGCTTTTTATAATAAAGAATCATGAAAATATAGATTATCTTATTGAATATCTCAATGATTATTACATTTTTTACCCGTTTTTGAATATCATAATTTTATGTGATTATTTAGGCTTTTATCTATCATCACATTTTATTTTCTAACGCTTAGAATTTTCTGACAAGATTATGCAATAATAATAAGTATAATTTTCTCAATTTACTTACTTTTATCTTTTGTAATAAATATACTATTTGCTTACTCGAAATTCTTTATAATTTTTGAGAAAAAATGAATATTTGAAGCAATAAGTCTATCAACTCGAATGACTCTTCATAATATGTGAACGACTTCAAGATTATATTTTACACTTTTTTTAGTTTATCTTAGAATAATTTTAACTGTAATAATGTTTCTTATATTCCCTATTATAGTTTCAGCTATTTTTGCTTATATCTCGTCAAAATTCTTTTTTATATTTTTTATTAGTTTAATTGTGATAATTTTTATAGTATTTTTATTGCTTATAACTCACCTTAATTCTGTTGTTGAAATATTTGTAGATAGCCTTTGGTACAATGCCTACATAGACAATAAAAAGACTTTTGAACTAGAATAAATTTTAATTTGACTTAAATAAAAATCATACTATACTAACCCCAGTCTGTGAGACAACTTTCCTCCTTTACGTTGTCTTCAGACTTTTTTTGTGGATAAATTATTCAATCACATCACTAAAATCTTCAGTTATTCAATCTTTTAGATATTTATGAATTGCATTGTGAGTAGCTAGAATTCCGAGAGTTGCTCAGTATTTTCTTCTTGGTGAAATATCTCAGACAAGATTTTTAATATAATCAAAATCAAATTTTAAAATCTCAGAAATATCAAGCCCAATAATACTCTCTCAAAAAATCGAAGCACAAGCGGTTGTAATAATAGAAGTTTCTCAAATAAAAGAAAAATCTAGAATTTTATTATTTTCGATTTTCAAAAAGACTTCCAAGGTGTCACCACAAAGTCTACTTTCATCAAAATGATTTACAGTAAAATCCTCCATCTTAAATTTATTTGGAGGATTTTTTGAATATTCTTGTATTAAATTTGAATTAGTCATTTGAATTAATTTTGATGATTATCTATTTTATATATTCTTAATTCCTGTTTTTCTATATTTTCATAAAATAGTTACTATCCTTTTTTCTGCAGTCTAAAGCCCCCTTTCTTAATTCATCAGATATTTCATTATTATTTAATTTCTTCAAAGAATATTCCTCAAATTGAGAAACAATATAAGATGATAAGTCGTAAACATCTTCAAAAACTTCAGTTTTGAAATTTATTGAAGATTTTTTTATCGCAAGATTAACCATAATTTAAATTTATTAAATTTTAATAATTTCATTATATCCAAAATCCAAAAAACTCAAATTTTTCACATAAACTCAAAAAAACAGTATTTTCGCTTGATTAGATTTAAAAAATCTTTTGCTTTTATTTTGGAAATAAATATAATAATTTCAAATTAGTATTTTAAAATTATCGGATAATTTCAAAATGAAAATTAGAAAAATATATCAAAATATATTAAATGAGATAGATAATAATCTTATCTTACTACTTATTTGAGCTAGACAAGTAGGTAAGACTACGCTATTAAAACAAATAAAAAATTATCTTGATAAAAAAGATGTAAAAACATATTTTTTAAATTTAGAAGATCCTGACATAAAAATTCTTCTCAATATTCATCCAAATAAATTATTTGAAATTACTTGATCAGGAAGCGAAGATAAACAAGTTATTTTTATAGATGAAATTCAGTATTTAGACAATCCAACTAATTTTTTGAAATATATTTTTGATGAGTATAAAGATAATATTAAATTGATAGTTTCTTGAAGTAGTAGTTTTTATATTGATCAAAAATTTAAAGATTCTCTTATTTGAAGAAAAAAGGTCTTTAATATTTATACTCTTGATTTTGAAGAATTTCTCGATTTTAAAGACGAGAATGAATTAAAAGATATTTTTTATAAAACAAGAAAAATTCCAACTCTTCAAAAAAATCTTTTTAATAAATTATTAGATGAATATATAACCTACGGATGATATCCTGAAATAGTACTTACAAAAGATAATACGAAAAAAATAGAAAGACTATATGATTATAGTTTTGATTATATCAAAAAAGATATTTATGAGGCAAAAATTCAAGATCAAGATAAATTTTTGAATTTACTCAAAATATTAGCCAATCAAACAGGAGAACTTATAAATATGAATGAACTTGCAAATACTTTGTGACTTTCTCAACCTACCATAGAAAAATATATTTATGTAATGCAAAAAAGTTTTCAAATAGCTTTAATTAAGCCATTTTATAGTAATATAAGAAAAGAATTAACTAAAATGCCGAAAATATATTTTCTTGATCTTTGAATAAGAAATAGTTTACTTAGAAATTTTGATAATATCTCTTCTAGGATTGATAAATGACCTTATTTAGAAAATATATTTTTTAGAGAATTTTTATTTAAACAAAAAAGTTGAGATAGTATAAAATTTCGGAGAACTCAAGCTCAAAATGAAGTAGATTTCATACTAAATGAAAGCGAAGCTTTCGAAATAAAATTTGATAAAAAACAAGTAAAAGAAAGTAAATACAAAGTATTTAAAGAGCAATATAAAAATATTAAATTAAATTATATAAGTTTTGAAGAGCTAATGAATTTTTTATAAAAACTCAAATTTTTCACATAAACTCAAAAAAACAGTATTTTCGCTTGATTAGATTTAAAAAATAAATATATTGTTTGTAATATAATATTTTTTAAATTTTTTTCTATGGCAAGAATGAGAAATGGCGGTGTACAAACTAGTTATTCTTCTTTTATTTTACCTATAATTATAGCGGTTTGAATTATAATTTTAATTGTTAGACTTATTTTTTCAGGCGGTAATAATACTGTAAATAGAACGGGAAATTTTATTAACATTGAACCATCTCTGGAAAACTCAAAAATATATATTTATATGTCTGGGGATTCTAAAAAAGAAATTGATGGAAGTACAAAAATGTTTTCAACAGATAATAAAGTTCAAGTTGAGAGCTGAGAGGCTAAAATTAGCTTTCCTGATAATGATTCAATGTCATATCTTGATAAAAGATGAGAATTACAATATGAAGGGTTAAGTAATTCTAAACAAGTTTTTAATTTGCTTAATTCAGAATTTTGGACAGAAATAAATGCAGCATGAGTTCAAATTAAATTGAAGAATTTTACAGTAGATCCAGAAATATCATCAGTATTAGCATTCTCACAAAATGCAATTGCCAGTAACGCATATGTATTAAAATGAAGTGCACAAATTACTTTAAATATTACATGAGATAAAGAAAAAGCAGTAACTCTTGGTGTTGGGCAAAAAATAACAATTTTAAATAATGATTTAAAAGATGAAAATCTAAAACTTAACGACAAAGTAGAACCTATTGATGATATGTTTAAGGAAGAAGATTTTTTCGTAAGACATAATTGATTAAATTATTTAGAATCAACTTGAAGTTGAAATTTATCTTGAACTGGAAATACTAGCTCAGGTTCATTACTTTCTAAAAATCAAAAATATATTTCATTTATTTATCCAACTGATGAGGCTTCTGTTGATTGACCATTAGTAGATATTGAATGAACTATAATGTCAAATGACGTAGAAAAAATTACATTAAATGATAAAGAAGTAGTCTTAAATAAAGCAGAAAATAAATTTACATTTAAGTGATTTAATTTATGAAATTCAGTTAATAATATTGTCTATAAAGCTTATGATAAAGATAATAATTTACTTACAAAATGAGTTATTATAGTTTATTCTTCTTGAAATAATGACAAAAAAGATAATGAAAAACCAACAGTAACAACATATCCAATAAGCGATAAGGATTTTAGAATTATTGAACCAGTTAGCAATCCTTTTAAAACTACTGAAAATGTAGTTAAAATAGTATGACAAGTTAATAAATGAGTTGTAAAATACATTACAATAAATTGATTTAGATTAACAAAATTCCCTCAGTTTTCTACAACTTGGTACTACTTTGCAAATAAGGATTACTGAACAATGAATGATGGAATAAATCTTTATAAAATTCAATATTATTGAACTAACGATGAACTTCTATCTACAAATTTATTTACAATAGTTAAAGAATCTCCTGAAATTACTCCAGCTCCATCTGAAACACCTACAACACCAACTCCAGCTCCTTCTGAAACTAGCACTTGAGCAAATAATAATTCATAAATTATGTTTAATAAAAAAGGTAATTCAATTATAGAAGTTGTTATTGTAATTGTAATATTAACTATCTGAATAGTTTGAACTTATGAAATTGTGAATTCTGGACAAAAGCTCGCAACAACTACAGAAAATAGAATAAAGGCTATAAATATTGCAAGAGAGTGACTTGAAGCAGTAACAAATATTCGCGATACTAATTGGATTAAATTTTCAAGTGATTATGAGCATTGTTGGAATGTTGCAAATTACAATTCTAACTGTATTTGAGCAGGTTTTAGTGTTCCTACACTAACATGAGGTATTTTATATCAAAAAGAGTCTCTTTGGTATCTATCATGATCCACAAATAATAAAATTTATTTAGATAATAATTGAATGGTTTATCAAACATGAGCAAGTTCAATAGCTTGGGACAATACATTATGTACAAATTTAGTTAGTAAATCATGTCGTACGGGATTTACGCGCGATATACAAATTAACACTTCCTTTCCAAGTGAAAGTATGAAAATAAATAGCATAGTTAAATGGATAGATAATTCAAAACAATGAGAACATACTATTAATCTAGAAACAACTCTAAAAAACTGGAAAATTGATTTATAAAATTTAATTTAAAAAAATATTAATGTCTTTCGTTCACTTACATGTACATACAAATTATTCAATCCTTGAGTGACTCTGAAAACCCAAGGATTTTGTAAAAAAAGCAAAAGAACTTGGTTTTGAAGGATTGGCAATAACAGATAGTGGAAATTTATATTGATATTTTGAATTTTATAAAGCCTGTCTTGATAATTGAATTAATCCTATTTTATGACTTGAAACCTCTATATCAAAAAAGTGAATTTGAAATAAAGATAAAGATAATGAATTTTATGAAATAGTCTTACTTGCAAAAAATATTGAGTGATTTAAAAATCTTTTGGAGCTTACTACAGTTTCGCGGCTTGATTGATTTTATTATAAACCAAGAATTGATTTTGAAATTTTAAAAAAATATTCAGGTAATCTAATCTGATTATCCGGTTCTTATTTATGAGAAATAGCTCAAGCGATTATCACTGGAAAAAGTGAAGATTATATAATGGAAAGAATTAATTTTTATTTTGAAATTTTTTGAAGTGATGATTTTTATTTGGAAATTCAAGAACATCCAGATAGGCCAAGCCAAAATAAAGTTAACGAATATATTGTAAATTTATCAAAAAAATATTGATTAAAAATTGTTGGAACTAATGATTGTCATTATATAAATGAGTCTGACGCTGAAGCCCAGGATTTATTATTTTGTATATGAGACTGAAGAAGCTTGGATGATCCAGATAGATCTACATTAATAGATTGAAATTATAGTCTAAGACAAAGTGAAGAAATGAGAGAACTTTTTTCTTATGCACCAGAAGCTTATTCAAATACATCAGAAATTAATTCAAAAATCAATATAAAAATTCCCTATGGAAATACACTAATCCCAATTTATGAATTAGGAGAGGAAGAAAAAAATAAATATAAAAAATATAAAGAAGAAGAAATAAAAAGTAATAATTTAAAGAGTTTAGGCGAAGAAGAGTGGTATTTAAGATATCTTTGTATGATGTGATTAAATACAAGATATGAATATGATTTTTCTGAGCAAACACTATTTGAACTAATAAAAAAAGTAGATATTCCTACTCCTGAGAAAAAATTATCTCAAATGTCAGCTAAAGAATTACAAGAACTTGCCATAAAATATTTCACTCCAAAAAAACAAGAATTTATAAAAACACTACGTGAAGATCAGAAAAAAATAATTGATAGGCTAGAATATGAACTTGTTGTAGTTGATTTGATGGGATTTAATTGATATTTTATCATTGTAGCTGACTTCATTAATTGGGCAAAAACAAACGATATTCCAGTATGACCTGGAAGATGATCTGCTGCAGGTGCAATTCTTGCATTTTTATCTTGAATTACAGATATAGATCCACTCAAATATTGATTACTTTTTGAAAGATTTTTAAATCCAGCCCGTGTATCTATGCCTGATATAGACGTGGATTTTTCAGATGAATGAAGATCTAGAGTACTCGAATACGTTAGAAATAAATATTGAAGTGACCATGTTGCTCAAATTTGTACTTTTGGTACTATGGCAGCCAGAGCAGCAGTTAAAGATATTTGAAGAGCTTTATGACTTCCATTTTCTGAGATGAATGAAGTCGCAAAACTAATCCCCGCAAAGCCTTGAATAAAAATTAAAGATGCACTAGAAGAAAGTACTGAATTTAAACAATTATATAATTCAGATGAAAAATATAAAAAAATTATAGATAATGCAATTAAGCTTGAATGATCTGTAAGGCAACTCGGAGTTCATGCCTGTGCGGTTATTATAGCACCAGAAAAGATGACAAATTTCTGTTCTCTGCAACATCCCCCAAAAGATGACCAAGTAATAATAACTCAACTATCTCAATATCCAATTGAAGATTTATGACTTCTTAAGATGGACTTCTTGTGACTTAGAAATCTTACTATCATTCATAGATGTATGAATATTATAAGAAAAAATCATAATATCGATATTAATTTATTAAAAATTGATTACGAAGATAAACGTGTATTTAAGATATTTGCAGCCGGAGATACAACCTGAGTATTCCAGTTTGAATCATCTTGAATGAGAAAATATTTACGTGACCTAAAGCCAAATACTTTTGAAGATATAATTGTTATGGTGTCTCTATATCGTCCTGGACCACTCGCATATATCCCGACTTATATCGCTAGAAAACATTGAAAAGAAAAAGTATCTTATCCACACGCATCACTTGAAGCCATTTTAAAACCAACTCAATGAATTGCGGTTTACCAAGAACAAATAATGCAATTAGTTCAAGCTTTTGCTGGATTCTCACTCTGAGAAGCCGACATTCTAAGACGTGCAATTTGAAAGAAAAAAGTAGATTTACTTATGGAACAAAAAGAGAAATTTATAGATGCAGCAGTCCGCGAATGAAATCCAAAAGAACTTGCAATATATATATTTGAAGAAATTATTGAGCCATTTGCTGGGTACTGATTTAATAAATCTCATGCAGCATGTTACTCAATGATTGCATATCAAACAGCTTATTTAAAGGCTTATTATCCAGTAGAATTTATGACAGCTTTAATGGTGTCAGATGAGGAAGATATTGATAGAATAACACTCGAAATTAATGAATGTAAAGCTAAAAAAATAAATGTACTAGCTCCCGATATTAATGAGTCTATGAAGCATTTTACATATATAAATAAGAATACTATTCGTTTTGGACTTAAGGCTATAAAATGACTTTGAAATTGACCAATTGAAAGTATTATAAAATGAAGAGAGAAAGAAAAATATAGCTCGGTAATTGATTTAATCAATAAAACAAATTCTGATGTTATAAATAAAAAAAGTCTTGAAGCTCTAACTCTTAGTTGAGCTCTGGATACCCTATGAGAAAGAGCTAGTCTTATAGCTTCCGTATTAAAAATAACGGCATATCTAAAAGAAAATGAAAAGAAAAAACAGACAAATCAAATATGACTTTTTGACTCTGGGGATAATTATGAAAATATGAAATTTGATTTAGAAAAAGCTACTCCAATGACTTATGAACAAAAAATCAAATGAGAAAAAGAGATAATATGATATGGCGTATCTGGTCATTGACTTGATTGATTAAAAAAATATCTAAATCAAAAATCATCTGGTCTTGAACATATTATAAAATTTAATAGGCAGATGAAAGAAAAAGAGCTTCTTGAAATGGAAAAAAATTTTGCAGATATACAAAATATAGATGAGGATGAAAATAACTCTTGAGAAGAAAAAGTTGAAAAATTAGAGGAAATTAAAGAGGAAGTTAAGGAAGAAGTACAAGCTCCACCTAAAGAAGTCAAAAAAGAGAGAAGAAAAGAAATAAAAGCAAGATTATTTTGACTTGTAAATTCTATTAGAAAAATTCAAACAAAAACAGGAAAATTAATGATGATAGTGAGTTGCGATAGTTCATTTTTTAAATTCAATGTGGTAATTTTTCCAAAAGAATATGAAAAATATGCAAATTCAATTGAAGAAAATAAAATACTTATTATTGATTGAAATCTTCAATTTAATGAAGCAATGTCAGAAATAGCAATATTGCCATCAAGTATAAGATCTACAACTATTTGATATTTAAGGCAACAAGCAAGAGAATCAAATATGTTTGATGAAAAAGATAAAATAAATTATTTAATAGAAATTGAAGAAAAAGAAGTTAAAAAACCCGAGCAAAAAGAGTATACGGATAATATTAACTGAGAAGACCCTATTATTAAAGAAGAAAACTCAAAATTTATAATAAAAGTTCCCGCAACTGCTAAAAAAGAGGATTTATTTGAATTAAAAGAATTTTTGCTAAAAGAAGATGCTTGAGAAATTCAAATATTTCTTGATATAAAAAATCAAATTATAGATACAAAAATATCTATACAAAACACAAAAAATTTACAAAATTGGATTAATAAATGGTAAAAAATGGTAAAAAAATGATTTACATTAATTGAAATTCTAATAGCTGTAAGTGTTTCTGCTATTTTAATGATTTCTTTGACCATATTCGTATCAAGTGCTGTAAAAAATAATTTAAAAAATGAAAAATTGCTTCAAAATGAAACAAGAAATGTACTTTTTGAAAATGAATTAATTAAATTAACTGGAAATTCAAAGTTGCAATTAATTAATTCCTGAACAAGTTTTGGGTGAAATTATTTAACATGATATTTTTTAAAACCAGAAGCCCCTGCTCTTCCTCTAATTTTTATATGAATTAAATCTTTTACAGGTTATTGTGACAGTTTTTCTGGAATTATAGATGATAATCCTATAGTAAATAAATTAGTTATAAAACAAATTGCATATCCTACTAATTTTTCAGATTCTTGAAATACAATTGATTTCACCTGAAATACAATATCTAATTGATGAAATATAATAATTTGAACTTGATATCCAGGAAATACTTTAATTACAACAAGTGCGACTTGAACCGAGCTAAATTCTCCATTTTGAGTTTATTTGAATTGAACTAATTTATTTATAACAGACACTCTAAATGATAGAATTTTAATTTATGATACTGTTTCAAAAAATATTTATAAATTCCTCTGAATTGAAAATGGTATATCTAAGCCAACTAGTCTATATTTTAATTGAAGTTATATTTATATCTCTAGTTCTTGAAATTGAAAAATTTATAAATATACAAAAAATCCTACATGAACATATTTAAACCTTTCTGGAAATAATCTAGAAATAATAGACGCCTGAAAAATCTATCCATATCTAGATTGAGCAACTAAATATTACAATATTTCAGATTGGAATACTGTACTAGCTAATTCGCCATGAGCTGAGGAAGTATCTAACTTCCCTATTAGGGATTTTAAAATAACAGAAAATAATAAAGTTTTAAATATATCCTATACCTACTACAAAAATTACGATTGCCTTTGACAATCAAGTGTCCTCAAAGAGAAAGTAATAAAAAAGTTCCAAAAGTAATTTTGGAATTTTTTTATATAAAGAAGATTTATAAATCAGAGAAATCAGCTGGAAGGGCGCTGTCGGTTGGAGTTGAGTCTATGTTGACATCATTTTTAGTTCAGAAGAATTTGTTTGATAAATCCTTGATTGTAGAAAAAATAACATCTGGAGAAACATATTTCGATACATTTAGTCCTAGCATGTCTCAAAACTTTGGAGTGAGGAATACTGACAAAATTATAACAATCAATCAAATAACGGCATATTTTATGCTATTTACGGCTGGTTTTACTTTATCTTCTTTTCCTCCGGATAAAATTAACATAACTCATCACCAAATAATGAAAAAAATAGCAACAATTCAAGAAAAAAGTATAATAAGTGAAATTGCAACTCTAATAATATCATCAAATTCATATACTGCTGTTGTATCAAATCACTGTGCTGCAAATACTATATCAACCATATTTTTCAAAAATTAAAAATTAAACTATTATTAATATAGTCAAGTGAGCCAAAAAGTAAAAAGTTTTTTTAAAAAAAGGTCAAAAATTTAATTTTTGACCTTTTTTTAAATTGATTTTATTACTCAACTACTTTAAGATTTAATCTTGAATTAGTCTTTGAACCAAATACTCTAATTATAGTTCTAATTGCGTTTATTGTTTTACCTTCCTTTCAGATAATAGTACCAATATCATCTTTACTTACTTTTAATAGTAATAAAGTTCATAAATCATCTTCTTTAAGTTCGATTTCAACATCACTAGGATTTTTCACTAAAGATGTAATAATAAATTTAAGAAATTCTGTAGCTTCCATTGTTTTTTAAATTAAAAAGATAAATTAATTATTTAGTTCTTTCTATAATCTTTTTCAGACTTGGAGAATATTGAGCTCAAGTAGCAATGTATTTATTTGCCTCTTCAAGGTCAATTTTTAAATCCTTAGTAAGTGGATTGTAAAATCATAAAACCTTTTGGTATCAATGTTGAGGAGCTTTTTTAGCCTCCGTCAAAACGATTTTGTAAAAAGGTAAATTTTTTCTTCAAGCTCTAGATAATCTTATTTTTAGCATGATCAAGAATTATAAAATATAATATAAATATTAAAAATAAAAGTAAACTCTAATTTTTAATCAAATTTGGTGCCCGGGGCGGGAATCGAACCCGCACTCCCGAAGGAACAGGATTTTAAGTCCTGCGTGTCTACCAATTCCACCACCCGGGCAAAATCACTATAAAACTCCTTGTTTTTTTAACGTTCTAATAGCATTAGAAGATAATCTAACTCTTACTATTAGTCAAGTTAAAGGGTCTTTAATATTTCTCCAAAATAAATTTGGAATAAATTTTCTTTTTGTTCTTCTTACTGAGTGTGAAACATTGTTTCAAGTAGAAGTCTTTTTTCAAGTCAATTGACAAACTCTAGACATATCTATTTTTTTAAATTACTAATTAAATTTTTATATAACTTTAATATCAACTCCAACTCAAGATGGAATATTTATTCCTTGTAATAATTCAAGAGTTTTAGATGTTGGTTCTTTTATATCTATAATTCTTTTGTGTCTTCTGATTTCAAATTGTTCTCTAGCATCCTTATTTACGAAAGTAGATCTATTTACAGTCACTTTTTCTATTTTAGTAGGAAGAGGAATCGGTCAAACTACAACTGCTCAAGAATCTTTAGCAGTCAAAACAATTTTTTTAACAGCATCATCCACAAGTTTGTGTTCAAAAGCTTTTACTATTATTCTAATATTTCAAGTTTGTTTCGTAGACATTTTATTAAATTACAAATTATAAATATAAAGTTATAAACTTATTTCTTGTAGGGAACGATAGCAATCGTTCCCTACAAATATATAAGTCTATAATTAAGCAATTACTTTAGCAACTACTCATGATCCAACTGTTCTTCCTCATTCTCTGATAGCAAATCTTAATCATTGATCCATTGCTATTGGAGAACCAAGTTCAATACTCATTTTAATATTATCTCAAGGCATAACCATTTCTACTCAAGCAGGTAGTTCAATAGAACCAGTTACATCAGTAGTTCTAAAATAGAATTGTGGTTTGTATCCTTTAAAGAAAGGAGTATGTCTTCCTCATTCATCTTTTGTAAGTACGTAAACCTCAGCATCAAATTTAGTATGTGGTTTAATAGATCCTGGTTTTGCTAATACTTGTCCTCTTTCTACATCTTCTCTTTCGATACCTCTTAGAAGTAATCCAGCATTATCTCATGCTTCTCATCTTTCTAATTGTTTGTGGAACATTTCTACTCAAGTAACAGTAGTTTTTCTAGTATCTTTAATACCAACAACTTCGATTTCATCTCAGATTTTAATTACTCATTGTTCGATTTTTCCTGTAACTACAGTTCCTCTACCTTTAATTGAGAATACATCTTCAACTGGCATAAGGAATGGTTTATCAAGATCTCTTTTTGGAACTGGTACGAAAGCTTCAATTGCATCAAATAATTCAATAATTGATTTTGCACCATATGGTTTTTCAAAATCACTTGGATTTTCTAATGCTACAAGTCCAGAACCTCTAATAACTGGAGTAGTATCTCCTGGAAATTCGTATTTAGTTAATAAGTCTCTAATTTCCATTTCAACTAAGTCTAACATTTCTGCATCATCTACCATATCACATTTATTCATATATACAACGATATATGGAACTCATACTTGTCTAGCTAATAGAATATGTTCTCTAGTTTGAGACATAGGTCCATCAGTCGCAGCAACTACTAAAATTGCAGCATCCATTTGTGCAGCTCATGTAATCATATTTTTAATATAATCCGCATGTCCTGGACAGTCAACGTGAGCGTAATGTCTATTAGCAGTTTCATATTCAATATGAGCTGTGTTAATAGTAATACCTCTTGCTCTTTCTTCAGGAGCACTATCGATCTTATCAAATGAAGTAATTTCACCTGTACCATATTTTTTATTTGTAACAACAGAAATTGCAGCAGTCGTAGTAGTTTTACCATGATCTACGTGTCCTATAGTACCAATATTTAAATGTGGCTTTGATCTATCAAAATTTGCCATAAATATAAAAATTAAAAATTAAATATAAATTTAAGTGTATCGATTATATGAAAAAAACAAAAAAGTAAAAATTATTTTTGAATTTTTTTCATTTTTTTAGTAATTCTTTGTGTAGCTCTTCTTAATTTCTTATGAGCTTTAGTTGTTAATCTAGGCATAGTTATTAAATTTTATTAACATTTATAGAATACTTTTTAAATTTTGCCAAAACTATTTTTTTAGCATTTTGTAACCATTTAGTATCTCACTCTTCCCCTTCTCTAATTAAAAGAGATTTGTAATGTCTAATACAATTATCAATCTTATTTCAAGATTTTGCTCATTTTTTATTAACATAATAGTTAAGAGCTCTTGGTCTTTTATTTCTTAATCACATAATTATATTATCTTAAAAGTGTAAAATACATTGGTGGAGACTAAGGGAGTCGAACCCTTGACCCCCTGCGTGCAAGGCAGGTGCTCTAGCCAACTGAGCTAAGTCCCCACATAATTTTTAAATAAAAATTAATTTATTGAATAAAAAATTTATTCCTAAATTAAAATCCTATAAAACGAAATTTCGCTTTATAATGGCGGAGCCAACGAGACTCGAACTCGCGACCTCCCGCGTGACAGGCGGGCGCTCTAACCAACTGAGCTATGGCTCCAAAAAGGACGCGGGAGGAAGTATATATTTTTTTGT
>Ga0172380_10000213_pt1 | contig 124496 bp, 178 predicted proteins | sample Leawe162metaG_FD_119747 | JGI IMG/M metagenome (GOLD analysis project Ga0172380, IMG submission 119747) | Leachate microbial communities from a municipal landfill in Southern Ontario, Canada - Leachate well 162 metaG | ecosystem: Engineered > Solid waste > Landfill > Unclassified | place... | reverse complement strand
CGGTATGGAAGTGGCGCAAGTCACGAAGATTCCGGATCCCAAGACCAAGGAAATCATTGGGATCACGTCTCGCGCCCGCAACAAGAAGAACAAGATTGCCGCGCCATTTCGTGAAGCCACGTTCGAAGTCAGCTTCGCGAATCCTGGAGGCATCAACATCATCGAAGGGTTCTTCCAGCTGGGCCTGCAGACTGGCGTGATCGTCAAGAAGGGCTCGCGGTACGCCCTGGACATCGAAGGCAAAGAGTCCAAGACCTTCTACCAGAAGGAATTCACCCGCGTCCTCCGCGACAACCCTGACCTGCTCGGGATACTGCATTCGAAACTGCCGGCTGGGTTTGTCTACCCGCCCGAGTCTCGCATGTGGCACATCCTCGACGACGTCGTGGACGACGAGATCGACGAAGACATGGAAATGGACGAGGCAGCCTGATGTTGAAGTCAGTGCAGATCGAGAACTACCAAAGCTTGAAGGACGTGAGCCTCGAACTCGCTCCCCTGACAGTTGTTGTCGGTGAGTCGAACAAGGGCAAGTCCGCGGCTGTGCGGGCCCTCGCGGCCCTGGCCTTCAATGAGGCGGGCAACGAGTTCATCCACCGCGGGGAGGCGTACGCCGCTGTCACCGTTGAGCTCTCGTCCGGGAACAAAGTCACCTGGATGAAGGGTAAGACCGGCCGCTACGTCGTTGACGAGGGCACCGAAGGGGAGCGCGTCTTCACGAAGATTGGACAGAGCGTCCCGGAAGAGATCCAGGCGCTGCTCGGTATCCGCACCCTGGACGTTGATGGGACCAAGCTGACCCCGCAGGTAAGCGACCAGTTCGACCCGCCGTTCCTCCTCCGCGAAAGTGCCGGCAAGGCCGCTCGGGTCCTCGCCAAGATGACTCAGCTCGACGTCGTGGTCTCGGCTGCGGCGGAATGCAACCGCGACCTGAAGCGGGCTCGCCAGCGAGCAGCAGACCTGGACGACCAGGTCACCGCCAAAGAAGAGCAGCTCGCGGCGTTCGCTGGCCTCGATGAAGCGCAGGAAAGGCTCCTCGCCTGGGAGACCGAGTGCGAAGAACTGCTCGGTGTCGAGCAGGTGGTGGCGGAGGCGCGCGTCAAGCTTGCGACTCTCGACAAGCTGAAGAAGGACCTTCGCGTACCGAAGGTCACGGTGGCCGAGATCGACGCCGCTCTCCAGGACGTCAAGCAAGCCATTGATGCCTGCAGCCAAGCCCGGAGACTCGCCCAGGCCGAAGACCGCGTTGGCGACCTACCCGCAGTCACGGTTGGATCCCTTGATGAGTGCATCGACATCGTCCACCTGGTAGCTCAGGCGTCTGCTAAGGCAGTCTCGTACGACCGGGCGGAGGCACAGGTCAAAGGCGCTGAGCCGGCAGTCAAAGCGGTGGCCGCCGAGATCCTGGCTCTCCAGGAGAAGGTATCGCACTACGGGCCCTGCCCTACCTGCGGTCAGCTGGCGGTGACATCGTGAGCCGCATCCGTAAAGCGCCGCCGGTGGTAGCGAAAGCAGAGTTTCCTGCTCCCCCCATCTGCATGCGCTGCGATGCGCCGGGAAAACTGGAGAAGATCGAGGCCGTGTTCACCAGTTCGTCCGGTATGCGAGATGAACGGGTCTTCCACGTTTGCTTCCGGTGCTCACTCACCTACCGGTACACGAACAGCGAGCACCGCACGAAGTTCCAGCGCAAGTGCCGAGCTTCAGACAATTACTGGCGCTGCTGGTGCATCCTCAGCGACCTCAGCTATCGGCTCGGTGGTCGCCCTCCTCACCCTCACAACCACCAGTTCCAGTTCGAGGAGGTAGCAGCTTAATGGCCCGAGAGCCTGCATGCCCAAACGACTGTTACGGCGAGCACTGCCTGTCCGCAAGGCCGTATTCGGGCTTTCCCGGGCAGACGCTCGCTTACCACTGCTGCCACTGCGACGAGTACTTCCCCGACGGGTACGACTTCGAGGACGGCAGAGACGACAACGATTTCCTGAACCCCATCGAGGCGTTCAAAACAGAGGAGCCAGGCTTCTAATGGCCATCGAAGTATTCAAGACAAGCACCGCCCGCGGCGAGGGCGAAGTCCGCTCCTGGGCCTCGCTGTTGGATCACAATTGCCGGCGACAGGCAGAGGCCATCAGCCGCGCACCGATTGTGGAAGGCTACCTGGCTCTGATGCCGGATGCCCACTTCGGTTTCGGTCCTCCAGTCGGATCCGCGCTCAAGACCCGTGACGCATTGATGCCCTACGCGATCGGCGTGGACATCGGCTGCGGGATGATTGCCGTCAAGACCGAACTGGAGCGGTTCAACCTCATCGGGCACGAGGAACGCATTCTGGAGCACATCCGCAAGCTCATCCCGTCTGGGATGGGCAACAGCCACGCCCGGCCAATCCACCAGGCGGAGAACTTCTTCCATGACCACGGCTGGCCCGTGGCTGAGAAGAATGTCCTGAAGGGTAAGGACTCGTTCCGCGCCACCGCGGCCATCCAGTTCGGCACTCTTGGTAGCGGCAACCACTTCGTCGAAGTGTCTGTGGATGAGTCCGACCGTGTGTGGCTCGTCCTGCATTCAGGCTCTCGTGGAGCAGGCAACCAGCTTGCCAACTTCCACGTGAAGGTCGCTCAGGACCTCTGCGCCAAGCAGTACATCCGCCTGGAGAGCAAGGAGTTCGCGTACGTCCAGCGGGACACCCCGCAGTACGACGCGTACGTGCATGACATGTTGTGGGGCCAGGAGTACGCCGCGGCTCAGCGCGAAGCAATGATGGACAACCTCATTCTTGCGGTTGAGTTAGGTGTCGGCCTGCCCGTCGACTCCCTGGCAACCGGGGTCCGTGTCAACTGCCACCACAACTACGCCGAGGAGATCGAGCCTGGTCTTTGGCTCACCCGCAAGGGAGCGATTAACGCGAGTGTCGGCATGTTCGGCGTAGTGCCGGGGAGTATGGGCACCGACACCTACATCATCGCGGGCCTGGGCAATGAAGAGTCTTACTGCACGTCGCCTCACGGAGCTGGCCGGCTGCTCGGGCGCAACGTCGCCCGCAAGACCCTCGACGTAGAGCAGTTCCGTGAGGACATGGCTGGACGGACGTGGCTGAACAGCTACGCGGACGCACTTCTAGACGAAGCCCCAAGCGCCTACAAGCCTATCGAAGTCGTTATGGCCGACTCGGTCGACCTCATTCGTCCCGTCGCCAAGCTCTCCGCCGTCATCAACTACAAAGGACTCTGATGAAACCGCAAGTCACCCTGGTCTCGCACACCGCCGACCCCATCAAGTCGCTCTACCTAGCGTTCCGCGTCTGCTACAGCGAACTCACCCCGCAGCAGGTCCTGGACCGCATCGAGAGCGAAAAGATCACCCGCGAAACGATGCTCAAGTTCGTCACGGAACGCTTGAAGACCGGCCACGCCAGCCCGCTGGAGCAGGTCCACTTCGAGTTCGTCATCTCTGGCGTATCTAGGGCCTTCAGCCACCAATTCGTGCGTCACCGCATCGGCATCTCGTTCGAGCAGCAGAGTCAGCGGTACGTGTCGTATGCCGACGCGTATTTCCCGCGGATCACCCCGAAGTCCATCGCGAGCGACGACGAGAACGCGGACATCTACGACACGCTGATGAGCAACATCCAGTGGACCTACGACCAGCTGGTGTCGAACGGTGTGCCGCCGGAAGACGCTCGTTTCGTTCTGCCGAACGCCACGAGCACCAACTTCAAGGTCACCGTGAACTTCCAGCAGCTGCTGCACATGGCTGACCTTCGCCTCTGCACCAGGGCCCAGTGGGAGTTCCGCAAAGTCATGGCGCTGATGCGTGCCGAAGTCATGCGGGTCATCCCGGAACTCGGCAAGTACATGCAGCCGAAGTGCGGCGAGTTCCGCCTGGGCTACTGCGACGAGTCCCAAAAGGACTGGGCAGCGTGTCCGCTCGGGCGTATCCGGCCGCACAAGGACCAGCTCTTCGAAGTGTGGGACGCGGTCCGCGGCAACCTGCAGGACCTTCGAGTGCAGGATTGGGAGGCAATCAATGCTTGAGGCGTCGGTGACGATGGCGGACCAGACCACGAAGTGCCCTCCGCACTGGTGGGTCCTGGACGAGGCGATAGGCAGTCAGCCGACTCCGGGGCGCTGCAAGAAGTGCTCGACGAGCCGGCTTTTCAAGCCTGTCGCTGAAGACGAGTACGGGTTCAACGACGTGCCAGTGAACCGCCGCGGCGCGGCGACCAAGCGACCGAGGAGTGCAGCAGCGTGACCGCAGCGACAACCACCCGTCCTATCGTCAAACCGCCAGCTGGTTTTGTGTTTTCTGAGAGGACCGCGATCAAGGTCGGACAGTACAGCATCGAGTGGGATGGCGAGCACAATTGGACGCTCCACGAGTTCCGTTCCCCAAAGTCTGACAAGACGGACAAGTCTGTCGTCAAGAGCCTCATCGGGTACTACTCGTCGATGGTCGAGAGCCTGCAGTCCCTCCTGCGGCACAGTGCCGGAAACCTCGGCGACGTAGACAGTCGTAACTGCCAGGCCATCATCGACACTTTCAACGCCATGAAGGCGCAGATTTACGACGACTTCACGGAGTTCTCCAACGTGTTCCAGTCCAAGTGGGAAATCGACCTGAAGAAGCGCTTGGCGACCATGGAGACAGCTGAAGCGGAACGCACGGCCAAAGCCATCGCGAAGGCCGCGACTGCCACTCCGACGACACGCCGGCGAGCTCCGGCCCGACGCACAACCACCGGGAGGTCAAAGTGATCTACAGGCAAGCCCTCAACAAGCCAACCAAGTCGCTCCTAGCATCTGTGCTGCTCTCTAGTGTTCTCAGCTACCTGGTCTCCGTCCTGTTCGCCGCGGCGGCGATGTGGGCAGGGTGGAACCTGTCCGTTGCTGAGTACTTTGGCAGCGCCATGCCGCCTATCGAGTACGCTGAAGCGATCGGCGCGGTGGTCATCCTTCGAGTCATCGCAGGTACGTTTCACCTCGCTGACGTCGCAGCTGACAAGCTGAATGGCTAGCACCAAGCGACAGCTGCCAGAGCTCACGCCTCAAGAGCTCGAACTCGCACGAATACTCATCGTCATTGACAGACGTCGACGAGCGGCGCTAAGTAAAGGGGACAACATCGAGGCGACAGCCGCGTGACCAGTCCTCTACGTGCCGCTCTCTACGTCCGGGTGAGCACCAAAGACCAGATAGATGGGTACTCGATAGATGCCCAACGCGACGCCCTCCATGCTTACGCTTCACGCGAAGGCATGGAGGTTGTTCGCGTTTACGAGGATCAAGGCAAGAGTGCCTCGAACGAAGACACTTCCACACGGCCAGCCTTCACCCAGCTGATGCAAGCCGCGGCGACCGGCGCGTTCGACATTGTCCTGGTCCACAAGTACGACCGCTTCAGCCGCAAGATCGTGGTCCTCATGCGCTCCCTTGATGAGCTGCTGAAGGCTAAGGTCCGGTTCTACTCGCTCACCGAGGGCGAGAGCCAGTTGACGACAGCCCAGGGTTTCCTCCAGGCCGGCATGTTCGGCCTGCTGGCAGAGTTCTACCAGCGGAACCTTGGCGCAGAGGCGCAGAAGGGATTGCGCACGCGCGCCGAGCGATACGGGATCCAGAACGGCACCATCCCGTTCGGGTACATGCGCGCTGAGGGAGGCAAGCATCTCCCGCCGGTGCCGAACCCGGAAGAAGCCCCTATCGTTCGAGAGCTGTTCGAGCGCTACGCCTCCGGTGAGTGGTCGTTCAGCGCCCTCGCCAGGTGGGCACACAACCAAGGTATCCGGCCACACACCCGCAGTGGCTCGCCAAGTAGGTTCGTCGATCACAACGCGTGGAGCATCATCTACAACCGATTCTATGTCGGGTACATCACCTACCGGGGTGCAGAGCTGCAAGGGGCTCATGAGCCGTTGATTGACGAGGCGCTCTGGAACAAGGTGTGCGTAGTGCGTAACGCCAGGCAGCGCACCGGGCGTGTCCGTGCGCAGCGTGTGAAGAACCATTGGCTTCTCGGATTTGTTGCACACTGCGCGAGTTGCGGCTTGAAGCTCAGGCCAATGACAGGCGTGAACAAGCTGCGTCCGACCGCATCGCCGAGCTTCAAGTGCAGAGCCAACGAACTGCAAGTGACATGTCCTGCGAAGGTTCACTCTGTTCGCATGCATCGTGTGGACGGTCTTATGCACGAACTCATGGCGAGCTTTGGAAGCATCTCCAAAGTCATGGAGCATGTGAGTGCTGCGGCGGAAGAACGCCAGCCCAACGACATGGTTGCTGTTGTTCGAACACGTAAGAGCCTCGAACAGCGCTTGAGCCGGCTACAGGAGCTTTACCTTGATGGCGACATCGCGAAGGACCGGTACACCGAAGACAAGAGGAACATTGAAGCGCAGCTCTCCGAGTTGGCTTTGCCCTCTGAGACAGTGAACGCGGCGTCTGTCAAAGAACTGGAAGCGATTGCTGAGGCATGGCCCTGGACTACACCAGAGGAGCAGGCACGCATCGTGCGCACAATCTTTCAGGCCGTGTACCTTGACCTAGACGAACGGCGCATCGTGGCTGTGCGCCCTTACGTGCCGTTTCTGTATGCCGTCCAGCCTGCTGCAGCACGCCTGGGAGTTGAGGTCCTGTTGGAGGCCAGACCTGAGTCTGTGGCGTCCCGTGTTGGGTAGCCGCGTAAATCCACGAGCAAACTCAGCCTTGGCTGAATTGGCTCGTGGATTTACGCGTTTTGAGTTACAGTTTCGGTCACTGACTGAGGAGACAAGCTGACATGGGTGAGTTGGAAGTAATCGTCGGTATCCTGGGCATTCTCACGTTCCCGCTGTGGATGCCTATGGGTGTGTTGCTACTCGTCGCGCACAACCGGCGACGCTCGCCGGCATACGCCTGGTGGGCCCTGATGAGCTACATCGGGATGGTGATCGGTCTCATCCTGATTCTCACCAAAGAGCCTGGTCCGGAGAAGCTTCCTCGTGGACGTGTCTGGGAAGCGTTGCCGATGCCAGGTGAAGAAGACTCCACTACACGCAAGTAGTCAGTCTAGTAATCGGTTTCCGCTCGGCTCACGGCATCAGTCGCTATACTGGAGAGGCTACAATACCTTCTCCAGGAGCACTCCGGCATGCCCGTTACTGCCAGCGATATCATTGCCTACGCCTCGGCTAACATGCCGGAGGACGACACCACCACGTCTGGTGGTGCGATCGATGCCAAGACGCGCGTCGTTTTCACCGACATCGCCGCGACCGACGACGTCGAAGCGGTATCCACCAGCGCCAGCGACACCCAGAACATCACGGTCAAGGGCCGGCTCGCCAGTGGCGCGATTGCGTCTCAGACAATCGCCATGACTGGCATCACGCCGGTCAACCTCTCCACCAACGCGTTCGAACGCATCCTCAGCGTCGCTCTCGCGTCGGATGCCATCGGTGTGGTTACTGTCCGGCGCGACACCGACGACACAACGATCGGCACGATCCCGGTCGGTGAGCGTGGCTTCCGCCGCCTGTTCATCAACGCGGCCAGCGACCCGTCCGTAGGCAAGGACCGCTTTGAGAAGATCTTCATCAAGAACACGCACGCGACTTTGGCGCTGCTGTCGGCTTCCATCAATCAGAGTGCTGACCCCGAAGCCGACGTCATGCACGCTCTGGCTGCTTCAAAAGATGACACCGGTTCGGTCGCGAACCGGCTCACCGACCCTGGTTTGACTTTCAACGACACGGACAAAAACGTGCCTGGTACGGACCTCGCGGCGGGCGAGGCCATCGGCGTCTGGCTAAAGCAGACCCTCGCCGCTGCCGCGGCTCCGTACAAGAGTTCCTACACCGTCCAAGCAGCCGGCTCAACCGTCTAACCCAGTACCTCCCGTGGTTCGCTTCGGCGGCACGGTGCGTTGCGGCGCTTTTTGAATTCGCATCAAGCCGGTGAGTCCGCAAGCTCCCGGCTTTCTTTCTAAGGGAATCGGTAGATGGCGACACGTACCAAGACGGTTGAGTTCGCAACGACGGTTGACCCAACCAACCTCGCCGTGTCGACCAACCGTGATCAGAACATCAGCATCTACCTGCCGGAGTCTGGTAAGACTTTCCGGAGCGTCACGCTTCAACTAATTTGCCGCGACAACATCTCGACCGCGGCGACGATGACGTCTCCGACCCTGGGTATCAGCTACAACGGATCGACCTGGGACAGCGTCGCCAGCACGAACCCGCCGGCCAACAGCGGTGAGTCCCAGGTGTTCCTGTTTCAGCGGGACGTCACGTCCTACTTCACGACCAACTGGTCTGGCTCTTCAGCAAACTGGGTGTTGCGTTTCAGCGCGGCCGGCACCGCGACGGCGAACCACTGGTTCAAGCTGATCATCACGTACGACTACGACGACACGAGCGCAACTCAGGTTAAGACGATTCGGATCCCACTGGAGAGCACAGCACAGTACCCGGCCACGACAACGTCGTGGAGCACGCTCGGCGGGGCTACCGCAATTCCCGGAATAGGCAACGGGGGCTCCTACATACCAGAAGCGTCGTACACGCTTCGAAATGCCTCTCTGGAACTTTGGGGTTCTGAAGGTGCGTCCAGTGCGTCCACTACTGACGCGACACTGTCTATGCGTATTGGTGGCGGTGGTGGGTCTCAGAACATCTGGTTGTCTGAGCAGGGTCTTACAGGTAACGCCTGTCACTTCCGCACGGCATACAACATCACGTCAGTCGTTAACACCTCTGCGCAGTCGCTCGAACTTCAGACTTCTGTAGCCAGCCGGTTCGGTCGCGTAGGCGGCATGATTGTGGTGACGTACGAGTTCACGCTTGCCGGCACGACGACAGTATTCAACTCATTGATGCTCGGAGCCATCGACACGATCGGCCAGGTTCCGGGTACGACGTCAGCAGATGCTGACTCCTGGTCCCGGACCTTCCTCATCGAGGAACCGACGAACATCACGATGAAGGAGTCCGCGGTCTGCCTTTGGGTGCAGACGAACGCACCTGGCGGAGTTGCGTTGAACGTAGCGGTTGGCGACCAAGCCTCCTACACCAGCTACACCCTCGCGGGAACTTCGTCGTTCGAGTTGGGCCAGCACAGCTTGGTTCATCGCATCGACTCGGGCGGCACAAACGGGTCAGCATTCGAGACGCTCGCCCGCGGGCGCAACTACTACGAACTGCGTATCTACGCTGGGACCGCAAACCTGTTCTGGAACCTCAGCGGGTTCATGATTCTCAACTACACGAGCGGTGTGTCCGCTTTGGGCCCCGGTGCACACGCACACACCACCCATCAGCTCATCGCGCCGAACAACGCGGCTACATCGCAGGGGCGCGTCGTTAACACCGTAGCTGCCGCAACCCTCGCAGAGACGTCGTATTACGTTATGGGGTTGGTTAGCGAAGTTGTTGTGCACGGGTCGTCGGTCGCTGCCAGCGCGGTTGCGCTGCAGGCAGAGCGCGCCAGCGGTGAAGGTCCTGGTGAAGGCTGGGAGCCGCTGTACTCGGGTATGGCAACGCAGGACGTGGAGAAGAACACCAACGTCACACTCTACGGAGCTCCCAGATCCGCCTTCAAACGCTGGCCGGCAGATCCCGACACAGAGCGTCTTGACCTTGAAGTAACCCGCAGCTGGCGACTCGACGCCTCCCCCAGCGTGTATGCGAGTTGGAGCATGTGGACCACCTACCACGCGATGACGTGGACGGTTGCGGGCGCGGTGAGCGGCTACGTGGACGCCGACGGGGCCGGGCTCAGCGTGCGCATCTTCCGTGAGTACAACAACGAACTCATCGGAGTCGTCACGACATCGGCCGGCGGCGACTACACGTTCACCTGGTACGACAACGTCGACGACGTGTTCGCCGTCTGCATGGAAAACGCAACACACACGGGCGCGTCCTGGAAGGGCGTGGCTTCCTCATGAAAGGTACACAGTCATGACCACTTCGAAGGCACTCGCCCACAACCCGACGGTGACGATCACGCTCGCGTCGCTGGCGAACAACACGTTCGTTGCGTCAAGCGAAATCGACAACTCCAGCAACCTCGATACGGACGGCTGGCTGGTCGTCAAGCTCAAGACGGGTGCTTCCGGCGTGTCTGCTACCGGCCTGGCGAACGTGTACCTGCTTCCGTCCGCGGACAACGGCACGACCTATCCGGACAGCACTGCGAACGGAGGCGTCCTGCTAGGGGCAATCGCACTTGTCGCCAACGCGACGACGTACATCAAGGCTTTCAGGTTGGTCCCTTACCTGCCCAAGAAATTCAAAGTCGCGGTGGAGAACCAGAGCGGTGCGGCGTTGGACAGTACGGGCGGTAGCCACGCCATCACCTGCGAGACCTATTCGATTCAGACGGCCTGACCATAGATGCCGACCATAACCCACATTGCGTCAGGCGGCACGGTAGGCGTACCTTCAGAGACTACTTCAACGGGCAGCTTCACGCCGACTGTTGGCGGTAAGGTCTACTTGTACGTGTGGGTGGAGGAGAACGGGCACAATGAGGGCACAACGCCCATAGCTGTTACGACCACAGCCGGTACGTCAGATACTTGGACGAAGGTCGGTGAAAGCAACGAAGTCGCATGGAACACGGAGACGTTTTTCGACTGCCGAGGCGCGTTGTTCACATGTATTCCAACGAGCGGTGCTCGCACACTGCAAATAGACGTCACTGCGTCCATCCAGCACTATCACTATGCCTGGGTCATTGTCGAAGTCACACCTAACTCTGGCGACTTCGACCCCAACAATGCCGAAGCGCAAGCCATTGTACTTACGGCGACGAACGAAGGTGGAGGAAACACCGAAGCTAGTGCGGTGAGCCTCGGAGGTGACCCGACACCTACAAACTATGTGCTGGTACTTGGCGCAAAGTCCAACGACGCTAACGGCACAGTTAGCGTGCCTACGGACTACACGCAGCTGGTCAACAACGATCTCGCGTACATATCGTCGTTTGCCTTTCAGCGTACCGGCGCGACCAGTCCTACAGCCACGTTCAGCGACCTCGGTACGCAGGTTGGATCGTTTGGCGGGGCGATCATCGAGCTTCTCGTGGACGTCGTCGCGGACAACCCCGGCACCAGCTCTGCTGACACACTGAAGTCCACGCCAGATAGCCTGATCATCACCAACAACGGGCAAGCGTTCCTGGCATGGTACAACGGTTCGAACACCGTGTTCTCGGTAGCGAACAGTGCGTACACCGGGTGGCTGCTGCCACAAACCATCTCCAGCCAGTACCTCAGGGCTGTACGCTACGACGAGCTCCAGGACTGCATATACGTCGTCACGTCTTCGTACACAGCCAACCTGAACTTCTATAGGCTGACGCGCAGCGGTGGTACGTGGTCCGTGTCCAGCCCCGTCGCTATCGACTCATCTGGAGTCGACTGGGGTACGAACGTTGCTGAAAACGGACACATCTCGGTCGATGCCCGTGGCTACATGTGGGTCCACATGGGGGCGTGGGTAGGTTCGTGGAGCCAGCGGTTCTTCTACTCAACCGATGCTGGAGCCACCTGGACTCAGTCCCTCAGCACGTCTGACCTCAGCGGGACTCAGAGCTACACCGCTATGGGTGTGTGTGGTCCCGATCGCGCAACTCTGCTGGCTGTCACCGCGACAGGTGGCGATGTGGTCGGTTGGCGTAGGCACCTAGTTACCGACGGGCTCACGACTTGGTCCACGCAGCAGACCGAGGATCCGTCTACAGATGCCGAAGCGGTCATCTGGAACAACTGGGCTGACCGTGCACACGGGATGGCCGACGGCAACGGTGTGTTTGTGTACGTCTGGGGCAAGGGCGATACCAACGACACGAAGATCGGATACACCTACTACGAATCCTGGTCAGACACGTGGGCAAACGGCGCTCACCTGGGCGGGAGCTTCCAGGACCGGCAGCCGAGTCTTTGCCGCGTCCCGAACTCACCTGACCTGGTGATGGTGTACTCCCGGTACATCGGCGCAGGCAACTACCGCATTGCGTATCGGCGCTGGATGGCCGACGCCAGGGCTTGGGGCCCGATCGTCGACCTGACAGACACGACGTCGGCGGACCGCCGGGCACCAATGGCAGCAGTCACGCCCGATGGGCGGATCCTTACCGTGTGGCAGGAAGGTACCGCCAACCCTTACACCATCAAGTCCGGCCTTTTCACGTTCAGCAGCTACCTGAACGTTCCGACGAGCGACTTCCGGCGCAAGCAAGGAAGCGAACTGCCGAATGCATACTGGCGGCGCTCCGACGTCAGTGGTAGTGCCTCGCCGGGCGGCACCGGGCACAACGGTGAGACGATCACCCACATCTTTGACATCAACGCGAACGCACAGGTGGGTGACCTGGCGATCGCGTCCGCGACCATCAACTACGAGTCCGCCGTGCTGACGGGACTGTCGCTTCCTGCTGGCTGGTCTTTGCTTTGGGACGCTTGGCAGCCGACAAGTGGCGACCACTGGGTGGTCCTCTACAAGTTCGTCGAGCCAGGAGACGCTGGCGACTACCAAGCGCTCCAGTGGACGGCAGGTGCTGAGTACGTCTTCTCGGACGTAGTGACTAGCCTGTACGTCGGCGTCGACCAGACGACGCCTTTTGATGCGTTCCTGGTGTCCCATGAGGGCACCACGACCAGCCACATCGCTCCTTCGGTGTGGGCGGCGTACACCAACGACCTGCACGTCGTCATCGCGGTCGAGGACAACTACTCGGCGGCAACAACGCCGGCGGGCTTTGACGAGCGCTACGACAACAGCGGGGCAGCTGCGGCAAAGGTTTACGACAAGGTCCTCTCTGCCAACGGCTTGACGGGTACTGTCGATGTCGTGACCGCAGCAGCAACAGAGGGTCGTGCCGCGTCAATTCTCCTGAAGTCGGCTACCTCTGCGGGAGCGTATACGCCGCAGACCGACGTCGTGCTCGTTGGCTCCTCCGAGGTCACCGCAAAACTCACCGCGGTCGACGTGCCTGGCGCACTCGAAGACGACTTCTACCTGGCGCACGTGACGGACAACGTCGCCGGCGCTCCAACAGCACCGGCTGGCTGGACCAGCCTTGGTTCTGCGCCAGACGGGGCGAACAACGACATCCACGTCTTCTGCATCAAACGCGGCGCGTCTGCACCGTCCCTCGTGTGGACGACCGGTGGCAGCATTGGAGACTACTCCATACAGCTGTCGGTGTGGCGCAATGTTGACCCGTACTCGCCATTCGATACCGGCCCAAGATTCGATACCGCTTCGACTTCAAGCAATCCTGGTTCGCTGTCGGTCACACGATGGGGGCAAGACTCGGTCATGGTCTGTGGCCTTACGCTGGGCACCAGCCAAACGATCACCGTCCCGACAAGCCACACAGAAATCGAAAACCGCAACCCAGCCGGTAACGGCGGGGGCGGCTTCGCGATGTCTTATCGTGTGTTTACGACACCGGGCACGACCGGCGTCGCGACCTGGTCTCTCGGTGGGAGTAGCGTAGCTGCCACCTGGTCAGCGGTGTTGCGTAAGAAGGGGCAAGCACCTGACTTTGCTGGCTACGAGCATCGAATTTACGGAGCCAACAACTCAGCCCTTGGTGTCGAGCCGGCTGATACGCGCGAGACTGACGTTTTGCTCGCCTGCCTGCAGGTACAGAACGGCAGCTCAACGGGCGTCACGGCTCCTGCTGGCTGGAGCTACATAGGCACAGCAGGCAACAACGGCGGACAGTCGTGCGACCAGTACTGGTACTGGATTCGACGCGGCGCTTCAGCGCCTGCTCTCACCTGGACGTGGACCACGGACAACGACAACTACATCCAAATCGTACGCATTGTCGGGACCCAGGGCATGGGTGTCCCGATCGATGGGTACTCGTCAGTAAATAACGATGGCGCGACCTCGTCGGTCGTGATTCCGTCGATGAATACCACCACCGGAAAGACGCTCCTGGTCGCATTTGGGCGGGCTTGGGCAGGCTTGGCTGGCAACATGTCGGGATGGACGGAGATCCACGACGACACCGGCGGTGCAGAGCTCGACTCGTACTGGGTGGATGGGCCGACTGAAGCTGGCGCTACAGGCACAGCGACGTACACGGACGCGGGGTCGGCCGCGATGATGGCCGCGATGATCGCCATACGTCCATCCGATTACGTACTGATCCCTGTCAGCCAAGCATTCCTAGCGCTCATCGAGGCCCAGGAGGGTGTCTCCGCAACGCTCACGGCTCTCACAGAGAACCTGGGTGATGGTTCTGGCAACCCGTTCGACTTCTCCCTTCGGGACTCTGGCACGGTGTTCGACATCGCCCTTGCTGTCGGCGGTGGGACGCCCGTCAGCCAGACCTTCGTAGCCATCATCGAAGCGTTGCAGGCACTCAGCTTGGTGCCGGTCCTCCCGATTGAAGGCGTGCAGCAGGCAAGCATGCTGATTTCGACGCTGACCGAAGCCGTGCAGCAGATCGCTGCGGCCAACCAGGAACAGATTGAAGCACTTGGTGGATTGTCATCACAACAAGTCAATTTGATTGAAGCTCTAACTGAAGTTTCCGCGGCATCAGATAGTATGCTGGAGGCACTTCATCAGGAGAGTATGCTGTTGACTACTCGGACTGAAGCTTTGCAGGCTCTCCTGCAGACTCGGGAAATGGTTATCGAGGCGACGAGCGGTATCGGGTCCGCGCATGTCACCAGTATCGAAGCCCTTCAGCTGGCGCAGTTCCAGCACGCTATCAACATCGAAGCGAGCCAGGTCGTGGTGCCGTTCTCGATGACCGTGCAGTACGAAGGTCTCGCTGCAGCGAACGCCCTGGCCGCAGCAATTATCGAAGCTCTCGGTGGCGCGGTCATCGCATCGGTCCTGCACACTGAGGTCGAGCAGACGACCGCGTTTACGCTCGCGGCCTTCCCGCTGGAAGCACTGGCCTCGCTGGTGATGACTGGCGTTGTGTCGCTTGAGACGCTGCAGGACATCGTTGAAGCGAGCCCGATCCCCGTGGAGACCCAGGCCAACATCTCGCTAATCCTGGGTACCATCGCCACAGAAGCACAGCAGGGCGTCGCCGCGGGCGAGGAAGCACAGACCGAGGCCCTCCAGTACACCGAGATCGTCAACCCGATTCAGACCGAAGGCATGGCCCTCGTTTCGGTGGACATTGAAGCCACAACGGAAGCCGTTGTCGGCGTCAAGGAATTCACGCAGGCAATCATCGAGGCCCTCGGTGGTGTGTCGTCACTTCTCGGCGCTCCCACCGAAGTCCTGTATGACGGACTCGTCGTCTCTGCCCTGGCGGAAGTGCCTATCGAGGCGATTCAGAACCTACGGCTCACGAGCGTCCCGCTCACTGAAGTCATCGCCGGCATCAGCAGCCTGATGGATGTTGAGTACGAAACAGCGCAGGGGCTGTACGCCGTGGTCCAGTTCCTGAGCGAGGCGGCACAGGGCCTTTCTATCCCCATCGAGGCCGGCATTGAAGCGATGCAGCAGATGGGCTTCGCTGAAGACATTGCACTGGAAGCGCTGGCCAACCTGGTTTCGGTGAACGGGAACCCGATCGAAGCTCTCATGGGTTTGTCGCTGACGCGCGAGTCCGCGGTCGAGGTCCTCAACGGCGTTATCGCCTCAACGACCAACCCCATCGAGTCTCTCGAAGGCGTCATGGCCGTGCACGAAGGCGACGTAGAGGCGCTGAGCGGGCTGACGGCTACGGTCGAAAATCACATCGAAGCACTGTTCGCCCTCTCTCAGGGCCTTGTCACTCATCCCGAAGCCATTGCCCTCGTCGCGTTCACGGTCGCTGCTCCGAGCGAAGCGACCCGCGGCCTGGCATCGACTGTCGAGTCGCTCATTGAGGCACTCGGTGGTGTCGCGAGCGCTGTGTCGCTCCAGATCGAGAACCTCGGCTCGCCGGGCGTCATCACCGCCCTGGCTGTCATGCCGATCGAAGCACTTCAGATCCTCTCCATTCAGCAGCAGACTCTCGAAGAGGCTGTCCTGAACATCGCGGAGCAGGTGACTGTCGAAATCGAAGCACAGCTGGGCATCACCAAGGATGAGCTGGTACCGGTTGAGGCGCTCCTGAACCTGACCGCGTCTAAGGTCTTTCCTATAGAAGCCTATGGCTCACTGCTTATGGCTTTGAGCCTTAAGACCGAAGGCTTGGTTGGCGTCAACCTCGTCGTAGAGCAGCTGAAGGTGGAGGCACTCAGCGGTGTGACGCGCGGCAACGTCGCGATCATCGAAGCCGCGCAGCGCCTCGCGCTCGCCAAGGAAGGCCCCATCGAGGCCCTGCAAGAGCTCCTGGTGGACGAGGTCTTCACTCTCGAAGCCAACCTTGGCGTCGCCAAGCTCATCGAGACGGCCTTCGAGGCAACGCAGACCGTACGCCTGCTCCAGGTCCTTCCGATTGAAGCTCGCGTCGCACTCGCGCGCCTGTCCATCATCCTGGGCATCATTGAGGCGTACACTGAGATTACAGGCCTCCTTCCCCTCGCTCAGGTCATCGAAGGGTACGCCGACGCCCAAGACGTAGACGGGCTCTGGTACACAGACCCGAACCTCAATGACCAGTACTAAAGGGGCCCTGTGAACTCACCAGTCATCACTCCGCTTGAACCGGTACTCGGGACCGACCACCCCATCCGTCTTCGCGTGCGTGACGGTCACGGCCGGCCGCGGAACCTGACCGGTGCGTCAGCAGTGATCCTATTGAAGGCGACTCGTTTGACAGCTGACGGGTCTGCCATCATCTCGTTCAACACCACGGATGACGCGGAGTGGTTCACGAACCTTCCCTTCGGGACTGATGGCATCATCGACTTCCGCTTCCCGAGCACGTCCTTCAACACGTTCGAAGACTCCGTGGCCGTCTGGTGGAAGTGCATCGTCACGATTCCTGGTTCGCCCTCAGCTGAGACGCGAGTACCGGGGTGTGGCCCGTTCCGTCCTCAAGCTACGTAGACCAACCTCGTTGACAGTCAGTACTCAGCAAGTCACAATGCTTTTGCATGCCTGACATCTTTCGCTTCGCGCACATCACCGACCAGCACCTTTGTGACCGGCCAGTTGGTAACAGAGCGGCCAGTTACCCCGACGAGATGAAGGCAAAGATGCGCGAGGTCGTGGACCTCTGTGTGGCCCAGAAGCGCCATCTCTTCATGACCGGCGACCTGTTTGATTCGAAGCGGCCGAACCACGTATCGCACGGTCTTGTGAAGTGGCTCATCGACCTGTTCGGTGAGATGCATGCAGCAAAGCTGCCCGTCTGGGCAATCGCCGGCAACCACGACCTCTCTGAGGAAGGCATGGCGAGCCTGTGGAAGCAGCCACTCGGCGTCCTGGCATCCAGCGGAGCCATCCAGCTGGTCGACGATGTGTTCTTCCCGCAGATGTATGAGGGCTTCAAGATCCAGGTCACTCCCTTCAACTACCACGAGGATGGTGAGTCCGAAGCAAGCTTCTTCACGTCGAAGCGGCTGCGAAACACGGACTACCACATCCTGATGACTCACGGCGCTGTCGCTCCCGATAAGGAGCAGCTGCCGTACCCGCACGTCACGTACACGGAGTTCCCAAAGCGCGGCGTGGACATGGTCCTGTGCGGCCATCTTCACCACGACTACGGTAGTCAGCTGGTAGGTGGTACGGAGTTCGTCCAGTACGGCTCTCTCGCCAGGCGTTCGCGCACACAGATGCGTGACGTCGTCGTTCCGCTCATCGACCTGCACCGCAATTCAGGTGACGGCGATGTGTACGCGGAGGTTGTCCCGTACAAGCTGAAGTGCGCTGTCCCCTGGCAGGACGTGTTCGTCTCTTCGGACACGATGCCGGAGTACTTGATTGACCCGGAGTTGACGGACCTGGCGCGCGACGCGCGCTCGATGATGTCGCTCGACGACCTCGACTTCGGTCAGGTCTTGTCTGCTCTCGAAGTTCCCGAGCCAGTCATGGCTCGCGTACGCCACTACATGGAGGAAGCCGGCTATGGCACAGGTAGTTGACCGGGCTGCGGAATTGAAGCAGCTACAGAGAGACCTCGAAGCAGCGAAGGTGAAACGCATTCAGCTTGAAGCTGCGCGCGATAACGCCATCGCCGCCCGCGATGAGATTCTTGCGTGGTTCGAGGACGAGGGCTTTGACGTGAAGAAGTCTCTCGCCGAGCAAGTCGAGAAGCTGGCTGAAGTCGCCATCTCTGACGCCGAAGCGCTCCTGGAGGCAATGAATGGCTGATCTGCTCCCTTCCCGCATCGCCCTGTCCGGACCAATCGGGGCCGGCAAGACCGAGCTCCGCAAGTACTTGGTGGACACCCACGGGTATACGCCGCTGAGCTTCGCGTACCCGCTCCGGCTGGACATCGCCGACTACTTCGGTATCCCCATCGAGTGGCTCCTGGAGTCACCGAAGAAGGAAGAGTTCCGTTGGCTTCTCGTCCTTTGGGGTACGGACATGGCGCGCCGGTTCGACCAGAACTGGTGGGTCAAGCGGTTCCGCGAGGTCTACGCGCAGTCACTCGGTAGCGGCGAGAAGCTCGTCCTTGACGACCTGCGCTTCAAGAACGAGTACGACGCCCTCCAGGACCTCGGCTTCGACATCGTGCGTCTGCAGCCCAGCTTTCAGCGGACCTGGGAGTACCTCACGGGGATTCGCGGGTACACCGACGCCGAAGCACGCGCCATGCTCAACCACGACTCGGAGACCGCGCTCGCGGACGTGGAGTGGAAGAACGTCGTCTGGACGGTCAACAGCGCCCAGGAAAGCATCGATGGCCTGTTCGACCTGTACCGGCGCAAGCGTGGGTTGGCGGCGTGACTGCGCTCGAAACCGTCAGCACGCGCTTGGCCGACATGCGCAGGGGTATCGAGCGCGATCTTGGTCGGAAAGCGCAGGTCGAGGAGGACCTCGAAAACCTGCGCTCAAACACCGTACAATACCGCTCTGCCCTCCTGGAACTGCAACAAGCACTACAGGTATTCCAGGTCCTCGAAGGCACCTGGCACCGGTCCTTCGAAAACAAGTTGGCCGGCCTCATCTCCCGCGGCCTTTCGCTGGTGTTCAATGAGCCGCTGAGGTTTGTCCTGGAGACCAAGCAGCGTGGCGACATGTCGACCATGGACTTCAAGCTCGTCCAGATGGTCGGCGACGACGAGCTCGTGACCGACATCATGGGAGCGAAGGGTGGCGGCGTTGTTGCTGTCGTCAGCTTCCTGCTGCGAGTGCTCATTCTCCTGGCTTCGAAGCCGCCGTTGCGGCCAGTGATGATCCTGGATGAGAACTTCGCGATGGTGTCGCAGGAGTACGTCCCGAATCTAGCGAAGCTACTGCGACAGCTGGTCGACGAGACCGGCGTGCAAATCATCCTCGTCACGCACGAGCCTTTGTTCGGCGAGCACGCTGACGTCATGTACGAAGTCACCCAGAAGAACGGCATTAGCCGCTACAGCGCGGTGAAGAGCCATGCGGAGCACATCGTCCGAGAATGACACACCGAGACAGCACAGCACACGGAACGGGTACGCGTTACAACGCAGGTTGTCGTTGCGACACTTGTGTGGTTCACCATCGTACGAGAGTCACGGTGGCGCGATTGCGCCGTTCTTCCCTTCCGCTGCCTGCACACGTGCAGCACGGCAAAGAGTCGACCTACGTGAACTACAACTGCAGGTGCGAGCCTTGCACGGCCGCGAAGCGTGCAGTGAACCGCAGGCAGTATGTCGAGCGACGTGACGGAAAACAGCTCGCAGCGTAGCTATTGCATCGGTTTGGATACCTGTTAACCTCAGTTAGGTGACAGATAGTACTCAGTATCCACACTGCGGTCGATGTGTGCACTTTCGCCTGCCCCCGCAGCGCCTGTACGGGAACCGTGAAGAGCCAGAGTGCGTGATTCACGGTTCGCTGACGTATCCCCCACGAGAGCCCACACCAGAAGACATCAAGTCCCTCCGGGAACGCGACACGTTCAAGCCGTTCGAGTACCGCGAGGAGGACTGGGACTACGACCTGGACGAGGAACTCGCCGACGCTTTCGAAGACCTATGAGTATTGCTAACGTAGTCGAACTGAAGTACGCTAACGGCTCAATGGATACCGCCACTGATGACGCGTACCACGTTTGGGGCATCGACCCGGCAGTCAAAGGTCTCGCAATCACGCGCCTGAACGGCGACCGCTGTGACATCGCTTGGATCAAGCCGGATCCTAAAGTGCGCGATGAGTGGAAGCGCATGCGCCAGCTGCAGGCCGACTTCAAGAAGGACTGCGTCGCGTACATCAAAGAGCACGGGAAACCCCGTGCTGTATTCGTCGAAGCCCCTGTCATCTACGACAAACCCTCGGTCCTGGCCATGGCGCAGATGTTCGCTCTCGTCCGCATCGTCCTTGAGGAGCAGCGCGTTCCGGTGTTTGGCACTCCCGTGTCGACGTGGAAAGCAAAGTCGAGCTTCAAGGGCGGGGCGTCGAAGGACCATGTGGCGCAGCTGGTGCAGATCCGGCTCCCCACCCTGGCCCAGGCCGTCGTCGACCTCAAGGTCCCCAAAGTTAACTGGGAGGACTGCTTCGATTCGGCCGGCATCGCGCTGTATGGCCGCGGCGTTCTCCGAAAGGCAGCCGCGTGAACGAACCAGTTCCCCTGTTTAATGCATACCTGCAGACCCGCGTGGCAGCGAACCTGCTGAAGCAGGACGAATCTAACCCGGCGAACATGCCAGGTGATTGGGTGGGGGCTAACCCCATGCAGACAAACTCCTTCGTTGCCTTCAATCTCATACTGACGGAAGCCTCCGAGTTTGAGCGTGCACGCGAGTACTTCCACACGCACCTGCGCCCCGAATGTCTCCTGGCTGTGTTCGACTACGACAAAGTGAGCGTGAGCGTGCGCTTTGACGATGGCGATGAGAACTGCAGCAATCCCGCCGCGTACATTGGCCAGTTCGATGTGAGCGATGACGGCAACTCCGGCATTCGCCAGATGTTCCGGCTACAGGAAGTCATCCAGCACCGCGGCTACGCGTTCGTCCAGATTACCCTGCGGCACGGCACCTTCGACGAGTCCCTCGGCGTTGCACTTATCCCGCCCGCGTACATCCACATCGTAGGCAGGGACTGGATGGCTGATTGGACAGTCTGGTGCAGGCGGAATTGACAGCGCGTCGCACGCGCGAGCTAAACAAGGTCGACGTCTGGACGGATGCCAGCCACCGATCGTCCGTGATGCGAGCCGGCATCGGCGTGGTTATCAAGAAGCATCGCGCAGACGAAGTGCTCTACAGCCGGTCCCTGGAAGTACCCTACGGGCCCGGCGTGAACTGCCTCGAATACCTGGCCGTCATCCACGCTGCGAACTGGTGCGTGCAGAACGCTGTCGACATGGTGTGGTTCAAGACTGACTCGCTGGTCGTGGCGAAGCAGATGCAGGGTTCGTTCTCAGTGAAGGACGCTGCCGTGCGCGAACTGCACGTGGAACTGAAGTCCATCCTGTCGACGGGCCTCGAAGCGTGGACCTTCCAGCACATCGACCGCGAGATCAACAAAGAAGCGGACCGCCTGGCCGCGGATGCGACAGGTAGAGATGCGCCGAAGCGAAAGCGAAAGCCAGAGCACATCCGCACGGCTGAGTGTGTCCGCGCCGAGATGACGGTGATCGAAGAAGAGATTGAAAGACTCAACAAGGCACTGGTTGGGCTTACGAGTGAATGGGTCGAGCTCAGGACGGTTGAGATCGATGCCGCGTAAGACCGTCCACGAACGCTTCTGGGAAAAAGTCACGATCCTCGGCCCGGACGACTGCTGGGTGTGGAACGCCGGCCTGAACTCGTACGGGTACGGCAAGTTCCACATCATCGTCGAAGGCAAGACGAAGACAGACCCGGCCAGCCGTGCAGCGTACAGGTTGTCGCGCACGTACGACCCGGACCGCCCGCTCTACCTTCCCGACTGGCTGTCGGTGTGCCACACCTGCGACAACCGTGTCTGCTGCAACCCGAGTCACCTCTTCCTCGGCACGAACGCCGAGAACTGTGCTGACCGAGCTCAGAAGAAGCGCGGCAAGCCGCTGAAGTTCGTAACGACTGAGACTGTCGAGAAGCTCCGCAATGAGTACTTCGACCCCAACAAAATCATCACCATCACCAAGCTAGCCGCCCTTTACGGCCTGCCCAGGCACCAGGTGAGCGACATCATTCGCGGCCGGCGACGAGCCACGGATCCGGGACCAACATCGCGAGGACAAGCAGCATGACTGACAGACCTTCCTGGACGGACATCTTCCTGGACATGGCGGACACGGTGGCACGCCGGTCGACCTGCCCACGGTTGCAGGTCGGCTGCGTGGTTGTCACAGCCGACCATCGGCGCGTCCTAGCCATCGGTTTCAATGGCAACTGGGCAGGTGGGCCTAACACCTGTGACGACCCAACGGCCGTTGGGGCCTGTCAGTGCGTGCATGCTGAAATCAACGCACTCCTCAAGTGCGACAACACCGTCGACGACCGCATCGTCTACACGACGCACTCACCGTGCCGCGGCTGCGCCAAGGCAATCATCAACTCTGGTGCCGGGACTGTCGTCTTCCGCCGGACCTACCGCACGACGGACGGCGAGGACCTGCTCCAGCAGGCCGGCGTCCGCTGCATCTACGCGCCGGAGGCAGCATGAACATCGCAAGGCTGTTAGGTATCGACTACAAGCGTCGGCTCGCCGAGGCAGCACGTGAAGCGCAGCTCTACGCCCTGGATTGTCCAGGAGATGAGCTGCAGCCCTGCCCTGCCGGCACGAAAGCGAGCAGGGTCGTCAAGCTGGCCGACGAGTTTGTCGACGCTGTCAAGCAGCATCATGCTGTGCGGGAGATCTGGGTGGATACCGTAAACGCGTCTGTCGTCACGGTTATCGACGCGCCGTACGACTCGGACCGGTTACGCGACGCCATCTACGACGCCGAGCTTCGGGTGCTTGTGGAGTTCGAGCCGACCTTCGTTCAGTTTCGTGTACGGGCGGAGTTGCCGGACCAGCTACTGGCGCACACGCTCTGGTGGTCACGTACCTGGCAGGCGCAGTAGGCTCGGAGACATGCCCTAGAACACTCTACAACACTCGTCAGCCCGTACAGACTGTCAAAACAGTAGGTAGAGCCACTTACGCCGCGGATGACCACTGAGAAACTGCTCGGGCCCGCGGCGTTTTTGGTGTCACGTAGAGCCGCCGGCGCGTCCCGATGAAGAACTCCTCGCTCACGAAGAACAGTTCCTGGCTCGGCTGAGCCCACGCACCCGTGGTGTTCGTGAACCAATCAGAACCACCGTCTAGCGCACCGTTCTGGATGACTTCGATGCCGTTCATGTCGAGCGAAGCCGGGTGATGCCGATGGCCCATGACGAGGCCGTCCAGGTTGGTCCCGAAGTGGCGCAACGCGTCCCAGCGGAGGATCGGAAGCTCCATGGCGTTGAGGCTGCTCTTGTTACCCAGCTGATGCCCGTGGATGCCGCCAATGCTGTAACCCATCGACTCGACCACATAGCGATCGCGCTCGGGAATGATCCACTGGATGTCCATGTGGCTGCACATGCGCTTGACGATCTCGGCCACCAATCGGTCGCGGTTATCTTTGTCGAGTGCCGGGTCCAGCTTGTTACCGGTGCGCCCGTGGTTGCCGAACGCGTTGGCGAAGACGAAGTTCTTGAAGTAGGGCCGCAGCCTGGCGATGAGGATGTCGCAGATAGCGTCAGCCATGGTCAGGACCTGGTCGACCGCGGAGTCTCCATTCTGGAAGCGGTCGAGGTGTTGGCGCTGGCCTGGGTAAATGGCGCAGTTATGTGTCACGACGCCGTCAGCGATGAACGTCTCAAGTCCTTCGACTGAGATGTTGTATGTCGGTTCTGCTAGGCCAACGTCATTCGACTTCACCAAGCTATATCTGCAGCCGATCGGTGCGGCCGGGATGCGCCCCTTGCTCGTGACAGCGTAGTTGCGTGTCCTGCGAGTCCCACTACGCTGGGCCCAACGGTCCAGATACTGTGGGGTGTGGCTGCCAATCTCCTGGTTGAGGTCGGGTGATCCGCAGTTGATAACGAAGATTGTCGACTGCTGCTCGCCTCCTTGAGGCAGCGGGCACACTCGTTCGTGCGTCCTGATGCGCGAGACAAGAATTCCCAAGCCCTGGCAGAGCGCCTGGATGTCTTCAATAAGTCCGCGATTAACGGTCGCGAAGGTGACCTGACCTAGCTTGTTCACTGAGCCGTCCGAGTCCAAGTAGCCGCGGAGGAAGGCCAGCCGTAGTTCCCTGGTAAGTGTGAACACCCAGGCAGGTACCCGCTTAGTTCGGGAGTCTCCAGCGAATCCGAGCGCGAGGATCTCGTTGGCTGCTGCTACGGAACCGAACCGGGTCCCAGATGCTTGTGAGGGTTTTGGCGCAACCGCCACTGCTGAAGTGTCTTGCGAGTTCTTTTGCTTCGAGAACAGCGTCTTGCAGTTGTCGACGTAGTGAGCCATGTAGCTTGCGTCAGCGCCGTGCGAGAGGAAAACTCCGTTTGGTTCTCCGTTGGCGTTACGTGTGAGGCATCCGTCGCCCACATAGAAGCCGAGGAACTCCATCAGCTCTACCGACGCGTCCCGAGTTGGGGTCGAAGTGGACCCCACATCCGGCACGCTGTCGACAATGCACAGGTAGTCCCCAGCGCGGACGTCCTGCGCGGCAACGTAACTGTGTGTGACCTCGTAGCGGTGACGATTCGGAGATGCATGCCCGCTCACTTCTACGTCGCGGCGAACAAGGATGGGGTGTTCAGGGCTAGCACGCAGAGTGCGCTCCGTGCTAACTACGGTGTGAATCGGCTTTATGCCAGTCATAGCCGCTGCAGTCACAACGCGCTGCTTGAAGCCATCAGGCCCGTGGGCCCACACAGAGTCTCCGGGTTTTAAGTCTTGGATGTGTTTCGGACCGGTTGGAGTGAGCACAGGTGTGCCGGCCGGCAAGCAGCCTTCGACGATGTCGCCGACCATGTGGAAGAAGAACGTGTCTACGGGCCCTTCGAAGCGCTGGACCTCCACGCAGCGGATAATCTTCTCCGCAATTGCCGGCAGGTACGCTTCGAGGAGGGCCTGCAGCCCGATGCCCGAGTTCCACTTCCCGCCCTGGGGATCCGAGAACACGAAGTGGCAGTCCGTCGCTGCGCCGTTGCCGGCTTTCTTGAGAGAGCGAACCGGGTAGAGCGCATGACGCGGCTTCGGGTTCCCGCTCAGGTACTCATCGATGCGCTGGAGGGTGATGGCTGACCGGGACTCTTCCTTCAGCAGCCGACGCTGGACCACACCCAGCTGGCGCTCCGCTTCCTTCACCAGTTCCGACTCAGCAGCCCGCACAACCGCGGGGTCCACGTCCTCAATCTGCCGCAGCAGCTTCTTGTCGCTCTTCGCTTGGCTGGCGCAGACGTCGGAGTGGTACTGGTGGTTGATGGACTTCGGTACGAAGAGCTCCTCGCAGCCATAGCGAGAGCAGCGGATCTTCTTCATCTCGAAGATGTCACCTTGCTCGCCGGCCGTCTCAGTCGCGTGCTTCTTGAGGCGCTTCTCGCGCTTGCGCTCGTTGTAGTCTTCGTCCGCACAGACAGGATCGTGAAATCGATTCTTGGGTTCCTTCGGGGTAAAGACGATGTCACACCCTTTACGGGCACAGGCGATCGGTTCCATACGTTCTCCTGGAGCTACGTGTTGTAGATGGGGATTTTGGCTGTGTAGAGCGTCCCGCCGAAGTAGATCTTCACCTGAAGGGCAGCCTTGGCAGTCAAGGCTGCACCGTCGGCCGGGAACGTCGTGAAGGTTCCGCCGGACCCAGGGACCATGCGGGCGTACGGGAACGTGATGTACCCGTCGGTGAACTCGATGCCGTGCACGATGGCCTGGGCCCAGTCGTTCACGAACTCGGTCGTGGCGATGCGGTCTGAGTCATCGTCGGCAGGTGCGAGTGGGGCGGTCGGGGAGCCGGTAAAGGCTGGTGAATCGAGAGGGGCATACACCGCGGTTGTGCCGCTGACTTCTTCGGTGCGATTGATTGCACCAAGAATGACTGCACCACTTGGCGTGTTCGCCACAAGAACCTGGTCATCCAGGGTAGGAAGGTACGGAGCGAGCGTGGGGCAGTACTGTGCCCTCACCTGGCCCTCTGCTTCAATGCGGGCGAGGGAGCCATTGACTTCCACCACGCGTGCCTCAAAGAACACCGCGTTAGCGGCTGACTGGTCCGCCCAGCCAGTACTCAGGTCACGCATCGTCTCCAGAAACTTGTGTGGAGTGTCGTCTTCGGTGCTCAGTTAGGACTCCTCAATCCGCCGAATCTGGTGGGTCATCCGACCGCCTGCGCGAAGTTCCACAGACCAGCCATCGACTACCCACTTGTCATCTGTAACTATAACACCTTGAGCGTCGATGAGGCGAATTCTGTAAACCTCATTGAGGTCTCTTCGAGGATCAATTGTAGTGATGAGTGTCGCTTTCTTGATTTGCGAAGCGTTCTCTTCAGCGAAGATCCTGGCCGACACAGCAGCAGCTGCGGAATTCGGGGAACGCGGCAACCGGACCGGGTCAGGAATCGCAAGGAAGCGGTCACGGATGCCCACATCTGCCAGGAAGTCCTGGATGACTTCGATGGTCGGAGAGCCGACCGGTGAGAGCGTGAACCCGTGCGACGTGTGGTCCACAGCAGGGATCACGTCAGTCGCCACAAGGTGCCAGTAGGCCAGGCAGAACGGCTGGTTCGTCGGCCAGAGGCCGTTGTACAGCGCGAGCTCCTGGGTGGCACTCTCAGCAGTCTCTGCGGATGCTGAGCCGTACCACACACCGAAGTCGTGAACGCGCCGCGCCGGCGTGCCGTCGTCTGCAGGCGTGCCAGAATCCCAGCCTGTACCAGGACCGCCGATCTTGAACGTGTTCGTGTTTACTGCGTGCAGGAACGCCTGCGGAGTGATCGACGTAGCCACAGCCACGCCATCCACAAAGAGGGTAAGGGACGGGCGCGTACCGAGGGACAGTTTGACATTGTCGATGCGCACTGTGCCGGTAGTTGCACTGCTGGTGTTGAGGATATGCACTGTGAGCTTGAGTGCAACAACATCAAGAGTCGTGTCGTTCGAGATGAACGTAGTGGTCTCGAAGGAGCCGACACTGAGTGGATTTTCCGTGTTCGACTTCAGCAACGTCCAGTCACCTACCGAGCCATCGGAGTACCGGTATTTGACGTACACATCAGCCAGCAAGCGGTGACTGGAAGAGGCGATAACTCGGCGGTCAAAGCTGCACCGGATTTTCGAGCCAGCCGGAATGGCCGCAGCGAGCGAGACGACCTGGTCGACAATAGCGCCGGTGTTGTACGCCGTAGTTTCGGTCATCTCCAACGACCGTGCGCCTTCCGAGTGGTCGGCGTTGAAGGAGAACGACCTGTCAGTACCTGTGTTGGCGTTCCAGTTCGAACCCGGTGCGGTGTCGCCAGACTCGAAGCCGGCATTCGAAAGAAGGTTGGGCCCGGAGTGCCCACCTGCGGAGAACACTGCGGAAACACGGTGCCAGCCCTCGGTAGGGAAGTACGGGCTCTCCAGCCACTCGGTGACGGTACCCGACGCGAGGTTGCTGGTGGGGTTGGTCACAATGCCAACGGCCGGCTTACCGCCTTCGCCGTTCGCCATCAAGACGATCGAGGACGCTGCTTCGGTCGTCTCCCAGAAGCCGCCCATGACGCGGCCAGTGTCGGTCGGGTCGTACCACACCCACCCGCCGAGAGCGACAGTACCAGGCACGCCGAAGGTCGGGTACGAGAGCGTACCGTCTGCGGCATCAACCAGTGACTCCGCGGTCAGACCAGCGGCCTCCCAGTAGTCCGTAGCCGAGAAGCCTGTGAAGCCGTGCCGGTAGGGGATGACGATCGGCGAGAGAGCATTCTCGATGTAGTACGTCTCCCAGAACTGGTCGCGCAGCGGGTCATTCACCTCGACAATGACTTCGTTCTTCTGCTCGGTGTTGTCGTCTTCCTCATCGAAGTTACCGGTGATGAGGTACGTGCCGTCCACGAGAGGGTCGGACGTGTACGTGACGTCCGGGGCACGGTCACGCAGGAACTCACGGGGCCGGCTGAGCCCGGCCCCGTCATTCTTCGAGATGTAGATGGGCAGGAAGTTCACGCCCTGGAGCAGGCCGTTCAGAGCAACACCGAACGCACCCCGCGGCTCCCACGTGAACGCATTGGGGAGCGTTTCGTTGATGGGCGGGATGTTGAGCGCGTTACCCTTCAGCTTCGTCAGCTGCCAGACAGCAGCCAGGGCGTCACGGTAGTTCGTCCCCGCAGGGACGGTGAACGGGTAGCTAAACTTCTCGGTCAGATGAATCGAGAGGTCGTTGCAGACCAGCGTCACACGCCGGTCCTTCTCCGTTGTGGTCTTCCGAGGCACGCTGCCCTGGAAAATGCCGTACGGGAAGACGACGTCAATCCCGCTGATGTCCCAAATCATGGCAGGCATCAGGTAGTCGGTCTTGAGGTCGAGGCCGTCAGTGTTCCGGACGACAATCTGGGCAGTACGGCTGACTACCTCGGAGCGCGTACCGGCCACTGTGGCTGAGATGACGCGGTCACTGAGGTCCTCAATGATCTGGCCCCGGATGTCCACTCGGTAGAGCGCTGGGCGCGACCGCACCTCGCCCGAACCTTCGCCGGCAATCGCGCTGTCGATGTCCTGGTTGTTCGGGTACAGGACCGTGTCGATCCCTGCCGCAGAGATCTGATGCAGAATGTTCACCCAGTTCTCGCCAAGCGTGAGGAACGGCACACGGAGGCCGCTCTTGGCTTCAGTCAGCAGGGTGTGCGTGCTGTGGACACTCTGCTCCAGCGCTTCGAGCGGAATAGTCAACGTGGCGGACACCGGCGTACCTATGTACATTTCCAGCCTGGCAAAAGCCACACCGTTCGCGTAGTTAGGTCCTGCGATGAAGATCGTGTCGGTGCCTGCGTTAACGGCCAGGACTGCGGGTTCGCTGAAAAGACTGCTGCTTGCTACTGTGTCGCTGACCGTGAACGTGCTGAGGTCAACGAACACGGTATTTATGGTGCTGCCCCGCGTTATAAGGAATCCGTCGTGGACGAGCAGCTCACTGCTCATGCCACCGCCCGGAGACAAGCTTCCGACCCGCGTCATGCTGGCTTGGTCTATCTTGACAATCTCGCCTGCGTTGGTGTTGACGTACGTGTACCCACCAACCGCGGCCAGCCATCCAACTCCGTTTTCTCCAGTGTCCAGAACCAGGTCGTCGACTCCGTCCCACGCCGGATAAGGAGTTATCTTGAGAATCTTATCCGGGCTCAAGCCAGCAGATGCGTACAGATTCCCATCGTCTCCATAGGTCAGCCCTCGGAGGGAGCTTTCCGCAGTAGCGAGTGAGCTCACTTCCACAAACGACGCGAACGAGTAGGCTACGACGTTGCCCTGATCTGTGGCACCGAACAAGTACGTTGCCCCGTCTGACGCGAGCGCCTTAATGGGGCCGTATGAGGAAGTCAAAGAAGCATCCAAGCTCATGTCGGTCGGGTCGATCCGCAGCAGCTTCCAGTCTGCTGTGATGTAGATGTAGCCATCAGGACCCACGCAGAATGCGTATGCTATATCTTCAGTAAGGCTGTATTCGCCGAGCACAGCAAGGCTGACTTGGTCGAGCTTAAGGAGCTTGCCTCCCATAAACGAGTGCTGCTCGGTATATACGTAGAAGTTCGTACCTAGCACGCCCACGCCACGAGCTAGGTAGCCATCTCCCCAACCGAATCTCCACGCATTCGCGGTGGTTGTGAACGTGGATATGAGTATCTCATCCACCCGTGATGGTGCCACATTCGGACAAACTGCGAAAATGCTGCCGCCATAGACTGTAAGGCTTGATAAACCTCCATACATCGCAAGAGCGCCGACCCTGGTCATGTCAGACGTCTGCACTTTTACGATTTTGCTGTTGTAAGTGCCTACATATATGAACCCGCCGTCAAGCATTGCGCACCCAAGATACGTGAAGTACCATTCGTCACTGTCTAGAGTGAGCGCAGATGTGCGAGTGAACGAAGCGATATTGATCTTCACGGCGACGACAGGGTCGTAAACTGCGTCGCCAGCACAAATGGCGTATAGATCGGTGCCATCTGAAAGAATATCCAAAGCGTAATCTTCGCCCGTAGACAGCGTGAGCGAGTCTATCCGCGTCAGCGTGGTGGTGTCTACGCGCACTACACGGGCTGGTGCCTGTCTTGTGCTCAGGTACAAGGTTGTCCCGACCAAAACACCGTCCCAAGCGGCCTCGTTGGCGTCAAGTACCAGGCTGTCGGTCTCCGTAAACGTGGTCAGGTCGATCTCGAACACAGTGGCGGCGTCATCGCCGTTTGTGGCGGTCACGTACAACGTCGTGCCGTTGACAATCAGTCTGGAGAACCAGGTGGAGCTAGAAAGCGCCAAACTGTCCACTACCGTAAAGGTGCTGATGTCCACCTTGACGATGTTGTGCACAGTCGTGTCTGCGTTGTGCACGGATAAGTACAGGTACCCACCTGCAGTCACAATGTCCCAGCAGTGGTGATAGTCCGGGTTCTCGTCGCGGAGGGCGATCGCAGCTACTCGCTGGTGGGTTGTGAGGTCGGATTTAATGAGATCCGCAGGGTAGTTTACGTCGGCAGAGTAAAGGTAACCACCCGACTCGCAGCTTCTGAAGAACCCGGATTCTGCCCGTTGAAACTCCCCGGACCCCGTCATTGCAGTAGCCATCTAGTTCGGCCTCCATTCAGTCCAGGACAGGTAGACGTAGAACGTCCGGGGAAGGCCGGCGCGGGCGCGGGATGTCACGCGCAGTTGGACCTGGATCCAGTCTCCGAACGTCTGCTCGAACGTCAGCGCGGACGCGTTGAGTACGAGCGGGTTTTCTGCGGTGTACTGGCTGGCGTTGTTGACGAAGCCCGGCAAGGGGTCCTGGGTGGGGGCGACGTAGGACGCTCCCGTAGTCACAAAGACGTCGACGCCGTTCCAGGAGAGGTTCCGCGGCGAGAACCACATTTTGAAGTTCGTGAGGAGCGTGCCCTCTTCGTAGGCACGCAAGAGCCGCAGGTTCTTCACCGCGCTGTAGACGGCCGGCTCGCCAGGCTCAGGGACGCGAATACCGTCCAGGAGATTCGATCGCACGGCAGCGTTGTCGTTCGAGATTAGCGTCAGCCCGGACCCGAGAATGTCGTATCCGGTATCAGGCGTGTCACCGTGAAACGCCCGAAGCTCAAGGAGCCTGAGCGGCGCGAGCCCGGTGGTCGGTAGCGGAATGGTCTCCAAAGGCAACAGGCGGGTGGCAGTGAGACCCTGCCTCGCCTCAATCGGCACGAGAAAAGTCTGGGTGATGTAGTCCGGAGCGTCTGCTTCAATGAGCGTGACGAACGGCAGGACCAGGTTTTGAACTGCCTCGATGCTGACCGCGTTCGTCTTCGCGGTCTGCTGGATGGCTTCGGTGAGCGCCGCAAACGTCTGAGACACGGCAGTGTACCCAGGCACTTCGGTAATGGCCCACATGCGGACACCCAGCTGTCCGGTGCCTCCAGATGCTATCGAAGCGAAATTGAAGGTGTCTGCGTTGTCGGTAGCGTCGACTTGAGTGCTTGTCTCCTCGTAGTACCCTGTCGTCGAGGAAGGTACGCTGACGCTGATTGCGTTAGTGCCGTTCTTGCGAAAAGCGAGTGTCACAGACACTGTACGATTGTTGGAGGACACCGCAGCACCCAAGTACTTGAACCTTGGTACGTCAGGGACAAGCCCACGTGCCTTTAACTGCACATAACTCTGGGTGGCAGACTGGCCAAGGCCAAGTCCTCTATATTCGCTTCCGACGACCGCGGCGCTACTGTTGCCAGCGGAAATCATACCAACGCTAGATTTTGTTTGCACCGTGTACATGTAGATAGAGCCGGTGGCCCCTGTTGCTATACGGTAGTTAGTCTCATCCCCGTCGCCTATGGTGTCAGTGTTGGACGTGTCCTCAAACGCCCCAGTGGCGCTTGCGCCAATGGACAGATTCTGCGCTCCATCGGCTCCGTTTTTGCGCACGTACACCGTAGTCGTGGATGTGCATGAGTTGGTAGTGACGTACGCGCGCAAATGGCTCAGGACGGTCGCGAGATGGTTGGTGTATCGCACCATCGACTCAGTTGTGAGCGTAGTTCCGGCCACACCCGAAATTGGTCGATAGTACGTTGTGCTGGCAGCGTAACTGGATCCGAACGCACTGCTGTTTATGCCGGCAGTCGATGACGGTGCTAGCAGTGTGGAAATGAACGCAAGAGTTATCGACCCACCACCGTCTGCTCCAGCAACAACCTGGTAGCAGGCCAGGTCGCCGTCTGCGAGAGAGTCCGTGTTGGAAGTGTCTTCGAACAGACCTGTCGCGTCTGAACCTATGCTTACTGACTGACCGCCGTTTGCACCGTTTTTGCGCGTCCTGATGGTGCTTGTGGCTGACACGGTGTTTGCCGTGACATTTACGTACAGATGGCTCAGCGTGCATGTGTCGCGTATGCGTGTCTGGTAGATAGCCTCAACTCCGACATTGTAGAGGAAGCCACCGTCCAGTGCCTGATAGTACGTTTTGTTTCCGGTCAGCGCACCATTAGGGTAAGAGGCTAGGGTGTACCTAGTTGCCACGCCTCACCACACCAGGAACCTGGCCGGTAACGCGCGCATGCGCCGCGGCACTGACTGTCCTGCCTTTGACGTTGTAGCGGAGCTGACCATCGGGATGGTCGAAGTCCCACTCGAAGTCGCTGTCCTCCATGTCGGGGAACTCTTCTTTGAGCAGACGGTGCGTGTTGTTCTTGACCACGTTGTCGGTGTGCGCGGCGAGGAACTCCAACTCTGTCTCCCCATGTGCGTGGCGCTCGCAGGGCGTGACGGTGGTCGGAGTGTGCTCGCGCTGGTCGTCAGGAAGGTCGGCATCGTACGTGTACTCAAGCACGCAGGCGCAGGTATCAGGCATCCAACGGGTCGTCGACATTCTCATTTCCCTAAACCTCTTCGTCGTAGTCGGCTTCAACGATTTGAAGGTTCACCGACCAGGAGTCGGGGAGACCATCTGTCTCGTTGAGGTGGAGGTTACCGAAGATCCTTCGGTGCCGGCCGTCTCGGTAACAGACCACATGCGACCGCCTGTCAATCGCGAGAAGCGTTTCGTACGCTGTTCGCTCGTCGTCAAATAGACGACCGGAGATCGTGAATGACTGATACCGTGCGTTTCCCTTGTGACGCACCGGTTTTGCCCTACCCCAGTATTTCACATCTTCCTCGTCTTTGACGTGGTCGAAGCCGCGTGAAGGACTGTCGAGTAGTGCGACACGATAGTCAGTGTCATCCATGTCGACGATCCACATCTCGCGGAACGTCAACGAGGTGTCAGCAGACAGGGATCCACTGGGCACTTCGTCACTCCCGACGAGCTGCACCTGGAACATGCTGTAGGTAACGGTGACGCCTTCAGGGCACACGTAGTCGGTGTAGGTGAGCAGTTCCTGGTCGGTCAGCCTGGCGATGATGGCGTCGACTTCTTCACCGTCGACTGAGGTGTACTGCCGGCGAATCGCGTAGTACCCGAAGTCCGCGGTGGAGAGATCGGAACGGCTCCACTCAAGCACCACCGAGGCGGTGGAGTTGGACGGAGTCACAGTCAGCGCGTCCAGCGGCACCGGAGGCGTCCACAGCGCGAGCGCGGAGATGGGAGTCGATGTTGCGGCGAGGCCGTTTGTGTCCGCCACCGTGACCTGGAATTCGTAGATGGCTCCGTGCAGCAGGTACCCGGTGGGAATCTGGTGGGAGGTGGCTGTGCCGTTGAGGAGGCCCGAGTCGTAAACCGCGACCCCGGTCCTCAGGACCAGGAGGCGGTACTTCGCCTGCGCGTATGCACCGGCCGACGCGTAGCTCCAGGTCACTGTCAGGTTAGGGACAGTGAACGTGCTCCCGTTCGTGGGCGAAGTGATGGCCGTCGTCGGCGCGGAGTTCGTAGAGAAGGACGCGGGCGTGCTCGCAACACCCAGCCCGTAGCCGTCGTGCGACTTCACGGTCCACACGTACTGCTTGTTGGCCGTCAGAGTTGACGTCGTGTGCGACGCGGTCTCCGCGCTGGCCGCGGCCACGACAAACTCATCGAAGTTGGTCGCGATGGTGCTGTTTGCGTACAGGCCGTGGTCGGTCTGGGTGGAGTTGTGTGCATCGGTCGCAGAGAAGAGCGAGACACCATCGAGGAAGACTTCGTAGTTCGACCCCGACATCGACACGCCCAGGTGGTGACGCTGACCGGTGGTGATGTCCACGTTGGCGGACTGAATGGTCGAGACCGTGCCCGCCACGTTCTTGATGAGCTTCACCGTTCCGGCGTCGTAAACGACAGCGACCCACGCGTTAGCTGCAGACCGCCGGAGCAACAGGCCGGAGCGGGCTGCTGCGTCGTACTTGACGAAGGCCCCCACCCAAGCATCTTCAATCAACGCGTCGCGGTACAGGTGAGCGTGCGCCGCGGAGACGGTCACCGTGAGGTAACCGTCGGCGGCCAACCATGTGCCGCCCGACGTCGTCCAGCCGGAGAGCGCCGTCTGGAAGTCGTGATAGAGCGCCGCGGTGTTGAGCGGATAGCCGCCGAAGCTCGTGCCGGTGGCCTGGTCGATGACATCGATGATGTGGAATGCGGCACGCCGGCCGTCAACAGCACCAGCGGTGTGCTGGTAGCTGTCGCCCATCTGCGTCGTCCAGGTCAGCGTTGGCGTGAGCGTCGAGACGTTGGTGCCGCTGGGAGCCAGTGAGTTAGGCGTCTGTGGCACGCGGTTGAGGATCGCCGTCTGGAGCGCGGAGAACGGGCCCCAGAAACTGGTATCGGTCGCGCGTGTCCTGGCCTTCCAGAGAATCGTTTGGCCCTGGGACAGCGCCGGGCCCGTGTACGGGACCTTGAAGCGAGTACCGGACACACCTGTGTACGTGCCAGACGTCCAGACCTGCGTGGTGCCATCGGACTGATAGACGATGACCTCGCAGGCGTTCATGCCGCTGCCAGAGACGGCGAAGTGGTCGCCGGCGAACGTGATGTTGTCGTTCGGGATGACGGCGAAGCTCGTCGTCGACGGGGTGAGATTCGTGGGCGCGTTCGGAGTCGACTGGATGGAGATGTTGACGAACGCAGAGTACGGCCCGTACAAGCCGAACTCGTCTCGGTTGCGGGCCTTCCAGTAGAGGACCTGTCCTGGCGTGAGCGCCGTACCGTCATAGAGGACGGACCACGGAGTGCCGCTCGTGCCTGTAGCCGTGCGCAGGCCGGAGTCCCAGACCAGGGTCGTCTGGTCAGCCGCGTAGAGCAGAATCTGCACGCTCGCGGCCGCGCCTGCGCCGCTGTTCGAGTAGTTGCCCCCGAACGTCGGCGTGAGCGTACCGACCAACCCGGACGGGGTCAGCGAGGTAGGCGCGTTCGGGGCGGAAGGCTGGAGCGTGAAGCTCTCCCAGGCCGACCAACCGCTACCAAGACCACCGTCGTCAAACACCTGCGCGCGCCACTCGTAGCGCACGCCCGAGGACAGGGCGAGGGCACTAGAGTAGCCTCCTCCAGCATCACCGCGGAGCGAGCCGTAGACGATCCCGAAGTTCTTGTACTGGCGCTCGACGTTGAGCGTCCGGATGAGGATCGTGCGCCACATGATGGCTTGGTTGTCGTACCGGCGCACCTCCACCTGGTAGTGGGTGAAGGTGTTCAGGAGCGTGTAGTTGTCCGAGAACGAGCCGTTCAGCGCGAGCGGTCCGTAAACCGCTTGGTTGCCTACCGGATTGGTGATGGTGACGTTCGGGGCGGAGTTCTCGGAGACCGAGGTCGTAGCCCAGAACTCGTACGGGTCGGTCCATGCGGACTGGTTACCGTTCGTGTCCCAGACAGACATGCGCCACCGGTAGTGGAAGTTCAGCGCAAGCTGAGGGCTGGCCACAGTGAAGGCCACGCCAGACGCGACTGCGCGTTCGGTCTGTCCAGAGTCCCAGATGAGCTCAGGAGTGACGAGACCGGGATTCGTCGCGAGCAGCGGCAGCTGGTCCATCGGGATCCGGTACAGCTGAATCTGGTAGGCAGTGATGGACGTGTTGTCCAGCCAGCGCGACGCAAACTCCGTGGTCCAGGTCGTGGACGAAGCGGACTGCTGTCCCTGCGGGGACACCGTGTAGGAGTTGTCGAGGTAGGGGATCGTATCGCCCCCACCACCGCCGCCCGGAGGGACGGAGAAGGTGCCAGTGAAGTTCTGGCTGGCCGAGTACGACGGGTCGGCGTCAGTGGCGGCGTTGTGGGCGTTGTCCCAGAAGCGCACCTGCCAGGTGTAGGTCACGCCGGCAGTCAGGTTCGCAGGACCGTTCAGGGTGATTGAACCGCCCGCGGCCTGGGTGACTGCGAGCTTGCCTGAGTCGTAGCTCAGTCCGGTGCCGGTAACCGTCAGCTGGTAGTACGCGATGCTGTCGCTGTCCGCGTCCGACACAGTGACCAGGAACGGCGAGTAGTACGACGATCCGGTAACGTTGATGGTCCCGATCGGGTAGGACGGGGTCATGCTCGGGTTGGTGTTCGAGCTGTTCAGCGCGGTTGACGCCACGCCCCACGGGCCCCACACGCCACCGCTGTACGTGCGCGCCCACGCCTTGAGGTTCACGTTCTGCGGGATGGTGCTTGGCAGAGTGACCAGGGCGCTGTACGGCTGGGTGTAGTCAAGCGCGAGGTCGGTCCGATAGAACGGGCTGACCTGCGGCGTGTAGCGCACGCTGCCGTCCGTGGACGCAATCATGAGCTCCACACCGTTCAGCTGCTCAGCACCGGTGTGGTTCGGAGTGATGTTGAACCAGAAGCCCGTGCCCGGACGCAGGTGAATGCTTCCGGTTGGTGCGGACACTGTAGGAGCGTTGATCGTCATTTACCGCACCTTCTGCAATTCCATTGCCTTCGCGTGAGCCGGCAACGAATCGATGAACTTGCGGAACTCGCCAGTAATCGCCTGGCTGATCGCTTCGCTGTCCTCTTTCGTATTCGCGTAGATGTCGCCGACCGAGAAGTTGTACGTGTCTCCGCCTGTCGTGGCTCCTAGCGCTGCGAGAGAGCCACCCATGCGCGCATCAATACCTGCTACGGACCGGCCGCTTCCGTGAAGCCCGGAGATGCTCTTGTCCATACCCAGAATACCGGGAGTGGCCCCTGTCTCGTTGGCCTTCGCGAAGAAGGTCCTGAGGATGGCGCGTGACCGGTTGGCGTACTTCGGGTCGGTCGAGATGACGGCTTCAGGGAAGCCACCTTCCGCGAGCATCGACATTGTCGGTGTGCTGACGAAGTCGCCCTTAGCGTTGCCGGCCATTACGCCAGCCAGGCCGGCGAAGAGCCTAGACGGGGCGGAGTAATTCGTAACGCCACCGAAGATGGCATCCATCCAAGAGTCGTTGTTCGCTGTACCGGGGAAGCGGTACCACCACGAGTTCTTGTCAGTCGGGTCGAACTTGCCCAGCAAGGCCTTACCGCCAGAGCTGAGGGCCATACCCATCCCCTTGATGATGGCCTGACCCATAAGCTCGCCGAACTTCTCCATGTACGGCTTGATCTCGTACCAGGAGCGGTCGAGCATCTCACCGATCGCCTTACCGAGGCTGGGCTTTTCGTCACTCAGGAACGGGTTGTTCTGGATGATCATGGCCACAGGCGACTGGCTGAACGGCACAGCGTCGGGGTTGCCCTGGTTAGCAATGCGATAGTCCGACTCGGCGTCTTCCAGGGCCCGCTGCTTTGGAGACGAGAACGGGTCGATGAAGATGTGGCGCAGCGTCGTGCCGAGCCGGCCACCGATGGTGTTCGCCTTACGGAGAGACTCTTCGAGCTCACCGAGTTCTTTCTTCGTGTTCTGGATGCGCGCGCTCTCGGCCACGCGGAGTTCTTCCGCATACGCCTTCTCGCGCTCCATTTCCTTGATCTTGGCCTGGATCTCCTTGGTCTGGTCCTGGTAGCCCTCGATGATCTCCTGGATGGCTTCGATTTGCGGCTCGTAGATGTCGCGAATCTTCTCGGCCTCATCGTCCAGCTGTTCTAGGCGAAGGTCCGCGGCCTCCTTCTGTGCGTCCTTGATCTTGTTGATGTCGTCGATCTGCTTGTCGATGAGCGACGTGCCCCCAACAACCCCACCGGACTGCATCGTGATGAGGCGCGCTTCGAGAGCCGCGATTTCGTTCGCGATGGAGTTGGCGCGGCTGCGCAGGGACTCGACATCGGACCCACCGGCAACACCCGCAGCGATCTGCTTGTTGACTTCGAGCAGTTCCTGCTCTTTCGCAATCTTCTGGTTGGCCAGGCCCTCCGCTTCAGGGTTGCCGGCGTAGTACGTGTAGTAGTCTTCCTTGGCCTGCTTCAGGCGCTTCCAGGACTCCAGGACTGCTTCGTTCGCGTCGACCTGTGCCTCGGCGGCGTTCTCAGCTGCCTCAATCTGGTCCTCGACTGCAGTGATCTGGTCTTCAATAGCCTGCTGCTGCGCGTCGGAGATTTCCTCGATGGCGTCGATCTGCGCTTCGAGCGCAGCAATCGCGTCGTCTTCGGCTTCCTTGCGCGCCGCGGCCGCATCTGACGCAGCCTGCTCGCGCTGCTCGATGAGATCAATCTGTTGCTGGATAGCATCGATGGCAGCATCGTCTGCCGCCTTGCGGAGGTCAGCGAGGCGCTCAATCTCGTCAATCTCGTCCTTGATGAGGTTGATCTGAGCTTCGCGAGCAGCGTTCAACAGGTCGAGGCTACGCTGGCGCTCAAGGCCGGCGAGTTCTTCCTGGCGCTGCAGGTTGTCGATGTTGTTCGCTTCGCTCAGCTGCATCATACGCAGCTGGTAGTCGATGTCGGACTCGCCGTCCTGCCGGCTACGCGACTGACGGTCGTTCAGCGCGCGGGCCCGAGCTTCCGCCTGTGCGAGGAGGCTCTGCCCCATGAGGTAGGCGCGCCGGTCCCAGTACTCCTGCTCTTTGGCCGCGGCTTCGGCTGCGTCACTGACGGCTTCGATTGCAGTGATTTGGTCTTCGAGCAGCTTCTTCTGGTCTTCCAGGCCGCGCTCGTACTCGTCCTGCGCGCGCTGAATGGCTTTGATCTGCGCCTGCAGCGCGTCCTTCGCGCCCTTCGAAGAGTTGCGCAGCGCGCGGTCGGTCGCCTCGCTCGCCTTCTTGATTGCGTCGATCTGGTCCTTGAGCGCCTTGGTGCCGTTGTCCTTGTCCAGGGCATCTTTCTGCTGGTTGAGACTCGTCAGGCGTGAGCGCAGCGGACGCGTGGCGTTCTGCATGTTGCGCTCGATGATCTGGTTCTGGAGTTCCAGGAGACCAATCTCAGCGTCGATCGCCCGGCTAGCCGCTTCCTTGTCTTCTTCCCACTTCTCCTTGCGCTCTTCGAGCAGCTTGATGCTGTCTTCGAGAGGCTTCATCTGCGCTTCGAGCGCATCCTTCACGCCTTCTTTGAGGTCGTTGATGACTTCGAGCTCACCTTCCATCGAGTCACGGAGTTCATCAACGATGTCCTGCTGGTCCTCCATCAACGCATTGGTGTCGTCGACGCTTTCGCGGAGCGTCTTGAGGGCCGCGTCGGTCTGATTGATGCTCTCGGCGTACGGGTCCATCATGCCCGCGCCGCTCTCAGCGCCCAACGTCATCGCATCCGAGAACCCGCCGATGCGATCGGTCATCTGGTCAAACAGGCCAAGCATGAAGAGCAGGTCCTGGACGTTGTCGGAGATCATCCGGAAGAAGTTCTGGATGCTGCCCATGTGACGCTGGACGAGGTCAATGATGATGTTCGCGAAGTCGGAGATAGCCGGCGAGACCGCCGTGGCGAACGTGTTCGCCAGGCCCTGGCCTGTCATCTGCAGGGCAGAAATGGATGCGCTGACACGGTTCATGTCGCGCTGCTCTGTTTCATCCAGGATGACGTTCATCTCCCGGAGACTGTCGATGATCTTCGGGTCCATCGTGATCATCGGGAGGAGCGTGGATGCGAACGGGAGGACGTTGTTGATGTTTGAGAGGAAGCCGCGCTTACCCTCTTCGTTCAGGCTGTGGTACTGAGTCCGGAGGTCCTTGATGACGTCCGCAGTAGAGCGCAGAGCACCGTTGGCGTCGCGCGTGGCGATACCCATGGACGTCAGGTACTTGTTGTTGGCCGCAATCTCCTTCGAGAGACCACCGATACCGATGGACGTGAACATCGTGTTCAGTCCGAGGACCTTGAAGACCGAGACGAACTCGGAGGCGTCTTTCACTGCGACGCCCGTCTGCACGCTGAACTGGAGAATCTCCATGTTCCATGCGTGCGCCTGGCCAATCCACTGCTTCATCTGGCCAACGCCAGAGTTCATGACCTTGAAGAAGGATCCCGCGGCAAGAGTCGCTAGTTTGAACGGGGCTGTGAACATCTTGAAGATCAGCCCGGTCCCCATGAAGCCAATACCGGCTCCAAGCCCGGCAAGCAGCTTGGCCGGGCTCGTGATTACGTCTTTGAGGGTGCTGAACGGTACGCCAAAGACGCGCTCGAAAGCCTGGCTGGTTCCCTTCTTCACACCACCAGCGAATGCACTATCGCCGGACGCCTTACCGGCTTTCTTGTTGAACTTGTCGAACTCGTTCTCTGCCAGCTTGGTGTGGTGGGCGATAGCGTCCATCGCTGCTTTGTACTCAGCCTCCAGGCGATCGGCCTGAGGGATGAGCGTGGCAATCTCGCGATCCAGCTTTGCGATGGCTTCGTTGTACTCAGTCGCTGCTTTGACGTCTTTAGCATCGATGTTGTTGAGGCCAGACTGATAAGCGGCTTTGTCTCCTCTGCGAGCGGAGAGCAGGTCGTCGACGCGCTGACGGGCAGCGGCAATGTCCCGCAGCTGCCGAGCTTCGAGTGCGAGAGCGCTTAGCTTGTTCTGCCGTGCCCGTTCCCCAGCGACTTCGATCTCGGTCGCCCGCATACCGATGTTGACTTCCTCTTTGACGAGGTTGAGCAGCATCTGCTCCGCACGGATTTGTGCGTCGGTGCGCTGCTGCCCTTGCTTACTGCGAGCAGCTTCCGCATCCGCCAGCGCCTTTTCGGCGATCGTTACGGCGTCGTTCGAAGCCGTCCATTTGTCCAAGGCAGCATTGCGGGCAATCTGGATGCGCGTGGCCTTCTCAGCAATCTCTGACCACCTGGAGAGGGCTGCATTCCGCTTGTCCTCATCTGGCATCGCATTGATGCTGGCGAGGACCTTCTTGTAGCGTTCAGTGCCTTCAACTAGCTCCTCGACTGCTTCGGCAGCCTTATCCGCCTTGTCGAAGGCGAGGAAGGCGGAAGCAGACTGCCCTTTGTCACGGTCGAGCGCGCCACGCATCCTGATAAAGTTTGCTTCAACACGATCGAAGAGCCTGTCGACCTCGCGGCCAGCCTTTTCGAGGTCAAAGTCGAGCTTGACCTTCCGGGTTTCGAGGACCTCGCCTTTGGCGGCGAGGTTACGCGAGGTGCCGTCTATTTTCGTCTGCTTGCGGGCACTGTTATTGCGTGCATCCGTGGCACGCATGTCAAGCTCGGTACGCTTGGCGATCAGCTCGTTGATGCGGCTTTCGGTCTGGGCGATCTTGTTGTTGGTCTTGATGCGCTGGTCGGCCGAGTGCGCCATCTGCGCGATGTCGGCCTTCTCCAGGCGGGCCCTCTTTGCTTCAAGGTCGAGACGCTTGTTTGCGAGAGCGGTGAGCTGGTCCTGGTACTGCTTTTCCCGTGCAGCGGCGCGGGACGACAGCGCCGCAAGGCGCTTGTCGACCGCTTCCATTTTCCCTTCGAGGTCGTCCGTCTCCCCGGTAAGGGCAATGACTATTTGCTGGAAGATTCGAGATGCCACGGGTACTTCTCTCCTCGCTGGCCCGCACGGAACTTCTGGAACATCGGGTGGTCCAGAAGTTCGGCCTGGAGTTCTTTCTCCCGTTCACTCATCGCTTGAGCTTCTAGCTGGGCTTGACTCTTCTCACCTGTAAGTAGGGTCTGGACGAGCTCCAGCATGTTGTGTACTGGATTCATCGGGTCGACGCCTTCTGACGTCCCGCCCATGATCATCGCCATGACGCTGGCGAGGGCTGTTACGCTCATCGCGCCAGCTTGCAGCTGTGTTGCCAGACTGATGTCGTCCTGGTAGTCGATCTCCTGGCAGAGGACCACGAGTTGCCGCGGTGTCAGACCTTTTCGGTCGTCCAGGATGTCTTCTAGGCTGAGGTTTGCTCTGACGGCTGCTCGGGCGATGAGGCGGTCCTCAGTGAAGCGATCATCCTCTCGCGTCGTGGGTCGATACTCAGGATCATATCCCGGAATAAAGGGGTGATCTTCTTGAGGACCTCCAAGTCGTTGACTTCGAGGATCACGTCAAAGGCTGCGTAGACCTGAGGAAACGTGACGCCGTTGACTTCGTCTTCGAACAGACTCTTCGGGAGATCGGGGATGGCGATTTCGAGGAGTTCGTACGGAATCTCCAGAGCGAAATCAGCGATCTTGTCGAACATGACGTCGGAGTCGACGGTCTCGTCCGTGTCACGCAAGTCTCGGAAGTCTGCTTCGAGGCGGTTGAAGTTTTCGAAGGCGTGGCTCCACGCGACCTTGAAGCGCTTGACGCGCGCGATCGGCTGAGGGACCACGTCGAACAAAGAAGTACCCAGGGCGATCTGCCTGGGTTCGGGGAGGAACTCTTCTGACACGTTTCCGTTTCCTTGGTTGGGAATGGAGTGGGAGCACCGTCCGTTGGTGCTCCCACCCGAGCGTTAGGGATTAGGGCGTCGCCACCACCATGTCGATGACGGTCATGGTGTCGTTGTCCATATCCGCGACATCGAGGTCCGGGAAGGCCATGAAGCTGATCGGGATGGTCCAGTCCTGGGTGTTGCTGTGGTTGATGGCGCGCTGGCCGGCGTCGAGCTTGGCCTTGCGGATGGCGTACATGCGGTAGCCCTGCGTAATCACGCCGGCCGTCTCTTCGACGAGCGGGCAGATGATTGCCACGAGCTGCGGCTCCACGATGCGCCGCGTGCCGAAGCCAGCAGCCTGCACTTCGAGCCTGCGGACCGGTTCGCCAATGGCGTGTGCGTAGATCGTGCCGGTGGTGAGGGTAAGCGCGTCCGAGACCTTCGAGAGGACCTTGACGTACTCCTGCGACGCACCTTCGCCAACGGTGAGAATGTCGCCGACACTGAAGTCCGCACCATCGCTGGTCGTGACGTCGATGACGGTGTCGTTGATGGTAACCGCGTTCGTGGCGATCAAGCTGTTCGTACCCGCCGCCGTGACAGCCGGCGCATTGCCGTGCCAGGCGTACTTGAGGGCCGCGAGGTCCGTCTGCACGAGTTCGGTGGAGACCTGGGTGGTCCACTGGGTGGGGCGGAAGTCGAACGGGCCGTACGTCTGGTCGGCCATACGGTCGACCTTCTCGAAGCCGCGGGTGACGGTCACGCCACCGCTCGTCATACCGAGCGCCGTCCAGCCCGCCTTGGGGGTGAACTGCGAGACACCGCCGGCGAAGTCAATGACGTCGTCCGGATGGTCCGGGAAGGTCGTGCCGAAGTCGCCCAGGAAGATCAGGCCAGGACCGCCGTGAGTCTTCTTGAACGCGCCCGCTCGTGCTACCGAAGAGGGGTCTTTTGCCATTTTGGGTGTTCCTCCGGAACGTGAAAAATGCCCACCGGGTGTCTCGGTGGGCTGTTTTCAGTGGGAACGCCCTATGAGGAGTGCATGGCTTAAGGGAGGATGAGTTGGAGGGCTGACAGCTGGAGCATTGCTACTCGGACGCTGATGCCTGTTGCCTCATCATTCCCGTAGAACGGCTCGTACGGGATGCCACCGCTGACCAACTGGAGAGTCGTGTTGGCGATGGCCTTCTGCGTGGTGTGGGCGTTGATGATCTCTTCGATGTGCTCGAAGATTGTCTTCACGTCCTCATCAGCACGGACGTCTTCATCGGCTCGTTCCTCAGGGGTGTCGAGCTCAGTGTCCTGTATAGGAATATACACCATGATGAGTACCGGAATCAATCGGTAGTAACCTTGGTCAGTCGGTATGTACTCGATTGCCTGCTCATCGATATCGACGTAGATGCACGGAAGCTGATTCAAAATCGTCTCCCACTCAGACACCCGGGTCGAGATGAACGTCAGCGTCCCGTCGCCAGAAGTCGTCGTCAATGTCGCGCCAGTTGACGGTACGCGGGCGATCTTCAGCAGGTTGGCGATGTCGTTTGCGACCTTCATGTATGCTCGTGCCATTACTTCCTGGTCCTTCCAATCTTGAGACGCCCGTGCAGGACGATTACCATTTCGTCCACGAGAGGCATGAACGTTCCGCCCGCGCGGCGATAGCCAGCGAATCGGTGCTCAAAGCCAGGCACGTCCATACGTCTGTTGCCGACAGGTACGTGTTCCTGCATCACCATGCGCGGCTCGCCGGCTTCCATGTACTTCTGCAAAGATTCGAGAACGGCTCCCGGCAGTCCCCCGTCGGCTTCAAACTCTCCGAACGACAGGATCATGTCGCGGAGAGCAAAGGCCGGCAGCCGGCCAGGGTGCTTCGAGACGTATCTGACCACCATGTCGCCCGGCGAGAACGGACGGCCTGTCTTTGACGATCCCTTTCTGGTGCTGAACCTGAAGGACTTGACTTGCTTCCCTGTCCGCACGTTCATCTTTCCGCGGCCGTAGGTGATATTGGTTACGGAACGAAACACACCGGACTCAGGACCAAGGGCTTCGCCGTCGCGAATAGGTACACCGCCAGAGAGCACACCGCGCTTGTTCTTTGTCTGATCTGCGAAAAGGTCGGTCGGCCTCCAGCTCGGGCGCGTGGGCGTCCTGGCCTCGCCAGCGACGCCGCGGGCGAATATGTTGGGGCCCCCGATCTTGAGGAATCCGCCAGACTTCTTCGGGAAGATTTTGTACGGTCCAGACGGTTTTTCGACGTTCTTGGTTGCGGAACCCGTGAGGTAGGTGCCGAAGGCAGGGTCGGTGTTGATGATCTGGATGGCAGCTACCTGCCTGCCTTTGATGGCACGTCCGTCAGCGCCGGCCACGTTGCCCTGCTTCCTGACGACGTACTTGCCGCGAGCGCTGGACGGGGTAACCGGTTCCATGATACGCACGAGAGTCTGGGCGTGGTTGTAGAACGCCTGCTCCATCAGCTGAGGGATTTGGCCGCGGGCCCGCAGCGTGCCGATCGAAGAACGCACGACCTCGAACACTTCGCTCTGACTCAGGTACCTCATTACTTGACCACGTCTTCCTTGAGCCACAGGTGGTAATCGCGCTCGCCCATCTGCTGGACGAACACGATGCGGAGGGTCTCCCACCGGCCCGCACGACCTGTGCGCGCGACACGGACGTTGATGATTCGGTCACCGGTGCGTGGCTCGAAGGTCACGGGAAGACGCACGTGCGCCACCCAGGATGCTTCGGAGATAGGGCCAGCCGGCGTTACCTGCTTGCGTGTGAAGATGGCTGAGAAGATGGAGCCCCGGACGCCTGCGAGGACGGTCTCCTCGCGGAACTTCTGGTTCGCCGCAGGCTGGCGCACTCGGCCAATGTCGAACACGAACGTCTGCTCGTCCGTGTCGAACGACATGCCGCGACCATCCGGGTACATCTAGTCCAACCCTTTGATGGCGCAGAGCACGGTCTCGTCGTCGAAGCCGTAGAACCTGCACCACGCTTCGAGCAGTTCAGCGTTCTCCTTGAACTTCGAGAAGACGACGTCTCGCGCGGCCTTCTTCTGCTCGGGGTTCACGCAGATCATGCTGACCAGGTCGAGCATCGCCGCACGGAAGATGCGCAGCGGACCGCCCAGGTTGACGACAAGGTGGTCGACGTAGTCTGCGTAGTCGGTGAAGTCGTAGTCTGGCCCCGGCACGTTGCCGTACGGGTAGAAGCTCGGGGCCATCCCGCGCTGAATCCGTTCCTCTGATGTCATTTGCCTTTTCCTTAGAGGAGGTCTTGAGCAGTCGCCGTGGTGGCAACTACCTGACCGCCGCTCAAGCCCGAGAGCCTGAGCCTGTTGATGCTGTCGGTCATACCGGCACGCTTCTCGGCGAGGACCATCTGATGGTTCTTGGTGACCATGTCCTTGTGTACCTCGACACCGTCGCGGATCCACTTGTGGTACATCGCCGTCTCGGCCATGACCGCGGTGAAGGTGCGCACGTACGCGAAGTCGACAACGAGCGCCTGGAGTGCGTCCGGGATGGCCTGGGTGTCTACCGCGAGGCTGAGCTTGGCACCGACCTCGGCGCACGCCCGCTCCAGGAATGTCGTCAGCTGCTCATCCGTGAAGGGCGAGTAGAAGAACTCCGCCGTAATACGGTCAGTCACCAGGAGGTCGACCGAGAAGAACAGCGTGCCCGTGTCGTAGTCGATGTCGAACCCACTGGAGATGGGAACGCCGTTCTTGTAGATGATTGCGGGCGGGCGCTGGTACCAGTTCTGTTCCCACGCCGTGCACGTTTGAAGGTCAGCCTCGACGGCCATGAGCTTCTCAGGCACGTAGACCTGAAGGACCGAATGAAGGTCCGACTTGAGGTCTACAACCAGGTCCATGACCGCTTTGTCAGCCATCGTACATTACCCCTGTAGAATCGTGTTCTGAGCTGTTTCAGAGGTACTCACGCACACGCACGGCTCAAGGTGCGAAGCCGCTCCCTGGTGGCAGAGGCAGTCGCAGTCGGCCTTCGAAGCGAAGCTCGACTTCTGGCTGCGGGCGATGCGCGAGAAGCCTGTCGTGATGGTGGTCTTGCCGGCCGCATTGGCGGACATGTGGTGGACCCTTTCCCTATGCAAAGAGGGTGGGCGGTATGCCCACCCTCTTGGGGTTCTGACCGAAGACCTCGGTTTAGGTGTTGAAGATGATGCGACCGTACGCGTTGGCGTTCCGGAGGAAGGGGCAAGCCCGCTCCCACATGAACCACTCGGCCATGAGGTCGCGTTCGCTGGTCTTGATGGACAGGCCGTTGCGCTCCACCCAGCGGGCGAGCTCACCGGTGTCCATGATGTAGATGGACTTGCGCGGTACCAGGCGGTTCCAGGTCCACTTGACGCCGAGGCTGTCGGTGACCATGCCGGTATCGAGGGTGCGGCTGTTGCCGCGCTTGTCGGCGTGAAGGAAGAGCTCCTGGCCGTTGAACTTGCCCATGCCCCACGGGCTGGTCAGGACCTGGTCAGGCTCGTAGCCGATTTCCCGAAGGTGCGACTGCATGACCTGGACGTTCTGGATGGTCGGATCGCCAGCGACACCGCCCGCAGGGGCGGTCTGCGAGGAGCCGACGCGGAAGACGTTCGCGCTGAGCATGGTGCCCTGACCGCCCGGACCGGCAGTGACCGTAATGGTCTCGGTCGTGGAGGGGTAACCACCACCAGCGTCCGGGGCGTAGGTCGAGAGGAGGCGCAGGATTTCCTGGTCTTCCTTGATCTCAACTTCCTTGCCGGCGTCTTCGAGCGAGTCCGCGACCACGTTGTAGTTCGCGTCCTCGATGTCGATGAGGTTGATCTCGTGCTTGTGGCTGATGATGTACGGCTCGACCTGGATGCGGTTCTGCCGAACGATCATGGACGGAGCCATGCCGAACTTGGGGATGATCGCGGCAGCGTTCATCCGGGTCTTCAGCGTGTAGGGAATCGTTGCACCCTGGCTGAAGCGGTCCGTCTGGAAGAGCTTCCGGACGATCGAGGTCTCAATCACCTGCTCGGCGATCGGGACGAGGGCAGCGGTGGCCAGAACATTCTGGAACTCGCTGGCACTGAGCGTGTCCTTGGCCTCCGCGAACAGCGCCTGCTTGTCCGCGAGGGAGAGGCCACGGTTTCCTGCGTTGGGCATTTCTTGGTTCTCCTGCTTAGGTTTGGTGGTCTCTCGCCTTACGGTTTAGGCGTTGTAGTTGCTGATGCGGATGGTGATCGGCTTGCCCGAGACGCCACCGTTGCCGGTGATCGAGAAGCCAACCGCCTTGTCGGAACCCGTCTGGGACGCCGAGAGGGCACCGTTCGCGGCCGGGTAAACGGCCACGTTGTCGCCGATGACACCGCTAACGTTGGAGACGCGGAACTCGCCCTCCTGCCAGACGGACACGACGCCCGTGGTCTGGGCAGCGTAGTCGCCGTGCTGGCCGATGACGCGGACGTCAAGGTCAGCCTGGGTGATGACATTGGTGTCGATGAAGCCGGCGTACCGGGCATTGGCACCGAGGCCGGTCGTGCCGATGGTGACAACACCCGCGGCCGAGATGTAGACGAGGTCACCCCGGCTGCACAGGGACGCGCACTTGAACGTGGACGCGTTCAGCCCCTTGTGGTCCAGGACCTCAAACTTCTGGGCGGAAATGCCCTGTGCGACGCCGAGTTCGGCCATTTGTGTGTCCTCCTATGGACGGGGTGACTGGCCCGCAGGTCTTAGTTGCGGGAAAGGAGAGCGATGAACGCTTCGGCGTACTCGGACGCGTCGCGCTTGGGACCGCCGCCGTTTGCAACGGCGATGGCCGTGCCCTTGAGGCGCTTCGTGAGGCCGGCAGTCACGCTTTCGCGCTGAGCCGAGAGGACCTTGTCGACATCGGCCGGGTCCCAGAGGCGGAACGAAGCCGTACCGAGGGTGCCGAGGCTGGCAGCACCGCCACCCCCACCGACGTTCGCTTCGAGACGATCGGCAGCTTCGGCCTTGGCGGCTTCGGCTTCCTGGTCAAGGGCGAGTTCAGCAGCGCGACCAGCGCGCTCAGCAGGGGTCAGGTTCGTGGCGACGACCGGAGCGACCGGGGCGGACGCCTTGGAATCCTTGTCGTCTTCCTCGTCGTCCTCTTCGTCCTTCTTGTCGTCGGCCGGCGGGAAGGCCGCTTCGGCCTGGCCCTGGGCTTCGACGACCGGGGCTTCGACTTCGGCTTCGACTTCCGTGGAAGCAACAACCGGAGCGACCGGAGCAGCGGCCGAGAGGATTTCCTTCAGGCCAGCCAGGAGGGCCGCGGTGTTGTCGGCGAGGGACTGCTTGAGCTCCTCGTTCGACGCCTTGTTGACCTCGGCAATTTTTGCCAGATCGTCGTCAGAAATTGCCATGTCTTCTTCACCTTCCGTGGCAGTGATGATTTCGACGGTGTCCGTCGCGGTGGTTTCTTCTTCGGAAACGCTGGCTTCGGCCATTTCTTCCTGGAAGTAGACGTCCCACTCCTCCTGCCACTTGAGCGAGCAGAGAAGCTGCAGACAGTAGACCAGGTCACTGAGTTTCCAAGTGGAGTCGGGTGCGCCATCGATAGCCTCACGGGCTACAAGCTCACGCACCAAAACCATGGCCTGCAAGACCAGATTAACATCTTCTTCTTCGTTGTGTGCCGCATTGGTGTACCCGAGTGCAGCACTGATAACGTTACCGATGTTTTCCCACTGTTCTGCGGAGTAGACGGCCTTGTGCGTTTCATTGGCGTTGTCGTAGAACACCTTCGAAGCGACAGCCAGTTCTGCCGTGTAGACAGGGAAGCGCATGCGCGCCGCATCCGCGTAGCGCGGCCGGCTGGCGTTCTCCGCCTCCACGCGCTCCAGCGTGATCAGTTCCTTGGCCATGGCCAGGTACGTCCGCATCTCGTCGGGGGACAGCAGTTCGTTGGATTCGTTGAGTTCGGGCATTAGGCAACCTCCTGGAGGGCGATGACAGCCGCGGCAATCGCTGCAAAGCGGCGGCGGTCTGCTTGCGTGCGGCCAGGCGTGACGAGACCACTCTGTGTCTCACCCGCCAGCTCGTCGGTGTTGATCAGGGCCTGGGGGTCTCCAGGAATACGGACGAGGCCAGAGCCAATGAACTGGATGTCGTGGAGTCGCCGGCGGCGAAGAGCAACCTGCTCGGAACGCGCGAAGAAGCACTCCATCGAGACCGCGTTGATGGTCCCGTCCAGGATCTTGATTTCGAGGTCCGGGTAGAGGTTGGCGTAGACATACGCGTCGACGTTGATGATGCCTTTGCCGGACTCCGTCACGTACTCGGCTTCGTAGTTCTTACCACAGATGGCATCGACGCTCATGTTGTGGTCCTTGTCGACCACCGTGCCAACCAGCGTCTTGTACGAGGCTTTCATCTCTTCGGCGGTGAACTCGTCACCGTTGTTGTTGGTGCCTTCGTGGACCAACGGGTAGCTGAGGTAGAGCAGATCCTCTTCCTTCACTCCACCGGCACTGAGGTAATTCTTCGTAGCCACGGACATGGTCGGCTGCGGGTTGCGCGACGCATAAGCGAAGCCACCCGAGAGGATCCGTACGTGGTTAGGTGCCAGTGCTTGTGACAAGAAAAAGCCACCATCCTTGAATTGGACGGTGGCTCAAAGGCCGCTCGCTAGGTCCGCGGAACTAGAGGGTCTGCTAAACGCAGCTTAGCATATTTGTCCAGTCACCCGACGGACGGCCTTCTTCAAAGACACCTTGGCGACCTTGCCAGCCGGAGGTTGTTCACCGCCGAGTCGATGCCGCTGCCCGGTTAGTATTCTCTGCTGCGCCTCTTCCCTTATGAGGCAAATCGTGTCCCACACGCACACGGCCTCTGCGAGACCCATGTTCAGCAGTACCCTGCGCAAGTGCAGGTAGTCAAACTCCCAACGAACCTTGCTGTCCGGCAGGAATGGCTGCTGGAGGGCGATGGCGGTGAACATGCCCGAGAAATCGAAGTCCGGCCTGACGTACGGGAATTGTTCGATGACCACGTCGGCCAGGTACGCCCACTCGTTGCCAGAAAGTGCTTTGATGCTCCATGCGTTGCTGTACGCATCCATTAAGCGCTCGTACAGCTGGATGATGAAGTCAGCACCGCCCGGGGTGTCGAAGCCGCGGGCTAGTAGCGCTTTCATCGAATCGTCGGCGAGCCTGACGTTCAGGGTCTTTCGGTACGCGGATGCGTAGGGATCTACGCTGCCCAACTCAGGCCTGCCAACTCGCTGAGCAGGTCCGGTATGTCGCCCAGACGCTCTACGGTGTAGATACCGAAGCGCTCGCACACGATGTCCACGTTCCCCTTGCGCCAGAAGCCTTCTGGGCAGTGGACTATGGCCTTGTCCGGGAACGCGCCGGCGACGTAGCCGAGCTCCATGAGTGTGATGGGCGACTGCGTGCCCGGCTCGAAGTGGAAGACCACCCAGTCAGCCTCGGTGATGGAGTTGAGTTCCCAGGACACCTGCGTGTGGAATTCGGGGTTCTCGATCGACTGCGTCCAGGACGCGTCCCAGTCATCGCGCCGCGGGTTGATGACCAGGAAGTCATTCGCCTCCAGACGCTTACCGAGCGAGTCCTGCCAGTTGACGGCCTCACCCATCTCAATGGAACCGGCCAGGAAGACCGAGAGGTCCAGCAGGTACTTGGGGTTGGACACCCATAGTGTCGGGGCTTTGATGATCATACGAACTCCATGGGATTCTTGATGGGCGTGGATTCGAAGGCTGTGCCGCAGCTGGTGCAGACCTTCCAGACGAGGCTCTCGCTGTCGGTTTTGTAGGTGGTGAGATAGTGACGGCAGCGCTGTGGTTTGCTCTTCGACATGGCTACCTCTCCAACGTGTAGAGGAACAGCCGAAAGGCTTTCGCCGTAGGCAGGTACTGCCTGCAGCGACGCCGGCCGCGTTTGCGATCCCAACGACCTGGGTGGTGGATGGCGTTTGTAGCGATGACCATCATGCGGCAGTGCTCCAGGAAGTGAGCGAGGCCTGGACGAAGTCATCGATGTTGAGGCCGTCGGGCATCTGCCGGAACCAAGCGCTGAGGTCCCGCTCCCATCCGATGATGCGGTCGTAGTACTGCCACCGCTCCCACTCCCACACGACAAGCCAGGGCAGGCCGACGTACAGGCGAGCAGCGTTGAGGAAGAGACGGCCGAGACGGCCGTTGCCGTCACAGAAGGGGTGAATGTGCTCGAACCAGTTGTGGACGTGCCACGCCCACGCTTCCCGGTCCGCGTGGTCGTGAGGGAGGCCGCGGCGCGCAAACGACAGGAGATCCGGGAGTTCTTCTCGAACCTGCCAGGGACTCATCTTCTTGTCCTGCCCTACAAACACATCCATCTGCCGGAGCTCGCCGGGGAACTTCCAAGGGTCGTGCTGCATCAGCGCGCGATGCGCGACCAGCAACCCGTCCTTCGTGAACAGCCAGCCCGAGTCGGGAGATGCGGCGATGTCTGCCGCGATGCCGATATGAGCCTGGAACCGCTGCTCGATGTAGTCGTGGTGCTCGTTTTCGATGGCGTTCGAATGCATGACGAACTGCGTGAGCGTCTTTCCGTCGATTTCACCAGGTTGCATGAACCTCGCCCCACTTCATATAAGAGATGGGGTTATAGTACACACTCAGTACTCAGTCTGTCTACGAGAGTTCACGCCGCGTCAGGAAGGGTGAGGTCTCCATTGCCTTCGAGCGACTTGCAGCGGATGCAACGCAGCTGGACGATGCCTTTGAGGTCGGCCAGGGGCATCTTGTCTGCGTCGTAGAAGCCGAGCGTCTGCCGGCACGGCATGTCGGTCTTCTGGATGGTTCCGGTACAACGCCAAGGTTGTCGATTAGCCACGATCTTTTCCTTGTTCACCGCTTTTGGCCCTCTGCTGCCGGCGTGCGGTCGTCACACGGCGCATTTCTTCCCAGCCCTTCTCGATTTGCTCTGCCATGCGCTCTTCCATGGCACCCTGCTCCGCGGAGACCTCGAAGACGAGGTTCTTCACGCTGTCGATCTGCGACTGCAACGAGGCTGCTGAGTCGCCCGAGTCCTTCTTCTTGTTCTGCGAGCTGTCGTTCTGGTCGGTGTTGTCGGTCCCGTTGTCTTCGTTCACGGGGTTGCCGCTCTTGTCCGTGCCAGGCGGGAGGCCCGTGTTGGGGTCGAGACCCTGCTCTTCGAAGCGGGCCCGACGTGCAAGGCGCTCCGCGGCGAAGTTCTGCTCTTCGATGTCCGGGTTGAGGCCCATCAGGTGACGCTGCGTCTTGACGCTCATCACTTCCTGGGTGGGTACCGAAGCGAGCGTCCGGATGGTGGAAAGCATCTCCGGGTCGCCTTCGAGGTTCGCCTTGCGCCAGTTGACCTTGAACGGGATGACGTTCCCGATGACGTCGCGATAGCCGCGCATCTGCGCCCAGGGCTGCAGGATGCTGCGCTCCATCGCGCCGCCGGTCTTAAGCTGCAGCTGGCGGAGGCGCAGGAACATGTTGGCGACCTGAATCTTCGCCGTGTTGTACGAGGTGTAGTTCGAGTCGAGGAAGTTCGGCGGGACGCCAATCGACATCATGATGCGGCGGTTCGAGGCTTCGATGTCGCCGGCCAAGTCGAGGATGTCGCCCTCGGCACCGATGTACTTGATGTCCCAGTGGAACGGGCCGACCAGGACGTCCCGCTGCGGGTTGAAGGCAGTCATGGCCGAGATGAGTTCGTCCCGCCACTCGTCGAGAGCGATAGGACCACCATCTGAGCCAGGAGCCATGACACCGTACGTCGCCAGCTTGATAGGCAGCGAGTACCGGTCGGCTGACGCTTTCATTGCGTTCATCAGGGACTCTTTGAGCTGAAGCTCGGTGAGTGCGTTGATGAGCTGCGAGTTGCCGTAGGTCGTGTAGCGGTTGCCGTTCCACTTCAGGTGGATGAGCTTGGGGAGGTCTTCGGTCGAAACCGGGTTGCCTTTGCCCGAGAAGTCACCGGCAGGCTTCGTGGTAGCCCCAACGAGGGTGCCGAATTCGTCAGTTTCGAGCTCGATGGCGACAGGGTTGACGCCCTGGATCTCCCAGACCGTGTTGAACAGGTACTCAGCCTTCGGCTGGAGGTCTTCGAAGGCTTTCTCGTCGATGATGTTGTCGACACGGAAGCCGAAGCCGTCACCGGCCACAAGCCCGTCACGCGCCAGTTCGATTGCAAAGTCTTCGAGTTCGAGGCGATCACGCAGCTCTTCGGCGCGCAGACGCAGGTATTCGAGGAAGATGAGCCGGTCTCGCTCGTCCGACTTCTTGCCGATGGTCTTCTTTTTCTTCGTCTTGCCTTCGGCGTCGGTCTCCGTGCCCAGGCTCTCGATGTAGCGCTGGCGGGCGATACCGACTTCCGGTGCGTTCACGTTGAACCAGCCAGGCAGTTCGTCCCAGGTATACACCGGGTCGATGTCGAACCCAGGCCCGATGACGAACTCGTAGAGACTTCGAATAGCCGGGCCGGCGATGCCGTCAGACAGGTAGTACTTGATTGCGAGGTTGGCGCGCGCGACACGGTCGGCGGGCACTTCGAGCTGAGGGGCCGGCGAACCGCCCGAGTTCAGCTGCTGGGCAATCTTGAGCGCGATCTTGCTGCTGATTCGCGGCTCGGGAATCTTGAGGAGCTTGCCCTTACCACCGGATGCGGCCTCTGCGTAGTCGGCACGCTCGGCCATTTCGGCTGCGATGTCTTCCATCGTGATGTCGAAGTCGTCGAGACTTACGGAACCGGGCAGTCGAAGCGGGTCGTTCTGCCGATCGAAAATCATCTGCTCGCTGAGCGTGCCGCCACCGGTGCGAAGCCGGACGCGGCCGCCCTTGCCACTGGTCCTCGCCACCCAGATGTCAGTCTGAGAGGGAGGCGAAACCAGCTGATTCCGCGCGACCAGGAGCGCATCCGCTTTGGGCGGAAGACCTAAGAGTGCGCGGAGGATGCTGGAAGTGGCCAAGAACTACACCCCTCGATCGATGAGAGCGCGGACGTTAGAGACCTTCCCCTTGTCGATCAGTCGCGAAAGGCGTCCCTGGCGATCGGCCTCAGCGAGGCACGAGAAGAGCCGGGTCTGGAACCGGCGGGTGTCGAAACGAGACATCTCGTCGGGGTCGATGTAGACGACGCCTGGACGGGTCCAGTACTCGTCCAGGAACGGAAAACGGTACGTGAACTGGTCGACGTCGAAGACAGGAACGTGATGGTCGTGGAAACCGATCGTTGACAGGAATCCCGACGTCATCTCGATTGCTTCATCTGGACGTACTCGCTGCGGCTGGCTCTTGATGTAGTCCCGATATTCATCCAGGTGGTTGTGGATGCGCTTGTACGGATCGGCCATGTAGCTGTATTCGCCTTCTTTGTGCAGTCTGTAGTCTCACGGTAACAGACATGCAGCGGCCGACGCCTCGCTATGTAACTTACATTGAAGAGTCCTAGAGACCCGGAATGATGGGCCTATTCGTGCGAGTAACCGTGGAATTGATGACAGGTGTGTTCTGAGTCTGCAGGTTGTAGCCTGCCTGACCAGATGCACGCCACTTCACCACGTCACTGGTTGCCTGCGCCGTCTGGTGCACGCCGGCGATGGTAGCCACCCACTGCAGCATGTCGTTGAACGGAGCCCACGGCGTGCCAAGGAAGGCGGAGCAGATGATGAACGTGACCATCGTCAGCAATACGGCGAGGAGCGCAACGCAAAGCCCGATCAGCTTGCGCGACTCGGTGATGCGGTCCGGGATGCTCATGAACGGTTCCATGACTAACCTTCTTCCTTGATTTCGTCCTTACCGTCGCGCTTCACGACCGACAGGAATGCCGGGATACCGAACATCGTCAAGAGACCGCCGGCGAGTTCCTGCCAGGGATCCGCGATACCGGCGATAGCTGCGGCTGCTACGCGCTTGTGAAAGTCGCCATCGGTAAGCAGCTCGAAGCACTCGCGCTGGACCGTGGGGGCGGCTGGGTCGGGGCAGTTGTCGTCGTTGACCGTGCCGAGCAGGAGCATCGGACCGGTGAGCATCACGACGAGGATGCCCAGGATTGAGCTCAGGATTGTGGGACGGGCGTTCACTCGATGGCCGTGCCAGCGTTGGCGTGCGCGTCGTAGTGCCGACGGATGTTCTCACGCGCCTGCCCGAGCCCCATACCGAGGCTCCAGCCGCGGCGGTCGCAGTATTCGAGCGCGTTGTCGCCGGTGATGGTCACCATCTTGTCGTACGGCCGCGGGTCGTCGGCAGCCACGAAGGCCGTACCGGCAGGGAAGAGGTGCTCCACCCAGTACTCCTTGCCGATCGACGGGTCGTTCGCCCAGGGAACGACAGTCATACCGTACCCTGCGACGATTCGCTCAATGCGTGAAAGCCGTTCCATTTCATCCTCCGTGATGAAGAGCGGCTCAGGGTCAATTGAGTCGCTGAGGTTTGTGCTGAAGAGAGTGTTCTTGCAGACCTGGATGTGGACGTGGTCGCCGTACGCCTTGCCCTCGTGGCCGACCTCCGCGATCGCCTGGCCCATAGTCACCCACTGGCCGATCGAGACGTACGACTTGCTGCAGTGCGCGAGCAGAACGAACCAGTTCCCTTTGCCGTCGTAGTCGATGCAGACCGCGTGCGGACCAAAGTCGCCGTAGTTCGTGAAGTCCACGACGCGCCCGTCACACGGGGCCATAATCTTGGTACCTTCCGGCCCGGAAATGTCGTAGCCGCGGTGCGGGTTCTCCGGAGTCCACCCATCGTCCGACTGGCCGAACCGACCGGTGGTCCAACCAACGATCGGCGGCAGGAGTATCAGGTCTACCACGGCATCCACACTCCAAACGCCGCGGCGATGAGTGAGCCGGCCTGGGTCAGTAGCGGCCAGCCAAAGGCGACAGGGACGACCAACAGCGCATACAGGACGGGCTTCTTGGCTTCCTTGACGACGTCGACCACGACGGCGCGGAACTTCGAGGTGATGCTCTGCCGGCCTTCGGTGAACTTCTGGATCTCGACGCGTTCCTGTTTCCTCGCGTAGTAGTCCGCTACCAGCTTCTTGACGTCCCCGTTGCGTTCCGTCTCACGCTCAACGAGGCTGCGGATGATGGCTTCCTGGGCGTCCATCTTCTTGGTGCCCTGATCGAAGCGTTCTGCGACGTCGCGACGGTGTTCTTCAAACTTGCGGTCGAGTTCTCGCGTGTCCTCTCGCCCGGCGTTTATGGCCGCGAGGATTAGCGTGACTTCGCCGGAATGGAGTGTGGACTCCCTGTGGACATCAGCGGTCAACGGGTGCGCTCCTGTAGTGGATTTCGCACCCTGTGTTGTGGGCTGTATGAATGAAAACGGTGTCTACTACAGGGTAAACCAAAGACCCGCCCTTATGGGGAGCGGGTCTTCTTGGTGACGCGGGAGTACATCATGATGACCATGATGCCGCCAGTGAGTGCCCATCCGGTAAGCCACCGGGCCCAGGCGTAGCGGATGTTGAGCCTTATCAGCGTTTCCAATTCCCTACCAGTGCGATGCTCGCTATCAACGCCATGAGGTAGAACGAGACGTCAGTCACTTAGCGCATCCTGCGATGCGCGGACGAACGCGTTGACTTCAAGGCACGTGGGCCGGATACCAAGGCGGAAACATACTGCCTTCAGCCGCGGCCAACCGAGGTCCACGCGGCCCTTCACGAGCTCAGACTCGACGGTCTTGAAGAACCCTTCCGGGGCGTCCGAGTACATGTTCTCGTACACCGTCAGGAATGCGTTGAGGTGCTTCTGCGAAATGTTCGCCTGGAGCCACACACTCATGCGGAGAACTCCTTGACGAGTTGGAACACCGTATCCCAGAGGTCCGGCACAATGATGCTGGCGGACTCATGGATGAAGGGGTGGTCGTGGAAGGGGTCATTTGTCCGCATGCAGACGGCGACGTACTTGCGGAGCTCGTGTGCGACGGCTACTTCGTAGACCGTGCCGATCGACACCTTCTTCGCTTCGGTGAAGTTGGCGAGGACGATGTCCGCCTGGCGGACGTCGTAAAGGTCCCGCTCGAAGATCGCCTTCGAGCCAGAACCCAGGATGCCGCTGTAGCTGTCCTTGAGAGGACCGCCGTCCTGGCCGATGACGTCGTACTTGGCGCGGAGCGGGTCAAGCACGCGGAATCCGCATTCGTCCAAATACGCGGCGACCGTGCGTCGCCAGTTGCCAGCCGCAGCGAGGGTTTCTCCGGCGACCGGGCCGGCAAGATAAATCGTCGTTACCATCGAGATTGCAGCGCTCCTTCGGCTTGCTTGCTTTTCTTGGGGTTGTCCTCACACCACTGGCACATGGGCTTACCCACGTCCGTCACGATCCTGTAGTAGTCGAGGGGGAGGACCTCGCGGCACTTCATGCAGACGCGCATGCCGCTAGGAATTGGCTGTGCCGCCATACTGGATGCCACCTTCCCATTTGCTGTTGACGATTCGCCCAACGAAGGGGCAACCGTCCTTGCGTGCGTCGAGTCCGTCGAGGTTCTCGAACTCCCCATCAACCACGTGGCTTGCGCCAATGTCGCGGAAGAGGAATGCGTGCTGATGCGGATGAAGCTGGTAGGGGCACACCGCCATGATGCCGATCACGTCCGCGTAGTCGGACGCGTCCGTCGCGTCGTACAGCAGCCAGTAGTCGCCGTGCTCCCAGGTGTCCGGCACGTCTGAGTCCCAGTCGTAAGCACGCTGGTTCAGGTGCGCTAGGACGACGTCGCTATTCCGCGTTCCGTCGGCCACGGCGCGCCCCCGAGTCTTCGGCAGCTTCGCCAGCGTCGGCGACGGCCGCGACAGTGTCGGCGACGGCCGCGACAGTGTCGGCGACGGCCGCGACAGCCGCGACAGTGTCGGCGATGGCTTCGGCGACGACTTCGGGGGCTACGTCTTCGCCAGAGGCGACAGTCGGGTTGATGCCCCAGCGGAGCACACCATCGACCAGGTACTGGCCGTGGCGCAGGTTGACGACGCCGACGTAGTTCAAGACGTCCTTGGTGTTGGTGATGACCTGAAGGGTCTTCTGTTCGTCGTCGTACATGGCACGAACGATGTGGTGGAAGGTCCCGCCGATGGCGATGACCGAGGCTTCCAAGCGTTCAGCTGTCAAAGCGTAAGTATCCTCAGTTAGGCTTCATTCAGACTACGTTAGGAATACTCAGAACGCAAGACGCGCGTCTGTGGCAATCCTGTGTCTATCAGGGATTTCCCTTGACTTACCTACGTTTTGTGCGTATCTATGTCGTGTGGATGATTCCTGGCGCGAGCTTGACTCCGTGTACGTGCCCCCTGAGATACGAAAGCAATTCAGCAGCCAGGGCGGAAGGCCCCTACCAGCAGAGATCCGGGAGACCATCGCCGCGTTCTTCCTGGACGCCAGTGCAGTGCAAGAGACATTCCGTGCACCACCAGGGGTGACTGAGTACGCCCTTCGAAGGTTCGTTCATGCTCTGTCCAGCGAACATCGCGTAGACATCGACCTCGTCAAAGATTCTGCCGGGCTACACGTCCGCAAAGTGAAACGAAAGCCACTCGCAGGTACGTGAAAAAGCCGGGGCCACATGGTCCCGGCTTTTACGTTTCGTCGCTGCGTGTCAGGCCGCGGCGGTTTCCCGCACATAAGGCTTCTTGGGCTTCGGGGGAGCGCAGTACCGCGGCGTCTCGACGCCCGTCTTCGCCCACTGCTCGAAGTCCATCATCTTCCATGCCTTCATGTCGGCGTTCATGTAGCCCGAGAACCGGACGACCATGGCCTTGGCCTTGTCCCAGTCCGGCGACGTGATTGCGGACTGCTCCACCTGGCGGTAGGCCTTGTTGCGGAGGTACGCGTACGCGACGTTTGCGGCGCGCGTGTCGCTGCGGAGAGGCATGCGCCGGTGGTTCCGCAGTGACGTGATGCGACCCTCCAGGTCGCAGATGTGCTCCATGGGGACTGCACGCTCGCGAGCGCGCTTGAGCTTCTTGGCGAGCCGGCGTTCCTGCGCGGCGATCGTGCGGGCTTCGTCGCCCTGATTGATGATTTTGACCCTGATGTGGTCAAGTCCTGAGTTAGACACCCTTGGTCTCCTGATGTTGCTGTCGAGTTGTTGTCGATTCGTGCGAAGACTCGCTACCGGGGGTGAGCGGCTAAGGTTGTATTCAGCGAGGACGCATCTGTGTTCTCCATATGGACCGCATGACTGGACCTGCCCCAGCGACATCCGGGTCTGAACCCCCGGCGTTCATCACTACCTGAACTACATGCGGCCGTGTCTACGTACGTAGTTTACTACGTGCGCTGATCGTTGATCTTGCCGTAGTCGGAAAGCGACACACGGCCATGGTCCTGACGTTCGTAGTTGTTGTACGACTCCAGCCAAGCCAGGCAAACTGCCGCGACCTGGATGAGCTCGGACTGACAGTCGACACTGTGGTCGGTGTGGTCGTTGACGTGTCGAGCTACCTCGCCGACCTCCTCTGTGAGGACCGCGAGGCGCTCGGCCGGAGAGAGTTCCGGGTCGGAGCAGGTGTACTGGAACCGGCCCTCACGCTGAAGGTCCAGCTGGCGCAGACGCTCCGCATTGAGGAGCCACTGGATGTTCTGACGCTTGTGAAGCAGTTGGTCGTTCATGCTGCCACCAGTTCGAGCGGCCGCAGACCGGTAGAAACGTCGATGCGGCTACGGATCTCATCGAGGGACTGCAGCTTACGGATCCATCCGTCTCGGTAGACCTCGACCAGATGGCCGTTCTTCTCTTCGCTCTCGGACACGCCCTGCTTGGTCACCCACTCACCGTCTTCGAGGTGAAGCGCCAGCCGGCCCTTGTGAGACCGCTTCTTGGAGTCGGTGACCGGGTCCTTGAAGAGTTCGACCGGCTCGCCGTCGATGACAGCGAACGTAGCCTTGATGGCGAACCCGAGCTCGTCGCGCGTGTGCGCCTGGAGCAGGAGACCGCCGATACCGACCACCAGGTTCGAACTGGCGAAGCCGTTCGCCTTCATCTGGCCCAGGACCTCTTCGAACCGTTCGAAGAAGAAGCCGTCGCCGTAGATGAGGCCGACGTGCGGATCGAGGACACGGTAGCCTTTGCTGTTGACGGTCCCACCAAACGTGTCCCAGAGGATGTTCAGTGCGCCACGATGTTGCGGCGTTCCCGGTGCCGCGGTCGGGTCACCGCAGATCACCTTCACCGGGTCACCGCTGTCGGGCCGGAACACGACCTTGCCGTTGCGCTGGAGAATCCTGCGCCCGAGCCGCGGCACGTACTGGGTGAGGACGCGCCAGAGGTCGTAGGTGTCCGATACGATCGAGACGATGCCGTCCGGGTACGTGCGGAACATGAGGCGTTCGAATGCGTCGAACTCGCCGCCGGGCCCGGTCGAGCACATGACCGAGTGCTCGGTGGCCGGCACGCTCAGCGCAATCGGGAAGTGCGCGTCGTAGTACTTCATCAGCATGCGCACGGCCGGGACCGTATCACTGCCGTAGAAGTTGAGCAGGTGCGCAGCGCCGGCCAACTCGGCGGTCTCCTCGGAGGACACGCCGCGGTAGCCGAAGTCATGGACCTGGAAGGGAAGGTGGCTGAAGTCGTCGCACGTTGCTTCGGCAAAGGCGTTGACGAGCCGGCGGAGCCGGAGCGAGTACGAGGCCACGGTGATCGTGTTCCAGACCTTCAGGAGAAGGCTTTCGAGGAACCCGACGCACCAGCCGAAGCCAGGGACGGTGTTGGTGATGGTCATGAGGACGTTCTGGACGGGCACGACGGTGCCTTCAGGTACGGCCTTGATGGAGATCGGCCAGTACCCGAGGTTCGCCAGAGCGTAGAGCTTGTCGAGCATCGCCGGGCGCACCGGGCCGAGGATGACTTCATGGATCTGCACGAGCTTGTCCACGTCGAAGTGGCTGATCCGCTTCGCGAGGTACTCCGTGAGGTAGTACTGAAGCCCGAAGAAGACGGTCTCGGGCAACTTCTTGTCCGTACGCGCCTGCAGGTAGGAGTAGATGTAGTCGGTACCTTCCGGGTACTGCAGGAGGTGTCCGAGCTTGTAGACGTCGGTACACTCCAGGACGTTTCGTTGGGTGGTCACTGTTACCCCTTCGCTATTCGGTAGATGCTGAGGAACTTTTGGTCTTCGTCTGTCGAAGGCACGAAGCTCCGGGAGTTGGTCGTGAAGACGCGGTCAATACCGGCGTCACGCAGAGGCTGGAGCCCCTTCGAGAAGATCCCGTGGGTGACAAACAGGTACACCCTGGGTGCGCCCGCGGCTTTGAGTGCCCTGGCGAGTGTGGTGAAGCTCGCCCCACCGTCGCAGATGTCGTCGATGATGAGTGCTGGCCGGGTGCTGCCGTACGTCCAGACCAGGTCGTCGAGGCGAGGCGTTACCATTCCGGATAGCGGGTCACGCGTCTTCTTGGCGTAGATGACCGAGCAGTCCTCGCCGTCGTCAACGAGGTACCTTGGTGGCAGCTTCGTTGCAGCGCCTTCATCCGGAGCGACGAAAACCGGGACATCTTCGTTGAAGATGTAGATGCCCTTGCTCTCGTCCCACTCATAGCTGAGGTTGTCGATCGCCAACATGTAGAAGGGATCGATCGGCATTACGCGCAGGTTCTTGATGAGTTCCCTTGTGACCCTGGAGTGCGGGTCAAGGGTGTGCACCGACGCGAAGTTGCAGGAGTTGATGAGTTGGGCCGCTACGGCGAGGCTGAACGGCGTACCTATTTCCTGGTAGCGGTCCTGCCTTCCGTAGGGGATGTACGGAAGGTACGCAGCGATCCGGATACCGACGTACCGGCGCTGGAGGGCGTCGACAGCCAGGAGCAGGTCCATGAGGTCGTCAGACGTCTCCAGGCGAGAGGACACGTACGCTTTCAGCCGCGCGGGTGACCCGGACGGCAGGTAGCTGCTGATGTCCACGTGGCGCTCGCCACCAGGGAAGGTGAACTGCGCGTCCGGCCGGATGTTGACGAAGCCCTTGATGCTGAGGTCGGGCGAGAGAGCGAGGATGCGTTTCACAATGATCCCTCCGTAAGAAAGAAGACGACGCCTCCGGCAACCCCACCGAGCGCGAACGCCAGCTCTGTCGTGACCACGACGTGCCGTTCGAGCCAGTTCCTCGGCGTACTCAACGTTTGTTCCGCCCACAGGTAGCTACACCGTGGGCACTGCCGGTCGAAGTGCTCCACGATGTCGTCGTCTGGCACCAGCTGGCACCGATTGAAGTGGTAGGTTGTTGTGATTGGCAGGCGCGGGCTGGGTCCGTATGAGCACTTCGGGCAGGCGTTGTTTTTGCTGTAGCGTTCCATCAGTCCGGACGTACCCCCAGGTCTGCGAGCACGAGCTTCACGACTGCCTCCAGGATTTCCTCGTCATCCAGACAGAGTTCTTGCATGAGTGAGACATCCTCCCTGTAGGAGGGCGGTATGCCGGCCTCTTCGAGCAGCTGCCGCTCCTCGACAAGGGCTTCGATGACCAGCTTCCTGGCGTCTATCAGGGTCACAGCTGGTCACTCGACGCGTAGATGAGGACGAAGACATAGAGCCCGTCCGGGCGGATACGCGCGGCCACACCCAGGTGAGTGAAGTCACGAGTGAGGATGTTGTCGCGGTGAGTCGGGCTTGCCATGAGTCCACGCCACGCCTCTGCCAGAGGGTTCTTGTAGTTGTTCATGGCAAGGTTTTCCCCGAGCCAACCCCAGACCGCGAGGCCCTGCTGGACCGCGACCGACTGGTAGTTGCCGGGGTTGTTGTTTGGGTCGTTGTGGGAGAAGTAGCCCTCGTTGACGAGGTCGTCGTCACGAATGGCCGCTACCTGGTCCAGGAGCGGGCTGCGGGTGAGAGGAGGGATGCCGAGAGCGCGACGCTCCCGGTTGTGCTCCGCCCATATGGCATTCGCCCAGTAGTCGGCAGTGTTATCGCCGGCAACGCCGGGGACACGGTATTTGAAGAGCATCGCTACTCTGCCTTCCCGGCTGCGATTGCTTTGCGCGCTGCTGACCCGTCGGGGTCGCAGCAAGGGGCAATACACTCCCTGGACATCGCGGCGTAATTCGAATGCATGGCGATGGGACGCTGGTCACCGCGGTACTCGGGTGCGAGGCAGCAGCGTGCCGTACCGAGACCAAACAGCTTGGCGAACTGGTCCGGGAAGAACGCCCGGAACCAAACCAGGATGTTGACCATGAACCAGCACCCCATGACGAAGATGAAGAGTTCAGACAACTTCGACCTCCGGGAGGTTGCGAGGATGGATGACGTTCCCGACCTCGAAGCCCCAGTGGCCGTTGTCGTCTTCGATAACGGTGTCCTGGGCGCGGGGGATGGACGGGATCTTGTCGAGGACGTGGAGCCACGAACCCTCGGTGCTTGGCCGCGGTGTCACTACCTGCGACTCGATGAGCCCCTGGGTCCACCCGGTCGCGTAGGTTGTCCCGCCACCGGACCAGACCACGACATGGCCTGGCCATTCGTTGACGAGCTTGACGACGTGATGGTTCCAATCCCACATGGGGCGCTCGGTTTGGGGGTCTACGAGGGCCCCGGTACCGAACGGATGGGGCGTATTTGGGTCTCCACGCCACTGGATGAGGGTGTCGTCGCAATCGACGAAAAGGACCGGATCCGGGCCCCAAAGCGCTGTAATCGGGTCAGTTTTCGTCATGTCGGACCTTCCAGAGGTTGATTTCGTAGAGGATCTCGTCCTTGAGGACCCACACCAGGGCTACTCCAATGACGAAACCGACCGCAAAGTGAAGCATATGACTCCTTGAGTACTTCTAAGATGACTCAACTGTAGCCTATACGCTCACACCTAACAAGCATTGACGCGCATCACGTTACATTTAGTGACTACTCTCACCTATTCGCGGGCAAGCGAAAGGCCCCGTGAAGGAGTCACACGGGGCCTTTCAGCTCGTCCCCGAAGAGCGGGGACTCAGGTGGTTGCCGGCGCGTCGGCCTGTGAACGATCAGGCCGCGGCAACCACCTCCTCCGGAGCAACATGCGAACCGAGGTCGAGCAACTTGTGCTCGGCCTTACGCAACCGGTCCGCGAGCTCCTGGACGAGGCTCGGAGCAATGGTCTCCACCGAATCCAACCAGGACTCGATCATCGCCAGGTGGTAGCTGATCGGGTCGACGGTTGCAAAGTCGGAGTTGACGATGACGGAGTTGATGGAGAAGGTGATCATCTGTACTCAGTTTGTCCTTCAGTTAGTAGGCTGTCAAGAGCTTCGAAGCATGCGCTAGAACACTCTACAACACCCGTCAGCCCGCCTAAACGCGCATTGTGGGCCCAGCGGTCATCCGCGGCCCTTTTCAGCCAATCATGCTGAGGAAGCTGTCGCGAAACGCAGCCATCATCGTCTCGGAAATCCCGTACCCGAGAAGGGTGGGTTCGTCCGGGTCTGGGTCAGAGATGATGCAGGACCAGGGGCTGTCGGACGCCTCTACGAGCGGGTCAAACGAGATCTCGATGCTCCGCCCGTCGGCCGCGGCGCGGTCCACAAGGGTCTGGAAGGCGACAGGGTCGTGGCCGAACCCGACGGGCACGCCACAGTCCTTGCCGCGGGAGTCCACCCAACCGCTGCAGTCAAAGGTTGGGGTGTGCGCCAGCTCGTATCCGAGCCAGAGCGCGATTGTTGCGTTCTTGAGATCGCTGGTGGTCAACATGGTAGCTCCAGTTCGCTTAACGCGAATGCTTCAGTTCAGTACTCAGTCTAGGCGACAAGTCTACAAATAGCAAAGCCCCGACCGCAGTGCGATCGGGGCTTTGGTTTGGGCCAGGAGGGTGGCTTTAGGCGTTGACGATGGTGAACGTCGGCGCGGCGACAACAGCGTCGATACCGCCGTCAATGGCCAAGGCCGGGACGGTCACGGTGATGGTTTCGTTCGCGGCAATCACGTAATCGGCGGTGGCCGGGAGCGTGATCGTCACGACGGTGTCATTGGTGCGGACGACGTTGCCGACAGCCATGACGGCCTTGACCTTGGCGTCCCATCCGCCGGCCGCAGCACCGTCGGAGTCCATGCCGTTGCGGATGGCCGTGGCTACCGCGGTCGGGAACACGGTGGGAGCGGCCACCGGGTCGTCGGCCGGGGCCCACTTCGCACCGGTGAGGGTGAGGATAACCTGCTGGCCCCCGGTGACGACTTCGGCCTCGGTCGGCGTGGTCAGGAACGAACCGGTGACAGCGCAGGTGACGGCCTGGTCGTACAGGGCCTGCATTTCGGAAGGCCAGAACGCCTTGCGAGTGCCGTCGGCATACGTGACGACGTACTGGCCGCGCTCCAGGGGATAGCGCCGGCCCTCGGGGCCCGAGACGTACGAGATGCCCGGAAGGGCCTGACCGTAGATGTCGACGATGTCGACACCGTCATTGGTCGCGAAGGTTCGGATGTCGGATTCGTCGGCGTCTGCAGCAAGGTACAGCGCAGTGACCGGAACGTTGGTCGTGTTGAAGTCTGCCATAAGGCTTGCTGAGTACTCCGTTGTAGTTTGATTCCACCACAGTATACGGGATCGACTCAGTGATTGGGCTTCATGCGGTCGACGAGGCAGAGCAGGGACGGTTTCTGCAGGTGGTCGATGGTCACCAACAGGCGCGCTATCAAGCACGGGTCATCCCATCGATTGCACGCGCACCGGTGCATGATGTGGTGTTGGAGCCCGCAGAGTTCGTCCTCCGACAGCGGGGAGATCACAGGATCCCCCGCCCGATTTTTGTGGGTCATAGTCACGCTGCGTTCCGGATGCCGTGCGGGCACGAAGCAAGCTCCTGCGCGACGCTGGAGCGCAGGACTGTGCATGCGGTGCAAGTGCAGTCGCCTACGATGTTGCGTGCCTCTTCGTCGCACGTCGGTTCTTCGACGACAGCCCATTCACTGGCCCAGACGGTCACGAATCTACCGTCTGAGTTGTGGGCGAAGAGGAGGTGGCCGTGGTCGTTGCCACGGTACCCGTGCACGGTCAGGGTTTGGCCGGAGTCGCTGATGTGCCGGACCTTCAGGGGAACAGGGAACGAAGTGAACGCTGTAGTTGTGTTAGACATGAGTAACCTCCTCTACCAGCCGTCGCCGTAGGTTTTGCACCAGCAGCTGCTTTTGCAGTCGTGGTGCCTGCCGCTCGGCGTCCATGCGACGGCGACGCTCAGCCAGACAATGCTGGTGACTGCGATGCCGGGACACAGTGTGCGCACAAGGGCCTCGTGCCCGACTCCGGCCAGGATGCTGAGCAGCCACGCAATGGCGACCAACCAGCCGACGTAGCCGTACCAGGCGATGTAGTGCTTCTTCACGTTCCCCTCCTAATCCTTCGGCGCGTGGACCTTCGGGTCCGTGCGCTCCAGGTACTCATCGAACTCGCGCTCGATCGTCGCCTTCGTTTGCTTGCACCAGCAGCACTTCGGAGACCGAAGGAACCGCCGGTGAAGGCAGTGGTCGCCCACGGTGTAGTCGAACCGCGGCGTGTAGCGGGCCCCGCACGTGAGTTCGTCAGCAGACGCCTGTCCTGCGGGTCTCATGGCTTGCAGCTCCACTGCGTCCAGGGCTCGTTGCCGCGTTCGACGTCGTAGAGGTAAGCCTGACGCGCGGTGTACAGGTTCACCTGCGGGTCCGCCCAGAAGTCGATGTTCGTGCCGGCGTAGCTGAACCAGAGAGGCACCAGCTGGAGCAGGCCGAACTGCTGATGCGACGGCTTGTCTTCGAGGCCGGCCGTGTTGGCCGAGTCGGAGTTGTGGCGCGACTCGCAGAAGGCGACGGCTTCGACCTCGTCCAGGAGAGAACAAGGCCAGCCGGCGGCGAGGGCGTAGAGGCGAAAGTCATCGTGGCTGACCGGGCCAGGCACGATCTCCTGGGTGAGCTCGACGTGGTCTGTGCATTGGGCCATCGGGGTCCCCGCGGCCGCGTAGTCGACCTGCCCGCCACAGGCCATGGCCATGGTGGTCACCAGGACCACAGGGGCAGCGATGCACTGGATGAGACTTGCCGGGATGCGTCTTGGGAAGAGAGTCATAGGCGTACCTCTGAGAGTAGTCAGAAGTACACAGTACTCAGTTATGCATCAGTTGACAAGCACGTCTTCGCCGAGGCTGCGGCGCGTACTCGCTGCTCGTGTTCCGCCATGATCTCTTCGCGCGTTTTCATTGGTGCTCCTTCGTTTTCTTGATGGCGGCGGCAAGAGACTGGATGGGGCACCCAGCGTGGTGCACCTCATACAGTCTGGGATCAGGGTCGAGGTAAGCATCACAATGCGCACAAACACGATCCCCGTTGGTTGGGGAGATCATGTAGGCGTCATTCAGCACCGCCTCTGCCGCCGCGAGCAGGTCGTCGTAGGCGTCGAGAAGTTCGGATGTGGCGCAGGGCCAGTCCAGATAGCACCCTTGGCAGTACAGCTCGCCGTAAGGGGGCACCGGCTGATAGGGGCGATGTAACTGCCGCAACTTCGCAACATCGAAAGTCATTCCCGTCCCTCCAGTGCGGCGCGGGCCACTCGACAGCGGTAGTTGCATTGCGCGAAATCGAACGATGCAGGGCAGCCGTGGGCGTGCCATAGCATCCCCCCGCCCGGCTTCTTCTGGAGAAGCCCTTGCTCCGCCAGCGCCGCCCGCAGCCGCTCGCGCTCCTCGTAGGCGTCCAGGAGTTCAGCGACAGTTGTTGGTTTGAGTAGCACCGTGCCAATAGATTTCAGGGCAAGCTCGGTGAAATCCTCGCGCACCTTCGTGTTTGGCTGCGCGGCCAATTGACGAAGCAATGCAACATCAATAGTCATTGCAGACCTCCCCAGGGGCATTGGTGCTGGCAGCATCGGTGCCACTCGTCCGTGCCGTTCCAGGGCTTGCCCTTCCAGCGGTGGTGGAGCGCCTGAATGCAGTCGCACCAGGTGAGTTTCGGTTCAGGCTTCACCTGGTCCTCCTCGCTTCCTGTGCTTTGGTGCGATCCCGGTCGCAGGCGCGGAGATGGGTGTCAGTAATGGGGATGCCGTCGCTGCTCGTGTAGGCGTACCCGCGGCGGATGTGTCGCCCGCCACCGAAGTAGACATCGTGCCCGTACTCGGGCCAGCGCAACGACATGAAGTTGGTGAGGACGTACGAGCGCCCACAGATAGGGCAGGTGACTCCCCACGAGCGTGAACGATTGTCGGTGCTCACTGTTCCGCGCCGCCTGTGGCACTCTGCGCCCTCCGGCGTTGGCGCTGGCGACGAGTCAACCCACCAGGGGTCAACATCGCCCGGGTGGGTGCGGGTGGAATGCGAGGAACGGTGTAGTCCATGCCATCGAGTGCGTGCAGTCGAATCTCGTTTACCTCCCGCAGAATGGCTTTCGTCTCCTCGGGGTTGTACGGCATCTCGTTCATGCTTGTTTCCTCTTCTTGTGCGCCGGCACGTCGCAGCGGCACTCGCGGTACACCCTGGTCGCTTCGACCAAGCGGTCCATGAGGCAGTTGTCGTGGAAGCCGGCGCGGCAGTAGCCGCAGATAGCTGCGGCGCTGTCGTAAGTGGCGTCCTCGGCGTAATCGATGGCGTCCCAGAGGGTGTCGCGTGCGTCGCACAAAGGGCAACCGCCGACCATGTCGTAGCACCTGGGGCTGTGACGGAGCTCGGGGACGCCAGCAAGCGGCAAGGCCGCGATGAGGACGCGCTGGAGCGGGTCACGTGTGGCGGAGATAGCGGCTTCGCGCCAGGCTTTGGCCTCGGCCTTGGCTCGGGCCCGTGCTTTGTTCGCCTCCCGAATCATGCGGTCGTACTCGATCGCGATTTCGTTCGGGGTCGTGGCTGTGCTTGCTCGTTTAGACATATTGGTAGCCTTTTCTGACGAGGGTGTCCTCGATGGCGTCGCTGCGCCTGTAGAGCAGTGCGAAAAGGTCGAGCACGTCCTGGAAGGTCAGCTCTGCTTGGCAGGGCGGGACCCAGTTGAAGGCGGCGCAGTAGAGGTCACCGGTCCCCGCGAACCTGTCGAAGGTCCAGTCGTGTCGATGGCGGCGCATGCTTTTGACGACTGACATCAGCGGCCGGCCCCGGTGGCGTGCTCGTACGCGCGGAGGAAGGTGTCCTCGAACATGCGGGTGGGGAACTCGCGGCCGCTGCGGAGGGTGACGACGACCTGCAGGTGGTCGTAGTAGCCGGGCGAGTACTTGACGTGGAAGGTCTCGATCTCGCTGACCTTGACGTACCCGTTCGGGGTGTGGATGAGGTCTTTCACTGTTTGCGCTCCTGTGTCCGGCGGACCCGGTGGATGTACTCCATGTACTGGTCGTTGGTGGTTTCATCCGCCTCAGCCCAGGCCTGGTCCACGGCGTACCTGGTGATGCGCTGGCGGTTGCAGGGCAGGCAGAGGACTACGCCGCGGGAGGTGACCCACGCCTCGCCGATGGCTGTGCCGCAGTCGTCGCACACCCCCATCACGGGGTGGGCCGTGTCAGGGCGATGGCGGATGCGAGGGCAGGGATGGGGCACTTCGGGTAGTGCTCGACATCTCTGCCGGTCGCGATGGCGCGGCAAAGCCGGCACGACCGAGTGCGCAACTCACGCCCGTACACCCACAGGTGCTCGTCCATGAGGGCCTCGGCTGCGGCGAGCAGCGTGGGGACGGCGGCGATCATGTAGGCGTGGCGCTCGCGGGTCTGGTAATCGAAGAACACCCAGGGGATCTCGGCGATGATGTCGTCGAAGTCGTCCGGGCCGGCCGAGGTGTGGGCCTGGATGAGGAACTGCGTCTCGTCGACGTCCGCAAGGAGGGCCTCGTAGACGGCCCACTGTTCGGGGGTGTGTTTCATTCGTGCCACGCCTCCCCGAGCGCTTGGTTGATGAGGCGTTCGAGGTCGAGGAGCGCGCACCAGGGGAAGCACTCCGTGATGGCGCGTCCCTTCGCCTGGGCGATGCACGTCCGGCACAAAGTGCCGGTAGCACTGCCCACCCGGCCCTGGAGGACCGCATCCATCGCCGCGTCGAGGAGTGTCGGCATGAGCGCGATGAAGCGCGCGTGGGCGAGGTTGATTTCGTAGTGGCCGATCCCGTAGGTGCCCCCATCCGAGTACTCGCCGTAGACCACCCGTTCGTCGCCGACCCTGGCGATGACGTAGGAGTGCCGGGGTGGGTTGCAGCTGCATTCGCTTTCGACGCACCAGTACTTGCCGGCCCCGTAGGCAGGGTAAACGCCGGTCATGCGTTCGCCGGTCATGAGGCATCTCCCGTGAGGTAGTCGTCCGCGGCGGATGCCGCTTCCAGGAATTGGGTGAGGGCGACGCACTCCGCACAGTCGAGCCGGTAGTCGGCGTCGGACACGTGATGGGGGTTGGCATTGCCACCGTGGCTGGGGATGAACTTTCGGTAGTTCACGGCTGTCCGGACCAGGCCGGCGAAGAGGCTGTCCTTGAGCTCGATGAGTTCCTGGTCGCGCTCTGCTTGGAGCACGGCGACCGCGGCGGTGTAGTCATCGAGGATTTGTTGGCGTGTCGGTTGCGGGTGAGTGTCCGTGACTCGATCCCTCCTCAGAAAGTACTCAGTCAAGTAGACAGCATCTGGGTTGGGATGACAAGGGGTTGAGGGTTACTTCAGGTGCGCGAAATGTTGTGCCAGGCGAGGGCGTGGTAGTCAGTGTGGGTTACTTTAGGTTCACAGTTTGTTGCGAGTGGCCGGTGGTGTCTCACATAGGGCCAGGCGTCGTCTGCCCGCCTAGAATAGGGGTATCCCAGTCGATAGGAGTCCAAAGCCAATGAAAGCACCTGCCCCGACGGGCACCCCGACGCAAGGCGCTAGCCTTAAGGCGTGGCGCAAGGTGGAACGTGACGCGCAAGCCAACGTACCCGCCGTGCACCTGCCCGAAGTACCCGCCCCGAAAGCGCGAGACGGTAGGAACGGAACAACGGTTTCCGTTGCTCACCCCAAACCCGCGTTCGGGCCGAAAGCGCCTACGCAATGGGTCGACTATGCGGCAATGGACACGCTCACTTGTCCCGATCGTTCCGATCGGGATCACGACGTGTCGGCTGTATGCGTTTGTACTCGTTGTGTTACCCGCTACGGGTACGATATGCCGTTTCCGCACTACCCATCAAGTGCGACGGTTACTCGCGTTGACGGGCATTACATGCGCCTGGACACGTTGGAAACGGCACCCTTGCCCGAAGTCCAGGCACTATGGGACTTGATCGATGCCCGATGGCGGGTAGCGGTACTTCAGACTGAAGCGTCTCAGGTGCTAGTGCACGACGGTCAACGGGTAACCGTTGACGATGCGTGCACCTGCCCGGAAACGGATCGCGTGTCTCAGGATGCCGACGGAGTGTTTCGCTCACATCGCGTCAAGGTCTGCCCGCATGGCACACCTGCCCGCGAAACGTCTCGGGTGCTAGTGCGCGAACGTCTCACGACCGTTGCGCCATGCCCGATTGTCGGCTGTAAACGGCAGTTTTCGGCTGATAATGCATGGATGTCACCTGAGGGTGAAAGCGCGGAAGCGGTCGCGAAACGCCATATGTTTTGGCATGTTGTCCGATGGGCGGAAACCCTGAAGCGGCAAGCCGAACGTGAAGCGCGCGCCGCACGCGCGAAGCGGGCAGACTCGCCTGCCGTTGCGCGTGAACGTAAGGCGCTTGCGGAATTCGAACGCGCGGAACGTGCCCGCACGGTAGCGGGCACTAGCACGCAAGACTACGCAAACGATTAACCCCTAACCCCTACCCCTACCCGCACGTAACCCGCCAGGGGCAATCACCCTGGCGGGTTACGTGCGCCTATCCGAACGTCCCTGGAGGGACTGGCGGATAGGCGCACACTAGCGCCAGGGAAAGCCAATGGCAGAAGACTTGTGGAAATGTCCGCATTGCCGCACGCGCGTCCCGTGGACGATATGGCGACAGCATGAAATGGCGTGCTACGTCTCCAGGACTAAGCGCCGGTGACAATCTGGCAGCACGTCCACCATCCCGATTTGGGTGATTGCGTGATCCTCGCAGTTACCCGGACACACCTGGAGTTGCTCCAGCAGTCAACGGGTAAGCGCTATACGTACGCGCTTGCCGAATAGGGGTTACACATGGTGGCCAGGGGCGCACTTCCCGCGCGCTGGCCAGTCCCCATATGCGCCAGGATGCGCCACCGGGTGGAGCTACACACGTAGCGAAGCTCGGGGCGCGTCCGGGCGCGGCGCGTTTGTAGTAAATCACCGGGCTATAGGATCTTCCCTGAAGTCTGGTGGTCGACTACTGCGTGATAACTCGAAACGTACGTACACACGTGCGGGACGCGTTATGGGCTGGCCAGCACGCTAGGCGCACAGTCTGGCGTGACTACCCAACGGAGTCACTACCTACCATGGCAACCCACACGATTACCCTTCGCGACCAGATGGCCAACATGAGCGTGGCAGACCGCGTAGCGGCCGCACGTGAAATCAAGGCGAAGGCGAAGGGCGTCGCGATGCCGAAGGCGAAAGCTACCGGCATCAACATCGGCGGGAAGGGTGAAGGCACGGGCAAGACCTTCACCTTCCGGCTGAGCGACGAGAACCTGAGCGCGGCTGGTGTGAGCCAGGCCGGCAACGTCACCCTCGGGACCGTCTACGCGTCCATCCCTGCGCGGGACGTGTTCTCGGGAGAAGCTCTCAAGGCTGCGGGCCTCACCGGCAACGAGCTGGTCAAGGTCACCATCACGCCCTACATCCCTCTGAAGGCCTAACCACAGCCCTTCAACGCGGATACACACGTGTGACTACAGGGAGTTGACGCTTCCGTAGTCACCTGTGTACCGTAGCGTCCGTTCAACGACTTTGGAGGTTTGTTCAATGGGGGCGTAGGGTGTGCTCGGCTTCACATGCGCACACATGGCCCGCTTACCTGACTTCACACCCACAAAGCCTACCCTTCAACCCGTCTTCCACCCGTCTTCGCTTTCGGTCACATATGGAGGTGACACTGTGTTCAGACGCGGGACAGCGCTAACGAGCGCACATAACCTTCCACGCAGCCGACTGACGCTGGGCACCTAGATACGCCCTTCCACGGCGTCCGTGCGGTATGGGGAGTCGTGACCCCCACGTCTGGCCACGCGTTAGCTGGCCGACTCACTTTCCCCTGGCGCATTTCACCCTGCGCCGTCCCCGTGAGGGACTTGGCCTGGCAGCTGCATGCGGCGTCTGCATCCTGCTTCCACGGGCTTTCGACGCCTACCCCCTTCAACCCGTGTTTCCTTCCGAGGAGTTTCTTCAATGGCTGTCCTGCCCCCCGTGTCCCTTCGCTGCCCGGCCTGCAACCGCCAGACCCTTCAACCGGACGTGTGCGCCATGTGCCTCCACGCGCTCCCCGAAGTCCCCCGTGACCGCGGCCTGATCATGCGTCACCGGGCCGTTCAACGGCAGATGCTCGGCTTCTAGGCCACATGTTCCGCGTCTCCTCTTCCACCGGGCGCACGCTCTTCGAGGACGTGTGCGTTGCCTGTTGCGACGATTGGCTCAAGCGCTGGGGTTACCAGCTGGTCGGAGTCGACTGGCCCCCGGCTGTCCCTTCCGTCACCGCACACTGGCGTCTCACCGATGCCGTCCTTCAACGCACATCCGCGACTGACGAACCGGGCTTCCAGATGGACGCCATCCACGCCTTCGTTCGCTTCGTAGAGGACTGAGGTTCAACCGTGCCCTTCCGCTACGCCGCATATGGCCACACCGGAGTCATACACCGTGTTCGCACCGTCCGTGGCTTCAACGCGTATACGCGGTGCGGCCTGGCCACGGTGAACATGAACCACTTCAACCACGCGCACGGCATCTTCTGCCCGCGTTGTGAGTCCTGACACCTGGGAGGTTTGTTCAATGGGTGAGGCACCGTTCATCCCCTACTCGGTCGACCAGCTGATCGAGATCGCGGACAAGGCAGTCAACGAGACCGTCTTGCTGCGAGCCATGCAACAGGCACACACCGAAGGCCGGCAAGCAGCGCAATACGGCAGTGACGCCGACGTAATGCTCTGGCTGGACATCCTCGATGTCCTCCGCGACCGCTTCAACCACATCTCCCTGCGAAACGACCCCATCGGCGCGTGGATGCGCCTCAACGCCCGTACCGCAACCACAGCCTAAGGAGTCACCTTGTCCCTTCGTGCTCACTACCTGCTCTCCGAAAAGCAATACGTGGTCATCCGCGCCGCTTCAATCGCACAGCTGGACGGCTGTCCCCTGTACTTCGCCAGCAAGAAGGAACTGACCGCGGCCCTTCAACGCAAGGGCTACCACCTGCACGACGACATGCGCATCAAGGCGCGGAGGTAAGCATGGACCTGGACACCTTCGGCCACGTCCTTCAAGGCACCCTCTGGGTGGCACTCATCGTCCTCGGCTACATGGTCCTTCGGGGAAAGGGACATGGGGGCGAGTAACCCGCACACGTAAGGAGTTCAACCCGTGGCACACAAAATCACCTGTCCGACCTGCTACACCCCGATGACCTTCCGGGAACTGCTCAACCACACCCGTGAAGGCCGGCGCGAAGCCCGCGCCAGGGGCTACACCCGATGACCATCCACGAGAGCAACCACATGGACGAGCTCGAACACCGCATGCAGTTCGCACACCCTGGCGGCAACAGCGCACTCCGTGCTTCAAGCCGGAGGAACCCTCGCAACCTTCCCTGCCCTACCTGCAAGCGACCTGACCGGCTCACCCCTGCCGACGTTCGACGCGGTTACCAGTGCGACGCCTGCGCCGACCTCGCTGAGATGGGCTGGTAGTGATGCGCGAGACACTGCGCAGGCACAAATTCACCCAGGCGTACGTACGCATCCACAACTGCGAATTCGGCGTCACACCCCTTAGCTGGTGCCTCGGCACGAAGAGCCACTGCATTGGCGGCGAGTGTCTCCTCCTCTCCTTCGGCCCGTTCTTCTTCACCCACCTGCGCGGGATGTGTGCTGACTGATGGCCGACCGCATGAGACTCCTCGACCGCTTCAACAGCCCGGACGATGTGGGATCGTCCGAGTACCGCGCCATCTACGACTGCATCGCTGACGCGCTCTTCGACGCCAACGACGAGGACGCTGAAGACATGGTGCGCTCCATGCTCCAAGCCTTCAGCGATGCCGTCCAGGACATGCAGCTGAGGTTCATCGAAGACGAGAACGGCTATTGCTGGGATGGCTGTGAATGGTGCGATGAGCGCAGGGCGAAACGTGAGGCCAACCGATGAGCTACTGCTGGACTCATGCCAAGCACGAGCACATCACGTGCGGTGAAATCGCGGAGGCGCGTGAACGCTGGCCTGACCTCAAAGAGCTCGTGCAATGGGTGGGCCTCAGCCCTTCGTGGTATGACCTCGGCTGCCGTGGCTGCTGGGACATCATTGGCCCTGGCATGCCAGCGGTTGAGTGCGGCGTTGGTGCCTTCCACATGCGCTGCTTCGAGGCCATCACGGAAACCCGGCCCTGGACTGCCCACGACCGCCTCGACGCCATCCGCAACATCCTCTACCCAGCCGGCGACCGCGATCACCAGTGGAATGCCGACACGCTCGACGCCATCGCGGCAGTGATCGACTGGTAGCCCAACAACATCCTCAACGTCACCTAGTACACGGAGGTACACAACATGGCCAGGAACACCCTTAGCAAGAACGAACGCCACACCTGCCAGAAGTGCGGCAACATCGACCTCACCGTCCGTCCCAGCCTGCGCGTCACCAACCGCGGCGCTATCTGCAAGTTCTGCCGCCGATGACGAGAGGCAGCACTAGCATGTCGCGCAAGGGACTACCAACGGAAAGGGCCAGGTGACCTCCAGTGGAACGCAAGCGTAAGCCACCCCTCAACTGCCTCTGCACTTCTCCATGCCGCCATGCGCGTCGGACACGTGGTTCATGGTGACCATCAGATTCCGCGGCATGGACCTCAGCGACGACATCGTCGTCGGCCTCGATGGCTGGATACCAAACGATGAGTACAACCCACACAGGGTGAGCCCCTGGGTCATCTGCAACCGGGACACACCTATCGCCATCGTCTTCGCATCCAACGAGCAGGACGCCTTCGACGAAGCGGTCGACAACAACAAGCTCGATGCGTTCGTCATCCCGGACAATGAGCACGACTGGTACGCATGCAGCAACGGCGACTGCGAGGCATGGCACGCCGGCAACGCAGGAGAGCCGATTGATGCAACGGAGCTCAGCCTACGGTTGCTACCCAACCCAACGCGTCTCGGCTTCATAGCCGCCCTCAGAGACCACCTCAAGGCTATCGCATGAGCGTGACTCTGCTTGCGACGACGCGAACACGACGTCTCTATCGGGCCACCGCAAGAAACATGGCCAAACGGTTCTCCGCTTCATATGGCGGGAACTACTGTGCAGTGTTCGATGGCTTCGACGGAAACACCATGCGCACCGAACACCTCGTGTTCACCATCGTGCGCGACTACGAACGCGGTAACGCGTCATATCCGTTCAACTTCTGGCAGGTGAGGATTCCCATCTTCCCCAACCACTACCCGCCAGGTGAGCTCGCACGGCACCATGGCTGCTTCACAGGCAGCAACCTCGACGAATGCTTGCTGCAAATCAACCCCGCAGCCAAGAAATCACGACCGAAACCCATCAAGGAACCCACCCTTCAGGAGGCTGGAGCAGCATGAGTTACTACCTCACCAAGCGTCAGATTGCCCACATCAGCGAAGACGGGATCGCGCCGGCCATGCCGTTCGCTTACTACAGCTACGACCGGGAACTGCTGCCGCACATCCAGCGCGGCCGCGAAGCGGGCAAGCGCATGCTCGTCGTCAAGCATCAGGGCTACTTCGACGCCGTACTCGACTACGTGGCGTGAGCACTCTCCCCTTCGAAGAGCAGCAGCGCATCATCGTCGACTACATCCCCCTGGCTGGGAGGGTGGCCACGCAGTGGGCCAACAAGAACAGCTACTTCACCCGCGATGAGTTCCGCTCCGCCACCCTGACCGGACTGGTCAGGGCTGGGCGGGGCTGGGATCCGGAGAAGGGTGGGGGCTTCGGCTCCTACGCTGCTCGCCGCATGAACGCCGAAGTCATAGACCAGATGCGCATGTGGGGCGGTCGCACGACCAAAGGCCAGCAGAAGATCAGCGCGCGGTCACTCGACCAGATGCGGGAAACCGCGGAGGCGGGCCTGGGTGACCTTGACTTCGAGCCGCAAGAGCCTTCGAGCGTCCCGTCTCTCGTCGAAACGCGCGAGTTGCTGCAAAGCATCATGCGCCTGCCCACGTTTGAGCGTGACTGCCTGCTGTCAAGCATCCGGGGTGAATCGTTGGAGGAGGTAGCCAAGCGGCACTCCAAGTTTCCCAGCTACGCAGTGCAGACGCGTGCACGTTGGCGGGATGTGCTCGCGGCTGACTACCCGGACTTCACGGCAGCGTAAAGAAAGGACACACATGGAACCTGCACTCACCATCGCTGAGTTCGAGGCGATCGCCAAGCACGCTTACGAACAAGTGACCAAGCACGGTCCGTACTTCGTCAGCTGGGAGAACTGGACCAGGTGATCTTCTACACCTGCCTCGCAGATGTGCGCGACTGTCTCGACCGCCTCAAACAGAAGGCGACCGACTGAGCGTCGGGGCACGGACGCACCCATACGTCCTTCAAGTCGTCGAGCAACACATCCGTGAAGGCAAGGCGACGACCCACATCGCAATCAGCAAAGACCACCAGGTGTCCAACGACGCCCTGGCGGATCTGCGCGCCATCATCCAGTCCAACACACCACCCGACTGCGACCTGACTGTGAGCCAGATGGTCGGTCAGACCCTGCTCGTCGCGCTCGACGCCCTCAAAACCTGCGAGGTGTACGAGGCGCACTTCGATCTCGGCCAAGTAGTCCTCTTCACGAAAGGGTAAGAACACATGATTGTCGAAGACGTAACCGCTACCTATCACCGCAACGGTTCTGGTGGTGATGGGTCAGTCCTCGCGATGGGCCGGCTGACTGATACCTCCTTCGGGCAGGCTGAACCGTTCATCGCGGTTCTTTGGGACCGCAACGACGATGACACTGCCTACAAGCAGTGCATGGTCTTCAGGATGCGGGAGCTGGCCGAGCACCTCGTCGGCTACCTCGATGGTGCCACCCCCGAAACCATCGACCCAACCACGTGGCGCTCGACCGAGTACTTCCTGCCCTACCTTCATGAACCAGTAGCGGAAGCCATGGCCGAGCACTGGCGGGTGCTCAAGGAGCGCACCTACGCATGGAGCCGTGCACGAAAAGAGGCCGCAGTTGCTCAGGGTTAGCGTTCAGCCGGACGAAGAACTCGAATGCCCGAGCGATTGGGGTGGGTGGAAGCTCTACTCGTTCAGTACCCGGCACGGCAGCTACAAGCACCCCAGTGACCTCGGCTTCGAGGGCAGCTTCGGAGATATGTCCATCGGGTTGCGCCGCAAGCTGACCAAGGGCACCGCCTTCCTCCTCAGCTACTACGAACACAGTGGCTGCATCTGGATGGTCAAGAACGGCCACGTACCTGCCGGCGTCGAGTTCCAGTGGGACGGGACGCTCAACGCTGGCCTCCTGGTGTGGGCGCAGCCGGTTGCGAACCTCGGGGCGAAGACCTACGAGGCTCGCTTCAAGGACGCTGAGAACTTCTGCCAGGCATACACCGACTGGGCGAACGGCTACGGGTTCTGGTTCGCCGTCGAGGACGAGGACGGCGAGTGGGTCGACTCGTGCGGTGGTTTCCTCGGTGACCCGGCGACGTCCGGCCTGGCTGAGGCTGTTGCTGAAGCCATCGGTGACAGCGAATACGAAGTCGTAGGTGACGACTACGGATACCTGACTCACGACATCGATGCCGCGGTCAAACGGTACCGGGCAAAGGCCGTGTCCGCTTGATGCATCTCGTCTACCTGCCAGTCAACCAAGCATGGGTGTTCATCTTCGGCAACACCATTGCTACGGCCAGCACGATCTCCCTGGCCGGTGAGCCTCACTTCTTCGAGCGCCGCGAAGACGCCGTTGCAAGTGCTCACCGGCTCGGGTTGACCGTGGACAAGGACGGAAAGGTCGAACGCACATCGGAGGGCGCAGCATGAGTCTTGAACCAATCGCTTACGTAGACGAGGCCGCTAGCGTCCTCTGCGAGGATTGCGCAGTAGCACGCTACGGCAGCATCAACACCAACGACATGTCGGCGTGCTTCTCCTGGTGCGAGACAGACAGTCCGCACGTGTGTGGCAGCTGTCACGCCTTCCTGGGTGGGTCACTCACCGAAGAAGGCCAGAAGTACACCGTCGAGAACTTCTGGGATAACGACGAGGTCCGCGCGTACTACGCCTACCTGGCGTGGCCTCAGAAGCTCGAAGACCTGTGCGATGACTGCATAGTGCTGGGCCCTCACGAGGGCGGGTGGCTCTACTTCTGCGACCGCTGGAAAACCTACCTTCGCGTGATAGCGCTGGACGGGCCGACGAGGCAGTACGAGAGCGTGTCGTGGGCTCACGGCAACCCACCAAAGTGGTACCAAAAGGCTCGCGAGCTACACATCGCGTAAAACAACACGCCTTCAGGGGCTTTCAGATTCGAAAAGCCGTGTTGTTACAACATTGAAAAACAACAGGAGCTATGGGTAAACCCCTGATTTAACAAAGGCACAACAGTCGCACAACACGAGAATTAACACAACGCAGAGGTATGGCATACGTATGGTGCCTGTAATTATCTGCGCCCTATTAGCGGGCGCTGTTGTCTGCTTGGTGCAGGCAGTCAGGGGCTTCATCGGAGCCATAGCCGACACAGTTAGGGAGGTGTTCGATGCCTGAAACAATCCCTTGTCCAGACTGCGAGGACGGCGTTTATGCCTTCCAGGGAACGACACTCAACAAGGGGACAGCCTACGGGCCGTGCCAGACTTGCGGCGGTGACCGCAAGATACCCGCGCCAACCATCGCGAATTTCATTGAAAGCATAGGGATCGACATGAAGGCGGAGCCGTTCCCCATGCGGCCCGATGGCTTCATGTCCGACTCAATGCGGCACTTCAAGTGCACGCTGCGCAAGTGGCGGCGCAATTCCGCCGATGAGATATGCGCCGCGTGCCTACAGCGCACGGAAGGGCCGCTACGGGGCACAAAGCACCAGATGGAGGGGGTCTACCCTCGGGAGAGTATTCAGTGCAACGGACAATGGGAAAAGATGGGGCCCTACATCACGGTCTGGTTTTCCCAGGGGAACGGCCACAAAAAGCCCCCTACCGCGGCCGATGTGCTGGATTGCCTCGCGTCCGATGCGAGCGGATATGAGAACTCCCGGAACTTCGCGGACTGGTGCGCTGAATACGGGTACGACGACGATTCCCGGACCGCCGAACGGATCTACCACACCATAGCCGAGCAAGCGAAGGAACTGCGCCACTTTCTCGGTGGGCAGGACATTTACGACCGCCTTCTCTGGGAAACGGAGCGCCAGTAATGCCAGCAAAGCCCGACCTGCCCAAGCACTACAGCATCACGATCACCATGAACACCGTCGCCATGTCGGAAGACGAGGCGATGGAACGGATCTCCAACAACATCAACTACATGCTCGGCTTCGAATGGCCGCACATCGTCACTATCACCGAAGCCTGCGAAGAGGACGCCATCAACTACGGCATCGAGGAAGACAGCATCAAACACTACACCCTCATGGCCTGGGAGGACTGGTACAAGTCGATTCGCCCTCAGGAGGACAACAATGCCTAACACCACCCCGAAAGTCTTCACCACAGAACTGGTTGTTGCGGCCTACGAACACAACTGCCCGAGGTGTGGCTGGTACAACCTGCTCAACTCCGTACCGCGATGGACTGACGAGGGCAAGGTCATCGAACTGACCTACGACCGCGACCATCTCTCGCACATGCACAAGGACCCTGAGGAGAAGATGAACGTCCAGCGCGTAGCACCTTACTCGGGGAACTTCACTGTCTGCCCGCACTGTAGCGCAACCATCGAAATCACTGACTGGAACGACGCCTATGACTAAGCGCATCGTCGGTGACAACGTTCACGTCAATGGGCGCAAAGTGCTCACCAGCGACATACGCAGGGCCGTCGTCGCGTACATGACCACGCCGGCAAACGTCGACGATGACGCGGCCTTCATCGAGTTCATCAGCACCATGGCCAAGCTCTTCGGTGTCGGGTTCGCATACACCGGGGTCTTCGGAGACAACACCGACATCAACCGCCAGGGCGAGCAAAGCTGCCCGTGCCACAAGTTCACGAACAGGCAAGCGCTCTGCCTGCAATGCGACGACGCCAACGGTATCGAGCACATCTAGTCCGTCAAACACTCGACAGCTACACCCAACACACACAGAGGAGACACTATGACAAGCGCACAACAGGTTATCGAACGATTCATCCAGGAAGTCGGCAAGGAGAAGCCACGGTTCCTTCGGCCGGCCTCAGTCAACGCAAAGATCGGCGGCAGCTCGCGGCAAAGCCAGGACGTCGACACCGTGTTCAGTTACGGATCGCACTTCCCCCTGGCCCAACTCGTAGGGACGCGGAAGGACGGGTTCTTCCTCGTCAACAGCGACCGCTATTCGAGCACGACGACTTCCCATCAGGGGTTTGTTCGGGGCGCTATCACGAGGAGCGGCATCAAGTCCATCCTCCTCCCCTTCAGCGCCCTGGACGCGGCAGGCATCCCGCACGAGAGAATCAAGCCGCTGCAGGTCGAAAGTGACCGGTCCGAGGAGGAGATCGTCTACGTCTCCAACGAGGAGCTGGCTGACGTTCGGACAGTCACGATGACTCTCCGCCGCAAGCTCCAGGACGGTATCGAGTACCCGTACAGCAAGGACGGCTGGCTGTTCGAGTGGAATGACGATGGAACAGTAACCCCCGCCGACGAGTACGAAGTCGCCTACCGTAAGCTGGGCGACCATACGCTCTTCTGGCACAACGGTCGCTGGGCGTACAAGCGTTGGCGGCACTGGATGGGTGGATCGCTGTTCGAGGCCGAGTACCTGATTGAGCCCGGCCACAACACGCACCCCGACATGGCTGACTACCAGCGACGCCTCGCCGCCCTGAACAACGATGACTCGAAGACGTGGGAAGAACGGTACAACGAGCGCACCAAGATGAGTGAGGAACTGACCTGGGTTCCCGACCGCTTCGCGAAGGCCAAGTTCCTCAGCTCCTTCGACGAGCAAGAACGCCGCCCGCTCTACTTCCTCTGCCAGCTGCCCGACACGGACGCGAACACCATCGAAGAGGCGTACGAATCCCTCAAGCCGCATGAAGTCAAGGTCGCCGAAGCCGAAGGCCTCGAAGTTGTGCGCCAGGGGGACATCTTCGCCATCCCTATGGCCGGCATCAACACCAAGGACATCCGTACCCGCAGCAAGCGGGTATCCCTTCTCGGGACCAACCACACCGCAACCGAGAGCTTCGTCTCCGACATGGCGCTGCCTCTCAACAACAACACCCTCGCGAAGTTCGCACCTCGCGGGACATACGCTCGCGGGACGATGTACCACGACCCCGAAGGCCGCGAGCGTGACCACGCCCGGCGCAAGCTCGGCGACGGGAAGACGTGGCACTACATCGTCAAGAACACGGTGCCCTACGCCACTGAACCGACGCAGGAGACCGAGCGCGCTCGCTTCCGCTCCTTCGACGCCAACAGCGGAACCCGGACTGTCCGGGGCTGGACCATGGGAGGTCGCGTTGATTAAGTTCGTACCGGTTAACCTCGAAGCATTCCCACGCACCATCGATGACCCGGACGGTGGCTACGACAAGTGGGAGCGCGACTGCGTGGACGTCATCGCGATCGAAGGCGAGGACGACGCGCAGGTAGCGTACTACGGCGACCACACGTGGGCGCTCATCATCCTCAGCAACGGCACGCGCGTCTTCATTAACCCTTCGAAGGACTCTGAGCAGAACCTCACCGACATCGATGCCGTGCTCCACATGCTGCAAGCGAGGACAAGCTACTGCGTGGCAGTAGGGCGCTACTGCAACCACGGTGTGGGGCCGGTCTGATGGCGCTCCCGGACTGGAACGTACCGACGAACGAAGACAGAGCAACTTTCGCTGACGAAGCCATCATCACCTACCTCAAGACGACGAAGGATGACCCAGAACACGCCCTGACTGACTTGCTGGCCGACCTAATGCACTGGTCGGATCTTCGGGCGGAGTTCGAGTCGTTTGATGATGCACTCGACCGGGCGCGACAACACTACCATACGGAGACAACGGGTGGCTAACTACTACACCAGCTACAGCTTCATCGTCGAAGACAACCCGGATGCTATCAAGGAACTCAAGAAGCTTCTTGATGCCGCCAATGCCATCTACGAAGGCGCTTGGGGTGACGTAGACGATGAAGAACTCGTCGCCTTAACCGACCGTTACGGTGAGGACATGAGGTACTCCCGCGCTGACTGGCAGGGAGGAGGAGAAGACGACGGCAGCATCTGGTTCCACGAAGAGGAGAGCGGGGACATCGACGGACTCATTGAGGTACTGAAACGCTGGACCTACGAGCACCACCGGGACAAGCCTATCGGCTTCGAATGGGCAAACACCTGCTCGAAGCCACGACTTGACGCGTTCGGGGGAGGGGCAGCCGTAGTCCTCAACGGCTTCGCCAAGTTCATGAACACCAGCACCTGGGTGGTTGAGGCAGCGAAGATGCTGGCTGATGGGTCCGACGTTGCCTGAACCAACCTACACCATCACTGCAACGTGCGACGGGTTCCTCGTGTTCCCAAGCAAGGAAGCATCTGACCGGCACTTCGCAGACACGAGCGAGTTCCCGGAATACGAGTACCTGGCTGAGTTCTTCGAGGAGAAGTACGCCAAGCTCTTCGTCAACGCGCTTGAAATGGCCGATGCCGGCGCACCGATCGGCGAAGGCACAGGGATATGGGAGGACGAGAACTAACCATGAACAAGTTCATCACGTTTACAGACCGGCAAAAGCACAGGGTTGCCATCTCCATCAACGCCATTACCGCTGTACGTGAGAACGACCATTTCACCACGATCGAGTACGCCGACCCGGGTCAGGTGGTTGAGTGCGACCGTACGGTTGACGACATCGTGGCGGCAGCCGTATTCCTCTCAGCCGACGAGGCGAATCGCTGGTCCACCTACGACCTGGATGAGATGGTCAACGCTACCCGGAAGCGGAACGTTCAGGACCTCTCCTTCGGAGCGCCCTAGTGCCTGTCACAGCTAAGTTTGTGCGCGAGCACGCCGCTGTGCTCGCGCGCTACATCGATTCGCTCGTCGAATCGCACGGCGACATCTACTACGAACCAATAGCTGGTTGGGAAGAGTTGGACGGTAACCTCCCCGACATGGCTCGTCTGCACTCGACCACGATGGACGACCTGACCTACTTCATCAGGCAACAGAAGGAGATGGAATGAAAGTCGGTGTCGGCAGGACCAACAAGGAAATCAAAGTCTTTGGAGGAGGAGCCTCGGAGATAAGCATCCCACTGGCCGAAGTGAGACAGCTTGCCATCGACATGCTTCGACTCGCCGAAATCCCGCACGTCATCGGTGACGCGCCTGGTGAAGAGTGTGGTTTCGACCACGACCACGACGCCATCCTGGAAGACGCGTCGAAGCTGTGTCGCGATGGGGGAGTCGAGATCGACGACAGTGGGTTTGGCCCAATCTTCTCGTGCGGGGAAAGTGCTGGAGCCTACGTCATGGGATGGATCTGGGGGTCCCAGCCTACCTGCGACGGATGCGGAGAGAAGGAACACGAAGGAGAGTGTAAGGAGTGACACTAATGGACGACCACAGCTACTACTTCTACCGCGAAGAGAGATCAGGAGCTCGAAACCATGAGAATTGAAATCAACGAGAAATTCACAATGACCAACGACACGCTGAGCATGCCGCAAGGGGGAATCGTGATGGTAACCCCGCCAATCGGCGAGGATTATTGGCTCTACCGCATTCGTCTCAGCGAAGCGCAGGCTATCGTCGCCTTCCCCAAGTTCGGCACCATTGGTATTGGATTTCAGGTCGAAGAGGACTGGAACACAAACCTGCCGTGGACTTGCGACGCAAGGGAAATCTACGATCACATCAGCCACAACAAGGGTGACGACTCAATCACGCCAGAAGCAGTCATCAAGGCCATCGAGGCGATTCAGGATGCCCTGCACCAGCGGGAAACCAACGGCTAGAATCGTATGGACCACAGCTACTACTTCTACCGCGAAGAAGAAGCCGACGGCGACTTCGGCATGGTATCGGCCAACGACTTGGTTGAGGCGGTCGCACTCGTCCGTGCCCGCCTTGTGGACCTTGGGATGCAAGCCCCTGGCACTTGCGTCAAGGTCACGTTCTACGAGTTCTGTCCACCAGCCCGGATAGCCGGCCACGAACGCGCTGGCATTTGGTCCGGCGAAGGCGGTCAGACCTTCTTGGTGATGACGTGAACCTCGACAACCAGTACATCTACAACTACGCGGATTTGTCCACCGGGCATCTCACGACCGGGGACGAACGACTACTCGCCCGCTATCAACCGGAAGACCCATTCCGGGTGATGATCTACCCGGAGGGATTCTTCGTCGTGGTCCCTAGCGAGTGGGGGCCCGAGGAGAGAACCGATGCCCTGGGCTTCGGATTCTCAACCACATTCATCGACATCATCGAAGCCGCAATGGTCGAGGACGTCGACATCCTCCGCTTCGACCGGGACGGGGCTTTCCACGAGCCGATCCCAACTTACGACTGGTAGAGAAGGAGTACGCGCATTTCTGATTACCGGATCTATGTAGCTTGCCTGGCAAGCTACAACAACGGCGTCCACCACGGTAAGTGGATCGACGCGACACTCGGTGAGGACCACATCCAGGAAGAAGTCGCGGCACTGCTCCGTGATTCCACGTTCCCGAACACCACGGTTGAATGCCCTGAGTGCTTCGGCGACGGAAGCTTCTCAAGCGACATGGGTGGCCGCGTAGATTGCGGCCACTGCAACGGCTCCGGCCAGGTGGAGAGCGCCGAGGAGTGGGCCATCCACGACTACGACGGCTTCGCCCACATGGGCCTGGGTGAGAACGAAAGCTTCGCCAAGGTCGCAGCCATCGCCGAGAAGCTTGAGGAGCACGGCGCAGCCTTCGCAGCGTGGTACAACTGGAGCGACGCTTGCTACGACGACAGCCCAGACCTTTCCTTCCTCGAATCGTTCACCGACGAGTACCAGGGCGAGTGGGACGACGAGGAAGCCTTCGGCGCGCACTTGTATGAAGACTGCTACGGCGACCCGGACGAGATGGAAGACCCAAACGGCTACGGCCATAAGAAGGTACGCCACCCGCTCGCAGGCTACATGAGCCACGCGGTCGACGCTTGGGCGAAGGATCTGTTCCGGGGCGGTGACTACTCGTCCGTCGAAGCCCACCCGTACGACGACAACGCATACGGTATCTACGTCTTCAGGAAGGACTGATGGAGCCAAGCCAGATGATGCCTAAGCAATTCCGGAAGACCCGCTTCACCGCGGAGTGGCTACCAGACGACGTCTCGTTCGAAGGCTGGACGGACGGAAAGCTCTGGAACGGGTGGGCCTGTCCGCTCTTCGAGCGCGACGAAGCCAATCGCTACGTCGAACTGCACAACAAGCTCCGAGCAGAGCAGCATGTGGCACCTGAATGGGTGGACATCATGTGGTCTGACTACCCTTACCCTGGTGTTATCTGCGAAAGGGGTGACTACGAGGAGGGGTCTGTAGAAGAGGCTGAAGGTCTTCAGGACATTCACTACGAGGCACTGACCATCAGCACCCCTGAAGGCCCGAAGGAAGTGTGGGCCCTCGGCATGTACTCGTGGACGTGGGAGGAGGTCGAGTGAACCCATACCGCAAGACCCAAATCAGACTGAAAGGCAGAACAATGGCAACGAACTCCACATATCACACCGCAGCGGCATCCTGCCCGCAGTGCCGCTCGCTGGACGGCCAGCCGCGTACGGCGACCGGCAACCCGGCCCGAATCGAGATGGGCCACAAGATGTACCACACTCGGAGTGGGCGCGTCTCGGCGTGCTTTGAGGCGCTGGAGCAGGACAGTGAGAACCTCACCCCAATCGAGGAACTCAACTCTGCTGGCATCGAGGCTGAAGCCAAGGCGCTTGGCATCTCCGCCGCTCGTTTCCTCACCGAAGGTGGTGAAGGCGAGAACCACATCTCGGTTTGGGAACTGACCGGCCCTGACGGCTTCACTTTCCGCGTTGCCAAAACCAATGCGGATCCGATTTGGGAAGAACAGGACATCGCTATCTTCGCAGAACTATTAGAGAGCGTAGGAATCGACCTCGCCTAGCGAGGTCGAACGAGAAGATGAAGGAAGTCGAGTGAGGATCCTCAAATGTACGGATGACGTTGGAGGAGGTGGTGAGATCATCACCATTCTCCACGTCGCATACCTGACGGAAGAGAGAACTCCCTGGGACAGCTACACCGTCGAGCGTGAGGGCGTCATCGTCATCGGCTACGGTCAAGCCTGCCTCTACAACAGCGTCGAGGACTGGCACAGGCGCGTCAGTATTGGTGAGCCGGCTCTCTCCCGAGCGGACATTGAGTACGGCGAATGAGAGCCAAGCACGACGAGAAAGCCCACAGGAAGTGCAAGGACCACTGCGTCTGGTTGGACCCTTCGCCGGAAGGTGAAGAAGACCAGTGGGCCTTGCTGCGGGAACTCGCCAGGCGCGCTGAAGCTGCTGCTTACTACAGCGAATACACGCGTGGATGGGCTAACGCACTCTTTGACGTGCTCGGAAAGCTAGCCGGCGAACACCCGACGTTCCTGGAGCACCCCGGTGTTTACGGGGATTGGTACGAGTCCGACGCGTTGAAGGCTAAGTTCGCCCCCAACATGCATCACCTGCCGGAGCCGCGCAACGGCGGCTAGCCCTTCACAGCGCTTTCGAAAGCGAACCCCGTCCCCCGAGACCCAATCAACAAAGCAAGACGTCCTCCGCCTCGTGTGGGAGGCGAAGCTCGCCGTCCGACAAATGAGTCACGCAGGCTTACCAGTGTCGGACATTGCGAGGCTTCAGCGCGCCATCGATGGCGTCACTCGCGGGCGTCAGATCAACTACGACAGCGTCAGTGGCGAGCAACTCACGTACTTGCGTTGACAGAGTCGTCTACGGCAATGTAAGCTCTGGCACCGCCCGAGCAGTCAAGGAGACACAACGGTATGCCCAATGCATTCAAGCGTAAGGACGTTGACAGCATCTACGCCGTCACCATCGAAGAGACCGTCCAGCTGACCGTGCTCGTCGCCGCTGACTCTGAAGACGAAGCCGCGGCCCAGGTGGAGAGCCGGCTGCGCATCGGCGCACCGGAAGAGATCGACATGTTCAGCAGCGAGTACCTGCCTCAGCTGGAGCAGATGGGCTGCGGGGAAGTCATCGACGTGCAGGAGGCTCAGTGAAACGCATCGCCTTGAAGAAGGAGGGTCTACCGCAATGACATTCTGCATCAAGCAAGACTGCCCGACGCCCGAGGAATTCGACAGCCGCGAGGCGATGTGGGGCTCCTACTGGGACATCGGCAGCATCGCCCCTGCAACCCAGGCCTTGGTCAAGGCCGAAAACGACGCCTACCTTCGGGACCACCCCCCAACCGAAGCCGAGAAGCCGCGGCTCATCAACAACATCACCGAAATGCTCAGGATCGGTTGGTGGGGCGGCTACCGAGACCCGGACGGCGAGGCTCTGGAGTACCCAGAGGCATCCCGCAAGGCAGCACAAGCGTTCATGTACCGCGTCAGCCTGGGCATGGACCCGCTGACGCCGGAGTTCTTGCAGGAATACGGCAAGGACATCGCCGGCGAACTGCGACTCGGCCGTGGCTGGTGCATCCATGATTACTCCGACAAGCACGCCTACGGGGACCATCCCCCACAAACGGAGGACTAGCACTATGGCAGACGTGAGACTCACCGAAATGCCCGGTGACAACGAAACGATGCAGGACTTTTGTCCGGTCGCTGTGTCGATCGGTGTCTACGTCGAGCTTCCAAAACTCGCTAGAGTCAAGGACCTGGACGAGATTCGAGAGTTCATCGTCCAGCAGCTGTCAACCGCAGGAGAAGCCGTGTCGTTTGACCTGTGCGTGGAGGAGTGCGTTGGCTCCTTCGGGTGCGATTGCGCTGACTCCTTTACTCCTCCAGACATCTCGTACCATTCCAACAAGGACTGCGCTGAGCCGTACCTGTGTCAGGAGGAAAACGGTGACGACTGCCCTGACCTTCCTGAGTAGCCGTGGCTAACCAGATGCAGTCTCGAAGGAGCCTGCGACGTTGGTGCCCCTGCGGCAGCCGCAACATCGAACTGACATCCAACTCACCTGGCGATGGCCGACGTCAATGGAAATGCGTTGACTGCGGCTTCAGGTGGACCGAAGGACGCCGGCCAGGAACCGGGTACAAGGAGTGGGAATGAACAACCCCCGAGTCATCGAGAAACCCTACCTCAAGAACGGACATCCGGTCATTGACTGGAAGCAGGACCGAACCCGCGAGGGCTTCATCGTCCTGGTGGACATCTCCCTGGCAAACGCCTACCACCCGTACGCCGTCTGGCGCTGCGACAAGGAAGGCAACACCTTCATCGGCGACTACTGCAGGACGCTCACCGAAGCGCGCCTCTTCTTCGCTGAACGCTCGTGAGGCAAATGACTAGCGAAGGAATTACAATCTATCGACGGGACGGGACGGTCGCGTTCCACTCGGAAACCGCCACCACAGTCGCGGAGGCCGCCGGTGAAAGCCGGGCGGACCTCCGGGGCGCGGACCTCCGGGACGCGGACCTCTGGGGTGCGGACCTCTGGGATGCGGACCTCCGGGATGCGGACCTCTGGGGTGCGAACCTCCGGGGTGCGGACCTCCGGGACGCGAACCTCCGGGGCGCGGACCTCTGGGGCGCGAACCTCCGGGACGCGAACCTCCGGGGCGCGGACCTCCGGGGCGCGGACCTCCGGGAAGCGAACCTCCGGGGTGCGGACCTCCGGGACGCGAACCTCCGGGGCGCGGACCTCTGGGGCGCGAACCTCCGGGACGCGAACCTCCGGGGCGCGGACCTCCGGAATGCGGACCTCTGGGGTGCGAACCTCATCCTTGCCGGGACGGACACGCGGGGCTATCTCTGGTACGCCACGTATTCGCCCGATGGCGGATTGCTGGTACAGGCTGGATGCCGCCGCTTCACACTGGCCGAAGCCCACGCACACTGGGATGGCGAACATCCTCATGGGGAGATCGTAGGGGCTGAATGCCGCGCCCGTCTCGCCATGATCGAAGCCGTTGCGAAAGCGAAGGGTTGGGTCGAATAACCCCACTGCGAAACGCTTGGCTGGGCGCACCCAGCCTCGCTCTGGACCACTACGACGGAGTAGAAGTCTCCGCCGTCCGCTACGAAGGCAACGAACGCAAGCACATCGAACGCTGCGGCGCAGGAGAGGCCGAGTTCTGGTCCGTGTACCTCCATCTCAAGATCGGTGGCGTCGAGTGCGTCGCTGACCTTCCAACCAAAGACGAGGCGATGGCTGCTGGTCGCCTCTGCATCGAACAACTACGACGAGCCGGCAGTCTCGTCCACAAAACCATCTGCATCTGTGAGTAGCTAGAAGACAAACATGAGTCGCAACTCTCGTAACAGTGATCCTGAAAGCTCTCATGACGCTGAAGACAGCGCGCCCATCAACGCCCTCCTGGAAATCGCCCTGACGCTGGTCGACATGTGGCCCGGCCGAACGCCCAGGGAGTACGGTGCCCTCTTCGAGAGAGAATTTCCTGAATTTCCGACGACGGAAAAAGACGGTCACGACGCAATCCGTCGCCGACTGAGCCAAGGCAAAGTCGAGCACAACCTCATAACCGGACCAAGCCGTCGCTGCACGATAAGCAGTCGGAAGGCTCAGACATTTTGGCCAACGGGTGTCCGGCTGATTCGCGCCAAGACCACCACCGACCGACATTGCTCTGCGTGCTCCAGCCGCATCGCGATGGGCGGGCGTGTGTACTTGCTGAAAGGGAAGAGCACGCAACGGTTCTGTTGCGCCTGCTACCCCTACCCCGAAGCCGAAGCCGCTTAAAGGAGTAACGCCAAAAGTGAACAGTCTTGAAACGTACAAACAGCTGAAGAACAAAGTCAAGGAAGTGGAGGATGATTACACATTCTTCGAACAGTCATTCGATGGTTCGTGGAGAGTCTCGCCAGATGCGTACGGGAACGTGAAGATCCTTTATGCCTCTGCCGACGGAAAGGATCTGAAGGTCCTGAGACCCACCACGCTGCGCTACGTGTGCGCCTCCATCGAGGCAAAACTGGAGAACAACTTGCTGCTTTTCCAAGCCTTGGCGATTGCTCGCGACGACCTGGAGGGCGCAAAAGAAGAGGCCGTCTCAGAGGCCACCAACTTTTTGCAGGAGGAAACTAGCTGACCCTGACCACCCAGAAGCTCATCGCCGACAACTTTGCAGGCGGCGGTGGAGCATCCACCGGTATCGAGATGGCCCTCAACCGCCAGGTCGATATCGCCATCAACCACGACCCCGAAGCCATCATCATGCACACGGCCAACCATCCGGACGCTACGCACTACGTGCAGGACATCTGGAGCGTTGACCCGAAGGAAGTGACCAGCGGCCTCCCCGTAGGTCTGGCTTGGTTCTCCCCGGACTGCAAGCACTTCAGCAAGGCCAAGGGCGGCAGGCCGGTCGAGAAGAAGATTCGCGACCTCGCCTGGGTGGTGGTGAATTGGGCGCGGGAAGTGCATCCCGAAATCATCATGGTCGAGAACGTCGAGGAGTTCCGTACGTGGGGCCCGCTCGACGCGAACAACAAGCCTGACAAGCTCCGTCAGGGTGAGACCTTCGACGAATGGGTTGCTTCGCTTCAAGAGCTCGGTTACCGCGTCCAGTGGAAAGAGCTGCGAGCCAGCTACTTCGGCGCGCCAACCATTCGGAAGCGACTCTTCATCATCGCCAGGCGCGATGGGAAGCCGATCATCTGGCCGGAGCCTACGCACGGTCCAGGACGGCTGCCTGAGCGGCCGGCACACGAATGCATCGACTTCTCCATTCCAACCAGGAGCATCTTCGGCCGACCCAAGCCGCTCTCCGACGCGACCCTGAAGCGGATTGCCTACGGCACCTACCGCTACGTCATCAACGACCCTGACCCCTTCATCGTCGGCAACGACCAGATCAGCGTCCCGACCCTCATCCAGACCAGCTGGGGGGAACGTCCTGGGCAGGCTCCACGCGTGCCTGGACTATTCAAACCCCTCGGCACTGCCATGGGCGGAGGGGTGAAGCACGCGCTCGTCAGTGCGTTCCTCACCAAGTTCTACGGGACCGCGATTGGTGCCGACCTGGAGCAGCCGATGCCGACCGTGACCGCGGGCGGCAAGAAGCTCGGACTCGTCTACGCCTTTCTCACGCACTACTACAGCGGTGGGGGACAGGCGCAGAACATGCGAGAACCGATGCACGTCGTCACCTCGAAAGCGCGCATCGCTCTCGTCACCGTTCACGGCGAGCAGTACGCCATCTCGGATATCGGGATGCGGATGCTCGAACCAAAAGAACTCTACGCAGCCCAGGGGTTCCCCAGGGACTACGTCATCGAGCCACTCGTCAACGGGAAGCCGATGACCAAGACCGCCCAGGTGCGCATGGCCGGCAACAGCGTCTGCCCGCCGGTAGCCAGGGCGCTCGTTCAAGCGAACGCAGCCCACCTGATGGTGGACTACGCATACGCTGCAGCAGGAGGTGCCTAATGGACTACAGATTGCTGGCTACGCGGACTGTCAGGGCCTGGGTAAACCTGATGTTGCTTGAGAAGCACTGGGACCCGATCAACGGTCGCGAGCCGTTCGGGGGCTGGCCCTTTCGTCTGCACCGGCCCGCTGCCCTTGAGGATTGGCTCGCCCTAGCCGTGATAGCCCCCACGGTCATGCATGACAACTGCGATGCCAACGTGCTTCTCGCTGATGTGTTGACTAATGCTGGGCTCAGAGGAGCTGAGATGGCTGAACCTCACTGGAGCAGGGTGTGGGACGAAATCCCGCGCGCCGCGGCCAGGGTGCTCTGGGAGCGCCTGAAGTACGAAGACCCCAGACGGCGTGAGGTGACTGATGCCTGAGCTTTCCGACCAGGAAATCGAAGACCTCGCCGATGAAGCACTAAACGCCGCCTGCCTCGTCATCCAGCAGCGGCTCGGTATTGAGGAGGGCGGGTGGGCCGGGATGTACTTCAGTGGAGACCACCCGATCGACGAAATCCTCAGGGGGTACATCCGGTCCGAAATCGAGTGGGATAAATCCAACGCGGAATGGAAGAGGGAGCCAAAAGTGAGAGCTAAGGTTGCGACGGTTCAAGAGGCCCTCGCGGCGGGGTGGATGAGGCTCTACGAAGCCTCTCCCGCCTACAAGGACTACAAGAACCCGGAGCACTGTGGCTTCTGGCCTGACCCGTGCGCAGGCTGGTGGTTCACAGACCAGTACCACTACAGCGGCTACATCGGTATCGAGCGCTGCGACATGTGCGAGCGCTTCGACAGCGACTGGCAGGCCGCACTGCATGTGGCCGACCAGGACTTCATCAGCGCCGCTGACCCGCACGGGATCCATGTCGTGGCTGTCATCAACGGGCACCAGGACGGGTTCCACCACGTCTGGGTGAAGCTTGCTCCGCGGAGAGCCTGCTTCTCGCAAGGAGAACCGCACTGATAAACGAGGTTGACAAAGCTTTCCTCAAACAATGCCTCATGGACCGGCGAGACGACTTTGAGGAGTACTCCACTCGCTTTCCAGGAGAATACACCGACGAAGACATCGCCGACTTTGGTGCGAAGTACGAGAGCGCCTACGCTGCACTCGAAGCTACGCCCACGGACGAAGAGCGGCAGGAACAACGTTGCCCGGAATGCTCTGACGACGGGATAACGCAAGACTGCGGCCACTTCGTGTGCATGCAGCACCTCCATGACCACTACTGCGCGGAAGTTGCCGCAACGCACCCATCCGAGGGGTGCGACATCCCGCACTGCGACACCTGCAACCGGTGTCTCGACGACGAAGGTGTCCACTACCCAATCAACAACGGGCCAGGCACGTTCTGCGGAGACTGCTGCATGTTGTTCAGTGACGAATGCAGCACCTGCAGCACCTACCTCATCGCCCCCAGCTGGGTTGCTGTCTGACATTGCTTGCTGGCTGTCAAGGTAACTTTGCAACATGAGAAGGAGAACAGGCTGACCGACACCCAAACCATCCCCTTTCACGGGGAAACCGGGCACGCAGCTGTGCGTGTCAAGCTCTGGGACCTCGACCAAGCCGCGGTTGAGGCAGCGTACGGCGATGCGTCCGAAAGCCAGCGCTCCTACGCCTGGGACGCCGCGGCCGAGGAATTCTGGAGCCAGATCCACACCGCGGCCGAGGAACTCGGCTACGCCGGAGCTTCGTCCGAAGGCCGCAGCGGCGGCTGGTGCGCACCGTACTACGGCAACTACCAGAACCTCACCGTGGAGACATTCGAGGACCGAAGTGAGCGAGTGCGCTTCGCTGAGTTCGAGGTGGTCGTTCAAGAGCTCCTGGATGACGTCCCTCGCAGCATCGCTGAGTATGTGGCGGAGGCCAAGGAACTGGAAGAGGACACATTCCGCCAGTTCCGGCTATTCGGAGCACTGATCGAGCCCAAAGACCGCGAACTCGCGAACACGCTGTACGCCCGCTTCTTCGCGCCCTACCAGGGGTCCAAGGAGCCCGTGCCCAGCTTGTCCGAGTCAGCATGCATCCAGTTCGTCCTGGCAGTGACTGAGGGCACGCTTGATGAGCGCCTGGCGCTAGGTCGTGTTGCACTGGACTTGCTGGCAGTGGATGCCGGGCGCTTGAAGGCGGTGCTGTGATGGCTGTCCCAACCTACAAGGCAGCAGTTCAGTGGATTGCTGAAAACGACGAACCCACGTGGTACGGCGTGGACAGCGTGGCGTTGATGCTCACCGTTGTCCTGGTCGCCGACCTCTTCGGCAAGACCCCGGAGGACGTCGCGAAGAGTGTAGTCCGTTACCGAAGAACACACTTCGTGTGAGGACTTTCCTGGTATCCATACTTCGCGTCTGGCCTGAAGTCACGGAGTTGACCGTTCATGCGGACAGCGAAGCCACCGCCGTTGAAGCTGCTCGTCAACTCCTGTGTGAAGGTATTGACGGTTGGAAGCAGATCGGCGAAGCTGAGGAAACTTTCGAACTGACGGAGATTGTCGACGCGTGAACTGGTTGTTCGGGTATTTCGACATCGCCATCGTTCGGATGCCTCCCATTGTCGACTCCGGGGGCGCAAATGGCGCTCCCGCAGTTGGGTCCTTTCGAAAACCTTTCAGCCTTGAGAGAAAGGCGTTGGTGCTGACGCCCGGAGAATATCTCTCCGGCCGGCTCTGACGAAGAAGCATGTTGATGGTGTAGCGAGCCGTAAACTCCGCTTTTGTGTGATGTAAGGCAGGGTCCCCCGTACAGTCGTGCTCTCAAGGAACGACCCGTCCGGGGGACTTTGTTGTCCCAAGGAGGATGCGCAGGAAATGGCAACAGCAACCGCCACAAAGAAGTGGTCACCCTACCAGGAGTCGCTCTTCGCATTCGCGAAGGCCAAGGACAACGGCGACGTCCGCGCCGTGGCAGGGTCCGGCAAGACGACCTCGATCGAGGAGTTCGCAAAGCGTCTCCCCTCGTCTACGAAAGGCCAGTACCTGGTCTTTAACAAGCGCAACCGTGATGAGGCTGATCAGCGTATGCCTCCGAACATCAAGGCGTCCACGTTTCACTCGGCTGGCCTCTCCGCTCTTCGAAGCAAGTACCCGAAGACCCAGATCCGTGAGAACAAGCTGTGGGAGATCATGGAAATCCTGGTGGAGGACGGGCTGAGCGAGCGGGACGTGAAGATCTACGGCGGGCGCATCCGGAAGCTCGTCGGGATTGGCCGCGGCAGCGGCATCGGCGCGCTCTACGACGCTAATGAGCAGAACTGGAAGAATCTCCTTCGCTACCACGACATGCGCTTCGACCCGGAAGACGGAGACAAGCGCACGGTCGATGACCTCGAAAACTGGGCTGTTCGAGTCGCAAACACGCTTCTCCGCGAGAGCAACGACTGTGTCGACAACTGGATCGACTTTGACGACATGGTCTACGCGCCAATCCTCACGAAGGCGCGGTTCTGGCGGCAAGACATCGTCTGCGTGGACGAGGCCCAGGACACCAACCCCATTCAGCAGGCGATTCTCCACGAAATGGTCGGAAGTAGCGGCCGGCTGATTGCGGTGGGAGACCCCCGCCAGGCTATCTACGGTTGGCGGGGCGCTGACGCTCGGGCAATGGACAACATCGCTCGGGACTTCAGGTCCGTCCGCTTTCCTCTCTCGGTCAACTACCGGTGCTCGCGCGCTGTTATCCAGTACGCCAGGGAGTTCTGCCCGGAGATCGAGGCCTGGGACAACGCTCCTGAGGGATCCGTCAACACACTCATCAACCTCAAGTTGGACGACGTGCAGCTGACAGACGCGATTCTCTGCCGCACGAACGCTCCGCTCGTGGGCCTCGCCATCCAGATGCTCGCCTCGGGCATCCCGTGCACCATCCTCGGTTCGGACTTCGGAGCCGACCTGGCTGAGTACATCAAGAAAGCCTCACGGAAGGACACTTCCATGGCAATCAACGAGTTCGTACCGCGGTTGGAGGAGCTCCGAGACCGCGAAATCGAGTTCTACAAGGCGCGCAAGCAGGATGCTCGGATTCAGTCCGTTGCCGACAAGGTAGACAGCATCTATGCCGTCGTGAAGGCGATGATTACCGAGGGCGGGACCACCGTCCAGGACCTCATCAACTTCATCGACCGCGTCTTCAGTGACAAGGAAAGGGGTGTCACGCTCTCAACGGTACACAAGGCCAAGGGTCTCGAATGGGACAACGTCTACATCCTCAACCGCTGGACGGGGATGCCGAGCAAGGCAGCCAAGGTTCCCTGGCAGATCGAGCAAGAGAACAACCTGATCTACGTGGCGTACACGCGGGCACGCCACAACCTGAACTTCATTGAAGCCGAAGCAATCCAAGCGGCCTAAGACGTTATTTTAGGACCAAAATTTGGCCGCGCGAAATTTTCGCTGCACACACAGGAGGTACAAGGTGGCTGAGCTGCCAATAAATGAACTTCCAGGTTTCAAGCCTGGTGATCTGTTCACCTTCATGGTGAAACCACAACACTGCGATCGCTGCATCATCTGTCCCTCGTGCAAGGACTTTTACGTCGTCCCCGGTCGCGAGTGTGGAAACTGCGGGGAGCGTGCCTCCCTTGGGTGAGATACGCACAGAAACCACTCCACTCGGCAATCTCAAATTCCTGGTCGACCGCGTCAGCCCGTCTATCCATCGTGCGCTCATCGATTTCGGCTACGACGTTGACTACGAGTACGTCGTCACGAAGGTCGATGAGAACCTCGCCTACGACTGTGCCAGCCGGGACATCATCTCGATGATGTCCCGCAGCATGCTCGAACAGGTCGGCGCACCCCTTGGCACCAAACCGCGACCATCCAACAAGGAGTAACTCATAACCCATCAGTCCTACCTCGAACGCCCTTACGAAAAGGCGGCGCTCGAATCCATCGCCTTCGAACGTTGGTGCGAAGCCAACGGCAAGACGACAACCCAGGTCAAAGAACTGGTCGACACGCTTGAAGGCGTGCTCATCGAGAACCTCTCCAACCAGACGTTGGACTCCCTCTCTGTTAACGACCGCAACCGCCTCCACAACCGCATCAACGACTGGGTGGTGGAGTGCGACGACATGTCCGTCGCGTTGATGCGCGCGGACCTTAGCCTCTGTGCGTCCTTCGAAGAGTTCTACGACGGGGACGACGAGCAGGACAGGGCCGACGACCGTGAAGCCTGGGGTCTCAACTAGATCGCTGGCGCGGTCAGTGTGGCCGCGAGGTCAAACAACTCGAAGCTCGGTAAGGTGGCCGCGACGTACGCGTCGCAGGCATCCTGCCCGACCTCGTGCCGGTTCCGCGACAACGGTTGCTACGCGGAAGTCGGAAACATGGCATTCGCTACGCGTCGCGTCAACAAGAGCGAGACGACCGACCCAGTGGCTATCGCCCAGGAAGAGGCGAACAAGATCCGCGCACTCAAAGGCAACCTCCCTCTTCGCGTCCACGTCGTCGGCGACTCGGCGACACCCGAAGCGGCGCGCATCGTCGGCCAAGCCATGGCTGACTACCCTTCACCGGCCTGGACGTACACCCACGCCTGGCGGGACGTCGACGTGGACGACTGGCGTGGGGCGAACGTCCTCGCGTCGTGTGAATCCGCAGAGGATGTGAAGCAGGCCCGAGCAGCTGGCTTCGCAACCGCCATCGTTGTTCCTGAGTTTCCGGACGGGCCCAAGGTCTTCGAGCGCGACGGCATCAAAGTTATGCCGTGCCCGGAGCAGACCCGCGGCGTCCAGTGCGCTTCCTGCTTGCTTTGCAGCAAGACCGACAAGCTCAAGGAACACAGCATCACCATCGGGTTCGTCGCACACGGCGCGCGATGGAAGAAAGCACTCAACCAGCTCTCGTAAAGGAGAATGCCAGTGAATCACGTAACCCTGGACCAAGCAGTCGCAGTCCTCAACAACCTCGCTGAACGCTTCGATGACGGTGCGGCCGGTGACGGCATATCCCGTAGCGCCTGCCTGGAACGGGCGGAGATGATCCGCTCCTTTCTGCGTGGGGAACCATCCGTGATGACGATGAGGGAGACCGCGCGCGACCTGCGCGTGCGTGCCATGCCTAAGCCAACGACCCGCGAAGCCGTCCTCTCTTTCGTGGAGAGCCTCGCAACACACGTCGCCTTCATCCCGTGCGGTGAACTGGACTACTGCACGGACTGCGGCCAGGACAGCGACCCTGTCGAGGACGTGGACCACAAAGGTCGCTGCCGGCGCTGCGCGGAAAGCGGGGCGTCTCAGTCGGACGCATTCCTGGAGTACCAGGAGCGGGCCCGGCAACTCATCGCAGCCATCGTCAGTGAAGGAGGTGTCCTTTGACATGTATCAAAGCGTTCTGCGACTCCGCACCCGTAGCGACAATCAACAATGGTGCGGGACTTCGAGGCGAACCGGCCTGCGGCGAGCATCTCGTGGACGTTCTGATGGATCCATACTTCAGTGGGCCAGGGCAGGCAGTCATCGTCCGGCCGGTGGAGTTCACCTCATACCAGGAGGTCGGACGGCTGCTCGACCGCGCAGGTGCCAAAGGCTACTTCCTGACCCCGGCGTAGCATGAGCCAGACCTGCTCTAGAACACTCTACAACACCCGTACACGCCAGTGACGTGCTGCAGACGACACTCTGGTCCACCGGTGACTCGAAAGGTAGTCGAACGAACATTATGCAAAACCTCATCACGGAGCGCCCACTGACCTCTGTTACCGGTACTCTGGACTTCAGAGACTCTTCAGATTCCACGTCAGACAGGAGCAAACCAGTGCCAACCTCGCCTATTCAGCCGCTCTGTCCAAACGTGCGCACGTGCAGCAACTGCCATGTCAGGTATGAGTGGAAGCGCTCTGGGAGCGCACTCAAGTTCACCTACTGCAGCATCCTCTGCGAGCAGGGCGGTCTGGGGTTCACGATCGAGGCGGCGATCAAGATGGAGCGCGTCGCTTCCTGAACGACAAACCGAAGCTCCTCCGTTGGTTCTTCGGAGGAATCCTCATCGGAGTAGCCTTAGGGCTACTCCGAGTCTTTGTCCAGAACCTCGCGTGCTGCGGCTGCCTGGGGTCCGCTATCATTCTCATCATCCTCTGGCTGGCTGTTGCCATGGTTATGGCAGCGCCGGCCTGGGTCCTGTGGGGAGTCGCGATAGCGTCCCTCTGCATCTTCCTGCTACGAGGTGCCAAAGCGCATGCAGACACACAAGACACTGATTGACCTGTGCGTAGCGCAGGTGCTTGACCACGTGAAGGACGAGAAACGCCCGGACGCCCGCTCGTGCGCTCGCCGGCTACAAGGACTGTACGAAGGCACTCACCGCAACAGCGCAGGAGTCATCGTCCTGGCCTTCAGGCACTACACCCTTTCAGACAGCGACCTGGACCTGGTCGCAACCATAGCGGAGCACAAACGGATGCACCCTCAACAGGAGGACAAGCGTGTACATTCTCTCTGACTGGGACTACTGCCGGAACCTAAAGCGGTTCCGCGTGCAGGTCCACAAGTACTTCCTCGCTGAGTTCGTCGCCCACCTGCACGCGCAGTCGTTCTTCTCGGAAACTGCGCGTACCGTCACCCTGGCTGAGTGGGACATCACACCCCAGGTCATCGAGTTCTGGGCCAAGATCCGTACCTGGATCCGGCAGAACCCGGAACGGTCAGCTGAAGCGTACCTGTTCCAGGTGATTGACGAGATCGACGCCCACCACCGTGAGCATCCCACATCCATCGTCGAGTTCCGTGCCGCGGCGCGAGACCTCTACGATGCGATCGGCCTCCGCGTCGCGCTGACCCGAACCATGGAAACACCTGTGGAGTACGTTTAGCATCGCCGCGCAGATCGACGTCTTCGAGACTGAGCACCGCAAATTGCTCATCTCCTTCTCCCCGAACATCGACGATTGGCAGCGGGAAGTCATCTGGAGCAGGCTGGCTGACCTTTGCTGGTACGGGCCTGTGTGGTTGCGGCACGACATCTCGCGTGCGGTCTACACACACTACCGGGTCGGAGAATTCAGCCCTGAGAAGGCCATCGAGATCCTAACCAAGGAGTTCCCTCATGTCGGCTTTGTCCTCACCAATAGCCTCGTTCGTACAGAGCTCTGGCCCTAGCACTCGGGGCGTTCCCTCAGAGATCTCTGAAGAGGTAGTCAAACGAGTCCTCGGCCACTTCAGCGTGTCAGGTGACGTCGTCGGCATGGAGCATGGTCCAACAGTGACCGTCGTCCGTTTCAAGCCAGACACGTACACCGCAGTCAGCAAGCTCAAGGCGCGCGAACGCGACATCGCGTTCTACCTTCGCAGCCCCACAGTGCGCATCACCTACGACAACCGGACCGGGCTCATCTGCCTGGAGGTACCCAACCTGGAGAGAGGGCGCGTCAGTCTCGCGTCCCTCCTCGCGTCGCCCAGGTCCAACGAGCCGCTGATGATTCCCGCGGGCGTGTCCGTCACGAACACCCCTGTCTGGTACTCGCTCGCCACGATGCCTCACCTTCTGGTGGCTGGTGCAACGGGCTCGGGCAAGAGCGTGTTCCTCAACGCGGTCATCGCCAGCCTGGCCGCGCAGTACACGCCGGCGGAAGTCCAGCTCATCCTGGTCGACCCCAAGCGTGTCGAGTTCAATGTGTTCGAGGGGCTCCCGCATCTTGGCTACGGGAAGGTCATCTACGACTCCGACGAGACCGTCCAGATGCTCACCGACCTGGAGCAGCTGATGCGTGACCGCTACGAGTTGCTTAGTACGCACTCAGATCGGAATATCAGCGAGTACTTGCTGCGGAGCGGCCACACTCTCCCGTACGTGGTACTCATTATCGACGAACTGGCTGACCTTTTCGGTAACTCTCCGGCGGCGCAGGAACTGATCATCAGGCTCGGTCAGCTTGGCCGTGCGGCCGGCATTCACATGGTGTTGGCTACTCAACGGCCTTCACACGACATCATCAGCGGCCGACTCAAGGCCAACTTCCCTGCCCGAGCGGCCTTTCGTGTGTCGACAGCGATCGACAGCCGAGTTGTCATGGACCAGTCCGGAGCAGAGCTACTGTTGGGCCGCGGCGACGCCATCATCAAGGTGCCTGGCTTCGATGACCAGCGCGTCACTGCTTGCTTCGTCGACCACAGCGAGGTGAAGCCAGTAGTCGACTGGTGGCAGGCCCAGGGCACGTTCCCTGAGGCTTCGCTCTTTGCTGAAAAACTCGTACCTGAGCAACCCAAAGTCGATATATTTGTGTCGCTTGAGTCCATCATCCGGCTACCGAACCATCTTCAGGAACGAATGCTGGGGTTGGAGGAAAGGGGAGTCATTAAAATCACATGAGTTAGCGTCTCTCACACTAATATGTGTTGACAGTCCGGACGTGTTCGGAATACGGTTGTCCTGGGAGGTTTGGGGCAGCCAACGCACCAAGCCAAAAGGATACCGAAAGAGGAGTCGAGACTCACATGAATCTCAAATTCAGAGAACTAGAAGCCATGCCTGAAGAAATTTCGCGGCGCGGCCCCAGAGAGAGCCGCTGTCTTCAGGCGTACGTCGCCGCCAAGAACGCGAAGAGCGGCATCATCGAGGTCAGCCCGGAGACAGATGCGCCAGAGGACAAGAAGGCGGTCGACAAGTTCTACCGCTCAATGGTGCAATGGAAAAACAGGCACAAGGAGACACCTGTCGTGGTCAAGCGGAACCTCGACCGGATCGTCATCCAGGTCCACAAGGAAGGCACCGAGGGTCCACCCACACAACGGACACGCCGAGCCAAGTCACCTGCGGCGACTACATAACGCCGCAGGTCACAATCAAGCCACTTCCGCGCTCAACGAGGGAGGGTCCAGCAAACGGACCCTCCCTTTGCTTTTCTCCGACGTCAGCTACTGTCGTTGGGACGCTAGACCGTTGCAATTGCTTGTACGCGTGAGTAGTCTAAACAACGACTAAACGGTACGTAATACAACAGAACTTCAGGGGATCCTCAAGGGGGGAAGATATTGCACAGCAGCCATACAGCATATGGTATAGAGCTATCCTTCACTTTGCTCTTCAGAAATGAAGACCCAGTCGTTGACTGGACGAGCGCAGCGGAGTATGGAGTGCACGACTTGCTCTTCGGTATTGCCAACGCCGAGGAAGAAGGGATAGCTGACCCTTTCAGTCAGCCGTCTGAGAGTACGGACGACCACACAAACTGCGCCACATTGTACGGCGGACGCCTGGTGCGGGAGCGGCTCGAAGCCATTTTCCCTGGCAGGCGCGCAACCTACGCGACAGAGCAAGCCTTCCAGAAGCGCGCAGGCGAGCTATCCGAGTTCGCCGGGCGAGGCCACTTCATAAGTACGGGGGCTCAGATCCATCGAGCCGACGGCACGACCAACATCATGGCTGTCGAGCCTCCCAAGCGGAGCCGGCCGAAAAGCACCCAGGGTGTCGTCGAAATCAGCCCTGCCGGGCGCGTCGTCGCCATCGACATGGACCTGGTCAGACTCCTCGGCTACGACAGCGACCAGCTCATGGACGCGTCACTGAAGAACATCACGGACGCACCGTGGTACGAGGACGAAGAAATGTCGGAGGTCCTCTTCGGCCTTGCCTGTGGGAAGTTGGTGGAGCACACCCGTCCGCTGTCGTTTCGGGATCGTTGGGGCCGACCAGTTTACGTCATCGCTAAGTTCACGCTGGCAGATGCCGGCTTCGCGCTGGCGTACGTCATCGTTCCACAGAGACAATGGGAGAACTGGGGAACAAGAAAGCTGGCGATTGCGTGAGAAGACGGATAGTAGTCCGACTCAACGGCGACCTGGTCGAGGGCTCAACCCTGCAGCCCGACGCCGATCCGCACTCTTACGAGAAAGCACTTGAGTGGCTTCGGCCACTCTTGCAGAGCCGAGGCTCGGACTACTCTCCAGGTCACTCTCTTCAAGGCCGTGACCCATCTCGTAGATTGCGTAACAGCGATCGTGAACAAGGACATCCATAGTGGCACTCCGAAACGTGCCACCGGTCTGAAAGCAATGGGCACAACGCACCGCTCGGTTCACGCGGCGTCCGCCTGGCCTTCCGGTGCTTGGTCGCCCCAAATCACAAACTCTTCCCGCGGCGTTCGCTGGAAGAGAGACAGGTAAGGGCCCGGACTCACTCGCCTGATGATGCGGTACGCTTCGTCAGGCTTGTGGGAGTGCCGGCCCCGCGGGGCCAGGAAGTACGACGGAACGTTCCTGGGCGAAAGGGCCGGCAGCTTCCCGCGCACGGCCATGAAGCAGTGCTCTGTATTGTTCCGCAGGTAGTGGCCCATCCCGATGCGCGGCCGCAGGCCATCGTCCGTCGTCTTTCCCCACGTGAGCGGAGCCTTGAACGTGAACCCCCAGTGCTCGATGAGCGAGAACGTCTCGCGCATGAACTGGTTGGTGGTCCACACCCAGAGGTGAGCATCGTCTTCAGCCAGGTCCGGGATCGGGAGCATCGCCACTTCCGCGACAGTCAGCGTGCGGTAGTGCTTAGTCGCACCGCGGCCCTTCCCAGGAAGGTTGTCCTGGTACTGCCAGGGAGGGTCTACCTCCACGCAACGAAACTTGCCTTCAGGAAGGTTCTCGAACAGCATCAGGCGTCGGCCGCGACCTGCTTCTTCGACTGGCCGACGGCCAGGCTCAGTTCAACGTAGAGCGAGCGCTTGTACGGCATGAACGGCTGCAGAGACCGCACGAGCGTCGCGTTCATCCGACCAATGAGGTCGATCTCCGAGTTGTCGGGCTTCGTCATGAAGAAGTCGCCGCTGCGCGAGAAGATGAGGCCCTTGGCTTCCATGGTTACGTTCGATTCCGGAACCTCGGGAAGGTCGGGCGACGACGCGATGTTCATCCATGCCGGCTGAATGCCGACCTCACCGGTACGTATGACCGTCTGGTCCGTGGCAGGAGCGCCTTCGGTGAAACCCACCTTCACCGTGAACTCCACGGTGTACGGGCGGGCGTCGTCGGAGACGTAGGCGAGGACTTTCTTGCGCATCTCTTCGAGCGCGTGCGCCGTGTTGCGGCCAGTGTCGCCGACGTAGAAGTGACCGGGAAAGTAGTCAGACTCCTGGATGTACCCGTCGAGCATCAGACGGTCAGTGAGGATCGTTGTATTCAATTAGGCACCATACCTTACTTCAGTTAGACTACTATACCAGCTTCGTGCGTACAATTCCCCACGACTTCGGTGGGGCAGCACCCAAACGTCCACCCTGAACGGTCTTTCGCACCAGGTCCTTCACCTTCGAGTACTGCCTGCCGGCCGCGTTCCAGACGACCGCGGCAACCGCGTCGGCGCGGTCCTTGCCGTAGATGTCGTGGATGATCTTCCCGTCCTTCTGCTTGATGAACTTCAACTCGTTCTGGGTGGGCTCGTCCCCTGGCGCGAGCGAGATCATGTCGTTGTAGAAGCAGAGCCGGAGGTAGCGGTACATCGCCAGCTGGTCGGGGTTCGAGAAGTTCATGTCCGACGCGTCGACCCCGAGCTCGACCAGCGTCTGGATGGTGTGGACCGAGTTCCAGCGGTCCGCGGTGAACCGCTTGATGCCGTAGAACTTCACGATCTGCTTGATGACCTCGTCCACGTTGAGGTAGTCCACCGGCCGGTTCGGCCGCGGGTCCCAGCTGAGGACGAAGTCCACGACCACCCGCGGGATCTCCAGCGCGTCGCCCTTCGCCTGGGTGACGACCTTCGTCTCGGGCATCGTGTGCGCGACCGCGATGGTGAACGAGTCCTTCACCACGCCGGGGTCGGCGTGCATGAAGTAGGGCCGGCCCTCGACGACGGGCGGCAGGTACTCCAGTTCGCGCGTGACGTACCTGCGCACGGGGTTGTCGACGGCGTGCTCGATGATCTCCATGCGTTCGCCGACGCTCGCGATGATGGGCTGGAGGTTCTTGTCGATGGCCTCGGTGATGGTGTGCGGGTTCTCGAAGAAGCCGCCCTCGGTCAGCGGCGGCTCGGCCTTGTAGCGCGTCAGGGCGTCGATGCCGTCCGCCAGGAAGTCCTCCTCGAACTCCTGGGGCACCTGGATGTTGAGGTCCTCGATGGTGACCCAGACGTCGGAGGTCGGCTGATAGAGCGGGTGGCCCTTCTCCCAGCGCGGGTTGACCTCCCAGGTCGCACCGCGGTCGCCGAAGATGTTCGGGTTCGTGAGCGACGCCTCGTACTTGCTCAGGGTGAAGTCGCCCTGCTGCTTGCGCGGGAACGAGATAATCATGCCCAGCCAGTGCATCCAGCCGAAGCGTGACATCGCGGACGACCTGAGCGACTTGTAGACCTCGGCGGCGTTGTCCTTGCCCCCGACCGTGCGGAAAGCGCTCGCCTCGTCCATGACCCAGGCGAGGACGTTCTTGCCTTCCCACCCTTCAGCTTGGCTGTGAAGAGACCAGAGAGTGATTTTCGGCTTGGCCGCGAACTCGATCTTGCCCTTCGTGAACTGCGGCTCGAACTCCGAGAAGCACGGGCGCTCAAGACGCGCCTTCAGCTTGGCGAAGAACACGGAGTGCGCCTGCTCAGCGTTCGTGGCCACGTTGCAGATATCGAGAGGCTCGTCCTGGGCCTGGCCCAGCATGGTCCACGGGTCACGCATGCACAGCACGATGTACACGAGATAGGCGAGGACCTCACTCACGATGAAGTCCTTCCCCGAGCCCTTCCCGTACGCTAGGACGCCTTCGTTCGGCAGGGTAGTGTCGAAGAAGAGCTTGTACGGGTCTTCACCGATGACTGCGAGGACAGCTGCGCGCTGCCTGGACGAGGGTGGCGGCTGGCCGAGGTACTTGGGTGACGTCACGAAATCTTCGAACGACGGAAGCTCGTGGATGTAGTCGTCTTGCAAGCCAGCTACGAGGTCAGACTGCTCCTGCGTCGCGAAGAGACTGACCAGCCCGGTATGCGGTCGCCACTCCTTGTCTTCCTTCTTCGGTCGAGGCGTGGCCAAGGCTAGCTTGACTCCAGCATCACCCATTCCGAGAGCTCGTAGTCGGCCGCGATCGCTTCAGCGATCAGTACCTTCTGGTCCTCGGTAACGATTGGAAGAATGATGTCTTCGACGAGATGCGTCAGCATCCGCTTGGCCGTGTCCGTGGCCTGGATGTTGAAGTCGATACCCCACCGCGCCATGAGGTCCGCCTGCAGCTTCGCAGCACGGAGCGCGTCCTGGATGTTTGGGACACCGCCGGCAGCGATGAAGTCTTCCGCGCCTCGGATGATCTTGCTCAGCACGTCCCACGTTCGCTTAGCTTCTTCCTGGCTCGTCTCCAATACGACGCGCGGGACGTTGCCCTTTTCAGCGCTCTGCTTGTACCGCAGCAGCGCCATGTAATTGATGTCCTTTTCTCCAAGGTCAGTGAGGTGCTGATGCACCTTGGCGACTGCGAGCTTCTCAACGAAAAGCATCGAGTCGATCTCGTCCTTGTATTCAGACTTCAGGATAGCCATGTGCGCGATCCGGTTACTGGACCCGCGCCCTACCTGCACTACAGTTGACGTGCTCTGCGATTCATCTGTCACTTCGACAGTATACGGTTTAGGTCACCTTGAGTGCTCAGTTGTGTTAATCTTCAGATAGTCAATGTAACCTGAAAGGAACACTCAACTTGAGTTACAGTCCCGCAAGAAACAAACAGACCAACGAACGCGGTCTCATTGAGCAGTTCGTCGCCGGCGCGGACCCGACCGGGATCCAGGATCGCGCCATCGTGCGCCTGGAGAACGGCTCGTTCACGAGCTGGTACCTGGGCGAGGTCGAAGAAACGGGAGACGCTCTCCGGCGCTACGACTTCACGGACGAGATCAACCTCGATGACCTGCCCGTCACTGACTTGGACGAACCGGCCGAAGCCGAAGTCGAAGTCGTAGCCGAAGTCGTAGCCGAAGCCGGCCCCGCCGATGACGGCGAGGCCGTATATGACACGGCTGTCGAAGCCATCACGCCGCTCCGCGGCAACAAGCCGAAGGGTGCCAAGCCCACCGACGCACAGTCCCTGGAGGACGCAGCCCAGATCGCCGGCCAGTAATGGCCAGGCCGAAGGGTTCCACCCTCACGGAAAAACACAAGGAAGCCATCAGCGAGTCACTCCGCACCAGCGAAAAGGCCCGGACCTATCACCAGGACCGGCAGAGGGGTAAGAAACGCGAACCCTTCTCACTGGAGTGGCGTGCCAAGATGTCGGTCAGCCGCAGGTTCAAGGGCGTACCCAAGGACTCCGACATCTACAAGAGCGAATTGGCTCGAACCATCGCCCGCCTCGACGCCAAAGACAAAGCTGCTGCAGCTGCAGCTGCGTCGCAAAGGGCCTAACAGGGCCCGACAGAACGACAAAGGACATACGTTGGAAATCCTGAACCAGTTCCCTCTCCCGCTCATGCTCGCCTTCCTGGCGCTCGTCTTTGGTGACCTTCTGATGGGTGCGGCTCGTGCCCTCAAGATGGGCACCTTCCGCCCGCAGCGCGTCGCTGACATCTTCATCACGAAAACCATGCCCTTCGGCATCACCTTCCTCGTTCTCGCGGCGATGTCCGCAGCCGCGGCAGGGACCGCCTACGACACCATCATCACCGGTGCGTTCTGGGCTGCCGGCAGTGCAATGTGCCTCGGCCTTCTCGGGTCCATCCTGGAGAACGTCAACGCCATCACCGGATCGGCCGTGAAGTTGCCAGAACCGGCGTCTTCCTAGTTGACAGTCTGCCCAAGCTAGTTGACACTAGCTCTTGGAGCGCTTGAGAGCCCCGCACCCAGTGCGCGTTGAATGCGCATATGGGACGGGGCTCTCTCCATATCAAGGAGCCAACATGCCCATCACGTTCACGCTAGGAAACGTCAACACCAAGCTCAGCGGAGACATCCCCACGGACGTCATCACTGAGATGACTCGGTTCCGCCCCGAGGGCTACCAGTTCAGCAGACTCTTCAAGCGCCACATGTGGGACGGCTACAACAAGGTGTACAACACCCGGCGCAAGCAGTTGCCGACCGGCCTGGTCCCGCGCGTCGTCGAACGGCTGCGGAAGCTCAAGTACGATGTGGTCGTTGTGGATGAACGGGAGATGCCCGCCGACGAGATCATCCCTGACGTGGCACTGTCTGGTATCGAGTTGCGCGAGCAGCAAATCGAAGCGATCAAAATCGCCACCGAGAAGCACCGCGGGATCTGCAAGGCATCGACAGGCTTCGGGAAGACGGAAGTGCTGGGGGGGCTCAGCTACGCTTTCGGTGTCCCGACACTGGTCCTGGTTCCGTCGAAAGACCTCCTGAACCAAGCGGTGAAGCGCCTGAACGAACGTCTCCCGAACCTTCCGATCGGTGTCATCGGTGACGGTGTGTGGGAACCCGACGATGTGGTCGTCGCAACCTTCCAGACCCTGCTTCGCCGGCTTGAAGGCGGCTGGACCAAGGCACAGATGCAGGACATCAAGGAACAGCTTCTCACCGGCGACCTGACCGAAGACGCGTACGAGGATGTAATCCTCCTGGGCGAAGAGAAGGACCAGATCCGTCAAGAGACGCTCGACCTGCTCGCGACCTTCGACATGCTCATCATCGACGAAGCCAAGCACGCCAAGGCGAGCTCGTGGCTCAGCGTGGTCGAGGCATGTCCTGCGTACTTCCGGTTTGGTTTTGATGCGACTCCGTTCACCAACCCGCCTGGCAGTGAACTGGTCCTCATCGGGGCGACCGGAGAGATCATCTACGACTTCTCGCTGGTCGATGCGGTCGAAGCGGGCATCTCCGTCAAGCCGCTCGCTTGGTTCCTGAACTACCCAGGCAACAAGGACGAACCGAAGATCCCCGGCAAACTGCAGGGGCTTGAGAAGTACCAGGACGTCTACAACTCCGCGGTCATCGTCAACGAGTACCGCAACGAGGCTATACGCGAGATCGCTACCGCGGCCAAGGCAGCGAAGCTGCCCACGCTCATCACAGTCACGCGCATCGAGCACGGGGAGTTGCTCTCCGAGATGCTTGGATGGCCGTTCCTGCGCGGGTCGGTTACGTCGGCGAAGCGGCGCTCTGTCCAGAACCGGGTGAACTCAGGGAAGATTCCTGGCTTCATCTCAACCGTGTCGAAAGAGGGTCTCGACATCCCCAACCTCACCTGCATCATCAACGCTGGTGGAGGCAAAGCGCCGCACAACGTCATCCAGACCATCGGCCGTGGCGTTCGCCAGGGCATCCACCCGTACTGCCTGTACTTCGACTTCAACGACCTGCAGAACAGGAACCTCACGGCGCATACCCGCGCACGCATGAAGGCACTGAAGAGCGAGCAGGTCGACTACATCGTTTCGAACTCGGTCCCGGACATTGGCGACAGCGTCGCGATGCGTAAGCTCGCCGGCGTCGCACTGGAGGCAGCATGAGTCTTTTGTCTTTGCGAGATGTTCGAGTCAACCTCGTGGTTGACGGATCCGCTAAGCTCACGACAGCTTGGCGCATGAGCTTGACTCAAAACGAGCAGGCCGTGTGGAGTGCCCTTGAAACAGCGCACAGCACTGCTGTGCCCCTCTCTTTCGGTGATCTGGCCCGGATGGCCGGCCTGTCGATGAACGCCACCAAAATGGCACTCTACAAGCTGCAGCAGCACGGACTCATCATGGGGATGCCTGACTGATGCCGACCAATATCGAATGGTGGAACAAACGCACCTACATCTGCTCGACCGTGCACAGTTACGACGAAGGGAAGACGCGGACGTATTGCGGGGCGCTCATCCCGCCCGTGGCTCAGCACCTCCCTCTTGGTAGCGACATCCGCTGCCGCAAGTGCGAGCGCATCGCAGCTAAGAGGGTCAACCAGTGACGAAGCTCGAACGGGTACACAACGAAAGCAACCCGCTGCTGCAAGAGATCACGAACCCCAAGGGTCTCTGCACATTCTCGCGTACAGCCGACGAGAAGCGGCCGAGGCACTATCTCATACCGCTAACAGGAAACAACGAGGGCCCCGTATTCGAAGAGTTCCGAAAACGCGGGGCCTCCCGCTTCTGCAATCGCTGCTATGGGTACGACTTCGCGAAGTACTGCCGCGCGCGTGTGTGGCACGGCGTGTGGGACTCTGTCTGCGGACTGCCAGCAACCGTCGAGCTGTCTGGTTGGGACATCTACGGGCACCAGGTCGGGGATGGCCTGCACGGGCACGCCGATAAAGAGCAGCGGTACTGGTGCGGCAAGCACGACTGGGAGAAGAAAGCTTCCCGCCAGGCCGAACAAGATGCCGTCATGCGCGCCAAGTGGGCCGCGCATGACGCTGAGCGTCTGGCTACGCGAAAGCGGCAGGAAGCGGCAGCAGCGCTCGTGGAGTCAGCAACGGCCTGGCGCAAGCTCCACTTCACAGAGACGCCTTGCGATGGCTGCGAGCACCTGGACTGTGCGCTCGCACGGTCCGTAGACGCGCTCTAAGCGGCGTCCGCTAGGGCGGGCCAGTCCTTTGTCCACTCGTTCACGAGCCTCGAACCTTTCGACTCATTGCACCGCCGACAGGCTGGCACGACATTCAACTCGGTGTTGTCGCCGCCCCTCGACACAGGCACCACGTGGTCCCTGCTGATCCACGACGGAGCGATTCGCGTGCCATCTGGTCGGTAGCGTGGGGTCGAGGATTTCAGGCAGTAGGCGCACTCGTAGTTGAATCGCGCGAGCACTCTGTACCAGGCTTTGTTGTTGAAGTCGTTGACCGCACAGTCCTGATAGCGCGCCGCTTTCTTCGCCCGGCGATTACGCAAGTACGCCTTACGCGCCGGTGACTGTGGTCCTTTGCGCTTCCGCCTCTTGGCCAACTACTGGCTGGCCGCAGCGAGTTGAAGTTGGTTGAACCCAGGAAGCCCAGCCGGCATTCGCCCGGTCTCGTAGGTCTCCTGGATTTGAGGAACCATGTAGTCTCCAACAGACGACCCATCAGGCAGCATGATGAAGCTCAAGAACTCGTCCTCGATCGTGGAAATACCGCACTCAATCGCTTCGAGCTTCGCCTTGATTACCAGGGCGAGCGAGCGCCAGCGCGCCTTGCAGGACTGGTCCCACGCCGCCTTGGCCTGGATGGCTGTACGCCGCTGGCCGGTTGGGGTGTGGGTGAACTCACGGTCGTCTGGCTGGAGCATCTCCAGTTTCATCCGTACCTGCCGGCCATTGATTCGGAACGCCAGGAACGACGTAAGCCCGTCACGGCCCTGCATGGTCTGGTCAGCACCGTAGCGGTCCAGGAGCTTCTCGATCTCGACGCGCGAGCGTTCGATGGGGACAGACGTGTCCTGCGCGTAGCGGCTCACGCGAACCACCCTTTGCCGAGCAGTCGAGACCACTTCCACGGCCAGATGACCAGGCCGATGCGGTGCGGTGGTGTCGCTGGCACGCAGTTGAGGTAGTCCTCCATTGCCTTACGCAGGTCCTCTACCAGGATGACTCCCTGCCCGGTGGTGTCGTCTTCGCTCTGCCAATCCCACCAATCGAGGAACCGCCGGACCTTGCTCTTCATCTCACCTGCGCAGCTGATCTTCCGCTGGAGGTACTGGAGCTCCGTCTCGCTGAACGGGCCTGAGTAGTTCTGGGAGATTGGTTCGAGAGTTCGCTGACCCTTCTTCTTCTTAGCCATTCCAACCTCTGTCTTCTGGGTGATTTGGCTGCTCAGTGGGTCGTAGTACTTCGATCGGAGCGACAGAGGAGGGAGAAAGGAGGGGAAGGAGGGGAAAGGTAAGCAAAGACTCCTTCACGAGGTACTACGACCCACTGAGCAGCCAGTCTGGGCCCCGTCTGGGCGGCAGACTGTTTGCTTCTGTCATCTCAAACGTTACCGTACCGTACTCTGACTGTCAACTCTGACTGGCTCCGAGAGGTCTCATTCTGGGCCGAAAACAATCGTTTTGACTGACCGGGTACTGACCGGTTTTCCTAAGATCTATATAGAGAAGATCGAAGATCTTCTACTTTGGAAAACCGGTCAGTCGTGGTCAGTCCCAGTTGACTACCGCCCAGACGTCTGTGTACTCTGACGATCCTGACTGAGTATTTCTCTGTCAACTCGGAGGAGGAGGGAACCGAAGACGTGTCTCATCGCCCAGCACATTACGTGGTCAATCGTCTAGGAGAGTTGAACCACGAGCGCCTCAACGAAACCAACCCAGGTTTCGACAAGAGTCAGGTCAACGCGAAGAAGGTCTACGCCAGCCTACGCGCCCAGCGAGGGATGAGGCTTCTGTCTATCTCAGCTGAAGCGGCCAGCCTTGGACTTCCTCGTGAGACGTACAAGCGTGCACTCGCAGCCCTGGAACGGGCCGGGTGGTTGACCAAGCAGCAAGAAGCCAACGGCAAGGACTTCGTCTGGAAGGTCAACCAAGCCACCCGCAGCCATCTAACCGTCGAGACCTTTCGCGGCAAGGGAGACATCCTCCTCCAGGCCGCTTTCTCGACGCTTCGGCCAGAGCTTACGCGAGACGAGGAGCGCCAGCTCTTCCTGGCGTTCCGTGAAGAGAAGCCTACCGCCGGCCTCTACCTGGAGCTCAGGCGTACCTGGGCAGGCGGGCAGGAAGACGGCCCCTTCGTCGCCTATACAGACCTCGCGCGTCGGCTCGGCTGTCTTGAAGCGACCGTACGCCGCCGGATGACGCGGCTCGTGCATTTCGGGCTTGTCGAGCTCGACCAGACAAACGCCGTAATCAAGTTGCACTTCGTCACCTGCGTGGAGGACCAACCTGTGGATGAAAACGAGCTGACCCTGTGGCTGCGAGACCCCGCCCTGGTCCCCGTGCCGGCTTCAAACGTTGCCGCGCTGCTCGCAAAGAAGACCATCGGCAGCCAGGCCAGCCTCGTGCTCGACTTCTTCTACAAAGCCACCGCGGCCAAGGGCAGCAAGACGGACATCGGAATGGCCCATGCCGGCGCGAAGGTCGCAAACGAGCGCGCCGCGCGCAACCTCGTGCGCGACGCCACCTTCAAGCAACTGATGGGGCCGTTGCTCTTCTTCGTCGTCGACTGGGCCGGTGAGGCCGTCGACAACTACGGCCGAACGCTCGTGACCTTCCAGAAGAACCTCCCGGCCATCCTGGAGGAGTACGCGGACAACTCCACCGACCGCACCTACATCCAGCGGCTGATGAAGCGCATGGGCCTCGATGCCCACTTCCCGGTCCCGGAGGTCAAGCAGCCCGTCCAGCGAGTACGGGAGCTGACCGAGGAGGACATGAAGGACATCGAAGGTTGGGAGGACGAAGACATCACCGACATCAAGCGGCCTTACCCGGTCAAGGTGCTGACGCCCGAAGAGCGGAAGGCGCTGCGCGCGAAGCAAGCAGCGTTCGCGAAGGCCATGTCGTATGGCTAGACAACAGGACAAGCTGTTCGAGAAGCACTTCTACTGGCTCGCCTCTCACAACTCGGAGTTCATCAAGCGGTACGGCCGGATCATCAACCCCGGCACCTACGAGAACCCCGAAGAGGCGTGGTTCCTGGAGCAATGCGTCGAGTACTACGCCAAGTACGAAGTCCCGCTCACCGAAGCGGCCTTCAAGCTCATGCTTGCGGCCCGCAAAGAGTCCAACAGTTTCGACAAGGACATCTGCCAGGACCTGTACTTCACGCCGGCCCCGGACGAGGGCACGCTCCCGTTCCTGGTTGACTTCGGCGAGGACTACCTCCGCCGCAGGCAGTCCGAGGTCGTCATGCAGAACTACGCAGACGCCCTGGACGATGGGGACTTCGAAGAGATCCGCGACGTCCTCACGTCGGGCCTTACGGACCTCACCACCAGCACGACCGGTGACGCTGAGACCGCGATTGACTCCAGCAAGGACCTGGCCGCGACCTTCGAGCTCATCGCTGCTCAGTTCCTGGACGATGGGCTCGCACTGCCGACAGGCATCGGCGGGCTGGACGACATCCTCATGGGCGGGTCGCGGCCGGGAGAGATGTGCGTCTACCTTGCACCGCCGGGCCACGGCAAGTCGCAGTGGCTGACCCACGCCTCCCGCGTAGCGTGGACGCGCAATCGCAACGTCATCTACTTCAGCTTCGAGATGGCAGAGCCGCGCATTCTCCAGCGCTTCTACGCACCGATCGTGAAGACGCCTGTCACCGAAATCCCGTTCATGAAACCGGACGTCTTCACCAGGAGGGTCCAGAGGTATCAGAAGGTTAACGGCGTGGATGCACGGTTCGTGGTGAAGCGCTACCCGGACAGCGGCGCGAACGTCCACGACCTTACCGCGGTTCTGGACCACTTCGAGGAACGCGGCGTGGTTTTCGACCTGGTGGTCGTGGACTACGCGGACATCGTCGCGCCCTTGAAGCGGACCGGAAATCGGCGCGATGACACGAACGCCGTCTACAAGGAACTGCGCAACCTCGCCGTGACGAGAAACGTCCGGCTCTGGACCGCATCCCAAACCAACCGGCTCGCGCTCCGGAAGAAGATCATCACGATCGAGCACCTGTCCGAGGACTTCTCGAAGGCCATGACGGCCGACTACATCATCGCCCAGGCGCAGACCGATGCTGAGAAAGAGGTCGGCGAAGCGCGCCTCTACATGGCCAAGTGCCGAAACAACGGCCAGGGCGAGCAGATCCTGGTCAACACCGATTTCGCCTACGCACGGTTTGTCGAGAACACCACCGGCTCTCGCGTCGGCGAAGACGCCGAAGGAGGCGGTGGCGAGTGAGCGCGCTGGACATCGCCATCAGGCGCTTCGATGTCGCCGGGTTCCTGCGCAACCGCGCCAGCATTAGCGAACTTCCGTACGAACTCAACCTCGACTGCTTGCTCTGCGGCGGCAAGCAGAAGATGTACGTGAACAAGAACTCAAAGCGTTGGCTCTGCCACAAGTGTGGTGAGCGCGGCGGGTTGACTGACCTCATTGAGTCGGTCGCGGGTCTCTCGCTGCATGAGGCTGTCCGCCTCATTCTCGACGACAGAAACAAGACGACCGTCCTGCGCCGGGGACGGCTGAACGCTGACTCGGAGATCGGCCCGGAGATCGACTATCCGGAAGGGTTCAAGTTCTTATCCTTCCCCGAAACCAGGGAAAACAAACGCTTCTGGAAGTACCTGCGGTCCACAAAGCGCGGGATTCTTCCGTCCGTTGCGTTGGACTACAAGCTCGGCTACTGCGCTACAGGCAGGTACCGCAACCGCGTGGTCGTTCCGGTCTACTGGTTTGACACCCTGGTAACCTGGGTAGCCCGGTCGCTGTCTGACGATGTCGAGCGCACCAAGCTGACTCCGTTCGGGAACAAGCAGTCGAACTACCTGCTGAACCTGGACCGGTTGTGGGGTCGTGACGAGATCGTCCTGGTCGAGGGGCCCTTCGACGCACTCAAGCTGCCTGATGTTGCTGTCGCAAGCTTCGGCAAGAAGATCAGCCGGAAGCAGGTGTCGCTACTCACTCATGCGAACGTCAAGCGAGTACTCATCGCGTACGACAACGATGCACTTGACGCGACATGGGCAACTGCGCGCATACTCAGTAAACGATTCGACGTAGGTGTCGTTACTTTGCCTGATGGCGAAGACCCTGGAAGTCTTCCGGAGCTCACAACACGTCAGCTCCTCAAAGAAGCCATTCCGTACTCGCCTTCAGCGTATTTCAGGTTCAGGGAAGGAGCTGCAGCATGAAAGCCTGCAAGGTCACCAGTTGCAACCTCTGCCCTGCCTCCAAGAAGGGTGCGCCGACGCGAGCAGATACGCGCAAGCGCATCGTCAACGGCGTAGGCGAACCCCAACAGCCGTTGATGATGATCGTCGTCGACGCACCATCGCGTGACGACGACAACATGGGTGAGTACGCCACCGGAGACATCGGCACGCAGCTGATGGAAGCCGTCCGGCGTGCCGGGGTGAACACCGACGACGTCTTCATCGTTGGGGCCAATCGTTGCCACCTGCCGGGACGTGCAACGAACCGGAAGGAGCAGGAAGCCTGCCGGCCGTACCTGGAGCAGGACATCGCTGCGACCAAGCCCGCGGTCATCGTTCCTATGGGGACCGGTGCACTCTGGTCCATCCTCCGCAAGGAAGGCATCACGGCTCAGCACGGTTCGGTGTTCGATACCGAGTGGGGCATTCCGGCCGTAGCTACCTTCTCCCCGGCGTCGCTGTTCCACAACGCTGGCAACATCGAGTACATCATCGCTGACATTGCCAAAGCGGCGCGCGTGGCCGAAGGCGTGGAGACTCCTGAGCTTGGCGAATATTCCGTCGCGCTCGATGTGGATGAAGTCGAGTGTGTTCGAGACATTCTCGTCGAAGAACCGCTGGTCGCGTTCGACTTCGAGACATGGGACAACCGTCGCGGTGGCTTGAATCCTCGGGCCCCGATGGCGCAGATACTTTGCGCGAGCTTCGCCTGCCAGGCCGCAGAAGGGTTCACCATCCCACTGGTCGGGTGGCACCTGGAAGAGATCTGGACGACGAAAGAGAAACGCTTCGTCGAAGACTGCATCAGGGACATCTTGACTTCCAGCGCGGACAAGGTTGCCGCGAACGGGAAGTTCGACCTGGCCTGGGCAAGGTACGCCCTCAACTGCCGTGTCACGAACTACTACGACGACAGCCAGTACGGCTACGCGATACACCACGAGGAACGACCGCACTCGCTCGAACACCAGCGAATCATGTTCACGAACATGCCTCGCTACGAGTCGTTCAAGGATGACCCCGCTATCCGCGAGATGATGAAGGAATTGAGTCCGCACGGGGTTGCCTGGGGCTACGCCGGGATCCCCACAGACTACCTCTGGAACTACGCCGCTGCGGACGTCGACTGTGTCCTCCGTGTGCACGAAGTCAACATGCAGAAGCTATCTTCGGACAGCCACGGCGTGGGTGGCCCGTTCTACAGGCCGGCGCGCCGATGACGACTGCACGCCAGTACATGCCGTGGGTGGACTGGGGCCTCGAAGGCGGAGAGGCCATCTACCGCAACATCACGATGCCGATGGTCCACGCCCTCCAGGAGATCGAGCACAACGGTGTTTTGATTGACCAGGACAAACTCTCATTCCTGGACGAGCAGTACCGCGACAAGATCGCCGCGGCCGAGCAGGAGTTCTGGAACGTGGCCGGCTCCGAGGTCTCCTACACCTCAGCACAGCAGCTGCAGAAGTTCCTGTACACAGACCTTCAGCTGCCTGTCGTCCTCACCACGAAGAAGGGCGCTCCGAGTACTGCGCTACCTGCCCTGGCGAAGTTGAAAAGCGAACATCCTGTCGTTGAGACGCTCTACGACCTCAAGAAGCTGGTCAAGATCAAGAAGGACTTCCTGGGTGGGTGGGGCAAGTCCCGCGGTCTTATCCAGTGGGTCCAGGACGATGGCCGCATCCACACCAACTACCGCGTGGACGGCACCGAGTCCGGGCGTCTCAGCACCGGAGACCCGAACACGCAGAACATCGCCAAGGTCGAAGAGATTCGTTCCATGTTCGTGCCACCTCCGGGCATGGTGTTCGGGGAAGTGGACTACAGCCAGCTTGAGCTGAATATCGCCGCGCGGCTGTCGGGCGACGAGAAGATGGCCATGGCCATCGCGCTCGGCATGCACGAGCAAACCGCTGCGTTCATGTTCAACGTGCCTGTCGAGAAGGTCACGTATGACATGCGGAACAAGGCCAAGACGATCAATTTCTTGGTCCTCTACGGCGGCGGTGCGTACACCCTGGCCTTCCGGCTCGACATCACGATCGAGGAAGCCGAGAAGTACCTGGCTGCATGGTTCAAAGCGTACAAGAAGGTCTACCAATGGATCAGGAAGACCCAGTGGGAAGCCCAGAAGCGCGGCTACGTCGACTCCGTCTGGATGCGTCGCCGGCATCTCCCGGAACTGAAGACCCCGAACCGGGCAGACCCGCAGTGGAAGAAGCGCCACTCTCACCTGAAGCGCGTGTCCGTCAACTTCCCCATCCAGAGTGCCGGCAGCGACAGCTTGTCGATGTCAACTATCAAGCTCCTCCTGTATCCGGATGACGCTTTACTGAAGATGGGTGTGAGGTTTACAATGACTCTCCACGATGCACTCTTCTTTGAAGTTCCTGAGCGTCACGCGGTTGAAGCCGGGGCGCGTGTTCAAGAAGTCATGAAGAGAGTCCCGAGATTCTGCCTTGGGTCCGACTGGGCCCTGGAGTCAGACGTCAAGCTCGGCAGGTACTGGGGGGACAACAGCGTCTCCCATCCTGGCGGAAAACTCGCTGCGTAAAGAGGAAGTCTTGCCTTACACCGACCATCAGCTCGCGGTCTTCAAGGACCGTTATGCCTTGCGCTCCCTCAGCGGAGACGTCGTCGAAGAAACGCCAGAACAGATGTGGCGACGAGTATCTCAGGCAGTCGCCAAGGGCGATCGCGACGCATCCTGGGCAGCCAAGTACTACCACTTGCTCGATGACTTCAAGTTCGTGCCGGCTGGCCGGATCCTTAGCGGCATGGGCGGGGCAGATGCGGTCACGACGATGAACTGCTACGTCATCCCGAGCCCAGAGGACAGCGTCGAAGGCATCCTCGGGAAGTCGTTACTGGACTGGGCACGCATCCAGAAGGCCGGCGGCGGTGTTGGTATCAACCTCAGCACGCTCCGCCCGAGTGGAGCCATAGTTCGGAGCGTCAATGGTGTGAGTTCCGGTCCGGTCAACTGGGCGGAGCCGTTTAGCCACATCACTCACAAGGTGATCCAGCAGGGCGGGTCTCGCCGCGGCGCAGCCATGATCATGCTCAATGACGACCACCCGGACCTGGAGGCGTTCATCGACGCCAAGCGCGCGCCTGGCGTGCTCGAAGGCTGCAACATCAGCGTCTGCATTTCGAACGGCTTCATGGATGCCGTCATCAACGACCTGCCTTGGGACCTCGTGTGGCAGGACGAAGTTGTTCGAACCGTCCGGGCGAAAGAGATCTGGGACAAGATCATCCACGCCGCCTGGGCCAGTGCGGAGCCAGGCATCTACTTCATGGAGCGCGCCAACGACATGGCGAACTCCGCGTACTTCGAGGATCTGGTCAGCACCAATCCGTGCGGCGAACAGCCCCTCGGCCCCTACGGGGCCTGCCTCCTGGGCGCGTTTGACATCTCGAAGTACATCAACGCCGACGAACTGTTCAACCGCAACGCGTTTTGCAGCGATGTCCACACTGCTGTCCGCTTCATGGATAACGTCGTAGACCTCTCCAGCTACCCGTTGCCTGAGTGCGAGGACTCGCAGAAGCGCATCCGCCGCATGGGCTTGGGTCTGATGGGTTTGGCGGATGCACTGATTGCGTTGCGTCTGCGATACGGAAGCCCGGAGGCCGTTGCCTTCGTCGAAGACGTCTACGAGGCGCTGAAAATTGCAGCGTACACGGGCAGCGTCGAGCTGGCGAAAGAGCGAGGGGCATTCCCGGAGTACGTCCGGGAAGAGTACTTGCAGCGGCCGTTCATTAAGGCACTGCCTTATTGGCTGCAGGTGGACATCGCTTCGCATGGCATACGCAACTGCTACCTTCTGACGCAGGCTCCGACCGGCACAACGTCGCTGCTCGCAGATGCGTCGAGCGGTATCGAGCCGTACTTCGACTTCCGCACGCTCCTCAACAACCGCATGGGTAAGACGTTGCTGCTCACCAAGCACGCGGCAGCGTACTACTTGGACGGTGGGGCCGGCGCGGTTGACCCCGACCATCCTGACTACTACATCACCGCAAACGAAGTGTCTGCGGTCGAGCACGTACTGATGCAGGCCGCGGCTCAGAAGCACATCGACTCGTCTATCTCGAAGACTGCGAACATGCCGCACTCGGCCACGGTCGAAGACGTCCATGACTTGTACATGCTGGCCTGGACGGAAGGCCTCAAGAGCCTGTCTGTCTACCGCGACGGTAGTCGGAGTGAGCAGGCGCTGTACCACGTCGACGCAAAGTCCGATGAGCCGAGCACTATCGACGTCGAGCCGATCGCCCCGCAGGAGTTCTCGGGCCCGCCGGATGCTGTGCGGGTGCGTCTCCCGGACGAGCGACCTGGCCTCGTGCACAAGTTCCGCATCGGCGACCAGGAAGGCTACATCACTGTCGGCCTGTACGAGGACGGCAGCCCCGGCGAAGTGTTCCTGACGATGTCGAAGGAAGGGTCATCCACCGCTGGCTGGGCCAACGGCTTGGTGACCATCCTGTCACAGGGACTGCAGTACGGTGTCCCGCTCGGTGCCATTTGCGAGAAGTTCATCGGCACGCGGTTCGAGCCGGCCGGCATGACGAGCAACAAGGAGATCCGGACCGCGACGAGCCCGCTCGACTACCTGGGCAGGTGGCTGCTCCTCCGGTTCCGCGAGAAGCGACCGGTCACGCTGTCTTTGGAGCAGTACAAGGTCGAGATCGAGGTCCCCATGACCGCGGAGAACATCTCGACTCTCCAGGACAAGTTCGGGATGACGTTCAGCTCCGGCGAATTTTGCCCTGACTGCAGCAACGAGATGGTCGTCACGGAGGGGTGCATGAAGTGCATGAACCCGCTCTGTGGCTTCAGTCGGTGCTAGTCAGTACGGTAGTTGACAGTCAATATTCACTAGGTCATAATCGACGGACTGGAGGTTGAGTTCGTGGAGATCAAGCGGATTTTCCGAGACGGGGAAGTCTTCGTCGAAGTGGACGGAGCCGAGCACAAGCTCGCACGTCTTCTGCGTGTTCCGAGCATTCCGGCATCCATCTCAGCAGCGATGGCCAAGCACGCGAGCACATTCGCGTACTGGGCAATGCTCCAGGCCGAGACCGATGCCGACGAACGCTCCGACCGCGAGGACGTGAAGCTCGCCGAACAGGACCTGAAAGACGCCGAGGCCCGTGCCTACGTGCGTATCAAGAACGACCCCACCTACACGGTTGGCGGTAAGACCCCGACTGAGGAAGGCGTCAAGGCGCTTATCGCAGTCGACAGCGAAGTTCACATCGCGAAGGAACGCTTGCAGGAGGCAAGAGCACAGGTAGAAGAGGGAATCAGCGTCAGTCAAACCATCAAGGCCGTCGTCGAAGCACTCCGCATCCGCGGCCAGATGCTTCAGTCCGTTAACGCCAACATGCGCACCGAGTACAGCTTCACAGCCGGTGGCGCACCCAGCGAAAGTTAGTTGAGGAGAACCATGGCAACTCGTACCGCTGTTGCAACGAAAGCAAAGTCCAACATCGACCGCCTGGCCGGCAAGTTCGGGACAGTCAACCGGGAGAAGATCAAGGCCGCGATCAAGTCCGCCTCGCCCTTCTACAAGTTCCCGGAAGGCAAGGTCCGGTTCTATTTCGGACCGCCGCCGAAGGGCCAGGACAGCCCGCTCGTGCCGCTGTTCAAGCACTGGAACATCGGGCCCGAAGGCAAGGTGTTCGCCTGCCCGCGCCGCACCACCGGCGACCGCTGCTACATCTGCCAGGTGACGCGCTCGATGAGCAAGGAAGAATCCGCGGACTTCTACGCTCGCGCCGGCTACATCGCCTACATCTGGGTGGTGAAGGAGCCCGAAAAGGGCTGGCAGCTGGTCTCGTTCGGCAAACAGCAGGCTGAAGCCATTCTCGGATTCATCGAAGCCGATGACGAGTACGGCGACGTGCTGAGCTACACCGAAGGCCGCGTCTTCATCAACGAGCGCGTTGGTTCCGGCAAGAACGGTACCAAGCACACGATCACCGTGGGTGGCACCAACCAGCCGTGGCCGGACGCCCTCGTGGATTACGCCGCGGAAAACGAAGTCCCCTCCCTCATCGACGTGGTGGAGCGCGAGCTCCGGGATGCTTCCTGGGATGCCATGAAGTCTGCCTGGAACGCGGATTTCCTCGACGAAGACGACGACGACTTCGACGACGATGACGAAGACGATGACGACGATGAAGTCGTCGCTCCTCGCCGGGCACCCGCGGCCACGAAGGCCAAGGCCAAGGCACGCCGTGTCGTCGAGGAAGAAGACGACGAGGACGAGGACGAAGCCGATGAAGACGAAGACATCGATGACGACGAAGACGTCGATGAGGACGAGGACATTGATGAGGACGATGACGACGACGAGGAAGACGAGGAGCCCGCTCCCCGCCGCTCCTCGAAGACCAAGGCCGCTCCCGCGGCTGCGGCACCGAGCGTCCGTCGCGTCAGCCAGAGCGATCGCCGCGGTCGCATCAACGACCGGCTGCAGCGCGCGGCTCGCTAACTAGCGGCCCACGCCAGGCAACCAATAACGAGAGGGCAGCACCTCCCCGGTGCTGCCCTCTTTGTCCGTCAGGAGATGAGTGTTGACAGCTACAGTTACCCGCACGCGAAAGTCCCGGTCGGTTGCTAGGCCAGATAGCAGCAGCGGCAAAGGAACAAGCGCCGCGCGGGCGCGGGGCATCGTCAGTAAGATGGGTGGTCGAGCGAAGATGCTGAGTGAGGACATCACCAGCAAGCCCAAGCGGTTCATCTCCACACAGCACCCGCTAATCGACATGACCATCGGTCACCCAGGCATTCCGTGCGGCCGTGTGTGCTCGTTCTTTGGCCACTCGTCCACAGGCAAGACGACCATCTGCTACCACATCCTTGCAGAGACGCAGCGCCTGGGCGGGGTGGCTATCTTAATTGACGCTGAGTACGCCCTCGACCCGGACCGGGCCGCGGCGATCGGCATTGACTGCGCCAGCTTGATTGTGCTGGAGCCGGACACCCTGGATGAGTGCATCACGTACATCGAAGAGGTCGTCAAGTACGTCCGCGAGGAAGACCCCGACTGCCTCGTGACGATTGTGCTCGATAGCGTCGCTGGCATCTCCACCCAGGCCGAAGAAGACGACAAGGGCGGCATTGGCGGGCACGCGCGCGTCATGTCCAGGGGACTTCGCCGCATCACGAAGAAGATCTCGAACCTCGACATCGCTCTCGTGATCGTCAACCAGTACAAGGACAAGATCGATGCGATGGCGTTCGCCGAGAAGACGGCAATGATCGCCGAGAAGCCGATTCGGTTTCACTCGACCATCGGTATGGAAGTGGCGCAAGTCACGAAGATTCCGGATCCCAAGACCAAGGAAATCATTGGGATCACGTCTCGCGCCCGCAACAAGAAGAACAAGATTGCCGCGCCATTTCGTGAAGCCACGTT